>ERZ773156.563-NODE-563-length-37269-cov-7.49903_pt1 | contig 37269 bp, 31 predicted proteins | sample MGYA00511895_ERZ773156 | MGnify/ENA primary metagenome ERZ773156 (study PRJEB29015, sample SAMEA2737850) | human gut metagenome | biome: human gut; feature: human-associated habitat; material: faeces | place: China | collected 2012 ... | reverse complement strand
ATATATGATTATAGCCCGATCAAAGTCGAACTGCAATCCCTTATTTAGTTTTTTTGAGGTGACCGTTGTAACGCAACCTTAGGAGACGCTTGTTATATCCATTTAACTATGGGAACAAATGCCGTATTTTCGGGCTTTTTCAGCCTTTTCGGTCACGGCAACCAACTTTATGAACTCAATCACTTTCGTGATGAATCATCTGATTTCTTATTTCGACATTTCTATATGCCATTGTTCAAATCGGACTCTTTGTTACCACCTTTTTAAGTTCCACGGCTTTAACTATGGTTACTTCTTAGACGGCATGTGCTCTATCCAACTGAGCTACTGGGACATGTAGTCTTTGAAAAACTACGATATATATCTTACCAAACAGACGTTGGAAAGTCAAGGAGGGGTAAAAAATTACCGCACGATTTGCTGGGATCGTGCGGTAAGAGTTTTTTCTGGTGATGGCAGAAAATTTAAATATAAATGTATGAAGAAGAAATTTTTTTATCTAAAACAGATTACTCTGTGAAGATCTGAATCCACTGGCGGCCCCACTCGGAGCTGTTGTCGCTGTAGTATCCAAAGCCCATCTTGTGAGCGTCTGGATTTAAAATGTTTGCGCGGTGTCCTTCGGAATTCATCCAGTCGTTAACGACCTCTTCCGGAGTTACCTGTCCCCATGCTGCGTTCTCGCCTGTAGCTTCATCCGTTACATTGAAGTCATCGAGGACTGTAAAGCAGCTTGTTCCATCTGGACGTGTATGGGAAGTAACGGTTGCGATCTCAACGGCACGCTGCTGAGCAGCTACGTTTAATTTCTCATCACCAAGAACGACTGGGCTAAGGCCGTTGTTGGCACGCTGTACGTTTACGAGATCAAGTACTTCCTGTGCGAATTCTGCTCTATCTGTTGCTGCCGGGGCTGTAAAAAGAACGTCCCAGTAATCGCCATACTCACCACCGTTGTAGTGACCAACGCCAACTGTCTTAGCGTCTTCGCTCATGACTTCTTCTCGAAGAAGTCATACTGCATCATGTTATCAAGAGCTTCCTTCGGTGTTGCCTGACCTGCGCTGTAGCACTCACCAACAAAATTATCTGCGATATTGTTGTCATCGAGAACTGTGAATTCGCGGCGGCCATCCGGACGCTGGTAGGAAAACTTCTCTGTGAGCACTTCTGCTCTTGTCTCTGCTGCATTGTCAAGAGTGCTATTTAAAGAAACCGGCTGAAGACCATTTGCTGCACGCTTCTGGTTGATCAGAGCTACGAACTCATCATCATAGGAAGCTGCTGCTGCGGTCATAGACGGAGCAAATGTGCTGATTGCAAAAGCTGCAACAAACATTGCAAGCTTTAAAACGATACCTTTTTTCATAAAAAAACTCCTCATTGATTCATGAAAAAAATCCAAACAAGAAGAGTATTGTAAAGGCACCTAAAGCGCATTTTACAATACTCTTCAAAGTGCAACTGGCTGCCATTTTACAGGCCCTATAGCTTTGCGTCACAGCCTTTCGACTGCTTTGCCGGTTTATGAATTTTTTACAATCCTCTTCAAGGATTCTTTTTAATTTTCGGTTTGTAATTTTAAGAGGCAGTTCAAGAGGTTTCCTGAGGCCTCGGGTAAAAATAAAAGAGTGTTGTTTTTGTATAGCAAAACAACACTCTTGATGAATCATCGTAAGTCGCAACTGGCTATCATTTTACCATATGTCGCCATTTTGTCAATATCTGACATGAAAAAACATCCACAAAAAAGCTCCCACCCTGCAGGATCTCTCCCGCACGGTGGAAGCCATCTGTTCTGATCTGAAATTTACTTCTCTTCCGCCCCGTCCGATCTGCGTTTCCACAGGATCAATGCGAGGAGAAGAACACCGGAACCAACGCTCAACATGATCCAGAGGACTCTGTGCGTGGTGTCACCGGTTGCCGGGTTTCCGGCAGAGAGTTTTCTTGTGTTCTGTGCGTCAGCTACAGAACTTGCCTCCGGGAATTCCGGGTTTGGCGGAGTAATCTTTGTGTTCTCAGCCGGTGAAACAGCGCTCGGCGCGTTGACCGGTGTCGGAGAGCCGTTAGAGTTACCGTCTGGTTTACGCGGTGGTCTAGGACTCGGATCATAATTGTCATCACTGCCGCTTCCGCCGGAGCTCGGTCTGCTATATTTGTTCGCAAATACGATCTCGCTGGCCTTGCTGCCGTCTGCGCTTCCTGTGCTGGCAACGATCTCCGCATGAAGCGTATTGTCCTCGCTTCTTAAAATCTGAACCGTCACGGCATAGGTACGGCTGTCATAAGTGAGATTCAACCGATTATCCGTAATCTGCGTAATGCGGTAGATGTAGTTGCCCGGGCGCTTGTAAGTGATCGGGCCGAATTCCACTGTTCCGGTTTCTGCAGCATTCACGGTGACCTCAGTCACCTCCGGAAGCGGCGCATTGTTTTCCGCCTCGATCTTGAACTTATAGTCCAGTGACGGCGGGTTCTTTCCATCTATCTGTACCTTCACCGGAAGGTTTACAGTACAGCTGAACTCTTCCGCAAATGCCGCAAACGGAATCATGATCGTCATCAGCAATGCAAGAAGAAATATCATTCCAGGTAATCGTCTGCTTTTCTTCATACTCATCTGTTTTTCCATATCGCCACACCCCCTTTCCATAAAGGAGCGGGCCGCCCACCAGGAGACGCTTCTTGCAATGCAGAAGGCACAGTACCAGCAGTTAAGCCGTCACATCGAGAGCGTCCGACAGGCGAGACATGATCTCCGCCAGCACCTGAATGTGATCGACCACTATTTAAACAGCGGGAAGACGGAGGAGCTGAAGGCGTACATTGCACAGTACCGTCAGATGCTCCCGCCGGATACGTTCTGTACCTGGTGCGAGAATTACGCGGTAAATACGATGGTCAACTATTATGTCGATGAGGCGAGGAAATCCGGTGTCGATATTTCCGTCAGCATGGCAGTCCCGCAGAAGCTTTCCATGAATGAGGCAGAGTTCTGCTCGGTCCTCGGGAATCTTCTCGAAAATGCCCTAGATGCCTGCCGGGAATATACCGGCAGCAACCCGTTTATCCGGCTCCGCGCGAAGGAGGAGAACAGCCACCTTGCCCTGACGGTCGATAATTCCTGCTCCTCCGCCCCGGTGGAGGAAAACGGACGTTTTCTCTCGACGAAGCATGACGGGTTTGGAACCGGAACCGCCTCGGTCCGCTCGATCGCGGAACATTATCACGGGGTCGTCACGTTCCGGTATGCGGACCAATGTTTTTTCGCCTCCGTGTTCCTCTGATCTGTGATTTGTGAGTTTTGGCTGATGTTTCAATTCAGGAACCGTGTATAGTAATCTTTTGCCGGATATTCTTGGAAATCCCCCCACAGGGTTGTTTCATAAAGATATTTTAAAAGTCTAAAAAGGTCAGATTTCATCGAGGGTTATACATGCTATACATAAGCGTGTATAACCCTCGACTTTTTGTTCAAGTAGAGGTATAACGTCTATACAGTATAGGTATGCTATATCTATACGGAAGGGAGGGAATTATGCCAGTAACTGAGAAAAAATATCCGGAATGGGTTCAAAAACATCGCGTAAAAGGGACTACCGTGAAAAAAAAGGGGGATTCTTATTATCTTTATAAAAGAACATCCCGGCGTGTAAAAGGAAAAAAATATCCGCAGCCAGTCGATACTTATATCGGCATTATTACTCCGGAGGGGGTAATACAAAGCAACAAAAGGAAGGTATCTTTAACAGATGCAGAAGTATGGGAATACGGGTTTTCAAAAGCTGTCTGGGAATTGTGCCCGGATGACTGGAAAAAACCCTTAGGGGATGATTGGGAAGATGTGCTCTCCATTATTCTTTTAAGGCAATCTCCAACTTCTTATATCCAGAAAAAACGAACGATGAAAAACGAATCAGATTTTCGTTATCAGTTTGCAGCTCAAATATCGTCCCTGTCCCGCAGAATATATAAAAAATGGGGCGTGGGTCTGGAAGAACTGCGCAAGTTAGAGACCATCTATTTAGTATGTCTGGATAAAACGGAAATCATTTCAAAAGTGAATGAGGAACAGCAGGAACTTCTGGAGAAAATACAGGTGGCTCTGGAAATGTGCTGAAAAACCATTTCTGACAGAAAAACTGATTCATTATTTCAGGCAGATCCCGGATTATCGATGCGACAGAGAGAAAAGACACGATCTGGCAGAAATGCTGGTATGTGTCACAATCGGATTTCTTTGTGGCAGGACAACGATCCGCAGGAGTCTTAACTGGTGCAAGAACAACCTGGAATGGCTGCGGAAACATATGGAATTGAAATACGGGATCGCCTCGCCTTCCACGATTAGTCGGATGCTGAGCGGAATTGATGAGGAATTAGCCTTGTGTGCTTTTATGGAATGGATTGGAGAGATCGTGGACTCGAAGAATACCCATCTTGCGATTGACGGGAAAGCACTCTGCGGCGCAACGGAAAAGACAAAATGTGCGGCAACTCCAATGATTTTGAATGTAGTGGAAACTGTCCGGGGATTGCTGCCTGCACAGCTTCCTGTAGATTCAAAGACGAATGAGATTGCGATGATTCCTGAATTATTGAATCTTCTGGATATCAGTGGAAGTATCATAACGATTGATGCGATTGGAACGCAGACCGCAAGCATGGAACAGATCCATGAACAGGAAGGACATTTTGTGCTTACCGTAAAGAAAAACCAACCAGAGGCTTATGAGGAGATCCATACGTTCATGGACAAACTGGAAGCGGAAGCTGCTAAAAAGAAAAAAGGCGAAATTCCAGAACCTGTAATGCGGGAGAAGGGGCCGGAAAGGATATTCCGTGTACCGCACTGATATCAGACCTTATTCTTACCGCAGAGGAACTGGGCAGCATAAAAAGAATGCACTGGTCAATAGAGAACCGGCTCCATCATGTGTTGGACAACACATTCAGGGAAGATCGCTCACCTGCCAAAAAATCCCGAAATAATCTGGCGCTCATCAGAAAATATGCATATAACATCCTGCGCCTGGCAATGCACGAGACAGGTATCACAAATATAATGACAGAGATGATGGACTGTTTTTGTGACAATGCAGATTTGCGGGAACAGTATGTGTTTAAAGGCATAGCCGGTCTGTATTGACTATGTATAAAGAATACCTCTGAAAAAAGGTACTGTAAAGGAGATAGGGATAATTTGCACTTTTTTTCAGAGTAAGCAAGTATACCAATGCACTTCAGCGGTGTATGTAGCATGATCGAGACTGCTGAAAGCAGGAATCGTTGGCACATGGTCTTCATGAAACAACCCTGATCCCCCCATTATCCGGTTGAAGTTTTATCCTTTGAAAGTTATAATAAAACCATCTATATATAAATATATGAAACAACACACTTGCAAAAGGGGACCATACATATGACATTAAGAGAATGCTACCAAATGATGTGCGGCGATTATGAGGGAGTTACCGGGAGACTCGTTTCGGAGAGTCTTGTCAGGAAGTTCGCGTTGAAATTTTTAAATGATCCGAGTTTTGGGCAGCTGCAGGCCGCGATTGAGAGCGGTGACGGCGCGGAGGCGTTCCGCGCATCCCACACTTTGAAGGGGATCTGCCTGAACCTCGGATTTACTGCTTTATTTGATGCCAGCTCCGATCTGACCGAAAAGCTCCGCGGAAACAATACTCTGGACGATGAGAGCAAATCACTTTTCGCACGCGTCCATGAGGAATATGACCGCACGATCCAGGCGATTGAAAAGCTCGATCCGCAGTAGGCAATGACGGCGGATCGGAAGTAACCGGCTACAAATTTACATTGGGGATAGAATATGGAAAATATTGCGTTTCAGCTCGCGTGGCTGGGGGAACACAAGGTATTGATATTTCTGTTTTTTGCAGAATTGCTGGTCGCGGCGTGCCTGCTGATCGTTTTTCTTCATCTGCGTCTGTCCTGGCGCAGGTTAAATTTTAACAAGTCTGACGACAAGGGGAGTCTTAACGGGTTTGACCTCGTGGATGACCCCTGTTTTCTTCTCCGCTCTTCGGACCTTTTTCCACTCTATGTGACAAAGGATTTTGAACGGCAGTTAGGTCTTACGAAGGAACATTTTAAGAACGACGTTCTCTGCCTTTCCCCGAAGCTTCCTGAGGAACAGGCGAAGCGGCTTCGGAAAGAATATAACGCGTGGGACGGAAAACGTCCGATCCTGATGGATATCGAACCGCTCGGGATGGATGCCTGCTACCGCCTTTCTGTGACAAGGAAAGACGGGATGGACCTGTTCCACTTCCGGGATATCACGGAGGAAAAGAGACAGCTTGATGAGATGCGGGCAGATCTCGAGGCCGCCGAGAACGTAAGCCAGTCGAAATCCGCTTACCTCTCAGAGATGTCCCATGAGATCCGTACTCCGTTAAACGGAATTATCGGTATGCTGAACCTGGCGCACCGCCAGCTTCACGGGCACAGCACCGAGGACTATATCGTGAAGGCAGAGCAGCTTTCCGAGTTCCTTCTGACCGTTATCAACGAAGTTCTCGATATGTCCCGGATTGAGGTCGGTAAGATCGAGCTTGAAAATAAGCCATTCGACCTCTACCACCTGGCAGACCAGATCCGGAACCTGTTTAAGAAGACAATTGAGGAAAAGGCCGGGGATGGCATCTGCTTTTTTAATCAGATGCAGCAGTATTATCTTGATCACAAGGATGAATGGGGCAGCCCCGATACCCTGAATTCCATCTTCCCCGGCTGGTCCCTGGCTGAAGGCGGCGAACCGCTTGGGAACTGGTTTACTCCGGCAGGACCTGGGCGTTATGTCTTTTATCCGTTGGACCGTGTTCCTGTCCCGGACGGGCTTACCGTCTCTGCCTCCGCAGGCTGGGATCCGACCCATGATAATAACTGCTATGCCGCTTTTCTGCAGCGGCTGTCTTCCGCGCTGGAGGGACTTGATGTCCTTGCGATATCCCGGCGCGTTACGCGGAAGGTTACTTTTTAAGCAGCCGCGCTATCGAGGCCGCGGGCGGCAGGGATGTACAGCTCACCTCCTCCGATGCCCACGCGTGGGTAGAGGTCTACATGGACGGCATGGGCTGGATCCCGGTGGATGTGACACCCGGATTCTACTATGATACCTACGCGCTCTTACAGATGGCACAGGTTCCCGGTGATATCCAGAGGACAGCGGCTCTGGAGGACAGCGGCGAGGAAGTGGATGCCCCGGATTCCCTGCACGCCGGAAAACGTCCGGACTCCGAGGTCATCGACCAGTTAAAGACCGCCGTAAACATCCTGTGGGGCATCCTGCTGGTCGTTCTCCTTTTCAAGGGAATCGGCATCGTCCTCCTGGAATTCCGCCATCTGATCACGGAGCGGCGGCTTTTAGGCATTCTGGAACTGCCTCCGGGCGACCGGGCCGGCATGATGTTCCAGGCGATCCGCCATTCGCCTCTCTTCTTCGGGATCTCCATCCATCCCGGATGGAACTGCGGCAAGACGGAAGCGCGGCTCTCCAGGATCCTTCTGGATTACGAGCCGGGACTTTACACCCGTGTGAATGAGCTGATGGAGAAATACTATTACGGTGGTGAGGTCCTGAAGGAATATGAGCTGCGGCTCCTATACCGGTTCCTGACGATGATCCGGTCCAGCCGTAAGAATCTGACGCTTCTGGAACGCTTCCGGATGCGGTATGATCTGTAACGCACCGCAAAAACGCCCCAGAGCAGCTTTCCCGGCTGCCCTGGGGCGTTTCTTTATATATTCTCCTGTCCTTCCTTCTCGCCGTACCAGCGATCTTTTCCTTCTGATTTTGCCTGGTAGAGACAGGCATCCGCCCGTTTTAAGAGGGCGTAATAGTCTCTGCCGTCCCGCGGCGCAATGGCGATCCCGACACTGCCGGAGATCCTTGTACTGTTTCTTCCTTCTACGGTAATGTTCTGGATCCCCGCGAGGATCTTTTCCGCGGTCTCCCTGGCGCGGTCCTGCTCCGTCTTTACAAATACGACAAACTCGTCCCCGCCGACACGGCCCACGAGATTCTCCGGGCCCGCCACGTCCTTTAAAACGTCCGCCACCTGGCGAAGGACCTCATCCCCGGCCAGATGACCCATGGTATCGTTGATCTGTTTGAAATTGTCGAGATCCACGAAACAAAACGCGTAATTGTCATCCGTATCCGTCAGCTTCTCGCTGATGGCATCAAAGGTCGCCTGGAAGTTGCAGATCTTCGTGAGTGGGTCTGTCTGGGCTTTTAAGAGCAGCTCCTCCATCCTCTGGCTCTTCTTCTGCTCCTCGAGATAGACGTTCGTCACGTCTGTCCTGGAGAACAGGATCATCTGGCATTCTTTATCGTAATAGCGGTAGTCCAGGCGCTTTCTCTTGTAGCCTCCGTGCTCCATAATCCCGCAGGTGAAGCTGTGGACCTCGTTGTGTTCCAGGACCTCCTGGATCCGGGATATCTGCATCTCACGCATCACCATCTCCTGATCTTCCTCCACCACATATTTCCTCACGTATTCGATCTTGGATCCTTCGTAATCATTGCATATCACCGGAGGAAGCGGGGTTCCCGCCCGGCTGCTGAACATCTGGTAGCTGTTATGCTTCGCGTCCAGATAAATAAAATAATCGCAGGTCGATGATACATACTGATTCGCGATGGACCACATAAAGTATTCCTGTCCGGCCTTGCGCAGCAGGACATAAACCTTTTCCTGACTGTCGTTTCCCGGCGCGAACGCCAGCACCGTAACATGGTTATCCGGCAGTTTCCCGTTCATCGTCGAAAAGTTGTTGGAGAACAGACCTTTGCCCTTTTCGCATTCATTTCTCAGATGCCGCAGGCAAAAGTTGTCTCTCATCCTCTCGTGATCCGACGGTTGGATCTTATTTTTCATGTATTTCTCTAACTGGCTGTCCCAGATACATTCTTTTCCGCGGTCTGAAGGATCCGTGATGCTGTGGAGGATTGTCGCTTTTCCCGTCTTCAGGTCAACTTTGATGATCTCCTGATATAATTCCTGGATAGATTCATAAATTTCCTGGGCTATATTCATTGGAATACCCCCCCCCGATAATTTTTTAACAAAGTTGTTTTTTTCACACTTGCCACCTGCCCTGCTCCGGCTGGATCTGCTTCTCAGTATCCGGCCAGGTACTTTTTTACTCCATCATCAGCGGATTTAACTGCATGTTGGCAATATCCATGTTTTCCTGCGCATCCGCGTCCCTTACGAAGTCCTCCGTGCTCGTAACGCTGATCTTCCGGCGGATCTCATCCTGGATATCCAGCATACACTCTAAAATCAATGGGTTGAAGTTCCCGCATTCTCCGTTTAAGATCATCTGGATCGCTACCTCATGCGGATATGCTTTTTTGTAGACACGCTCGCTGACCAGGGCATCGTGGACGTCCGCCACGGATACGACTTGGGCGGAGATCGGGATCTCGTCTCCCTTCAAGCCATCCGGATAACCCTTTCCATCCCAGCGCTCATGGTGCCATCTGCAGATCTCGTAAGCAAGCTGTACAAGGCGCTCACTGTGGTACAGATCGATCTTTCCGATCATGGTCGCACCAATGGTCGTGTGGGTCTTCATGATCTCAAATTCCTCTTTTGTTAATTTACCAGGTTTGTTTAATATCTTCTCATCGATATTGATCTTTCCGATATCATGGAGCGCCGACGCCGTAGCGATCAGACCGATCTCCTGCCAGGAAAGATGGTATTTGTTTTTCTTTTTGATCAGCTGCTCTAAAAGCAGTCTCGATACGATATTCAGGTGAATGACATGTGGTCCGCTCTCGCTGTTTCGGAATTCAACAATCTGGCTTAAAATACCGATCATAATACGGTTGCTGCGCTCTTTTTCCCGGATCTGGGATGTTACAAGGCGGAGCTGGCGGCGCTGTTTGGAGTACAGCTTGATCGTATTTAACACGCGCTGGTATACGACTCTCGCGTCAAATGGTCTCCTGATATAGTCGCTGACGCCGAATCCGTAAGCTTCACTGATATATTTCCCGGAGTCCTCGCTGGAGATCATGATGACCGGAATATCCTCCAGCAGGCGTCTCTCATTCATCACCGTCAGGACCTGGAATCCATCCATCTTCGGCATCACAAGGTCCAGCATCACAAGGGCGATACCTGTTCCATACTGCTCCAGCATCTTTAAGGCAGCTTCGCCGTTTTCTGCCTCCAGGATCTCATAATCCTGTTTCAGGATCTCTGTCAGGAGCTCGCGGTTCATATCGGAATCGTCAACGATGAGGATCTTCGGCTTGATGGTCTGTGTCCTTAAATATTCCTGCATCGTCTCGTCCAGATACTCGGTCTTTTCCTCCGTGATAACCATGTTTTTCTGGTCTTTCGCGAAATACATCAGGCGGTCGGCCCTGAGAACTGCCTCCTCGATACTCTCGCCGTCGCGGGTGATCACACCTCCGATGCTGACAGAAAGGCGGAGATTTCCGTAATCCGCAATAGCGGTATCGTGGATCTTTTCCTGGATCATTTTTAATTTTTCGTTGAAGCTGTCCTTGCTGATTTCCGGCAGGATCAGGAGGAATTCGTCTCCGCCGTACCGGATCAGGCTGTCCGTCTTCCGGATATTCTGTCGGATCACGTTGACCATCATCTCAATGGCATGGTCACCCGCCCGGTGTCCATATGTATCGTTAATGACCTTCAGATAGTCCATATCGATCACAGCGACTCCCGCTGTGTTGGTCTTATTTTTTATCTCATCCTCAAAATAACGGCGGTTGTAGACTCCTGTGAGGGCATCCATGTAGACCATATGGTTATATTTCATCAGGCTTCCTATGAGCTTTTTGCATCCGTCCTCATCGATAAAGTTCTGGCTGTCCTGCTTCTGCAGCATCTCCATCACATACGGCTCGCCGTCGATCTCCACGTATCTCGCCGTCACCTGGTACATCTCTCTGCCGAGAAATTCCAGCTTTGATGTTTGGCCATGCTCTTCCATCATTCTCTGGCTGATGCAGTTTCTGCATGGTTCATTCTTCTGCCAGAAAGCAAAACATTCGCAGGGAGGGGCTGTCTCCATCTTGTCCAGGCCTTCCATCGCTCCCGTTTTTCCATTCAGATCCATCACCGTATACCCACGCACAAGGCGGACGATCGGGAAGATCTGCCGGAGCACTTCCATCTTCTTTTCGGCCTCTTCTCTGGTCATAATATCGTAATCTTCCATATAAACTACAGTTCCTCCCCTGTTCTATGGATTCCGGTTTAATAAAAAAGCATTTTCCTCTGTCTCTATATCTTCGAGATCGCAGGAAACTGCATGTCAGTCTTTGTTTTTTTGGTAAATTCAAGCTGATTCGAATGAGATAATCTGTTTTTATTATACCCCCATGATTCTGTTTGTTGTCTATACTTTTTATCGCTTTTGATCCATCGGTCCCGCCTTGTAAGGTACCAGATTTAAGGTACCCTGCATCCAGATCTGTCCTTTAAAACGGCGGCCCGGCTGCGGTTCTCCTAAGAGGTCCCTGCTGTTGATGCAGACCATGAATTCCAGGTCATGGCTCTCGATCTTCATGCGATAAATCTCTTCTTTTGTATAAATATTTCGGATTTTCTCAACTTCTTTGATTTCTCCGATAATGGAATACTGGTCGCACTCCACTCCGCAGGGCATGAAGCAGGAGTCGATAATGGAGTAGAGATCTTCCTTCATGGCTCTTCTGGAGATCTGGGAATAGAGGTCAATATCCTCGATGGTCAGGGTCTCCATGGCGTCCTCGTCCCCGTTTTTTGCGGCCTCGATCAGGCTGCTGCGTTCTTTTGCGGAAACTTTTGCCTTCTGGATCTGTTTCTGGCTTTTCTTGATTGGAAGAAGGACCTTTCCGCCGATGGACATGCCAGAAAAGCAGACCGATCCGATTCTGGAGTGGTGCTCTTTATCCAGCATTTTCTCCCGGAAATCCAGGAAATTCTGGATGTAGAAGATCAGCGTGATGCCAACTCTATTCTCATCCACCATGCCGGAGTAGGTCTCTTTCTCCGTGTGTCTCTGGACGGAGCACTCCTCCGTGGAGCCGACGACATTGCTCTCCAGGTACGGGAAGTAGTATTCCCGCTCGAAATTCCCCTCTTCGTTCAGCTCTCCGACGATCGAGATTCCAAGTCCCGGGGCGACTTCCGCGCGCATTTCGCACACGTTGCTCTCCTCATCGACCTGGACGCACTTCGTTATCGACGGCTGCCGTTCCAGCAGATCCAGAAGCTTTTCGATATCCTTTTTCTTTGTATACATGCTGAAACCAGCTGCACGTAAAAATTTATGCATATGGATCAATAATCTCCTTTATCCTCGCCGTTGAAATCATCCGGCATCGCATCAAAATCCTCGATGTTGTCTGTCTCGATCTCAATCTCTTCCACATCGTATGCATCCGCATACTGCTTTACACGTTCTTCTTCATCCTCGCGGCGCTCTGCCTGGCGTTTTCTCAGTTCTTTCATGCGCTCGCTCTTCTTACGCTCGCTGCTCGGAACCTCGATATCCTGCTCTCCGGAGCCGCCTTTTAACTCTTTTTTCCTGCCGTTTTCGGCCTTTTCCTTTATTGCAAGGCGCTCATCCATAGTCGGGCGCTTTACATAGCCCAGGGCCTGCTCCAGCGCTTCCTGCTCTTCTCCGCCGAGGAGAACTTCTGTCGCACCTTCCTCTACCTCTTTTAAGTAAATGTAGCAGCCCTCACGGCTGTGAACAACATCCAGTACGAAACCACTGTTGTTGTTGTCCAACATTGCAATAACAAAGCTTAAGTTGCCGCCCATGCCCTTGAACGCGTTATACTTGACGTATCCGAATTTCTGGAATGAGGACTTGATCTGCTTGGACAGCTGTTTCATTGCATCCTTGCTGGCCCGGTCTTTCGCCTGCAGCTCCTCCATCTCATCCATCATGTCCATGATCGTATCTTCCAGTGTCTCCGCGTCTTTTCCGCGCATGAAGATATCGTATCTGCGGTATAGTTTATTGAGCTTCACAATACAAATGATCACCACGATCAATAATACCAATGACAGGATTGAAAATCCGATGATCAGTGCCATTGGATCGATGGGAAGATTGTATAACATACTGTTTTCCATATTTTATTTTCTGTCCTTCCGTATGTGTCTGTGCGTTTCGTGATTTTAGTCTTTTTCGTTCAATTTTTTCCTGTTCGTCAGCTTCCTTTTCATTTAGCTTTCATCTTGGGCAAATGCCTGCTTTCTGCTTTTTGCTAAATTTCAGAAAACCCTAAATACAGTCGGCTTTTTCAGCATTTTCTTTCCAAAAATCCCATCAGCGAAGCTGATCTGGAATGGATTTTTGCGTGTAACTATGAAGATACTGAATAGTTACGCTGGATTATTGATTGGTTATGCCCTCAAGGATTCCATGAGCTCGATCAAGCGCTCTAACTCTTCCTGGGAGTAATACTCGATCTCGATTCTTCCTTTATTTTTGTCTTTCTGGTTGATGACAACCTTCGTGCCCATGATGGACTTTAATTTGTCCTCCACCTGACGGTAGATCAGATCGATATCCGGTCCTTTTTCCGGCTTCTTCTCCTTCGGCGGGCGGTTCATCATCTTCACGAGCTTTTCCACGTCGCGGACGCTTAATTTTTCCTCGGTGATCTTCACCGCAACCTGGTACTGGCGTTCGCCTTCCTCAAGACCAAGAAGCGCTCTCGCATGTCCGCTGGAGATCTTTCCGTCTGCCAGCATATCCTGTACACGGACATCAAGCTTCAGAAGACGCATGCTGTTTGTGATCGTTGCGCGGTTCTTGGATACGCGGTTCGCAATCTCTTCCTGTGTGAGATGGAACTCCTGGATCAGCTGCTGGAACGCCTGTGCTTCCTCGATCGGATTCAGATCCGCACGCTGGACGTTCTCGATCAGCGCGATCTCCATCGTCTGCTGCTTATCATACTCGCGGATCAGCACCGGGACATCCGTGATCCCCGCAAGCTTTGCGGCGCGCCAACGGCGCTCACCGGCGATGATCTCGTAGTGATTGCCCTTTTTCTGGACGATCAACGGCTGTAAAATTCCATACTGCCTGATAGAGTCCGCCAGCTCCTGAAGACTTTCTTCGTCGAAATTCTTTCGCGGCTGCTCACTGTTCGGCTCGATCAGGTTAAGCTTTAGTGTCTGCTCTACCGGTTTTTCTACGATCTTTTCAACGGGTTTTTCTACCACTTTTTCAACGATCTTCTCAACCGGTTTCTCAACGATTTTCTCGACGATCTTTTCGACCGGTTTCTCAACGATCTTCTCAACCACTTTTTCTACGACAACCGGCTCAGAATTACCGGCATTCCGGGAATTATTCTTTTTAGCTGCGTCAGTGCTTACAGCCGTATTTCCTGCTTTCTTTGCTGCTTTTCCGCTGTCACTCTCTGCCCCGGTTCCATTTTTTTCTGTATTTTTAGCAGTTCCCTGATTTGCCATCAGGTGCTCTTTTCTCTCACTTCTGCTTACTTTTTCCGCAGCGTTCTCTTTCGTAGCTGTAACTTCTTCCCCGAAGAACGCGCCTAAACCTTTACCTAAACCACGCTTCGCCATTATAATTCCTCTCCTCTGCTGATGACTTCCGCTGCTAAAAGTCTGTAGCTCTCTGCCCCTGATGACCGGCTGTCATAGAGATTAATCGGCATCCCGTAGCTCGGTGCTTCTGCCAGTCTGACGTTTCTCGGAATAATTGTCTTGTAAATATTTTCATTCAGATGCTCTTTTACGTTCTCTACAACTTCCAGGGACAGATTAGTTCTGGAATCATACATCGTAAACACAACGCCCTCTACTTCCAGTGCCGGATTCAGCTTTTTCTGAACAAGATTTACTGTTTTTAACACCTGGCTTAATCCTTCCAGTGCGTAATATTCACATTGGATCGGGACAAGTACCGTATTTGCCGCGGTCAGCGCATTGATCGTAAGAAGGTTCAGGGACGGTGGGCAGTCGATGATGATAAAATCATATTTTCCATCCAGCAGTTCCAGATTTTTCTTGAGGATGCTCTCCTTTTCTTCCATATCAAGAAGCTCGATCTCTGCTCCCGCCAGATCAACATCCGACGGCATCACATCCAGTCGCTCCTGGATGCTGGGATTAACGCACTCTTCCACGGTGCACTCCCCCATCAGCAGTTCGTATACAGTATTGTCAATATTTCCTTTTTCCAATCCAAGCCCGCTTGTCGTGTTTCCCTGCGGATCAAAGTCAACCGTCAACACTCTCTGCCCTGCTTCAGCCAGGCAGGCCGACAAATTAATAGCTGTCGTCGTCTTTCCGACACCGCCTTTTTGATTTGTAATTGCAATAATACGTCCCATACCTCTATCCTTTCCGCAGGTCAGCTCTACTCTTTTTATCGTGTATCTCTCTCGATTCAGCCCAGATTTACCATAAAATCCGGTTTTTTCACGGGCTTTTCTCTATTTTTCTTCTACTATTTACTATCAAAACATTAGCGAAACTTAGTATAACACAATTTTTCCTATTTTCCTATTGATTTACCCTATAAAATTAAAAATGTTTCACGTGAAACATTTTTGTAAATCCTATAAGCCATATTTTCCGAGTTCCATGTGGCAAGTGTTTCACATGAAACACTATACTCTCTTCTCGATTTTTCTTCTTGTGGTTCATTGATGTTTCACGTGAAACATTATGATTTTTATCGTTATCTTTTCACTATACCCTTTTCCCTTTATTTGGTCTTTTCTTTTGGCGTTTCTTTTTGGTCCTTCTTTTGGTCCTTCTTTTGGTCCTTCTTTTGGTTCTTCTTTTGGTCTTCCTTTGGTCTTCCTTTAGCGTTTCTTTTGGTCTTTCTTCTGACCTTTCTTTTTCCTTTCTATGTGTTCTGTTTTGCTCCCCGCAAATGTTTCACGTGAAACATTCATATTTATCGCTATTCGCCTTTCGCAAACGGTAACGCATATTCTTCAGAAACATTTCACACTTTCGCCTGTTGTATCTCTCTATCAATTATATTATAATATAATCAAGGTTTACCTTAGAGAAAAGTGATAAAACTACTTCTCTTCTCTCACAGTATTCCCACTATATTTCTATACCCTATCATCTAATTTCGAGGTGAATTTATGAAAGCAAAAAACAAAATCATCACTGCCGTTCTCCTGTCTGCCGGCGCGGCTGTCGGAACTGCGCTGATCAATAAATACATCAAAATGTCTGCCGTTGCAAGGAATCTTCTTACCCAGCCGGAACCACGTTGCTATCGTTGGAGACTCGGCAATATCTACTATACAAAAACAGGAACCGGAAAGCCGCTTCTTCTCGTTCACGACCTGACACATGCGTCCAGCAGCTGCGAGTGGGATTCCCTGATTCCGCTTTTAAAAGAATACTACACGGTTTACACCATCGACCTTTTAGGCTGTGGCCGTTCCGAAAAGCCAAACCTTACTTACACGAATTTTCTCTATGTGCAGCTGTTAAATGATTTCGTAAAATCCGAGATCGGCCGCCGCACAAATATTGTCGCCACCGGTGCGTCCGCTCCGATCGTGACAATGGCCTGTGGATACAATCCGGATCTCTTTGAGCAGATGATGTTCATCAACCCGGATTCTCTCCTCTCCTGCAGCCATATTCCGGGAAAATCCGCAAAATGTTATAAGTTTATCCTTGATCTCCCGATCATTGGAACACTTCTCTACAATTTTGCATCCGCAAGAAGTATAATCTCCAAGACCTTCTCCGAGAGTTACTTCTATAACCCGTACGATGTGAATCCCCACAACATCGACAAATACCATGAGTCCGCCCACCTCGGCGACTCCCCGAAATCTATCTACGCCAGCGTCCAGTGCAACTACACAAAATGTAATATTACAAAGACTCTGGAAAAAATCAACAACAGCATCTACATTCTCGGCGGCGAAGCCGAACCGGATATCGACCTGACAATCGAAGAATATACTAAATGTAACCCAGCAATCGAGTCCAGCACCATCGCCAACACCAGGCATCTTCCTCAGCTCGAAAATCCAGAGGAAGTCAGCGCAACCGTGCAGATGTTCTTTAACTAGTTTCACACAACCATATTTCAATGTTTCACGTGAAACATTCCTATTAACTACAAAAAGGCGCCGCTGCTTCTCTTCTGGCAGCGACGCCTGATTTATTTCAATTGCTTTCCAACAGCTTATCTATTTCTGCTCTGTTATCAATCTACCGATGTTCCATCGCAAATGTTTCACGTGAAACATCGTGACATTTTTATCTCCTTCATGGCAAAAAAAGAACCCCATTATCCTAATTTATAAAGATAATGAAGTTCTCAATTTTTCTTTAAATTTTACTTTTTTTACTTTAACGGTTCCTTCCCCGGAAGTCCCGCTTTTCTCGGATATTTCTTCGCTGTGATTGCCATCTTCTTTACCGGAACAAAGGTGCGTTCCACGTCCGTCTCCGGAAGAACCTTTACGATAATATCCTTCATCTCTCCGCCAAGCTTCTTCACAGCAGATCTCGCCTGGGCAATCTCCTCGTCAGCTTTTCCGGATTTATACGGGATAAAATATCCGCCCTTTTTCACAAACGGGATACAGTACTCGGAAAGGGTGGACATATTTGCCACCGCCCGGGATACGCAGATGTCGTACTGTTCCCGGTATTTCGCATCGCGTCCGTAGTCCTCGGCACGTCCATGGACAGCCGTAATATCCGTAAGTCCCAGTGCCTCTATCACCTCATTTAAGAATCCCACTCTCTTATTTAAAGAATCAAGCAGTGTGACCTTCAGTCCCGGAAACGCAATCTTTAACGGAATTCCCGGAAATCCTGCACCCGTACCCACATCGATACAGCTGTATTCTGCGGATCCGTCCAGCTTTAACCCAAGCTCCGGCGCAGCCAGAACAAGCAGAAGGCTGTCCACAAAATGCTTCGTGATCACATCGGAAAGCTCTGTGATCGCCGTGAGGTTCATCACCTTATTCTTCTCGATCAGCATCTCATAATATTTAAAAAACTGCTCTTTCTGCTGATCCGAAAGCTCGATTCCAAGATCCGCGCAGCCCTGATCCAATAATTTTACAAATTCATCTGTCATCAAATTATTTCCTTCCCATCTGCTCTAAATGCACCATCAGGACAGAGATATCTGCCGGTGAAACGCCGGAAATTCTCGATGCCTGTCCGATATTCTCCGGCTTATAGAGATTCAGCTTCTGGACAGCCTCTCTTCTTAAACTGTTTACCGTTGTATAGTCGAGATCCGCCGGGATTTTTCTTCCCTCAAGCTTCTTAAACTGTGCCACCTGCTGCTTCTGTCTGCGGATATATCCGTCATATTTCAGATTTATGTCAACCTGTTCCCGCACATCCGCCGGAAGCTCCGGCCTCTTTTCATCTAACTCCGCCAGCATCCCATAATTTAATTCTGGTCTCTTAATGAGCTCCGCCAGTGTACTTCCGGACTTTAACGCCGTACTTCCATGAGCCTCCAGGAACGTCTGAACCTTCTCGTTCGCACCGATATTCGTCTTCTCGAGACGTGCGATCTCCGCCTCAATGGCCTTTTCTTTCCAAAGTACATACTCGTACTGTTCATCGGATACAAGACCGATCTCATGTCCGATCCCGCGAAGTCTGAGATCCGCATTGTCCTGACGCAGGAGCAGACGGTACTCCGCTCTCGATGTCATCATGCGGTACGGCTCATGATTTTCCTTTGTCACAAGATCATCGATAAGGACCCCGATATACGCCTGGGAACGATCAAGAACCACCGCGCTCTTCTCCTGCAGTTTTCTCGCCGCGTTCACACCGGCCATAAAGCCCTGAACGGCTGCCTCCTCATATCCGGAGCTTCCGTTAAACTGGCCGCCGGAGAACAGTCCGTCAATATTTTTAAACTCCAGGGACGCCTTTAACTGTCTCGGATTGATGCAATCATACTCAATTGCATATGCATTTCGAACAATTTTGATATTTTCCAGTCCCGGAACCGTCCGGTACATGGCATACTGAACATCCTCCGGCAGGGAGCTGGACATTCCGCCGAGGTACATCTCATTCGTGTAGAGTCCCTCCGGCTCCACAAACACCTGATGACGCTCCTTATCCGGGAATTTTACGACCTTATCCTCGATGGACGGGCAGTATCTCGGACCGGTTCCCTCGATGGCACCGGAGAATAATGGGGAACGTTCCAGGTTGTTCCGGATGATCTCATGGGTCTTCTCATTCGTATACGTCAGCCAGCAGGAGATCTGTTCCTTCTGTATCGACTCCGGATCCGTAGAAAATGAGAACGGAACGACCCGCTTATCTCCAAACTGCTCTTCCATTTTGGAGAAATCGATACTTCTCTTATCCGCTCTCGCCGGTGTTCCCGTCTTAAAACGGTACATTTCGATTCCGTTCGCCTTTAAGGAATCTGTCAGATGGTTCGCCGCCTGCAGACCATTCGGTCCCGTCGGGTTGCTCACATCGCCGTAAATACATCTTGCACGGAGATAAACACCTGTAGCAAGAACCACCTCACGGCACCTATAGACCGCGCCGGAGTAGGTTTTTACACCCACGATCCGCTTTTTCACCGGATAACTGCTCTCCTGCTGCCCCTCATGCTCCCTCTTAAAGGTTCCGTACTCGCCCGGGATTTCCTCCGTGAGGATCTCAGCAATCTCCGCCTGTCGGATCGTCAGATGATCCGTGTTCTCCAGGACGCGGCGCATGGATCTCGTGTACTCCTGCTTGTCCGCCTGAGCACGCAGGGAGTGGACCGCCGGTCCCTTGGATTCATTCAACATCTTCGACTGGATAAACGTTTTATCAATATTTTTGCCCATCTCACCGCCGAGGGCATCCAGCTCACGGACAAGATGTCCCTTGGAACTTCCTCCGACGTTCGGGTTGCATGGCATCAGGGCAATGCTGTCCACGCTGACCGTAAACATGATCGTCTCAAACCCAAGTCTCGCTGCCGCAAGCGCCGCCTCGCATCCCGCATGGCCCGCGCCGACAACTACAATATCATATGTCTCCTCTACTACCGGCATTTTATTTCCTCTTTTCTTGTCAATTCCCTACTGTCTCTTCTATACTCCCAGCGGAATCTCCCATAAAAAACGTTCCGATCCGCCAATTTCTTTCCACCATAATCTTACTTACCCATACAGAACTTGCTGAAGATCTCATTCACCAGGTCATCCTCCACAGACTCCCCGACAATAAGACCTAACTTCTCATAGGCATCCATCAGATCGATCGAATAAAAATCCTCCGGCATGCCGTTCTCTATACTGTTCTCCACCATGGACATGCTCTCGAAAGCGTCCTTTAAAGCCTTCACATGGCGCACATTCGTGATCATAACCTGGTCGTTGAAGTCGATCTCACCTTCATAGAATAAGGACTTTATCTCCTCTTCCAGGAGGTCGATTCCCGTCTCCTCCTTCGCGGAGATTCCGATCACCTTATGCCCGGACCGCTTCTCCACCTCATCCGCGGATACTACCGGCTCCAGGTCGCTCTTATTTAAGAGTACCACTGACTTCCGTTCCTTAATAAAGTCCATGATCTGATAGTCGTTCTCATCCAGCTTCCTCGATCCATCTACAACGTAGATGATGAGATCCGCCTTCTTCGCCTCTTCCATGGCCCGGGAAACGCCGATCTTCTCCACCACGTCCTCTGTATCCCGGATTCCCGCAGTGTCCACAACATTCAGGCTGATTCCCTGAAGATAGATATGTTCCTCAAGGATATCTCTCGTCGTTCCCGCCACATCCGTAACAATGGCGCGATCCTCGCCAACTAAAACATTCATCAGGGACGATTTTCCGGCATTCGGCTTTCCTAAAATAACAGTCTTTACGCCCTCAGAAACCACCCGTCCATTGGAGGAAGAACAGATCAGCTTCTCAAGCTTCTTCTTCACAGAAAGAACAACTTTAAGCAATTTTTCCCCGTATCCGTCAAGGGAAATATGTTCCGGATCGTCAAGCGCCGACTCGATAAAGGCAATCTCATAGATAATCTGTTCCCGGATCTCATGGATCTCCTTCGATACACTTCCCCGAAGCTGGCTCACAGAGGACTGCAGCGCATATTCATTTTTCGCGTTGATCACGTCGATGACCGCCTCCGCCTGGGAGAGGTCGATCCTGCCGTTTAAGAACGCCCGTTTCGTAAATTCACCCGGCTCTGCCAGTCTCGCCCCGGCCTTTAAGACTGTCTCCAGGATCCGTCTCGTGACCAGCATTCCGCCGTGACAATCGATCTCCACGGTATCTTCCGCTGTGTAGCTCCGTGGTCCTCGCATAAGCATCAAAAGGACCTCATCCACAGCCTCATCCCCGTCATAAACGTATCCGTAATGGATCGTATGGCTCTCCGCCTCAGAAAGCTTTTTCTTTCCAGGTTCCCGAAAGACCTTTTCCGCGACTTCAACCGCGTTCTCACCGCTGATCCTCACGATTCCGATTCCTGAATTTCCCATCGCCGTGGCGATCGCTGCAATCGTATCTGTATATTCCATAATCTCCATCCTGTCACTCACGCCTGCTGACTTAAAACATCAAGCTGAATGATCTTCTATTTTCTGGCTCCGCAAGTCCTGTAAACTCACGGAAATTCACACAATTAATCACCCTATCATAGCACAAAGGGGCTGCCATAGGCAACCCCCTCTATCACGATATCTGCAACTATTCAGCACCTTCCTGGTTACCTTTGTTTCCAGACAAAATCAGCCATGCGTTCCCGCACAGTGCGGCGCATGGCTGATCTGTGAATTATTATTCCTGACTGCTGCTGCGATAGCTGTTCTCAGAACCAGCGGTTCTTTCGCGTCTCTCGTATCTCGGTCTTCTCTCTCTGCGCTCTTCCTTCTTTAACGCGATCACAACATGGCGGAACGGCTCCTCACCTTCGCTCTTTGTGAATACGTATTTGTCGTTCTGGAGTGCGGAGTGGATGATCCGTCTCTCATACGGATTCATCGGCTCTAAGGAAACCGGACGTCTTGTCCGCTTTACCTTGTAAGCGATATTCTTTGCGAGAGTCTCCAGTGTTTCTTTTCTTCTCTCTCTGTAATTTTCGGTATCCAGCTTGACTCTTAAGTAGTCCTCAGATTCCTTATTTACAACAAGGCTTACAAGATACTGAAGGGAATCGAGTGTCTGTCCTCTCTTGCCGATGAGAAGTCCCATCTCCTCGCCGGTCAGGTTGACATCCATCTCCTTTTCCTCTTCATTCATTTTCACTTCCACGTCAACAGCAAGGCCCATTGCATCGAAAACGGAATTCAGGAAATATACGGCCTTATCGTCAACGGTCTCGATCTTCTTCGCGCGGATCACTGCCGGCTTGGAACCAAAAAGTCCGCCGAGAACTCCGGCACTTCCTTTTTCCACGACCTCGTACTGAATCCGATCACTGCTCACACCGAGCTGCAGGGATGCCTGTGTGATTGCATCTTCCACAGTTTTCGCAGTCACTGTAATCATTTCCATAACAGAACCCCCTTATTATTTTCGCTTGTCATGTGCCTCATTGTACTTCTGGACCATCGCTGCTTTGGAAGCGAGACTTCCCGGTTTCGCGTTGGTGTTGTAGTACTTGCTGGACTCCTCGATCTGTTTCGCGATCTTTTCCTTCTTAACTTCCTCAGCTGCTTTCTCTTTCTCCTCCTCAGCCTTGATCGCCTTTAAGGATGCGGTAGCGTTCTGAGTTACCTTAGCCGGCGGAAGTCCCTGTTTTGCACGTTTCTTATTTACCTTTTCCAGGTTCTTTGCGATCATATCGTCGATATTTACCTTATCCATGTACGCGTTAACGATGAGCTGCTGGATAATTGTAACAACGCTGGTCGCGATCCAGTAGATACCAAGACCTGCCGGCATCGTGATACAGATGAACGCGGAGAATAACGGCATTGTCGTTGTCATAGTCTTCATGGACTGCGCCATCGGATTCTCTGCATCTGCGGATGTGGACGGCTGATTTCCGCTCATGAGCTTTGTGCTGAACCACTGGGATACTGCCGCAAGAACCGGGATGATCCATGCAAAGGACGGTACCCAGCCCGGTGCCTCTGCCATATTTAAACCGAGGAACGTGTTCATTCTCTCGACAACAGCAGCATTCTGGCCGATCACATCAGAGATTGCCGGGAACAGTGCCTGAAGCTCTCCCCACTGGGATGTGGAGAATTTATAGAGCATGTCTACAAGACGGTTTGCATTTGTGAAATCAAACTTGTCTAATTTTCCGCCGCAGGCGGTTGCGATATTTGTGATTTCCTGTAACTTCTGAGCATAGTCAGCCTGTCCCATCAACGGAGTGACAACGTTGTCGAAATAAACGCGGACAGACGGAACGTATGCCGGAATATTGTAGATGACACGGTACAGTGCAAGAAGGATCGGCATCTGGATCAACAGTGGAAGACATCCGCCTGTCATGCTTGTGCCGTACTTCTCGTAAACAGCCTGGATCTCCACGTTCTGACGCTGCATGGACTCCTGATCCGACTTTCCTTTATACTTCTTCTGGATCGCCTGGATCTCCGGATTCATGACAGACATGAGTTTTGTGGTTTTCTGCTGTTTGATCGTGAGCGGTATCATCAGTGTTTTCATTACGATCGTAAACAGAATGATGCACAGACCTACGTTGAACACGCCGAAGCTGCTCGTAAATCTGAAGAGGATGTCCATGACATAGCCAAGGACAGTCGCGATCGGTCCCAGAATGGAACCAGCCTTCGTCAAAACCATATCTTACCTCCTGGGTTTTTTACGGGACTGGATCATAACCGCCTTTTGCAAACGGGTGACATCTCAAAATCCGCCTGCACGCAAGATAAGTACCTTTTATAGCGCCGTATTTTCTGATTGCTTCCATGGCGTACTGGGAGCAGGTAGGCGTATAAATACAGTGAGGGCCGATACAGGGAGAGATAAACTTCCTGTAAATCTTGATCAGACCAATCAGTACCCATTTCATAAACCACTCACTTCGATTCTTTTAAAATGTTATGAAGCCCGCATAAGTGCAGAAATGCACTCTCAATCTTGTCGAAATTTTTGTCTTTTGCCGCAGCACGTGCGACAACAATGATGTCTTTTCCTTCTTCTAATATGTCCTTATTTAACCGGAAGCTTTCGCGGACAAGTCTCGCGAACCGATGCCTTACAACGCTGTTTCCGACCTTTTTGCTGGCGGAAATTCCGATTCTCGTGTCCTCCCGTCCCGAATCCATCACGTACATGACCAGATATTTGTTTGCGTAGGACTTCCCTCCCCGGTAAACCGTCTGGAAATCCTGATTTTTCTTTAACGAATTGAACCTTTTCATTCAATACCTCTGCAAAACTAAGTCGATAAAGCCATAAAAATCCCGCATAACAAAAAAGAGCATCCAAAAGTTTTCCTAAACTTCCGGATACTCTCTTGGTTCATTAAGCAGATAATCTAGCTCTACCTTTTGCTCTTCTGGCAGCTAAAACTTTTCTACCGCCTGCTGTTGCCATTCTCGCTCTGAAACCATGAACTCTTTTTCTCTGAGTGTTCTTCGGCTGAAATGTCATCTTCATAAACCCGGCACCTCCTCTTACTCTAAATTCAAGTACCTTCTCATGTACATATAAACTAAGACATATTGAAGCATCGTATCGATTATATAAAAATTGCCGCCCTTCGTCAAGACTAAATTTCAAAAAAATCCTTAAAACATGGGGATTTCTCCCATATGATTTTTCCTTTTTTCCGCCCTATATCCACATTCTGCTTTTTGCATGGAACGTTACTTTTCGGTCTTTCAGTAATAAAAAAGGGGAACAGCGTTTCGCTATCCCCCATAAAATGTATGTATTGATTTTATGTCACTATATTTAGTATCTCTTCATTATATTATGATGTTGGGGTCAAAAGCTTTTGACCCCTCTGATACCGAATTGCTCTGCACTGCGTGCTCCCGCAATTCTCAAAAACATTCGTAATTCGCTCATTTTTCTTTGAAAAATGGCTGCTTACTCATGTTTTTGGCGGGTCCCAAGGTCAAAAATTCTCCTGCAAGCAAGCTTGCGTCGAACTTCTGACCTTTTGACCCTGGTATCATATTATAGAAGCTGCAGCGTTATTATTTTCCGCTGCTCTCATTTTTTATACCTGATCTTCTTCCGGAAGCTGCCACACCACGCTTCTGAAAGGTATTCATATATAACCGGCTCTTTCCGATCAGCCGTTATCTTTCATGATTTTAAACAGAACCTTCGTGATGGCCGTCGTAAGGATACCTGCGACGATCGCCTCCGGGATACCAAATCCCAGGATGATTCCCAGGATCACATCGTAGATGTGCTCCACTGCCTTGTTGGACGCAGCCGCGTAGCTCTGTCCGAAGAAGATATAAATTCCGTTCATGACAAGCAGTGTGTTTGTCATAGCTCCTGCGATACCAGCCACCCAGAGGGCAACGGTCTGGCTGCCTTTGATTCCGTGAGCTGCTTTCATGATCAGCTTATAAACAAAATAAGCAACGATGCCGATGCATACACGCGGCACGATGGCGATCACGGCGCTCCACATGTTTCCGCTGTATCCGCCGATCGTAACGAACGGGCTGAATACGAAGGAGGTCACTCCCGGGGCAATGGTCGCTTTTACAAGGCTGGTCACACCAAATACCAGTCCTAAGTAAGCGCCGTACTTCGGTCCAAGGATGATCGCTCCGATGATGACCGGGACGTGGATGATCGTTGCGTTCATAAAGCCTAACGGAATGTAACCGAGAAACGGTACGACCGACATGGCGATGATGATCGCAGTGAAGATCCCGGCGAGGGACATGTCCAGAACTTTCTTTTCAATTTTCATTTTTCTTTTTCCTCCTGCTACTGTTCTCTTGCGAGATACAATGCAATATAGTCACGTCTTGCATTATAGCGTGTCAGCGTGATGCCGTCAAATTCTTTCTCTAAAATTTTCCATTTATTTTTACTTTTCAATTTTACTTCCTACAATATAATTCCTGTTGCCGCCTTCTTTCTCCCGATCTCACCCTTTTTTCTCTCCTGCTGCCTTAATTTTTTTCGATTTTTCATTTTTCCCTCATATACGCCCTCTCCAACGTCCAGTCCTCTAAAATCGTTCTTTCTTTCCCTTCTGATTTCGGTGTCTTTCTCCCGCGGACACAATTTATTGTATTTTTTCTGTCCGCTCCTGGCGCACATCTTGTTATGTGGCTATTCACATGTTTTCCACTCATAATTATCAACTTATCCCCAAATCGTGGATAAGTTGTGGATAAGTCACTGGAAAAGTTGTGGATTTTCACATTTGACATTGAAAATTATTCCGTTTTACGCTAGAATAAATTCAGAGTGGGTTTATATGCTTTTGTGGACAGGTTTCCGCCTTTTCCACAACTATGCACATCGTTATACACATGTTTAGGAGTATGAATATGCTGGAAGAAATCAAAGAGAAATGGGACGAGATCCTCTTAAATATAAAGGAAGAACACGATATTTCAGAGGTGTCCTACCGCACATGGCTGTTGCCGCTGATCCCGGATTCTGTGGATAAAGATATCCTCACGATCCTGGTGCCTGATTCCGCGTTTATCAGCTATGTGAAAAAGAAATATGAATTCCTGTTGAAAATTACGATCGAAGAAATTACAGGATTTCAGTGCGAACTCGATTTCAAGTTAAAATCTGACGTGAAGGAACCGGAAAAAGAGAACCGTCTGATCAATGTAACCAACAATACGGTCAGTCAGCTTGCTCTCCAAAACGCGAACTTAAATCCGCGTTACACCTTCGATACCTTTGTCGTTGGAAAAAACAACAACCTTGCCCATGCCGCATCCCTTGCAGTCGCGGAATCCCCGGGCGAAATTTATAATCCGTTATTTATTTATGGAGGCGTGGGACTCGGAAAGACGCACTTAATGCATTCCGTCGCCCACTTCATCCTGAAAAATAACCCGAACGCAAAGATTCTGTACGTGACATCCGAGAAATTTACAAACGAACTGATCGACGCGATCCGAAACAAAAACAACGTTTCCACCACGGAATTCCGTGAAAAATACAGAAACAATGACGTGCTTCTGATCGACGATATCCAGTTTATTATCGGAAAAGAAAGTACCCAGGAGGAATTTTTCCATACATTCAATGCCCTCTACGAGGCAAAAAAGCAGATCATTATTTCCTCCGACCGTCCTCCAAGAGAAATTGAAACTCTGGAAGACCGTCTCCGTTCCCGTTTCGAATGGGGACTCACCGTAGATATCCAGCCGCCGGATTATGAAACCCGGATGGCGATTCTCCGGAAAAAGGAAGAACTTGAAGGATACAACATCGATAACGAGATCATCAAATATATCGCTACCAATGTAAAATCCAACATCCGTGAACTGGAAGGCGCCCTCACAAAAATCGTTGCTTCCAGCAAATTAAATAATAAGGAAATCAATCTTGAACTTGCAGAGGAAGCATTAAAAGATCTGATCTCCCCGAACGCTGCCCGCGAAGTGACTCCGCAGCTTATTATTAATATAGTTTCTGAGCATTTCGGCATCACACCCCTTGATCTCATCGGCCAGAAACGAAGTAAAGAACTCGTATTCCCGCGCCAGATCGTCATGTATCTCTGCGGCGATATGACGAGCGAGTCTCTCCAGAACATCGGAAAAGCTCTCGGCGGCCGCGATCATACAACGATCATTCACGGAACAAAAAAGATTGCCAGCGAATTAAAGACCGACGAGAATTTAAAGAACACGATCGATATTTTAAAGAAAAAAATCAACCCACAGTAAGCTTGTGGATTTTTTCGTGGAAATCCCGTTGAAAATTTGTGGATAAAATGAGGATGATTTTTCCCGATTTTTGCCTGTGGAAAACTCCCGGGTTGTCCTTTTGGATTTGCAGAGTTACCCACAATGGTTTTCACAGAGGTTTTTTCAGGGTTTCATTAGGGTTTTCCCCCTTATAAACAAATTCACACTCCCTACTACTGTTAAGACTAATATCTTTTATATATTTCTTTATTTGTGAACGTTTCTTAAGAAAGGAAGTTATCAACAACTATGAAACTGACATTCCAGAAAACCGCTCTCTTAAACGGTATCAATATTGTTCTCAAGGCAGTTCCATCAAAAACAACGATGCCTATTTTAGAGTGCATTCTGATCGACGCTTCTACTGATGAGATCAAGCTGACTGCCAACGATATGGAGCTCGGCATTGAGACAAAAGTTGAAGGTGATATCCTTGAAAAAGGTAAAATTGCACTGGATGCAAAGCTTTTTTCTGAAATCGCAAGAAAATTATCCGATTCAGATTCCCTTGTAACCATCGAATCTGATGAAAAATTCAATACTGTGATCACCTGTGAGAACTCTGTATTCAAAATTCAGGGCAAAGATGGAGAGGAATTCTCCTATCTTCCGTATATTGAGAGAAATAAAAACATCACACTCTCCCAGTTTTCCTTAAAAGAGGTGATCCGCCAGACGATCTTCTCCATCTCTGTCAACGACAGCAACAAGATGATGACAGGCGAACTTTTTGAGGTAAACGGTGATACACTCCGAGTCGTTTCTCTCGACGGACATCGTATGGCAATTCGTAAAATTGTATTAAAAGATGAATATGAAAGCACAAAAGTCATCGTTCCGGGAAAAACTCTGAACGAAATCAGTAAAATTCTCACCGGTGACAACGAAAAAGAGGTCCAGATCTTCTTCGGAGCGAACCATATTCTCTTCGAATTTGATGATACGATCGTAGTTTCCCGCCTGATCGAGGGCGAATATTTCAAAGTAGACCAGATGCTTTCCAGCGATTATGCCACAAAAGTGTCTCTGAATAAGAAAGATTTCCTGGACAGCATCGAGAGAGCTATCATTTTAATCCGCGAAAATGACAAAAAACCGATCATTCTGAACATTGAAGACTCAAAAATGAGCCTGAAATTAAATTCCAGCTTCGGTACCATGAACGCGGAGATCCTGATCCATAAAACAGGACAGGATCTGATGATCGGATTCAACCCGAAATTCTTAAGTGATGCGCTGCGGATCATTGATGATGAGGAAGTTACCCTCTATATGATGAATGCGAAATCTCCGTGTTTCATCAAAGATGAGGATGAGAGCTACATTTATCTGATCCTGCCGGTAAACTTTAACGCCGCTGCGATTTAAAATCAGATGAAATTTCCCCGAAGTTCCGGTAAAATCCGGGGTTTCGGGTCGATTTTTTCATATATCTGGAATAAAAAAGGAGAAAAATGGAAAGTATTCACTTAAAAGATGAGTTTATCAAGCTTGGACAGGCATTGAAACTTGCAGGTCTGGTCGGCTCCGGAGTGGACGCAAAGTTTGTAATTCAGGACGGGCTTGTAAAAGTAAATGGGGAAGTTGAGACCCAGCGAGGCAAAAAACTTTACCCGGGAGACACGGTTTCCTATGACGGAAAGACATTTAAGGTAGAAAATTAAAGGATTTTTTCATGTTTATAGAATCCATCGAGCTGTCAGATTACAGAAATTACAGTCATTTACATATTGATTTTCATAAAGGGACGAACGTTCTTTATGGAGATAATGCCCAGGGAAAGACAAATATCCTGGAGGCAGTCTATGTGTGCAGCACAACAAAATCGCATCGGGGCAGCAAAGATAAAGAAATGATCCGGTTCGGCGCGGACGAATCCCACATCAAAATGATGGTCCGGCGGGATGGAATTCCCTATCGGATCGATATGCATCTGAAGAAAAATAAGGCAAAAGGGGTCGCGGTGAACGGAGTTCCGATCAAAAAAGCCAGTGAACTTTTCGGAATCGTCAATGTGATCTTCTTTTCACCGGAAGATCTGAACATTATCAAGAACGGACCCGCCGAGCGGAGACGTTTCGTCGACCTGGAACTCTGCCAGCTAAACAGGCTGTATGTCTACAATCTGGCACAGTATAACAAAACGGTTATACAACGAAACAAACTATTAAAGGACATAGACTACAACACGTCCTTAAAAGAGACACTCCCCATGTGGAATGAGCAGCTCTTAAAGTACGGCACAGAACTTATAATTATGCGTTCCGAGTTTATAAAAGAGCTGAATCCCCTGATCGCCGGGATCCATGCCGGACTGTCCGGCGGAAAGGAAACACTTTCCATCGCCTATGAGCCGAATGTGACGGCGGAGAATTTCAGGGAACAGCTCGCAAAGAACCAGTTTCAGGAGATCAAACAGAGGCAGACCCTGACAGGACCGCACCGCGATGACCTGAATTTCATCGTGAACGGAACAGACATCAGACGTTTCGGTTCCCAAGGACAGCAGAGAACGGCAGCTCTTTCTTTAAAACTTGCGGAGATCGAGCTGGTGAAAAAGATCGTAAAGGATTACCCGGTGCTTTTACTGGATGATGTCCTTTCTGAACTTGACAGCAAGAGACAGGAACATTTACTTTCAGAAATTACCCACATCCAGACCCTGATCACCTGTACAGGGTTGGATGAGTTTGTAAACAGCAAATTCCGGATGGACAAGATTTTTAAGATTGTTGAAGGAACGGTAGAGAGCGAAGACTAAAGGAGGAACTTCATGAGCGCAGAATATAATGCAGATCAAATCCAGATTCTGGAGGGACTTGAGGCTGTAAGAAAAAGACCGGGAATGTACATTGGAAGTACGTCTTCGAGGGGACTTCACCATCTGGTATATGAGATCGTAGACAACGCGGTAGATGAGGCCCTTGCGGGATACTGCGATACCATCGATGTACAGATCAATTCCGACAATTCCATAACCGTTGTCGATGACGGACGGGGAATTCCGGTCGATATCCAGAAAAAAGCGGGACTTCCTGCAGTCGAAGTGGTCTTTACGATCCTTCATGCCGGCGGTAAGTTCGGCGGTGGGGGATACAAGGTATCCGGCGGCCTGCACGGTGTAGGAGCTTCTGTTGTAAATGCCTTATCCGAGTGGCTGGAGGTCGAAGTCTACCACGGAGGGAAGGTCTACAAGCAGCGCTATGAGCGCGGAAAGACCATGTACCCGTTAAAGATCGTGGGTGACTGCCCGTCAGATAAACATGGTACAAAAGTAACGTTCCTTCCGGACAAGACCATCTTTGAGGAGACCGTCTATGACTATGATACCTTAAAGATCCGTCTCCGCGAGACGGCGTTCCTTACAAAGAATTTAAAGATCATTCTCAGAGATGACCGCGAGGACAAGAAGGAAAAAGTCTTCCACTATGAAGGCGGTATCAAGGAGTTTGTCACCTACTTAAACCGCAGTAACGTGCCGCTTTACGACAATGTGATCTACTGCGAGGGCAAGAAGGACAACGTGCTGGTTGAGGTTGCCATGCAGCACAATGATTCTTATACCGAGAATATTTACAGCTTTGTAAATAATATCAATACACCGGAAGGCGGAACCCACCTCACCGGTTTCAGAAATGCCTTAACAAAGACATTCAACGATTACGGAAGAAAGAATAAGCTCTTAAAGGACAATGAGCCGGCTCTTACCGGCGAGGATATCCGTGAGGGCTTAACAGCCATCATCAGCGTCAAGATCGAGGAACCACAGTTTGAAGGCCAGACAAAGCAGAAACTCGGAAATAGTGAGGCGAGAGGTGCTGTGGACAGCGTTGTTTCTGAGCAGCTCACCTATTTCCTCGAGCAGAATCCGTCCGTAGCAAAGACGATCATCGAGAAATCCGTCCTCGCCCAGCGTGCCCGCGCCGCAGCGAGAAAGGCGAGAGACTTAACAAGAAGAAAAACGGTCCTTGACGGCTTATCCTTACCGGGAAAGCTTGCGGACTGCTCCAGTAAGCACCCGGAGAAATGCGAGATCTACATCGTAGAGGGAGATTCCGCCGGCGGTTCCGCAAAGGACGCGAGAAACAAGAGCACCCAGGCGATTCTTCCGCTTCGAGGAAAAATCTTAAACGTGGAGAAGGCGAGACTCGACCGGATCTACGGAAACGCGGAGATTAAATCCATGATCACAGCCTTCGGAACAGGAATCCACGAGGATTTCGATATCTCGAAGCTCCGCTACCACAAGATTATTATCATGACCGATGCCGATGTGGATGGCGCCCATATCAGCACACTGCTTCTGACATTTATCTACCGGTTTATGCCGGAGCTCATCAAGCAGGGCTATGTTTATCTGGCCCAGCCGCCGCTCTATAAGATCGAGAAAAACAAGCGGGTATGGTACGCGTACAGTGATGAGGAGTTAAACAATATCTTAAAAGAGATCGGACGTGACCAGAACAACAAGATCCAGCGTTACAAAGGTCTTGGTGAGATGGATGCGGAACAGCTCTGGGAGACAACAATGGATCCGGAGCACAGAGTCCTTTTACGTGTGACCATGAATGAGGAGATGACGTCGGAGATCGATCTCACCTTTACGACACTCATGGGAGATCAGGTAGAGCCGCGCCGTGAATTCATCGAACAGAACGCGAAGTACGGAACTCTTGACATTTAATGCGGCAGCAGGGCTATCCGGGAATCGGTAAGTTTACTGGATGGTCATGCGGCGCAGTTTACGCAGGTTTAAGGCGCAGCGCAGGCTGCATTGGAGGAAAGAATGGAACCGAATATTTTTGACAAAATTCATGAGATAGACTTAAAGAAGACCATGGAGAAGTCGTACATCGACTACGCCATGAGCGTTATCGCATCCCGAGCGCTCCCGGATGTCCGTGACGGATTAAAGCCGGTACAGAGACGTGTCCTCTACTCCATGGCGGAATTGAACAACGGTCCGGATAAGCCCCACAGAAAGAGTGCCCGTATCGTCGGCGATACCATGGGTAAATATCATCCGCACGGAGATAGTTCCATCTACGGTGCTTTAGTAAATATGGCACAGAGATGGTCCATGCGTTACATGCTCGTGGATGGCCACGGAAACTTTGGATCCATCGACGGCGACGGTGCCGCTGCCATGCGATACACCGAGGCGAGACTCAGCAAGATCTCTGTGGAGATGTTAGCGGACATCTATAAAGATACCGTTGACTTTATCCCGAACTTCGATGAGACGGAGAAGGAACCAACGGTACTTCCGTCCAGATTTCCGAACCTTCTCGTAAATGGCGGGACCGGTATCGCGGTCGGCATGGCCACAAATATCCCGCCCCACAACCTCCGCGAGGTCATCGCGGCTGTCGTAAAGATCATCGACAACCAGGTGGAAGAAGGAAGACAGACCTCCATGGAGGAGATCTTACAGATCATCAAAGGACCGGATTTCCCGACTGGAGCTGAGATCCTGGGAACGAGAGGAATCGAAGAAGCGTACCGCACAGGCCGCGGGAAGATCAGAGTCCGCGCGGTGACAAACATCGAGACAGCTCCGAACGGAAAGAGCCATATCATCGTCACAGAGCTTCCGTACCTTGTCAACAAGGCGAGACTCATCGAGAAGATCGCGGAGCTCGTAAAGACGAAAAAGATTGACGGAATCACCGGAATCACCGATGAGTCCAACCGTGAGGGAATCCGCATCAACATCGAACTCAGGAGAGATGTGAACGCGAACGTCCTCTTAAACCAGCTCTTAAAGCATACACAGCTGCAGGATTCCTTCGGTGTGATCATGCTTGCACTGGTAAACAATGAGCCAAAGGTCCTCAATATCCTCCAGATGTTAGAGTACTATCTGGACCACCAGAAGGACGTTGTGACGAGAAGAACGAAGTACGACTTAAATAAGGCCGAGGAACGCGCCCACATCTTAGAGGGCTTATTAAAGGCCTTAGATCATATCGATGAGGTGATAAGGATCATTCGCGGCTCCGCAAATGTCGCGGAGGCGAAACGCGTCCTCATGGAGCGCTTTGAACTCACAGACCCGCAGGCACAGGCGATCGTGGACATGCGTCTGCGCGCTCTCACAGGTCTGGAACGCGAGAAGCTCGAGAACGAGTACAAAGAACTGGAGGCAAAAATCGCGGAATTGCGTGCAATCCTTGCAGATGAAAATAAATTATTAGGTGTGATCAAGAAAGAGATCCTTGTGATCTCCGAGAAATATGGTGATGACAGACGGACAAAGATCGGCTTTGATGATGATATGTCTATGGAAGACCTGATCTCTGACGATGACACTGTAATTGCGATGACCAATCTTGGATACATCAAGAGAATGTCCGTGGACAATTTCAAGAGCCAGAATCGCGGCGGAAAGGGAATCAAGGGAATGCAGACCATCGATGAGGACTTCATCGAAGATCTTCTCATGACAACGAACCACCACTATATCATGTTCTTCACGAACACAGGACGATGCTACCGGATCAAGGCCTACGAGATCCCGGAGGCAGGAAGAACAGCCCGCGGAACGGCTATCGTGAACCTTTTACAGCTTCAGTCTGGTGAAAAGGTCACAGCGGCGATCCCGATGCGTGAGATCGATGATGACAAGTACCTCTTTATGGCCACAAAGGGCGGAATGGTGAAGAAGACCAGAATGTGCGAGTACAGCAACATGAGAAAGACAGGTCTTCAGGCAATCCTGCTCCGCGAGGGAGATGAACTGATCGAGGTAAAGGTGACAGACAATACCGAGGATATCTTCCTCGCGACGAAATTCGGTATGTCCATCCGCTTCAAGGAGACGGATGCGAGAATTACCGGCCGTGTTTCCTATGGTGTTATCGGCATGAAGCTCGACGAGGGTGACGAGGTCATCGGCATGCAGATGGCAAGCCAGGGCGAGTACATGCTCGTGGCATCCGAAAAGGGATACGGAAAGAGAACGAGAATCTCTGAATTCAAGCTGCAGCTTCGCGGCGGCAAGGGACTTCTCTGCTATAATGTGACAGAAAAGACAGGAAATCTTATCGGAATGAAGCTGCTTGACGACGGAAGAGATATCATGCTGATCACCAATGAGGGAATTCTGATCCGCATGGGGGTTGACGATATCTCTGTCATCGGCAGAAATACATCCGGCGTAAAACTGATGAGCATTGAAGCTGATTCTGATGTCCGCGTTGCTTCCATCGCGAAAGTCCGGGAAAGCAGCCGCCAGGACGAGGAGGACGAAAACGTGGCAGATCCAGAATCCATGGAGAATGAGGACGGGGAGACCACGGAGGAGTAATGTTCATGAATATGAAGAGCGGTTATGAGACCGCCATTCGTCCATAAAACAGGATTTCTGACTCTGGAGTGATTGGATACAGGAATCCGGGAATGCCGGATTCCTGTATTTTTCATAATAATAGGCCATCATGAATGTCCGGAAGAAATCCGTCCGATGGCGATCAATCCAAAAAAGTAATCGGGAGGAAAATCGTCTATGAGAACTGTTCAGACGAGTGAGATCACAAAAAACATCCGGGAAATGTGCATCGAGGCAAACCATTTCCTTTCGGATGACATGAAAAAAGTATTTAATGAGAGCGTGGAGAAGGAAGAATCACCTCTTGGAAAACAGATCTTAAATCAGCTTAAGGAGAATCTTGAGATTGCTGGAAGAGACATGATTCCGATCTGCCAGGACACGGGCATGGCCGTCGTTTTCATTAAAGTCGGGCAGGAAGTACATATCGAGGGAGGTAATCTGACGGATGCCATCAATGAAGGCGTCCGACAGGGATACGTGGACGGATACTTAAGAAAGTCTGTTGTCCGTGATCCTATCGACCGCGTGAATACAAAAGACAACACCCCGGCGATCATCCATTACGAGATCGTAGACGGGGACCAGGTGGACATCACTGTTGCGCCGAAGGGATTCGGAAGCGAGAACATGAGCCGCGTGTTCATGTTGAAGCCGGCTGATGGCATTGAGGGTGTGAAAGAGAAGATATTAGAGGCTGTCCGTGACGCTGGTCCGAATGCCTGTCCTCCTATGGTGGTCGGCGTCGGTATCGGCGGAACCTTTGAAAAGTGCGCCCTGATGGCAAAGCATGCCCTGACGAGAAATTTGGAAGAGGAATCTCCGGTTCCATATGTCAGAGACCTGGAGAAAGAGATGCTTGAAAAGATCAACAGACTCGGAATCGGACCGGGGGGACTCGGCGGTCGTGTGACTGCCATGGCCGTCAATATCGAGACATATCCGACGCATATCGCGGGACTTCCGATGGCAGTGAATATCTGCTGTCATGTAAACCGTCATGCGCATCGCGTTATTTAATAAGAGAAACAGGAGGAAACCATGGACAGACAGATCAGTGTACCAATTAAGAAAGAAGACGCAGTGTCTCTCCGGGCCGGGGACTACGTGACTCTTACGGGAACCATCTATACAGCGAGAGACGCAGCGCATAAGAGAATGCAGGAAACGCTGGACGCGGGGGAAGCTCTGCCCATCGAGATGCAGGGAAACGTCATCTACTATATGGGACCGTCCCCGGCAAGAGAGGGACGTCCTATCGGGTCTGCGGGACCAACAACGGCGAGCCGTATGGATAAGTACGCGCCGAAGCTTTTAGACCTTGGCCTGGGTGCCATGATCGGAAAAGGGAAGAGAAGTCAGGCGGTGGTCGATGCTATTGTGAGAAATGGTTCCGTCTACTTTGCTGCAATCGGCGGTGCGGGGGCACTATTGTCCCAGCGCATCAAAAAGTCGGAGGTCGTTGCCTACGATGATCTTGGAACTGAGGCAATCCGGAAACTGGAAGTAGAAGATTTTCCGGTGGTCGTCGTGATCGATTCCCAGGGAAATAACCTGTATGAGACGGCAATCAAGGAATATCAGAAATAATATCAGATGAGAAAGCGGAGAACCGACAGCCGGAAAAGGAGTTGATTCCCCGCTTTTCTGGTATAAAAGTATAGAGAAAAATCATACTGTAAAAAGATGGTAAAAAAAGATGAAAAAAGTTGTTGACAAAAAGAACTATAGCTTGTATAATTAATCCTGCGTCTGGCGAGTTCGCCCGACAAACTTAATAAATGATAATTAGCTACGGTAATAAGGAGAAATACTCAAGAGGCCGAAGAGGCGCCCCTGCTAAGGGTGTAGGTCGGGAAACCGGCGCGAGGGTTCAAATCCCTCTTTCTCCGTTCATCTGCTTGAAGGACTTCAAAAAAGAACTTCAAAAAAAGATGAAAAAAGTTGTTGACAAACAGCAAACACTGTGATAAGATATCAGAGTTGCCGCTGAGATACAGCAACAACAAAACAAAGTTCCTTGAAAACTGAACAGTATGTAAAACCCTGAAAATTCT
>ERZ773156.543-NODE-543-length-38797-cov-5.84676_pt1 | contig 38797 bp, 29 predicted proteins | sample MGYA00511895_ERZ773156 | MGnify/ENA primary metagenome ERZ773156 (study PRJEB29015, sample SAMEA2737850) | human gut metagenome | biome: human gut; feature: human-associated habitat; material: faeces | place: China | collected 2012 ... | reverse complement strand
GTATTCATGATCGTACTTACGTTGACTTCGTGCCATAGTTGGGCACCTCCTTATTCTCTTGATTATACTATGAAATCCTTGAGAATAGGCTGTCAACTTTATTTATACACCATCATAAGGCTATAAAGGAGATTCCCGGCAGTAATGCCGGGAGTTTTTGGTAATGAAGGAGCGAGTACTAGAGTTATTGAAACAAGTGGGGTTTTTAGCGATATTGGGTATCGGGTATTTGATACTAATACAAACTACCACGTTACGAATACCGTGTTTATTCCGAGCCTATACTGGCTTCAAGTGTCCAGGATGCGGGGTTACACGAATGTGTGTTGCTATTTTACATGGGGATTGGCGTACTGCCTGGAAAGAAAACAGTATGCTTTTGATCTTATTACCAGCCATTCTGGGATATTGTATGTTTCAGGAAATAGGTTATGTTGTCAATGGAGAAAGAAAAAGTGGAAAAATTGATAATTTATTCTTAGGGACAATAATAGGAATTCTTTTGTTATTTGGTATATGCAGAAATTTACTAGCAACTGGAATTTAAAAAATTAGCCTAAATTAGCAATATATTATAAATAAAAAGGCAAATTTTGAGGAGGTTGAGAGCAGTGGGAAAAATAAGACTTGAATCATGTGGTGATTACAAAGTGAAAATGATCAAATTGATAAGAGAATGGACAGGGCTGGGCCTAAAAGATGCGAAAGATATTGCGGATTCTGTTGGAAATGGTTCTCCAGTTACATTAAATGTATCGGATGGAATGGAAGATACTATCGTAAAACAGGTTGTGGAATTAGGGGGAAAAGCAACCGTAGTATCTGGGTCAATATTATCCAGTGTTAAAGACACGTCCGATTCTGTGAAAATGGAAAATTTATTTATGACAAATATGGTGGATGAAGTAACAACAGATCAGTTTACTTCACCGGAAGAATCAGTACCTGGAAACATGGCTATTGAGGAAAGTATAGAGCCACAGAAGGCAGATATGAAGGATGCAGAGGATTCTAATACATCCGTTTCTTCTGTGAAGAAGAGTGAGGAAAATCAGATACAAGGGATTCATTTATCAGCGATAGATACACCGTATGGTATTTTGGAAAGGGAAAGAGAAACTTTTGCCAATAGAGATACGTTCAAGTTTGGCAGAAGTACAATTCAATTTTCCAGGAGTGCTTTATTTTTCCGTAGAATATATGATTCTATGACAAGATTCATTGAAAATCAGAAAATAGATTTTTCTATTTATATTAATAATGAGCTGAAAAATGCAAGAACAACGGAATCCTTTTTTAATTCTGTTGAGAAAAAAGCACAACAGGGAATTGATTCGTGTCTGGAGGCAGTAGTGGATATTCTGATCTGCAATCAGATATTAAACTGGGATGTGGCAGATATAAAGTCTGGACGGCCAAATGATTTTATCTATAAGAGAAATTCACGTTATCAGAGTGTGCTGGATCAGTATAATGAAATTTTGGATTATGAGAAAAGTCTGAATGTTCAAAAGCAGATTGAAAGAGGAAGCAGATCACAGTGGCAGGGTGGCGGTTTTGGCCTTGGAGGTGCGATAAAAGGTGCAATCAATGCCAAAATGATGAATATGGCAACTGATGCAGTCCGTGGGATCGGAGATGGCGCTACAGATGCCGCCGATTCAAGAAAAATAGAAAAAGCAAAGAAAGACTTTTTATCAGATAGTGTGGCGAATAAATTACGGTGGGGATATGAAGACTGTCTTGATAATACGTTGGATTTTTTAGCAAAGCAGTTTGAAAGCAGGGGTATTTCCTCAGCGATTGTAATTAATCGTTTCCGAAAAGATGTTTATAATACGGTATCAAATTTATCAAAGGTAAATAATGATCAGAAGTTTGAAGTTGTAAAAAAATTGGTGGAGGAGAATCCGTACAATACAAACGTTATAAATTACTTATTGGAAAATGCAACTAGTATAGGTGTTGCAAAAAGGGAAGCGAGAGAAATTGCTTTATACATGAATAGAGTTACTTTCGATTTATATTCTATTAGAGATTTCAGCTTGGCTGATGTCAATAAGGATAGTGCCGAAATATATAGAAAGGAACTCTTGGAAAGAGATGTAATTGATGAGAATAACCACTTGACGGATATGGAAATGGATAGTCTGAGAAGAATACAACTGAAATTGTTGGCAAAATTAATCCAGGTTGAGTGGGAAGCAGAGGCAGATATTGATGAGAATGACATTGGTGACATCAATAAACTTTCAGTTGATAGAGTCCAGGGTACATATGAGGCATTGAGAAAAGTTGCTGGGCGATATGATGTTTTAGCAGATCCATTAAACTTTGAACTGCTTCCAGAATATAAAGATTCCAATAATGCCCTACAAGAGCTTATGCAAAATGTGAGAAAGCAGTTCCAGAACGCAAGGACAATTAATGGAATTACATTTGATACTTTAGAGGAAGCGTTTCATTATCGTAGAGAGTTGGAATCATTTGAAAGCATTTATATGAAGGGAACTTATGCAGATTATGATTCTAAAGAATTGGAAAAGGTGATTGAGCAATTAGAGGCATGTGGTTTTCAGCATCATTTGATCCAGGAGAGTTTGGAAAACTTAAGGGAGAAGAAAAACTCCATGGAAGCTCATGAGGCAAGTGAGGACTATAAAAAGGGCAAAGAGTTATTAGAAATATTAAAAAATGCGGTTGATGATAAATTCTCAGTATATGGAAGCGAAGATTTCTTGAGAAATGCAAAATATGCAGTGAATGATAAGATGGTTCGCGAAAATGAAGCATTACCCGTTCCTGTGGCAATATATAATGCAGGATCATCATCAATAACGGGATTTGTGCTGACAGATCGTTATTTCTACAATTTCAATACTTTGCTGGGATTTATAGGACTTGATATTGGGAATAAGCCAATCTGTTTGAATGATGTATTGCGGGTAGGTTTAAACAAGAAAACACTTGTATTTAATATGGTAAATGGAAAAACCATAAAAGTGAAGATGATCGACAAGGAAACATTGATCATGAACGCAATTAATGAAATATGGTGCAAGGGAACCAGCAATGTGATAAGAAATGAGAATTTAGAGGATTCAAAAGAAAAAATTTTTTGCCCATATTGCGGAAACAGGATTTTGAGAACTGCGAAATTTTGTAGCTACTGTGGAAAAGAAAATCATTATGGAAGGGAAAATTAGTTATGAAGTGTAAAAATTGTGGTGCAGAGTTTGAAGAGGGGATGTTTTGCCCAGAGTGTGGAACTAAACTAGAAGAGGGAGAGAATGGAACAGTTGAAAATTCAGTTTCAGAACAACCAGTAGCAGAAGCTCAGAAAAATATTGTGACGCCAAAAGTGGAACCAAGAGTAGAACAGAAGCCTGTCCAGGAAAGACCAGAAAAGAATGGAATGGCAACGGCATCTTTGGTATTTGGAATTATTTCCCTTGTAACATTTGGATCATGTTTCCTTACTGAAGTTTTAGGAATTGTTTTTGCGTGTGTGAGCAAGAAAGGCAAGCCAATGAGCGGAATGGCAAAAGCTGGATTGATTTGTTCGATTGTAGCGATTGCAGTATTTGCGGTTCTTATGGTATTCCTTTTAGCCTTAGAGGCATAAAAGGGTGAAAATAAATAAAAAGACATATGAGGAGAGATGTAAATGGATGGAACAGGTATTGCAGGAATAGTAACAGGAATAATTTTTTTGATCGTATGGATTCCAATGACGATTGCGTTATGGAATTTATATCATAAATTATTCACAAGAATTTATTTTGGAAATGGATGTGCCGCAGTTTTAGGAGAGATTGGCGGATGTGCTCTTTTGGCTTTTTTCATTTGTAGTATGATTTATGGCCTCATATTGGGGGTTATCCAAGGAGCGGTTTCATTGCTGGGTGCGATCTTAGCAATAATTATAAAGATTATTGTATTTATCATAAAGGTAGCGGTTTTATCGGCGATTATTTATGGTATATACTATCTGGTTATGGAATTGAAAAAAAGAAGATACCCAGAAGTGGACTTTCCAAACCAGGAAAAATCAGAGGCGGTTATAGGAATTGCGATTATCATTGCATTGGTTGTAGTGGGAATTACCAGTTGTTTTGGAAGAACGGACAAAAATGATTCCATAGAAAAGGAAAATCAGACAGTTAAAACAGAGTTTGTATTTCCAGATAGCGATAAACGCTATCTGGATGAAAATGATGTAAAAGGATTAAGCCAAACGGAGATTAAAGCAGCGACATATGAAATTTGTGCCCGTGAAGGAATGATTTTTGAGAATGAAAAATTAAATCAATATTATTCATCAAGAAGCTGGTATGAGCCTAAATATACACAAGAAGAATTTTGGCAAAAAGTGTATCAAGTTTTAAATGAATATGAGCGAGCAAATTTAATGTATTTAGTTGGGCTTTGGGAACCTCAAGAAGGTGTGAAATCTGAAGCAATAGGGCAGATTGAGGAAAAAATAGAAGAGACTGTGGAAGAAACCACAAAGATGGTTGAGAATGAGACAACGCAACAAATAGTGGAGCAGACATCGGAGCAAGCAACAGAAGAAACCGCAGAAGAAACTACAGAAGACCCGTTTAATCGTAGTGATTTATATGGAATATTTGAATTACACAATGATTGGATAGATGCATCGGCAGAAATCGGTTATTATACTTCGGAAGATGGAGGTGGCTATCTAATGTTAGATGGAGCAACCAGTGATGGTAGTGCAACTGGAAGTTTTTATGGAAGTCTTGTAAGCGCATCTGGAGATCACTTCTGGGCTCAAAACGAAGATGGAGGAAGTGTAGAATTTATTCTTTATGAAGATTCAATAGAGATTATTTCGGATGAAGGTTCTGAAGGTGGCATGAATTTCCCAGGATTTACTGGTACTTATATAAAAACAGGAGAACTTACAGGCGGTTGATGTAGGATAATAAAAGTCCCAAATTTCAATTACATATTATAACTGTGATAAGAGGTACAAGCCGTGATGGCTTGTGCTTTTTTTATGCCATGAAATTGATACCGCAGGAGGTGAGAAAATGGAAGAAATGGCGATCATTGTATTGAAGATTTTAGTTGTAATTGCAGGTGAAATTTTAAAAGATGAATAAGAGGAGGATTTTATTATGGCAGCAAATGTGGAGACGATGTTTAGTGTAAGAGAGAAACCGTGGCATGGACTTGGAACGATTGTAGCAGAAGCACCAGATTCTGAATCTGCGTTAAAACTTGCAGGATTGGACTGGAGAGTGATCCAGAAGGAGATTGTTACGGTAGATGGAACGGTGATTCGTGGATTTAAGGCAAATGTCCGGGACAGAGATAACCAGGTGTTGGGAATCGTAACAGACCGTTATAAGGTTGTGCAGAATGAAGAAGCATTTGCATTTACAGACGCTCTTCTGGGAGAAGGAGTGCGTTATGAGACTGCTGGATCATTGCAAGGTGGAAAACGGACTTGGATGCTTGCAAGGCTTCCACACCAGTATATTATCAGTGGTGATGAAATTTCCCCATATCTGGTATTTATGAATAGTCATGATGGAACAGGGGCGATTAAGACGGCGATTACGCCGATCCGTGTGGTATGCCAGAATACATTGAATATGGCTCTGGCAAATACCAAGAGAAGCTGGTCATGCAATCATATAGGGGATATTGATGATAAGATGGAGGAAGCGAGAAATACACTGCTCTATGCAAATCGGTATATGGCTGAGTTAGGAAAGAGCATAGATAAGATGCAGGGGATCAAACTGACGGACAAAAAAGTGTATGAATTTTTAAATGAGTTATTCCCTATGGACGAGAGCGCTACGAGCCAGCAGAAAAAGAATATTCTGAAATTACGGGAGGATGCAAAAGTGCGTTACTTTGATGCTCCAGATTTACAGCACATAGACCATAATGCGTATCGTTTTATCAATGCCATTTCTGATTTTGCGACACACGCAAAGCCACTTCGGGAACGTGCAAATTACAAAGAAAATTTATTTGCGAGAACTGTGGAAGGAAATCCATTGATTGATAAGGCGTACCAGATGATCTGTTCGGTAGCTTAGAGGAATTTTGAATGGAAACTATTAAGAGGTAGGGCAGATGTCATACGGCATCTGCCTATTATTTTGTGTGGAGGAAGAAAAAATGCGAGTAGTGGTAAAAACCAATCATTTAACCAGAGAAGAGTGGCTTAAGTATCGTACACAGGGAATCGGAGGTTCCGATGTATCAATTATTGCAGGAATTAATCATTTTAAATCGGTGTATCAGCTTTGGTTAGAAAAGACAGGCCAGGTGGAACCAGAACAGACAGATAGCCAGTATGCGTATTTTGGCACATTATTAGAACCGATTGTAAGGAAAGAATTTATGGCAAGAACTGGGATCAAGGTAAGACAGAAACATATGCTTTTACAGAGTGAAAAGTATCCGTTTATGTATGCGGATCTGGATGGGGTAATCAATGAAAACGGAGAGATCGCAATTTTTGAAGCCAAAACCGCTTCCCAGTATAAGCTGGATGTCTGGGAAAAAGGAGTTCCGGCTGAATATATTTTGCAGGTTCAGCATTACATGGCAGTGACTGGAGCGAAAAAGACTTATGTAGCGGCACTGGTTGGGGGCAGTCATTTTATCTATCATGTGGTGGAACGTGATGAGTTGATGATAGCAAGAATCATAGCAATGGAGGCATATTTCTGGGAAACGTATGTGATCGGCGGTGCAGAGCCGGTTCCAGATGGATCAGAGGCAACCACAAATTATTTTAATGAGAAATATGGGGAATCCAATGGACAAATGATTGCACTGCCAGAGGAAGCATTAACGGTATGTGAGGAGTATGAGAAGGTATCCCAGCAGTTAAAACAACTGGAAGAAGCGAAGAAAGCGGCGGCCAATCAATTAAAGGGGTATTTGAAGAATGCAGAGGGTGGAACTGTTGGAACTTATAAAATCACTTGGAAACAGATTAGCAAAAGTTCCTTAGACCAGAAGAAGTTAAAAGAAGAGAAGCCAGAGGTTTATGAGGACTACACAGTTCAGAGCAGTTATAGAAGGTTGTCGATTGCATAAAACTCAATATGAAGATCACAGGAGGACTAAATTTTATGGAAAACAAAAAAATACGTTTGCTTATGGCTGATGAGATTGAGTGCAGAATTGGAACAATCAGTGAAAAAGGACTATCATTGTTGTTATATAAGGATGCCAGAGCAGATATGAAGATCTTAGACGAGGTATTCGGGCCGAATAATTGGCAGAGAACGCATGAGGTAATTGGTGGAAATCTGTACTGCAACGTCCAGATCTATGATGAGGAAAAGAAGCAGTGGATTTCCAAAATGGACGTAGGAACTGAAAGCTATACAGAGAAGGAAAAGGGACAGGCTTCCGATAGCTTTAAGAGAGCCTGTGTATCCGTAGGAATTGGACGGGAACTCTATACGGCACCATTCATCTGGATTCCAGGGAATAAGACAAGCATTCAGCAAAGAGGAGATCGGTATATCACCTATGATAAATTTAAGGTCAGAGATATTGAGTATAGCGAGAAAAGGGAGATTATTGGGTTGACGATTTTTAATCAGAATGGAACGGTGGTGTATTCCTTGAAGCCATCAAATTCTGTTCCAGATGGACAACAGATATTGAAACAGGTAGATGAAGATCTGGTTGGTGAGAGAGTGAGACAGATCAACAAGGAACTAGAGAGGACAGGAGTGGCATTAGACACAGTGCTTTCCAGGTATCATATCGGAAGCATTGAGGAGATGTCTGAAATCATGTTTGAGGATGCTATGAAAGGGCTGAAAAGGTCGAAGAGGAAGGTGGCGTAGCAGGTTGTCGATGTGAGGTAAATGTGGTATAATAATCCAAGCAGGCGGTTCCATTTTCCAGAGAATGAAAGGGAAAATCACCATGAATAGAGGCTGATATTTGACATCAATTTTGACATCAGTTTTGACATCAACGGGAGTGGACTGAGGCGTACTGAGATGTAAAAAATGGACGAAAATCATACGATATTGCACGTAAAAATACGGTGTGGACGGCTATCACAGAATTTAGGTTCTGGTGTCCCCGACGTGCAGGTTCAAGTCCTGTTGCCCGCAGTTATAAAATGGCTTAAATCAAGGCTTTTCGGTGTTTGTGTTGCATAAACTTGAAAAGTAGTCATTTGCTTTCTGATTCATAGCATCTTCTTTAATTTCTGTGACATGGCGGTAGATCTGTTTTAAAATACCATCGTTGTCCCCAGCCTCTGCGTTGCATGCGGTAGGCGTCTGGAATTCCAATGACATGTTGAAAAACGGCACAGTAGTGACAAAGGTTGTGAAAGCGGAAGTGAGGAATTTCGTCTTTGTCAAACATAGCTTCAAAATGATCAAAGACCTGAACACGCCAGGAACTGGATGTTGCGATATCGCAACAAAAATAAAAGAAGTAGAACTAAACAGATTTCCATGTTATAATGCCAATGTTACCGCCTCCGATACTGGTGACAGGAAGGAGGTGTCATCATTGGATATAATAACATCTTTTCTTGTCGCTGTCATGGCTGGTGTAGTTTGCCACTACATCATCAAATGGTTAGATGGCGACAAATAGCCGGTAACTAGCCTGTAGATGCTCAACTACATAAATGAGAAGAAAGCCCCGAAGTGGTCAGACTTCGGGGCTTTCGTTTTGCCATCATTGGCATGTAACATCTTTTCTTGCCTAACGGCATTATAACATATACAAAATCAGATTGCAAGATACCAGGAATTGAAACTTTGGCTAGGGCCGCACAATACCGGGAAATATTGTGATCAATGCACCGGGCAGCAGTTACAGCAGCTACCACCAGTGGGGAACTGCTTTTGATATTTAACTGGCAGACGGAAAAGGTGCTTACTACGATAAAGATGGTTTTTGCGTGTTGCATACCATTCGAAAAATATATTTTTTGACTAAAAGACACATTTATTTCGCAGGTTCAAGTCCTGTTGCCCGCAGTTTACAGGTGAATCAGGATACCGCCGAGGGCGTTGATATCGGATTGCTGATGGGTGCTGAGGAGCGTAAGCTTCCCGGCGCTCTTTTTTTTGATGTATTGGATCACTTCAAGCCTGGTGTCTTCATCCAGCCCGGTAAATGGTTCATCCATGATCAGCAGGTCAAAGGGTGCACAGAGAGCGCGGCAGATGGCGGTACGGCGCTTTTGTCCACCGCTCAGGGTGCAGACGGGACGGTTTAGCGCATCTTCGGGAAGAAGTGTCAGGAGCTCTTCGCGGATCTGGGCTTTCGTGAAAGCTGGGGCTGCAGCCATGTATACATTATCCAGAGGGGTAAATGCTTCACAGAGACGGTCCTCCTGGAAAACTGCGCTGATGCGGGTGTGGGTCAGACCTGTGATCTGACCGCTGTCTGCATGTTCAAAGCCCATGAGGATCCGGAAAAGGGTGGTTTTTCCTTTGCCGGATGGGGCCATCAGACAGTAGATGTTTCCGCTTTCCATCGTCAGGGAAAGCTGATCGAAAACCGTAAGGTCTCCGAAATGTTTAGACAGATGATCGATCTGCAGTTTCACGGGAGGATTCTCCTTTCAGTAAGGTGTCCGCGGAAGGCGGGCATAGTCTGGAAATCAGATATAACACAATGCGTTCAAATAAGGCACTGATGGTGATGATCACCAGTGTCCAGGCAAAGAGATCAGCTGTTTCCAGATAGATCTTAGACAGATACAGACGTTCTCCGATGGAATGATCCGGAAGACCGATCACCTCAGCGGCAACACCGGATTTCCAGCTCATGCCCAGCGCAGTGCGGCAGGCACTGAGAAGGTAAGGAACCAGTGCCGGCAGATAGATGAAACGAACTCTTTTCCAAAGTGGAAGCCGGAATATCGCTGCCATTTCCAGAAGCTTTTGATCGGTGCTTTCCAGTCCGGAGATGGTATTGACATAGATCACCGGGAGAACAACGATAAAAGCAATGAAAATGGAAAGGTTGCGGGAACCGGCCCAGATCAGGGCGAGGATCACAAAGGATGCCACGGGAACGGATTTGAAAAAGAGCATAGGAGGCTCCAGAAGCTCTTTCACAAAGGGAATGTGGTATGCAAGGCTGCCAAGAAGCAGACCAATCATAAATGCAGTTAAAAATCCGATGCTGATCCGCAAAAATGATTGATAAATAGAGATCCAGAAATCACCGGAGGGCAATAACCCCCACAGGGTCTGCAGGGCCTCTATGGGCCCTACAAGCATGATGGGATTATGGATGAATGTGGCAGTGATCTGCCAGATTCCAAGCCATAAAAGAATGATCGATAGTTTTTTCCAATTATTCATGAATATAATAGAATCCTTCGTCAGGAAGCTGTCCGCCGATGGAGGACGGGTCCTGGTCAAACAGTACGCTTAAGTAACCGGATACCTTGGCCTGCATATCTGCGCCATCAATGTAAGTGATGCTGCAGTAAGGGATTGCTTTTGCGGCGATCGGAGCTTTCTCGATGATTCCGGCATCAGCCACTAACTGGGCGGTTTCTTCTACATTGGCATTGGCAAATGCAGCAGATGCTTCATGTTCTTTTAAGAAGGTATCAACTGCGTCAGCCTGATCCTCGAGCACGTCCTTGCGGCATACGGTAACGCCGGTCACCAGGGCGCTGCCATTTTCCGGCTGTGTCTTTTCCCATTCTTCTGTAAGATTTAAGACCATTTTCAGATTTTCGTTCTGTGCCATGGCGACGGTTACGAAAGGCTGCGGCAGTAAGCCGATGGAATCTGTCTGTTCCTTTAAGACAGCAGCTACCTCAGCAGCCTCAGATTTATATTCGATGGTCAGATCATCGGAAGTCATACCGTTCGCACTTAATAAATACTGGAGTACATAATCCGGAGTAGTTCCTTTTCCGGTCATATATAAGGTTTTGCCCTTTAAATCAGCGATGCTCTGAATAGAATCATCAGCGGCAGCCACATAGAGAACGCCCAGGGTGTTGATATCGATCACCTCTACGCCCTGTTTGGTCTTCTGATACAGGATGCTTGCCAGGTTAGCTGGAACCAGTGCGATGCCCAGGTCGCCGGATACCATCTGTGCAGCCAGTTCGGAAGCGTCGGTTACCATAGTAAAGTCGTAAGAGCCTTCGGATTCGCCCTTAGAAGCCTTGTCCATCAGAGATACCAGACCCATGGTGGTTGGTCCCTTTAAAGAGCCGATGTGAAGAACGGCCTCGTCAGAAGCGCCTTTTGTAGAAGCTGCTTCTGCAGTTGTCTCAGCGGTGGTCTCTTCAGCAGTGGTTTCTGCGGCGGAAGTCTCCGGTGCGGCAGTTTCAGTGGCAGCGGTGGTCTGAGTCTTGTCTGCGGGAGCGCATCCAGCCAGAGACGCTGCAGTCATGGCACATGCCATGAGCATTGCAAGTGTTTTTTTCATGAATGATTCCTCTCTTTCTGTACCGCCTTTTCTGTTAGAAAATTCGTAATTATTCAGTAGGTCTGCGCACATGCTGCGCTGACCGTAAGAACACATAGGCTAGAAAGCAAAAATCCCATCAGCGAAGCTGATCTGGAATGGATTTTTGCTCGTAACTATGAAGGTACTGAATAGTTACGAAAATTCTTTCAGATTAGCGCGGCCATCGCCATTATAACACAGAAATTCAAATTGATAAATAGCGGCTTACATGAGATAATGATAATAGCAAAGCCATGCAGAAATGAACCTATGAGAAGCCCGTGGGAGCTTGCTCACAAAGGACTTCTCATAGGTTCATTTCTATAGGGCGCAGCCCGACATGAAATAAGATGCCGTTTTACGGCATCTTATGAATGCACATGGCGTAAAGAGCGAAGTAAACTAGCAAAGCCATGCAGAAATGAATCTGTGAGAAGCCCGTGGGAGCTTGCTCACAAAGGACTTTTCATTATGAATACGCATGGCGAAAACGCAAAGAAATAAACGGTATCAAATATACATATGGGGGTCAAATTTATGGGAATCATCGATTTAAAAGCGTCCAGATGCAAGCATTGTTACAAATGTATCCGTAACTGTGAAGTAAAGGCGATCATGATCCGGGATGGCAGGGCGGAGATCATGGAGGACCGGTGTATTTTATGTGGAACCTGTCTTCAGATCTGTCCACAGTCTGCCAAAACTCTGGTCAGTGACCTGGAACGGGTCAGAGGCTTTCTGGCAGATGGGGACCGGGTGGTGGTATCTATGGCGCCATCCTATATGGGGCTTTTGAAATTCAAGGAGCCCGGTCAGGTGAAAGCAGCCCTGAAAAAACTGGGATTTGCGGATGTGCGGGAGACGTCCGAGGGGGCCGTTCTGGTGACAAGAGAGTATGCAGTTCTTCTGGAGCAGGGAACCATGGAGAATATCATTACTACCTGTTGCCCCAGTGTCAATGATCTGATCGAGATCTATTATCCAAAGCTGGTGCCGTATCTGGCGCCTGTGGTCTCACCGATGATCGCCCATGGGCGCCTTCTGAAGAAGGAGTATGGAGCGGATACGAAGGTGGTGTTTTTAGGTCCGTGTATCGCCAAGAAGAAAGAATCCATGGATCTGCGGCATAATGACTGTATTGATGCGGTACTGAATTTCCAGGAGGTAGAAAGCTGGCTGAAACAGGAGCAGATTGAGATCCAGGAGTGTGAGGCTGAACCATTGGAACGGATCGATCCGAAGGTAAACCGGCTGTATCCGGTGACGAACGGGGTGGTAAACTCCGTTCTTGCTACAGAAAAACAGGTGGATCATTACCGCAAATTTTATGTCCATGGTATCCGCAACTGCATTGATTTATGTGAGAGCATGGTGCGGGGCGAGATTAACGGCTGCTTTATCGAGATGAACAGCTGCTCCGGCGGCTGCATCAAAGGGCCAACGGTGGAAGACCGCTCCATTTCCCGGTTTAAGGTGAAACTGGATATGGAAGAGACCATTGCAAAAGAGCCGGTAGAAGAGGCAGCTGCCTGTGATATGGCAGAAGGCGTGAAGCTTCACAAGGCATATATGGACCGTTCGCCAGTGGAACAGAAGCCGACAGAGGAGCAGATACGGGAGATTCTGGCTAAAATCGGAAAACATGGACCGAAGGATGAGTTAAATTGCGGTGCCTGCGGTTATTCGTCCTGCCGTGACAAGGCGGTAGCAGTGTTCCAGAAGAAGGCGGAGCTGAATATGTGCATTCCGTATATGCATGATAAGGCAGAATCCCTGTCTAATCTGGTGATGGAGACTTCGCCAAACATTGTTCTGATCGTGGATAAGGACATGAAGATCATGGAATATTCCAGCGTGGGTGAGAAATATTTCGGAAAAACCAGGGCAGAGGCACTGGAAATGTATCTGTATGAATTTATTGATCCGGTGGATTTCCAGTGGGTTTATGATACACATCAGAATATCCATGGCAAGAAAGTGACTTATTCGGAATACCATCTCTCCACTCTTCAGAATATTGTATACATAGAGAAGGAGGATGCGGTGCTGGCAACATTTATTGACATTACCAGGGAAGAGGAGCAGCTGCGGGAGGAGTATGAGAAGAAGTTGGATACCATTGACCTGGCGCAGAAGGTGATCCATAAACAGATGATGGTGGCCCAGGAAATTGCCGGACTATTGGGGGAAACGACCGCAGAGACAAAGACCACATTGACCAGGCTGTGCCGTTCTCTGTTGGAGGATGGCAGTGAAAGTGAGGTCCGCTGATGGGAATTCAGGTAGATGTGGCATATAAAAGTCTGAATAAATTTTCTGAGGTGCTTTGCGGGGACAAGGTGGAGATCCTGAAAACGGAGGATTCTGATATTCTGATTCTGGCAGATGGCATGGGAAGTGGGGTTAAGGCCAATATTTTATCCACACTGACCTCTAAAATACTGGGAACCATGTTTTTAAATGGAGCGGCATTGGAGGAATGTGTGGAAACTATCGTGGAGACACTGCCTATCTGCCAGGAGCGGCAGGTAGCGTATTCCACATTCAGTATTTTGCAGGTGTCCCACGATGGGGCAGCATATCTGGTGGAGTTTGACAATCCAGGGTGTATTTTTATCCGGGATGGGGAACTGATGGAGATTCCACGAAATCTCAGGGAGATTAAGGGAAAAAAGATCAATGAGTACCGGTTCCAGGCCCGGAAAGGGGATGTGATGATCCTGATGAGCGATGGCACCATCAATGCGGGAGCGGGGCAGTTATTGAATTATGGATGGCAGTGGGAAGATATCGCAGCGTATGCGTTGAAGCAGGCGGCTTTGACGGTATCGGCCTCCCGTCTGGCCAATGTGCTATGCCATGCCTGTGATGAGCTGTATCTGTTCCGGCCGGGGGATGACACGACGGTTGCCTGCATGCGGATCATTGAAGGCCGTCCGGTGCATCTGATGACGGGACCTGCGGAGCATCCGGAGGAGGATGAAGCTATGGTGCGGGCATTTATGGAGGACGAGGATGCCAGAAGGATCGTCTGCGGTGGAACCAGCGCCGCCATTGTCTCCAGGGTCTTAAAGCGCAGTCTGGATATATCGTATGATCATGAAGATCCGGAGATTCCGCCTATTTCCTTTATTGACGGGATCGATCTGGTGACAGAGGGTGTGCTGACCTTGAACCGGACATTAAGTCTGTTAAAGCGGTACGTGAAGAATGAGACGGTTTCAGAAGAGTTTTTTGAGGAACTGGACCGGGGAAATGGCGGATCTATGGTGGCGAAGATGCTGATTGAGGAGTGTACAGAACTGCATCTGTATGTGGGAAAGGCAGTTAATCCGGCCTATCAGAATCCGGAGCTGCCGTTTGATCTGGGAGTCAGACAGAATCTGGTGGAGCAGATCCGGGGCACGATGGAAGAGATGGGAAAGAAGGTTATTGTTACATATTTTTGATGGATCAGGAGATTGAAAAGGTAATATTGGCATAATAAAACGCTCAGGCTTTGGACAGGGTTACCAGATGCACGATACATCGGGTAACCTGATCCGAAGACCTGAGCGTTTTGAATGTTTACGACTACAGATTCTTCTAATTGATCGTCCGTTTCACATAAGAAGTATGCAGCAGATGATGCGCCTTCTCACTTCCCGGTTCACCAAGGTAAGTCTCATACAATTCCTTAATTGCCGGATTCTCATGAGATTTGCGGATCGGGTTCTCTTTATCGGACTGATACAGAACACTGGCTCTTAATGCGCGGATATCTACGGTATTGCGGATGTAGCCCGGCTGTTGCGGCTGACCGCCGCCGTTGATGCAGCCGCCTGGGCAGCCCATGATCTCGATGAAGTGGTAGGTGCGTTCACCGGATTTTACCATTTCTAATAATTTTTTCGCATTTCCAAGACCAGAAGCCACAGCAACCTTGATCTCCATGCCGGCAACCGGATAGGTGGCCTCTTTGATGCCTTCCATGCCGCGGACGTCATTGAAATCCAGGGATGCCAGCTCTTCGCCGGTCAAAGTTTCAACCGCAGTTCTGAGCGCTGCTTCCATGACGCCTCCGGTAGTACCGAAGATCACAGCGGCGCCGGTTCCAAGACCCAGTGGGGAATCAAAGCCCTCGTCTGGAAGTGTGGTAAAGCGCAGTCCCACTTTGCGGATCATCCGGGCCAGTTCTCTGGTAGTCAGGGAATAGTCCACATCCGGAACACCGTTAGCAGCCTCGTCTGGTCTCTGGATCTCGAATTTCTTGGCAGTACATGGCATGATGGAGACGGAGACAATGTCCTCTGGTTTTAATCCCATTTTTTCAGCATAGTAGGATTTGGCGATGGCGCCGAACATCTGCTGAGGAGATTTGCAGCTGGATAAGTTCTCGGTCATATCCGGGAAATAGTGTTCGCAGTATTTGATCCATCCTGGAGAACAGGAGGTGATCAGCGGAAGAACACCGCCGTTCTGCACACGGTCTAAGAATTCGTGGGCTTCTTCCATAATGGTCAGATCTGCACTGAAATTGGTGTCAAAAACACCATCAAAACCGATCCGGCGCAGGGCAGCAGCCATTTTGCCCTCGACATTGGTGCCAATGGGATAGCCAAATTCCTCTCCCAGAGCAGCGCGGACAGCCGGGGCTGTCTGGACGATCACATGCTTAGATGGGTCGGCAATGGCAGCAAGAACTTCATCCACCTGGGATTTTTCCTGAAGTGCGCCGGTCGGGCAGACTGCAATACACTGTCCACAGGAAACACAGGAGGTCTCTCCCAGACCCATTTCAAACGCAGAACCAATGGTGGTGTGGAAACCACGGTTGTTGGCTCCGATGACACCGATTCCCTGGACTTTTTCGCAGACAGCAGTACAGCGGCGGCAGAGGATACACTTGCTGTTATCGCGGATCATATGGACCGCGCTATCATCGATGCAGGAGGGTGTTTTCTCGCCGTCATAATAATCCTCGTCCTCTACGCCCAGTTCTTTCGCCAGCTGCTGGAGTTCACAGTTACCGCTCCGCACGCAGGAAAGACATTTGCGTTCATGGTTGGAGAGCAGAAGCTGCAGGGTTTTCCGGCGGGAATCCAGTACCTTTGGGGAGTTGGTTTTAATTTCCATGCCTTCACTGATGGGGTATACACAGGACGCCACCAGGCTTCTGGCTCCTTTCACTTCCACCACGCAGATGCGGCAGGCGCCGATCTCGTTGATCTCCTTCAGAAAACAGAGAGTGGGAATCTCAATATGGGCCAGACGGGCCGCTTCCAGGATGGTAGAGCCCTTTGGGGCGCATACTTCTATGCCGTTAATTTTGACTTTGATTGTATCCATTCTGATTGTCCTCCCTTACTTTTTGTAGATGGCGCCGAATTTACATTTTTCCATGCAGGCTCCGCACTTGATACATTTCTCCTGGTCGATGATATGCGGATTGCGGACGGTACCGATGATGGCGCTGTTTGGACAGTTTCTGGCACAGAGCGTACAGCCCTTACATTTGGACGAATCAATGTGGTAAGAGAGCAGAGCCTTGCAGACACCGGCTGGACAACGCTTCTCTTTGATATGTGCCTCGTATTCGTCACGGAAATAATGCAGAGTGGAAAGTACCGGGTTTGGAGCGGTCTGTCCCAGTCCACACAGGGAATTCTCTTTAATATAGTAGCAAAGCTCCTCTAACTTATCTAAGTCTTCCATCGTTGCCTGGCCTTTGGTGATCTTGGTCAGGATTTCTAACATACGCTTGGTGCCCACACGGCAAGGCGTACATTTGCCGCAGGATTCTTCCACGGTGAATTCCAGGAAAAATTTGGCGATATCCACCATACAGTCTGTTTCATCCATGACGATCAGACCGCCGGAGCCCATCATGGAGCCGATGGAGATCAGGTTATCGTAGTCGATCGGGATATCAAAATGTTCTGCCGGGATACAGCCGCCGGAAGGTCCACCGGTCTGCGCCGCCTTGAACTTTTTGCCGTTTGGAATGCCGCCGCCGATCTCTTCGATAACTTCACGCAGCGTGGTTCCCATAGGAATCTCTACCAGACCGGTATTGTGGATCTTGCCGCCCAAAGCAAATACCTTGGTTCCCTTGGATTTCTCGGTGCCCATGGAAGCAAACCACTCCGGACCGTTTAAGATGATCTGTGGGATATTGGCATAAGTTTCTACGTTATTTAAAATGGTTGGCTTTCCGAATAATCCTTTCTGGGCCGGGAATGGAGGTCTTGGACGCGGTTCGCCTCTGTTTCCTTCTATGGAGGTCATCAGAGCGGTTTCCTCGCCGCAGACGAAAGCACCTGCACCCAGACGAAGGTCAATGTCAAAATCAAAACCGGTTCCGAAAATGTCTTTGCCTAACAGCTCCATCTCTCTGGCCTGTTCAATGGCGATCCGCAGACGCTGAACTGCGATTGGGTATTCGGCACGGACATAGATATAGCCCTGGCTGGCACCGATGGCATATCCGGCAATGGCCATAGCCTCTAAGACTGTGTGTGGATCACCCTCTAAAATGGAACGGTCCATAAAGGCGCCCGGGTCACCTTCATCGGCGTTGCAGCAGACATATTTCTGGTCTGCGTCATTGCCCTTAGCCAGTTTCCATTTCAGACCGGTTGGGAATCCGCCGCCGCCTCTGCCACGCAGACCGGAATCTAAAAGACACTGGATCACGTCATCAGGTGTCATCTTGGTCAGCGCTTTGCCAAGTGCCTGGTAACCGCCGGTTCCAATGTATTCTTCGATGATTTCCGGATTGATCACGCCACAGTTGCGAAGGGCGATCCGGTGCTGCTTCTTATAGAAATCGGTGTCGCTTAATGCCCTGATACCGTTTGGAGTGACGGTTTCTTTATAGAGCAGACGGGTTACTACCCGGCCCTTCAGCAGATGTTCTTCTACAATTTCCGGAATATCTTCTACTTTTACCATAGAATAGAAGGCAGCGTCCGGGTAGACGATCATAATGGGGCCTAAGGCGCACAGACCGTGGCATCCGGTCTGGACAACGGATACCTCATTGGAGAGTCCGTTTTTTTCAAGCTCTGCTTTTAAAGTTTCGATGATCTGCTGGCTACCGGAGGAAGTACATCCGGTTCCGCCGCAGACCAGTACGTGAGAACGATACATATGAGAACCTCCTATTGGTGATCTGCGTAGTCGAGGGTGTATTGGTCAATGATCTGTCCGCCTAAGAGATGGCGTTCCAGAACTTCTTTTGCCTTATCCGGTGTCATACGGATGTAGGTAACCGTTGGCTTTCCTGGTTCTTCGATCTGCACGACCGGTTCATATTTACACAGGCCGATGCAGCCGGACTGCAGGACGCAGAAGCGGTCAGTCAGGTTTTGTTCCTGGATCAGATCGGAAAATGTCATCAGAACCGGTTTTGCCCCGCTTGCAATCCCACAGGTATCCATGGCGACGATCACGCGGGTACGGGTGTGGTCCTCACGGCGGAGGTTTAATTGTTTGTGATATGTTTCACGGACTGCCTGAAGTTCTTCAAGAGTTTTCATAGGGAAATACCTCCGTTTCTATTTGTATTTGGCAAGAATGCCAGGAATGTCATCGGGAACAAGACGGCCATAAACTTCATCGTTGACCATCATGACCGGCGCAAGGCCGCAGGCGCCGACACAGCGGCAGGAATCTAAAGAAAAGCGTCCATCCGGTGTACATTCGCCGTTGGTAATTCCCAGAAGCTCTTCTAATTTGCTTAAAATCGCGCCAGAGCCTTTCACGTAGCAGGCGGTGCCAAGGCAGACAGAAATCTGATATTTGCCTTTTGGCTGCAGGGCAAACTGGGAATAAAAGGTGGAAACACCGTAGATTTTTTCCAGGGGAATCCCGGTTTCATCGGATATCATGGTCTGAACTTCAATAGGCAGGTAGCCGTAGATGTCCTGGGCATGCTGCATGATCGGCATCAGTGCGCCTTTGGTGTCCTTTAACTGGGCAATCACCTCTTTTAAAGCTTTTTCCTGTTCTGGTGTACCATTGAAAGGAACGTGATCTTTTTTACAAGTCATGTGAATCCTCCTAATTGATAAAAAACAATGTGCAAGATGGTTAAAATTATAACACGCAATTGATAAAAATGCTACAATATCACAAAGAAAATAAAAAATTAAAATCTGCTGCTATGAAAATACACAAAATAAGAATGGTAAAAATTGAAAATATGTAATTCTGACGAAAATATGACTCATTCTGAAGATTCCCTTAATTGGTTTGCTTTTTATAGGAAGAAACAGTATACTGATAGGGCGATGGGAGAAGGAATGAAATGTGGCTGGTGGTGGGAATACAGACCATCAAAGACACAGGGAAGATCAATCGCGAGTAAGAGGGAAAAGAGGATGATCTTATGAGAAAAATGAAGAGAGGGCAGTGGATCGCAGCCGTATTTGGACTGGCGCTTGCGGGGACACTGACATTTGGAGTAACATTTGATGCCAAGGCGGCTGGAAGATCTCTGATCGCCGGGGAATGGATCAATATGGAGGGCGGCCCGGGTGTTGCCCAGTGGAAAAATGAAGATGGAACGATTGTGGAACAGCCAGGAGTGATGCCGGGCGATGCACAGAACTCAAACCTGGAAAATACAAATGATGCACAGAGTTCACAGGGATCGTCAGCAGATCCGTCCCAGACAGCAGCTCCAGGGACAACAGACAACGCCCAGACAGGTAATGGACGCCAGATTGACCCGGATAAGCCAATGGTAGCCTTAACGTTCGATGATGGTCCTTATGCGCCGGTTGGAAACCGGATCATGGATTGTCTGGCACAGTACGGCGGCAAGGCAACCTTCTATGTAGTCGGTGAACGTTGTGCCAGCTATCAGGCAGAGCTGCAGAGAATGGTGGCGGAAGGTCATGAGATTGGCAATCATACCAATAATCATAAGTATTTGAATAAATTAGATGCAGCACAGATCCGGGAACAGATCCAGAAGGGCAATCAGGCCATCACGGACGCTTCCGGCAAAGGAGCAGCCACGGTCCGTCTGCCGGGTGGATGCAAGAATGCCACCGTAATAGCCAATGTGGATGCACCGATCGTTTTGTGGAGTATCGATACCCTGGACTGGAAGACCAGGAATGCCCAGAAGAGCATCGATGCAGTTCTTGGTCATGTAAAAGACGGTGACATCGTGCTGATGCATGAGTTATACAATGCCAGTGGTGATGCGGCAGTAGCCATTATCCCCAAATTGGTGGAGCAGGGTTATCAGCTGGTGACAGTCAGTGAGCTTGCCCAGTACCGAGGCGGTATGGAAAATGGCAAGATCTATTACAGCTTTCCAAGACAGTAATGGATGATCCACCCGCCCAGGCAGATGGAGAAGATATAAAAAACGATTCCGGCGCCAGTGCCCACGAGCAGTGATACCTGATAGAAAAATACCTGGGTCACCGGATAGAAGGGCGAGATATAGAACATGTCTGCCTGTCCATGGGTGGCGACATTAATAATAGAAGCGAATGCGAGAAACACTGCCAGCAATGGCAGTGTTTTTACGTATTCCTGCCAGCTTTTTCCGGCAAGACCGCACCGGTGGCAGTAAAGACCGATAAAGATCAGGATCAGGTGCCAGGTCAGTCCGTGAACGGTCAGTGTCACGTAAGGCTGCATCAGTCCGGATGGTTCTGCCAGTGCCATGATGCCTCCCAGAAGGGAAAAATCCTGGAGATAGGTGCAGATGGTGCGGGTGATAGGACTGTATTTATGCATAAAAATTAATATTATGCATAAATACATGGGGGTACTGCAAAGCTGCATGGGGAAGTACCACCAGTCGTAGCGTCCCTGATTGACGATCTGATATAAAAATAACTGTTTATATAGCTCTCCAAGAGCCAGGACCAGGCCGCAGCCGTAGAAAGGCACGTATGGTATTTTATAACATTTTTTGCATAAAATATACACAAGAAAACCAACGAGAATGATGCCGACTCCGCAGAAAAGTAAGTGAAAACAGGAATATGGGCGGGGGACAGTCATTGTCCAGGTTGTTTTTTGTAAAAAAGCATGCATAAAAATTCCTCCAAATTAAGTATTTATGCATTCGGTTTTTGGTGATTTCGCTGAATATCCCTATTATAGCACAAAAAACGGAAAAAAATAAAAAGTTGTACTTGATTAATTTGAAAAAAGTCTTATAATAGGGTCTATCACTTATTTATAGTTATGCATCGAAGGTGCATATATATAAGAAAACTTGAGGAGGATGACATTTATGAAAAAACAGGCAATCGCATTAGCAATGGCAACACTGATGGCTGCATCCATGACAGCATGCAGCGGCGGATCCAAGACTGAGACAACTGCAGCAGCAACTGAGGCAGCTACAACCGCAGTAGGGGCAGCAGCAACCGAGACAACAGAAGCAGCAAGCAGCGAAGCTGAGACTGAGGCTGCAGGCGGCACACTGGTTATGGTAACCAACGCAGAGTTCCCTCCATATGTATATCATGATGGTGGTGAGATCGTAGGTATCGACGTAGAGATCTGTGATGCCATTGCAGCAAAATTAGGCATGACCATGGAGATCGAGGATGTTGCATTTGATTCCATCATCCCAGAGGTCGTTTCCGGTAAAGCTGATATCGGTGCAGGCGGAATCACTATAACAGAGGACCGTAAGAAAAATGTTGATTTCTCCGATGTTTACGCAACCGCAGCACAGTTGATCATCGTAAAAGGTGATAGCGACATCGCAGGACCAGATGATTTAAAGGGTAAATCTATCGGTGTTCAGTTAGGTACCACTGGTGACTTATATGCTTCCGAGTATGAGGCAGATGGTTCTACTGTAGAGCGTTACGGCAAAGGCTTCGAGGCAGTTCAGGCACTTCTTCAGGGCAAGATTGATGCAGTTGTTATCGATCAGGAGCCTGCAAAAGTATTCGTAAACGAGAACGAAGGCATCAAACTTTTGGATGAGCCACTGACCTCTGAGGATTACGCATATGTAATTAAGAAAGGCAACACTGAGTTAGTAGAGAAAGTAAACAAGGCACTGGCAGAGTTAACTGAAGCTGGTGAGATCCAGAGCATCATTGACAAGTACAGCAGTGAGGAATAATCACTGAAAAAAGGAAGTAAGGGGAATCAGATACGATGATGGATAATTTTACAGCATCCTTTTATCAGAACTTTATAGAGGATGACCGATGGAAGTATATTACAGATGGTCTTTTTAATACTTTAAGAATCACCTTTTTTGCAGTATTGATCGGTATTTTTCTCGGATTTTTGATCGCAGTGGTTCGTTCCACTTACGATAAGACCCATAAGCTGGGTGTCTTAAATGCCCTTTGCAAGGTCTATCTGACTGTGATCCGTGGAACACCAGTTCTGGTCCAGCTGCTGATTATTTATTTCGTCGTATTTGGTTCCGTAAAGATCGACAAGACCCTGGTAGCGGTCATTGCATTCGGTATTAACTCCGGTGCATATGTAGCTGAGATCTTCCGAAGCGGTATCATGTCGATTGATAATGGTCAGTTTGAGGCAGGACGAAGCTTAGGTTTCAATTATCCACAGACGATGTTTTACATCGTGATGCCGCAGGCATTTAAAAATGTCTTACCGGCTCTGGGCAATGAGTTTATCGGATTGTTAAAAGAGACATCCGTAGCTGGTTATATTGCGATCCAGGATCTGACCAAGGGTGCAGATATTATCCGAAGCCGTACCTACAGTGCATTTATGCCATTGATCGCGGCAGCGCTGATCTATCTGGTACTGGTTATGGTATTTACGTTCTTTGTACAGAAACTGGAGAGGAGGTTAAGAAACAGTGACCACTAATGAGAGACAGCCATTGATCCAGGTGCAGCACCTGGGCAAAGCATTTGGCGATTTAAACGTATTAAAAGATATTAATGTAGACATTTATAAAGGTGATGTGGTCTGCGTCATTGGCCCGTCCGGTTCCGGTAAAAGTACCTTTTTACGGTGCTTAAACCGCTTAGAGGAGCCAACATCAGGCAAGATCCTCTTCGAGGGTGTTGATATCACCGATCCAAAAACTGACATCGATAAGCATCGTCAGAAGATGGGCATGGTGTTCCAGCAGTTCAATCTGTTCCCGCACATGACCATCATGAAGAATCTGACGATCGCTCCTATGAAACTCCAGGGTGTTTCCCAGAAGGATGCAGAAGCAGAGGCTATGCGCTTATTAGAGCGCGTCGGACTGGCAGACCGTGCGAACGCATATCCGAACCAGTTATCCGGCGGTCAGAAACAGCGTATCGCCATTGTCCGCGCCCTGTGCATGAAACCGGACGTGATGCTCTTCGATGAGCCGACCTCCGCTCTGGACCCGGAGATGGTAGGCGAGGTATTAAACGTTATGCGTGACCTGGCAGACCAGAAGATGACCATGGTAGTTGTAACTCATGAGATGGGCTTCGCAAGAGAAGTATCTACCAGAGTCATGTTCATGGACGAGGGCTATTTCGTAGAAGAAAATGCCCCGGCAGAATTCTTCGCAAATCCAAAGAACGAAAGACTGAAAAACTTCTTAGGAAAAGTATTATAAGGATTGATATATCTATATTAGGAGTGCTCAAAAACGCCCACCAGGCGTTTTCAGCACTCCATTCTTTTTTTCTAACGCAGCCAGTACACAGCCGGAGGCAGGAGCACATACGTGTAAGGCGGGCCTTGGAAAACCGCCCACACTTAGGCGCTGTCTTTTAGCGCCTTATGTGCGGCAGCGAGTTTTCCCAGAGCGAAAGCGTGCCCGCTGTCACGTATGTGCTCCTGCCTCCGGCGTAACTCTCTGCCCCCTCATCCCTAATCTTAACAGTTTGTAAGAATTCGGTCAGAATCTGTTCAGACTGATCGAGTATCATTAAGATATCAAAAAACAAAAGCACAAGGGAAAAGGGGGTACATTATGGTCGCAGTCGTTGGATTTGCTATGATCATTTGTATTGTGGCGCTGCTTTTAAAAGGCAAGATGTCACCAATCGTTGTATTAACTGTTATTCCGGCAGTTGCCGCGCTGATTCTGGGTCACGGACCTGTTGAAATCGCGGACTTCATCAAGGAAGGTGTTAAGACAACCACAAATAATGGTATTTTGTTTATCTTCTCGGTTATTTATTTCGGCGTTATGTCCGATACTGGAATGTTTGATGTAATTGTAAACTTCCTGGTAAAGAAAGCTGGCAACAACGTAATCGCAGTAACCGTTGCAACCGCTATCATCGCAACCATCGCTCACTTAGATGGTACAACCGCAACCACGGTTCTGATCACGATCCCAGCTCTGTATCCTGTATACAAGGCAATGAAGATCGACACAAAGATCTTACTGTGCCTGACTGGTGCATGTATGGGCGTTATGAACCTGCTTCCTTGGGGCGGTCCGGTAGCGCGTGCAGCAACTGTTCTTTCTATGGATGCTAACGATTTATGGCACATTTTAATCCCGATCCAGATCGTAGGTCTGATCTTCAACATCGTAGTTGCTGTTTTACTTGGTATGCTGGCGATCAAACAGGGCGCCGGTGCCGGTAAAGGTGAGAAGGTTGAGCAGGATCAGAAGACAAAGGATGAAGAGATCGCTTTAAGAAGACCAAAACTGTTATTCTTCAACCTGGCTCTAACCATTGCGCTGATCGCAGTTCTGTCTGCTGGTCTGGTAACAAGCTATGTTGCATTTATGATCGCACTGAGTTTAGCTCTGGCTGTTAACTACCCGAATCTGAAAACTCAGGACAAACTGGTAAAGAAGCATGCTCCTGCAGCGCTGATCATTTCCGCAACCCTGTTCAGTGCAGGCGCTATGGTAGGTATCTTCGATGGTACTGGAATGTTAACTGAGATGGCAAATGCGATCATGAGCATCATCCCAGGTTTCTTAGGACAGTTCATCCACATCATCTTTGGTATCCTGGCACTTCCTCTGGGCCTGTGCATTGGTACTGACGCTTACTTCTATGGAATCATGCCACTGGTTATGCAGGTTGGCGAGACTTATGGTGTTGCTTCTTTAAGTACAGCACTGACCATGGTAATCGGTAAGAACCTGGCGCTGATGGTAAGCCCATTAGTACCTGCTACTTATCTGGCAATCGGTCTGACTGATGTTGAATTAAAAGATCATATGAAATTCAGCATCCCGATCTATTGGGGTATCAGTATCGTAATGCTGGTCATCGGTGTGATCTTGGGAATTGTTCCGTTAGGAGCATAAGTTAAAAAATGTATAAGATATACAGAATAAACGGTGTTGGAGTAAAATCTGATGCCGTTTTTTTGTCATAGGAAATATCAGAAAATGACAGGACACCATTCATCTGCTTGCGCAGAAACAGAGAAAATAGTATAATTTTCTTATCGAATGTAAAAGGACTGGAAGAAAATGGCAAATGAGAAAATTCTGGTGGTGGACGATGAACTGCCCATCCGCCTTGCATTAAAGACTGCATTTTCGAGGGAAGGAATGCAGGTGCAGGAGGCATCCTGTGGGAAAGAAGCATTGGAAGCGCTGAAAGGAGATCATTATGACCTGGTGGTCCTGGATGTAATGATGGAAGATATGGATGGTTATACGATCCTGCAGAAGCTTCGTGCAGCAGAGGATATGACTCCCGTGCTGATGCTCAGCGGAAAGCAGGAGGAGATGGACCAGATCCTGGGTCTGGGAATGGGAGCGGATGATTATCTGACAAAACCATTTCATTTATCGGTTCTGATCCAGAAGGTAAAGGCCTTGATCCGGAGAAATAGTATTTACAGCCAGAACCATAAAAATCAGATCATGGAGGGAGTTTTCCGGTTTGATCTGATGAAGCTTGAGGCATTTAAGGGAGAGGAAAAACTGCAGTTTACGGCAAGAGAGCTGTCCTTGTTCCGCTTTTTTATGGAACATCCGGGAAGAGTATTTACCAAAGAGCAGTTATATCATCAGGTCTGGGATGAGAATCTGGTGGATGATAACACTATAATGGTTTACATAAAACGAATCAGAGAAAAGATCGAGGACAATGTGAAAAGTCCGGTATATTTAAAAACGGTCCGTGGGATTGGATATATTTTTGAGGGACATTGAGAATGAAAGGGAACAATGCATGTCAGAAGGAGCAGCACTCAGAATGGGAAATCGCAGTGTTCTGCATTGTGGCGCTGGGGGTACTTTTGACCTTTAATATCCTGATTTTCCGGAATTCCAGAGACAGTCTCTTAAAACTTCAGGAAGATAATATGCTGGCAACAGCCAAAACGGTGGCAAACAGCCTGCAGAATTTTTATGACCGGGAGATGGAAGAGCTGACCTTATATTTTAATGAAGAACTGGAAGACTCGGAGATCAGAAGCTATTGTGAGGGGCAGGATACCATTTCTTATGTGGCACTTTTGGATGAGGGCGGGAAGCTGAAGTATTCCTATGGAAAGGACTATGATCCTTATGTGGAAAAAGAACTGGAAGAGTACCTGGAGTATGACAGAAAAGAAGGAAAAAGCCATCAGGGCAGGCTTCTTCCTGCAGTGTTAACAGAAAAGAATCATTATACCCAGTTTCTGGTCAGCCCTGCGGGAACCACCGGAATGGATGGATGGGCGATCGCTGCCATTGAGATGGATTATGTGTATGCAAAGATCGTAAAACCGGTCCAGATTGGGGAGAATGGCTATTCTATGGTAAAACAGCTGGATGGAACCATTCTGATGCATCCAAGCCAGAGCCAGATCGGACTGGATGCGGTTGATGGAAGAAAAGAAGTGTATAAGGAATATGACCTGCAGTATGATGATCTGGAGCAATGGATCCAGGATCAGAGGGAGAACCAGGAGGGAAGCGGCCTGTTAAACAGCTACTGGTGGGAGGACAGCGGAAAACCGATGCAATCCACGAAAGTGATTTCGTATATCCAGAGGCAGATAGGCGAGGAGATCTGGATCATCAACTGTACGCTGAATTATGAGGAACTGCTGGCACCGATCCAGCGGGCACAGAACTATGTGACGCTGGGTACCGGACTGTTACTGCTGGTATCAGCGATTGTTCTGGGCATCAGCTTCCAGAATGCAGGCAACCGCAAGATCATGGAGCTGGAGGTCGGCCATCTAAAAGAGATGAATGCGGCGTGGGAGGAGCTGCATAAGCGGGAAGAACAGCTTCGCCATATTGACAAGGTACAGACCCTGGGAACCATGACCAGCATGATCTCCCATGAATTTAATAATTTCCTGACACCGATCATGCTGTATGGAGATTTACTGGAAGCAGACGATGCCATCAGTGAAGACAATAAAGCGCTGATCCGGGAAATGATCGCGGCGGCTACCAAGGCCAAGGATCTGACGAAGGAGCTTTCCAGGTATGGACACAGTGGAAAAGGAAGCGGTAAAAAGGTGCTTCTGCATATTGTGGATGAGGTGGAACGGAGTCTGAAGCTATTGAAAAAGACCGTTCCGTCCAATATTACGTTGGAACAATCAATGGAACCGGATACGGGATATGGGATTATGGGCAGCGCCGGAATGGTGAACCAGATCATCGTCAACCTGTGCAACAATGCGGTGCAGGCGATGAAGGAAAAGGGTGGCTGTATCATGGTAAAGGGAAGCCTGATCATGGACGGAGACAGCATGAAATATGCAGTGACGGTATCCGATAATGGTCCGGGCATGTCCCCGGAGATCCAGAAACAGATCTTTACTCCATTTTTCACCACAAAGAAACAGGGAGAAGGCACTGGACTGGGGCTTTCTGTAGTACAGGATCTGATCCATGAGGTTTCTGGCGAGAGTAATGTGGTATCCGTAGAAGGAAAGGGAACCCGGTTTGATATCTTATTTCCGGTTTTCCAGATCCAGGAGGAAGAAAAGAGGACATCAGATCTGCATACATTTGCCCAGTATTCGGTCCTGATCCTGGATGATGACGAAAAAGTGGGAGAAGCGTTGGGAAGAACGCTCAGGAAACACTGCAAAAAATTAAAATGTTTTTCAAGACCGGAGGCAGCTCTTGGGGAAATAAAAAAGCATATGGATCAGTGGGATCTGATTTTGACTGATTACACCATGCCGGTGATGAATGGCCTGGAGTTTTCTGGAATCTTAAGAAGCCTTGGATACCGCGGCAGGATTTTCCTTGTATCCGGCAATCTGAGCCAGGATGTGCAGTGGTATCAGGATAATGGGATCATAGACGGTTTTCTGGAAAAACCGGTCACATTATCTGAAATCGAAAAAGTACTGCAAAAAAGGGAGCAATAGAATCTGAAAAGGAAACAAACTTTATAAATAAAAGCTTAACTAATCTAAAGAATTCATAAGATACCTTGAAATGTATTCCAATTGGGTATATTTTAGTATATATGATACCAGGGTCAAAAGGTCAGAAGTTCGACGCAAGCTTGCTTGCAGGAGAATTTTTGACCTTGGGACCCGCCAAAAACATGAGTAAGCAGCCATTTTTCAAAGAAAAATGAGCGAATTACGAATGTTTTTGAGGATTGCGGGAGCACGCAGTGCAGAGCAATCCGGTATCAGAGGGGTCAAAAGCTTTTGACCCCAACATCGTATATATCACACCAATAGAAAGACACCAATAGAAATACATCAATGGAAAGGAGAATACAGTGTTGAAATATCAGGTGGTATATGCCAGCAGAACAGGAAATACACAAAAAGTTGCGGCAAAGATATTTGAGACACTTCCGGGAACTTCGAAGGATATCCAGAAAGTAGAAGAAGCGGGAAAGGAAGCAGATGTCTATTTTGTGGGTTTTTGGAATGATAAAGGAACCTGTTCTGGAAGCATCATGGATTATCTTTCTGACCTTCATGGCAGGAAGGTTGCTTTGTTTGGAACCTGTGGAATGGGTGGAAGCAGGGAATACTTTGATCAGGTCGCTCACAGAGTAGAGGCATTGATCCCGGATGATAACGAATATCTTGGAGCTTTCCTATGCTGCGGGAAAATGCCGGGACAGGTGCTGGAACGTTATAAAATGATGCAGGAGATGGAGGATTCGCCACGGATCAGGAAGATGATCCAGGTTTATGAAGAAGGGATGCTCCATCCGGATGAGACTGATCTTGACAGGGCTGCACGGTTTACCAGGGAAGTGCTGGAAAAGCTGCAGAAAGCGCAGACAGACGAAAGAGACTAAAAATAGAGAGGGGACATGAGTATGGGAGTAAAAGAAGACAAGCCGAATACACCAAAGAAACCATTTATTTATTATTATACCATTATGATGGTAGTGCTGATGGCGTTGAACCTGTTTCTGATGCCGATGTACCGTGCAAGTCAGGTGACAGAGGTTCCGTACAGCACGTTTCTGGATATGGTAGATCAGGGAGTCGTTACTTCTGTGGAACGAAGTGATGATGAAATCGTTTTTTTAGTGAAAACAGGCAATAAGACGGTGTTTGGAGATGATGAGATCGCCCAGTATAAAACCGGTCCGTGGCCTGATAATAATCTGGAAGACACGTTGCGGTCCCACAAGGTGCAGTTTACCACACCGATCATTGAACAGCCATCTGCATTGATGACTATTCTGGTCCAGTGGGTCGTTCCGATCCTGTTATTTGTAGCGGTCGGACAGTTTATGGGCAAGCAGCTGCAGAAGCGGATGGGAGGCCCTAACGCCATGACCTTTGGCAAATCCAATGCCAAGATCTACGCAGAATCTGAGACTGGCAAGACATTTGCGGATGTGGCAGGAGAAGAGGAAGCGAAAGATGCGTTAAAAGAAATCGTGGATTTCCTTCATGATCCGCAGAAATATGCAGATATCGGAGCAACGCTGCCGAAGGGCGCTCTGCTTGTAGGCCCTCCAGGAACTGGTAAAACATTGCTCGCCAAGGCAGTGGCAGGAGAGGCAAAGGTGCCATTTTTCTCTATTTCCGGTTCGGAATTTGTAGAAATGTTTGTCGGCATGGGTGCGGCAAAGGTAAGAGATTTATTTAAACAGGCCAATGAAAAAGCACCATGTATTGTATTTATTGATGAGATTGATACCATTGGTAAGAAACGTGATGGAAGCGGCATGGGCGGCAATGACGAGCGGGAGCAGACCCTGAACCAGTTATTGACGGAGATGGATGGCTTTGACGGCAAGAAGGGTGTTGTGATCCTGGCAGCGACTAACCGTCCGGAATCTTTGGACCCGGCATTATTGCGTCCGGGACGTTTTGACCGCCGTATTCCGGTGGAACTGCCGGATATCAAGGGACGTGAATCTATCTTGCGGGTTCATGCCAAGGATGTGAAGATGGATGATACGGTTGATTTTACAGCGATCGCCAGGGCAACCTCCGGAGCCAGCGGCGCAGAGCTTGCTAATATCATCAATGAGGGCGCGTTAAGAGCTGTCCGCATGGGCAGAAAGGTGGTAAGCCAGCAGGATCTGGAGGAGAGTGTGGAAGTGGTCATTGCCGGATACCAGAAGAAGGATTCCGCGGTCAGTGAGGACGAGAAGAAGATCGTTTCTTATCATGAAGTTGGACACGCGCTGGTGGCAGCGTGCCAGAGTCATTCGGCTCCGGTGCACAAGATCACCATTATTCCGAGAACCTCCGGCGCTTTAGGCTATACCATGCAGGTAGATCAGGCAGAGAAGTATCTGATGAGCAAGGATGAGGTATTTAATAAGATCGCTACTTTAACTGGCGGCCGTGCAGCAGAGGAGCTGATCTTCCACTCCATTACTACAGGCGCTTCTAACGACATTGAGCAGGCAACCAAGCTGGCAAGAGCCATGGTGACCCGTTATGGTATGAATGACCAGTTTGGCATGGTGGCTCTGGAAACAGTTAATAACCAGTATTTAGGAGGAGATACTTCCTTAGCATGTTCTCCTGAGACTGCCAGAGTCGTAGACGAAGAGGTGATCAAGCTGGTAAAAGAGGCTTACAAAAAGGCCATGGAGATTTTGGCTCAGAATGAAGGAAAGCTGCATGAAATCGCAGCTTATCTGCTGGAGAAAGAGACCATTACCGGTGATGAGTTTATGGAAATTTTAAACCGGAAAGAGGAAACGAAGACAGAATCGGCGGAACATGAGCTGGTGACCGAGTAGAGAGACTATTTACACAAGGGAGCAGTCTGGAGAAGATTGCTCCCTGCCTTGATAGGAAGAATGATCAGGGGGAGATCAGGACATGGAGAGACAGAAAAAGAAAGACACCGACATGACGGAGGGGGTCATCTGGAAGCAGCTGTTGTGGTTTGCGCTGCCGCTGATGGTGGGCAACGTATTCCAACAGTTCTACAACACCGTAGATAGTATTGTGGTAGGCAACTTTGTGGGAAAGGAAGCATTGGCGGCGGTGGGATCTGTGGGTTCCATCATCAACTCTGTCATCGGTTTTTTTGGCGGCCTGGCAACTGGCGCCAGTGTTGTCATCGCCCAGAGCTATGGGGCGAAAAATGATGGAAAGGTCAGTATCGCAGTCCATACCACCTTTTGCATGACATTGGTCCTGTGTGTGGTATTTACTATTGTGGGGATCTCGGCAACACCATTTTTGCTGCGTTTTATGAGCATGCCTGATGATGTGATCGGGGAAGCCACGGAATATCTGATGATCTATTTCTCCGGTGTTTCCGGCCTGATGATCTATAACATGGGGTCTGGTGTACTTCGTGCGGTGGGAGATTCCAAGCGGCCACTGTACTTTCTGGTATTTTCAGCTTGTGTGAACACCGTCCTGGATCTGGTATTTGTAGTAAAGCTTCATTGGGGAATCGCAGGCGTGGCCTGGGCTACGGTGATTGCCCAGGGATTGTCGGCGGTGCTGATCTTAGTTGTGCTATTCCGGGCAAATGGCGCTTACCGTCTGGTTCTTTCTAAAATGAAGACAGACCGTGGCGCTCTTCAGGAGATTGTCCGGATCGGCTTTCCGTCTGCAGTCCAGCAGACGGTGACAGCATTTTCCAATGTATTTGTCCAGTCTTATATCAATTCCTTCGGCTCCAATGCCATGGCAGGCTGGAGTGCTTATGGAAAGATCGACCAGTTTATGATGCTGCCGATGCAGAGTGTGGCTCTGGCGGCTACCACCTTTGTAGGACAGAATCATGGAGCCAGACGAGAAGACCGTGTAAAAAAAGGCACCAGGACGGCTCTTGGCCTTTCTATGGTGATATCGATAGCTGTTATGATTCCGCTTCTGTCCTTTGCACCGGTGATGGTGAAGCTGTTTAACAGCTATTCAGAGGTGGTTCGGTATGGAAGCCTGTTTTTACGGCTTTTAAGCCCGTTTTATGTTTTGTGTTGCGTGAACCAGATCTTAGCCAGTACCTTGCGGGGACTGGGGGATTCCAAAGCCCCGATGATCATCATGCTGGGTTCGTTCGTAGTGTTCCGGCAGATTTACCTGATGATCGTGTCGCATCTGACTTCGTCTGTGATCCCGGTGGCGATGGGGTATCCTATGGGATGGCTGGTGTGCAGTCTGTGTATCGCCATCTATTACCGGAAGAAGATTGGAAAGCTTATGAATACGTAGATATGCCAGAATGCTGGTATATAAAAAAGAGAAACAGATCATTCATGGTGAGAGTGATCTGTTTCTCTTTTTTTAAAGAGTCCGTTGCCCTCAGAATTGCTCCGCTGCTTCGCAGCTCCCGCAATTCTGCCGGACATTCGGAATCCGCTGATTTGCCGAAGGCAAATCGCTGCTTCCTCATGTCCTGGGAGGGTAGCAAGGGAATATGCGTTTTCATGCAAGCATGAACGCATATTTCTTTGCTACCCTGGCAACTACAAATTTTTCTGCGCTGTTGCTAACATCAGTTTAATACGGTTCAACTGGTTAACCTCGCTTGCGCCTGGGTCGTAATCGACTGCGATAATATTGGATTCCGGATAAGCCCGGCGCAGCTCTTTGATGACACCTTTTCCTACGATGTGGTTCGGCAGACATCCAAATGGCTGGGTGCAGACGATGTTGTTGACGCCACTGTGGATCAGCTCTAACATCTCTCCGGTCAGGAACCAGCCTTCACCGGTCTGATTGCCCAAGGAGACGAAATCCTTAGCCATATTGGCCAGATCCTGGATCCGGGCTGGCGGGGTGAAGTGGCTGCTGGCTTCCAGTTCCCTGCGGGCTACTTTGCGGAAGTATTCCAGCAGGGAAATGCCCATGTTGCATAAACGGGCGGTAGAAGACTTGCCGCCTAAGTTTTCTGCCTTGAAATTGCTGTTGTAGAAGCAGTAGAGCAGGAAATCCATCAGATCCGGCATCACGGCCTCAGCACCTTCAGATTCCAGCAGCTCTACGATATGGTTGTTGGCCAGAGGGGAGAATTTTACTAAAATCTCTCCAACGATGCCGACCTTTGGCTTCTTCACATCGACTCTTGGCAGGTTGTCAAAGTCGTGGATGATGCCGCGGATAATCTTACTGAATTCCATCATAGCCGGAGCTTTCTTGGAAACTGCCCGGATACAGCGTTTTTTCCATTTTTCATGAAGGGCGTTGGCAGAGCCCGGCTCCTTCTCGTAAGGACGGGTGGCATAAAGCACCCGCATGAAGATATCGCCGTAAACCACTGCCTGCATGGCCTTGGTTAACATAAGCGGCGTGAAGGAGAAGCCCGGGTTGGTCTCCATGCCGTTAGCGTTGATGGAGATAACCGGGATCTGCGGCATACCGGCCTTCTCTAAGGCGCGGCGGATAAATCCGATGTAGTTGGATGCACGGCAGCCTCCGCCGGTCTGGCTCATGAAGATAGCGGTGTGATCTAAGTCGTATTTACCAGATAACAGGGCGTCCATAATCTGACCAATAACGATCAGGGACGGATAGCAGGCGTCATTATTCACATACTGGAGTCCTACATCCACGGCAGAACGATTGTGGTTCTGCAGTACTTCGATGTGATAACCGAAGGAGCGGATGGCCGGCTCCAGAAGGTCAAAGTGGATCGGTGACATCTGTGGACAAAGGATCGTGTAGTCCTTTTTCATGTCCTTGGTGAACAGCACACGGTTATAAGCGCTGGAAACCACTTTTTTCTGGTAATGGTTCCGGTCACGTACCTTTAATGCTGCGATCAGGGAACGGACACGGATCCGGGCTGCGCCTAAGTTGTTGACCTCGTCGATCTTTAATACGGTATAGATTTTTCCTGCGGAAGCTAAAATGTCATGGACCTGATCGGTGGTAACGGCATCCAGGCCACATCCGAAGGAGTTTAACTGGATCAAGTCCAGACAGTCGCTGGTCTTTACATAAGAAGCAGCTGCATACAGACGAGAGTGGTACATCCACTGGTCTGTGACGATCAGAGGCCGCTCCACCTTGCCTAAATGAGCCACAGAATCCTCAGTCAGAACTGCCATGCCGTAGGAAGTGATCATCTCCGGGATACCATGATGGATCTCCGGGTCGATGTGGTAAGGACGTCCCGCCAGGACGATACCTCTGCGGTTGTGCTCCTTTAACCAGGCGATGGTCTCCTCGCCCTTTTTCTCGATATCCCTGTGGGCTGCGTCTAACTCTTCCCAAGCTTTATGGACAGCATTTCTCACCTCTGCTTCCGGGATCTGGAATTCCTTCTGGAACTCTGTTACCAGCTGTTTTGCCAGGATCTCCTCATTGGTAAATGCCATAAAAGGATTTAAGAAGCGGATATTCTGCTCGTCCAGCTCTTCCACGTTATTCTTGATATTCTCCGCGTAAGAGGTGACCATCGGGCAGTTATAGTGGTTGCCTGCCTCCGGCTGTTCATTCCGCTCATACGGAATACAGGGATAGAAAATGGTTTTGATGCCCTGGGCAATGAGCCAGGACACATGTCCGTGGGCGATCTTTGCCGGATAGCACTCAGACTCACTGGGGATGGACTCAATGCCTAGCTCATAGATCTTTCTGGTAGACTGCGGGGACAATACGGTGCGAAAGCCCAGTTCCTTAAAGAACACTGCCCAGAATGGGAAGTTCTCATAGAAATTTAAGACCCTCGGGATACCGATGGTGCCTCTTGGAGCCTGGTCAGCTGTCAGAGCCTCGTAGTCGAAGATCCGGTGATACTTATAATCAAAGAGGTTTGGAATCTCTTTTCTTGTTTTTTCTTTGCCAAGACCACGTTCACAACGGTTGCCGCTGATAAACTGGCGTCCACCCTCAAAGCGGTTGATGGTCAGAACACAGCGGTTGGTACAGCCCTTACAGCGGGCCATGGAGGTCTCATACTGTAAGCCAATGATCTTGTCTAATGGCAGCATGGAGGTCTCCTTGTCCTTCTCATACCGTTCTCTTGCGATCAGGGCAGCGCCGAACGCACCCATGATACCGGCGATATCCGGACGGACTGCCTCACAACCGGAGATCTGTTCGAAGCTCCTTAAAACGGCGTCATTGTAGAAAGTTCCACCCTGGACTACCACATGGGTACCCAGATCAGCTGGGCTTGTAATTTTAATTACCTTATATAATGCGTTCTTGATGACGGAGTAAGCCAGACCTGCGGAAATATCAGCCACCGTTGCGCCTTCCTTCTGGGCCTGCTTAACGTTGGAGTTCATAAATACGGTACAGCGGGAACCTAAGTCGGTCGGATTCTGTGCAAACAGAGCTTCTTTCGCAAAATCTTCCACAGAATAATTCAGGGATTTGGCAAATGTCTCGATAAAGGAGCCACATCCGGAGGAGCAGGCCTCATTTAACTGGACGCTGTCTACGCTGTTGTCCTTGATCTTGATGCATTTCATGTCCTGTCCGCCGATATCCAGGATACAGTCTACGTCCGGCTCAAAGAATTTTGCTGCATAGAAATGGGAGATGGTCTCGACTTCGCCTTCATCCAGCATAAATGCAGATTTTAACAGCGCCTCGCCGTATCCTGTGGAACAGGACCAGGCAATGCGGGCTTTCTCAGGAAGAAGTGCCCGGATCTCCCGCATGGAGCGGATGGCGGTAGCTAAAGGGCTTCCATTATTGCTGCTGTAAAAGCTGTATAACAGGGAGCCGTCCTCACCGACCAGAGCAATCTTGGTGGTGGTAGAACCGGCATCGATACCAAGATAGCAGTTTCCCTCGTAATCTGACAGGGAACTTTTCTTTACACAGTGTTCACTGTGACGGGTCAGAAACGCGTCATAATCCTCGTGGGTGGCAAATAATGGCGCCATACGTTTGACTTCAAAATCCATCTTGATGCCGTGTTCCAGCTTATGGATCATGTCTTCTATGGAAATCGTCACGTCATCTTTACTGTTCATGGCAGCGCCAAGGGCTGCGAACAGGTGGGAGTGAGCCGGTGCGATGATCTGGTCATCCGTCAGATGCAGGGTGCGGATAAACGCCTCCCGAAGCTCGGATAGGAAATGAAGCGGACCGCCAAGGAAGGCGACATTTCCCCGGATCGGCTTGCCGCAGGCCAGGCCACTGATGGTCTGGTTGACAACCGCCTGGAAAATAGAAGCGGATAAGTCTTCCCTGGTAGCCCCCTCGTTGATCAGCGGCTGGATATCCGTCTTGGCAAATACGCCGCAGCGGGCCGCGATGGGGTAGATCATCTGGTAATTTTTGGCATATTCATTTAATCCAGCGGCATCTGTCTGAAGAAGAGACGCCATCTGGTCGATAAAGGAACCGGTGCCGCCTGCGCAGATACCATTCATACGCTGGTCGATGCCTCCGGTGAAATAAATAATTTTTGCGTCCTCGCCGCCAAGCTCGATGGCAACGTCCGTTTTCGGCGCATAATCTTTTAAGGAAGTAGCTACAGCTACGACCTCCTGGACAAATGGAACCTCCAGGTGTTTGGACAGTGTCAGGCCGCCGGAACCGGTAATGACCGGGTGAAGCTCGATAGGCCCTAATTTTTCCAGGGCGCGGTGCAGCAAAGCAGCCAGAGTCTCCTGAATATTGGCATAGTGACGCTCATAATCAGAAAAAACCATGCCCTGAGGTGCGGCTTCCTGATCCCAGGATGCACGGTCAGAGCTGTATGTACTGTCTGTAATGGCAATTTTTACGGTTGTGGAACCGATGTCGATTCCCAGTGAATATTGTTTACTCATATATGCGGGGATTTCCCCTGCCTCCTTTGCAAAAAACGATACGCATAGGCAAATGATCCTATCGTAACTAACAAAGTTTAACACAAAAACGGGAAGAATACAATTAGAAGAGGGTGTTAAAAAAACATGAACGGATTGTAAAATATTTGTGAATGTGCTGATTTGTTTGACAAACAACAGTCCAGAATCTATAATGGTAGCGTCAAAGATTCATGCTTGTGGGAAATAGGCAGATAAGAGGTGGTGGATAATGATTCAGATTTTTATGACAGAGGATGGGGCGATCCATCAAAAAGATGAGATGCAAAGCGGTGCGTGGATTGCGTTAACCAATCCAACTGCCACAGAAATTCTGGAAATTTCTGAGACCTGCGGAATTGATCCTGATCACGTTCGGGCATCTCTGGATGAGGAAGAACGGTCCCGTATCGAGGTGGAAGACGATTACACCCTGATTCTGGTGGATATCCCTTCGATTGAGGAGCGCAGTGGAAAGGACTGGTATGTGACCATTCCTCTTGGAATCATCACCACGGAGGAGGCCATCATCACCGTATGCCTGGAAGAGACCCCGATTCTGGCGGCATTTATGGACGGAAGAGTGAAGGATTTCCATACGTATATGAAAACCCGGTTCATCCTTCAGATCCTTTACAAGAACGCCTCCCTCTTTTTGCAGTATCTGCGTATTATCGACAAGAAAAGCGATCTGGTAGAACGGAAGCTTCACCAGGCCCAGAAAAATCAGGAATTGATGGAGTTAATGGAGCTTGAGAAGAGCCTTCTTTATTTTAGTACCTCTCTCCGTTCTAATGAGGTTGTATTTGAGAAACTGCTGAGAAATGAAAAGATCAAAAAATATCCGGAGGATACAGAGCTTCTGGAGGATGTCATTATTGAGAATAAGCAGGCGATCGAGATGGCAGGCATTTACAGCGGAGTCTTAAGCGGAACCACAGAGGCTGTTGCTTCTGTGATCTCAAACAACCTAAACATCGTCATGAAGCTTCTGACCACTATGACAATTGTACTTTCCATTCCAACGATGGTATCCAGCTTTTATGGCATGAACGTGAGAGGACTGCCATTTGCGGATAGCCCCAATGGATTCTGGATCGTGATCGTGATCGCAGTGATCATTTCTCTGCTGGTCGCTATCATATTTTCCAAGAAGGATCTGTTTTAGTGGAAAACAAGTAACTATTCTGTAGGTCTGCGCACATGTTGCGCTGACCGTAAGAACACATAGGCCAGAAAGCAAAAATCCCATCAGCGAAGCTGATCTGGAATGGATTTTTGCTCGTAAC
>ERZ773156.533-NODE-533-length-39340-cov-4.68171_pt1 | contig 39340 bp, 35 predicted proteins | sample MGYA00511895_ERZ773156 | MGnify/ENA primary metagenome ERZ773156 (study PRJEB29015, sample SAMEA2737850) | human gut metagenome | biome: human gut; feature: human-associated habitat; material: faeces | place: China | collected 2012 ... | reverse complement strand
ACCACCACTGTATCATACGGCATTTTCAGTTCAGAAAATGCCTACCCGTGTACAGTAACACAATGTCGCCTTCCCCACGTTCCAAACAAATAGATACAGCAGAAAAACTGCCGGGTTAAATCTGATTTCATTCTAATACATACTTTTCATAATCATACTCACACGGATTTCCCCATGCGATCAGCGCATATCCCTCGCTGACACAATATAACATGGACGCAATGGTCTGAAGTCCATCATCGCCTGCATGATTGCATATGGATGCCGGGTAACCATAGTGATCTCTTAAACACTCCTGCAAATACTCCTTTGTGATCTCGCCCTGTTTCTTCTGAAGCAGATATTGCAGTCTCTGACCGCGGAAATGCCGCTGATGATGTTTATCTGCTGGAATAAACCGGTCAATGGCCGGATCTGCAAGAATGTCATTTCCCTGAGTGATCATTCCGCGATTCGGATACAACTCAAAATTCTCCACTGGAGTTGTTTCATATACGATTGCGTCCTGTTCTTTCGCAGAGGTAATCACATAATTTAAAGATACACATGGAGAAAATCCCATGATCATTTTTTTCGCCTCATCCAGGGTTTTTGCCTGCATGATTTTTCTTCTCATAAAATTTGTCGGAATTGCCACCCCACGTACATCTTTATAAGATAAAAGCGTACTGCAGTTTAAAGAAATTCCGTAACTGTTCATTCCGCTCCGAATCAATTGTGCCGGTTCACTGATACCGACAATTTTAGTCCCATTTTCTTCATCAATATGAAGAACATACAGGTTTTCTCCAACAAATGGCGCATTATCCCAATTCTGACCACCAATGGTCACGTGATCTTTTGTTGCTTCTGGTAAGAGCGCATAGCAGGTACACTCATTATGCTCGTAGTTATCCACACCTTTTTTAAATTTCAGCAATTCATAACGAGTATTTAATACCATAACCACTGCCAGTTCTACTTCTGCGCCTGCTGCAATTCCTTTAGCCTCTTCCATTAATTCCGGCATTTCCTTTTCCAGATAAGGAACATACTCCATGGCCATTGTCTGCGCTTCTTCCCAGGTATATCCCTTTTTCTCAAAGGATTTTCGGTATCCTACGCAAACTCGTTCAATTTCTCCTTTGACCTGGGCACCATGCTGGCATCCTCTTTCAAATGGGTCCGAAGATTTTATATAAATTTCTCTCATTCTCCTCTTCATCCTGCATTCTCCTTTCCTTTGGGTCACCATCTATAAATAATTATAATTTCTCCAGTCCCTATAAGCAAATCGTTAATCACTTAGGTTTTCATAAGTATTTTCTAATACTTCTTTGCTTTGCTTTTCGTTTCCGATCCGACATGTTATAATTTCCTTAGATATAAGCGTTTTATTGGGGGAAAATTATGGTTAATGAACGTAAAATTGATTATCTTCTGAAAATTGCAGAAACCCAGTCGATTACCAGGGCTGCCAAAGAATTGTATGTATCCCAGTCAGCATTAAGTCAACTGATCGCTTCTCTGGAAAAGACCTATGACACAAAGATTTTTGAATATAAAGGCGGGCACCTGACTCCTACTTATACAGGAGAAATGATCTTAAACACGTTCCGCCAGCAGCAATTACTGGAGGGAAGATTAAACCGTCAACTGGAAGATGTGCGTCAATCTCGCACCGGGCAGTTATCTATTGGAATTTCCAGCGGAAGGGCCCCTATGTTCCTTTCGATTATTCTTCCAGAATTCCAGAAAGAATTTCCCAACATCCAGCTGACTATCAACACCCGTTCCACCGATGGATTTGAAAATATGGTTTCTTCCGGTTATCTGGACCTCGCCTTTGTGATGGATCAGGCCAATGTTCCAAACGAATTTAAACAGGAACTGATCTATGAGCCCCTGTTCGATTATTACTGTCTTTTAGCCGCTCCACCAACTCATCCAATTGCCCAGATTGCAGCAAAACATCCGGATTGGAGGCTACGTGAACCAGTGAATCTGAATGACTTCCAGAACGAAACCTTTATCAGTGCCACTCCCACGGAACGTCATAAAAAATGGGAAGAAAATATCTTAAAGCCTTATGATTTCCAACCGAAAAATATAATCCGCTTATCGGAAGAGGCTGCAATCTTCAGCCTGGTCCAGGCAGGACTTGGCTTCGCCCTGCTGCAGGATTACGTGGCATTCTCCCACCATTATGGAGCATTTTTCCGACTGGATCATGATAACTCCAAAGCAACCTTATGCATCATTTACCACAAAAACGCAGTCCTAACAAAGGCCGCACAGTATTTTATTGAATTGGTAAAAAGGCACACAGAGCTGGGCTCATTTTTCCGGTTCTGATAAAAAAATCCCGGTCGGAAGTGTTCCGACCGGGATTTCTAATATCTATCTCGCTATGAATTAAGCCAGTTTGGATTTAGCCAGCTCTGCTAATTTTGCAAAGCCCTCTGCATCGTTGATAGCCATGTCAGATAATACCTTACGGTTCATCTCAACACCTGCTAACTTTAAGCCGTACATAAACTTGCTGTAGGATAAGCCGTTGATTCTTGCAGCAGCGTTGATACGAGCGATCCACAGCTGTCTGAACTGTCTCTTTCTCTGCTTTCTTCCTGCGTAAGAGCTTGTTAATGCTCTCATAACGGACTGTTTTGCGATTCTATACTGTTTGGAACGAGCGCCTCTGTAGCCCTTAGCCATCTTTAACACTCTGTTATGTTTCTTCTTAGCGTTCATACCGCCTTTAATTCTTGCCATCGGTTCTTTCCTCCTTCTAAACTATCGAAATCTTATAAGTATGGTAAAATCTTCTTCATTACTTTTGCATTTGTTGCATCAGTAACGATATCTTTTCTAAGGTTTCTTTTTCTCTTGGTAGATTTCTTAGTTAAGATGTGAGATTTGTAAGCTTTATTTCTTACTAACTTTCCAGTTCCGGTTTTTTTGAAACGCTTTGCAGCAGCTCTGCTGGTTTTCATTTTAGGCATTGTTATTTCCTCCTTGATATTCGTATATTTTAACGTTTTACAGTTAAAAACATCACCATGCTTCTTCCTTCAACCTTGGAAGGCTTATCGATCACTGCAATATCCTTCAGTGCCTCAGCAAAATCGTCCAGGATATACTTGGATTTTGCCATATGAGCCATCTCACGACCACGGAAGCGAAGTGCAACCTTCACTTTGTCTCCCTTTTCAAGGAACTTACGTGCAGCGCCAATCTTTGTATTCAAGTCGTTTGTATCGATATTCGGAGATAAGCGTACTTCCTTTACCTCGATCACTTTCTGTTTCTTTTTCGCTTCTTTTTCTTTTCTTGCAAGCTCGTAGCGGTATTTACCGTAATCGATGATCTTGCAAACTGGCGGCTTTGCAGCCGGAGCGATCTTTACAAGGTCAAGCTCTGCTTCCTTTGCAAGCTGTAAAGCTTCTTTCGCAGACATGATACCTAACTGCTCTCCGTCCTCACCAATCAATCGAACTTCTTTGTCTCTGATCTGTTCGTTAATCATTAACTCGCTAATGGTCGTGCACCTCCATGTATGAATGTGAATGTTGTTGAATTATGGCATGATATAAAAAAAGTAGATAGAGAAACTCTATCCACCAAATCCAAGGACATAACGAAAACGCTATGTAACTTAAATATGAACCCGGGTCACAATCTCGATGTGCCGAGGTGAGGTGGATACCTACTTTCCTGCCAGTTATTTTCATAACCTTGTATAGTATACAATACCCACCCTCACCTGTCAAGCACTTTTTTCGGGTTTTTTGTCTGCTTTTTCAAGTATTTTTCTATTCCGGATCAGATAATTTCACAACGACAACCCCATCCCGCAGCTTAAATACAGAATCCGCAGTTGGCCAGGAGGTGCGCTCCTTTGCCGCTTCTGCTGCCTCTTCGTATAAGCCCTGAATCTCCCCTTCCTCCGGGAAATGCATGGGCAGTCCCAATGACCGGTAATATCCATAAACCCGGTAATTCAAGGCAGATGGCGAAGAAGCATCCCACTGGAAGAACGAATAGCCGATCACATCTCCTCTTACTACATTTTTCGGTACCTCGGCTGCCCTGCTTCCCACAAAGACCACCCGGCAGTCTTCCATATGCTCCATGTCTGCCGCAATACAGATCCGGTCATAGATTCTCTGCGCCAATGCCCGGTCTCCCAATGAAACTTCATGGGCGGTCTCCCAGAGCTGGCCTACGGTCACACTCTGTTTCCATCCGATCACAATGCCCAATACCAGCACCACTGCCCCAGTCAGCCGCCGGACCTGCTTCCAATTATCTTTGAAACAGAACGTTCGGATCTCACTATATAAGAAGAAAACCGCAAAAGAAAATACTGCCGGAAACGCGAACTGGCTGCGGACCGGCTGTGGCATTGCCGTCAGAAGCGTTGTCAGGATCGGGGATAATACCAGGAAAAACCAGGCGATTCCAAAGCAGATCACGGATTTCTTCTTTCTTAATCTCCAGAAAGAAATCACAAACGCAGCCGCCGCAGAACTAAGAAAAGCCTTGCTCTTGAAAAAAGTCGGCCATTCTCCGCGATAAATCCGGTTATAATCTACACGGATTCCTTCCAGACATTCCTGCACGCTTTCGACTCCCCAACGCATCATTCCATTCACATATCCACTGTTTCCGCCTTTTATCTGGCAAATCCATATGGCCAGAAGCTGAGAAACCACATATCCAGCCACAAAAAACATAACATGGAGGATTCCCTCTCTCCAGCCACAAGGATTCATTCCACTGGAGTATTCACATATGTATGAAATCAGTACAATTCCGATATAAAATGCCAGAAATGATTGATATGTGTCAAAGGACCACACCATCATTCCAAAGCCAATGATACACCAGAGCACACTTTTTCTTTCATAAAGCCATTTGCCCATGCAAAATGCAGCGCCGATACAGACAGTCATGATCAGCGCAATCTCAAATGCCTGTAAGGTGAAATTAAATTGTTCTACAAAACATGGCGCCGAAAAAAACAGTAATAAAAACAGACCATATCCTGCATGGAGTTTCTCGTTTCTGCCGTTCCAGTACCAGATGGCAAATAGCGCAGTAAAACCTGCCAGAAAGAACATCAACAGCAAAAGGGCATTTTCCATAAACGGCATCAAACGCAGCATACCAAATAATTTTCTGGTAAAAATCAATGCAAACCGCCGATGTCCATACCAGGACTGCAGCAGCTCCTCAGGCGCTGTCAGCATCAATTCACTATCAACAAAATATTCTCCCTGTACGAACCGGATTCCATACAGTACAAACATCAGGCATGCACCAAACCACCGAAGTACTTTCGTTTTTTTATAAAATTCCTTGATCTGCTCCCAGCTTTCCTGCAATTCCTGCCAAAACGTGTTTATCATTTGCATGACCATAGTCTCCTATATTCCTTCCTGTCTATTTCTAACATTTCTGCCCGATTCTCATGTAGCAGCAGCCTTTTACACTTCATGGTGATGTGCCATCTCGCAGCATCAAGCTCATCTCTAGCATTATAGCATACAGAATCTGATTTACAAACATCATTTTTTGCCGGGAACCGGCTATCCAGAGGTCATATTCCTGAACAGATCCAGTCCCCGGCTTTCTTTCATCTGCTTATCTCATCTCAAAGGTTGCGCACTCGGTCTGTTCCGCTTCCGATGCACCATCTCCGGTAATCCCCACATGACCTGCCGTGCATCGGTGGTCTTCATTATGCTTACAGTTCACTGCTTCACAGTCAATCTTCAGACTCTTTTCCGGTGTCTTAAACAGGTTCTTAAACATTCCTCCATCATTTTCGGAGAAGCTTCCGCAGCAGGTTTCGCAACATTCCTTCGCCTTGCATCCATCGACTACGATTGCCTCCTTACAACAGCAGTTGTCAGAGTTGTGAACACAGTTTTTTACACTACAATCCAGTTTTGTCATGAATATTCCCTCCTGATATGCTTTATATTGGGGCCAAAAGTTTTTTTACCCCTCTGATACAAGAATAGAATACCCATAAATACGAAAAAGATTCAAAGCGGGGCGTTAATTTGTCATGGGACGAAGTTTCCTATGACACAAAAATCTGCCGCAGAATGATCCGCAGCAGATTTTGCATTATTTTATCTCATCATTTTATTTCAACATTCATTATTTGAAGTATTTCACACCAGACTCAAAGATCTTCAGATCCTGCTCACCATAAATATTCATGGCAACGCTGTCACCCCGTCTCTCGGAATGAGCCATCTTACCTAAGATTCTGCCGTCCGGACTTGTGATACCCTCGATCGCCATATAGGAGCCGTTTGGATTCCAGAACTCGTCCATGGTTGGCTTGCCAAACTCGTCTACATACTGAGTTGCCACCTGTCCATTGGCAAATAACTCTTTCAGCCATTTCTCATCAGCAACAAAACGTCCCTCGCCGTGAGAAGCCGGATTGCAGTAAACACCGCCAAGTTCTGCGCCCTGAAGCCATGGGGACTTATTGCTGACTACCTTGGTGTAGACCATCTTGGAAATATGGCGTCCAATGGTATTCATAGCCAATGTCGGGGAATCGGACTTCTGTGCCACGATCTTACCTTCCGGAACCAGTCCCAGCTTGATCAGCGCCTGGAAGCCGTTGCAGATACCAAGCATCAGACCATCTCTCTCATTTAACAGCTTCTCAATCTCTTCCTTGATCACCGCATTACGGAATACGGTCGCGAAGAATTTTGCGGAGCCCTCTGGCTCATCACCTGCAGAAAAGCCACCCGGGAACATGACGATCTGTGCCTTAGCGATCTCCTCTTTGAAGCCTTCTACAGACTGGCGGATATCTTCTGCCGTCAAGTTCTTGAATACTCTGGTGGAAACCTCTGCTCCCGCACGCTCAAAAGCACGGGTGCTGTCGTACTCACAGTTGGTTCCTGGGAATACCGGGATAAATACATGAGGTTTTGCCACCTTATGTCTGCATACATAAATCTCTTTCGCCTGATATAACTGATCCGTCACCTGGGTCTGTTTCACACCGGACTGGGTTGGGAATACATCCTCTAAGGTCTTGGTCCATGCCTCCAAAGCCTCATCCATGGTGATCTCCGTATTTCCATAATGGAACACACCATCGCCAGTCACTTCACCGATCACTGTGTAAGTGATTGCCAGATTTCCTACCTGGTCTGCCGGAACCTCGCATACGATATCGCCCCATGCAGCTGCGAAGAAGTCTCTCGGATCTACATTATGCTCGATCTTTACGCCTAATTTATTACCAAATGCCATCTTGCTGACTGCCTCTGCCATACCGTGGCCTTCCACTGCGTATGCAGATACCACTCTGCCTGCCTGGATATCCTGGCGCAGCTTCTCATATCCGTCCATGATCTGTGCATAAACCGGAAGATCATAGGAATCCTTCTCAATATGGAATACAACCAGCTTATTTCCTGCCTTTTTCAGTTCTGGGGTGATGATGTCTTTCTCGCTCGCAACATCCACCGCAAAGGAAACCAGTGTCGGAGGCACATTGATCTCGCCGTGATGCTCATCATTAAAGGTACCGGACATACTGTCTTTTCCGCCGATGGATGGAAGTCCGAAACCAAGCTGTGCATTGTAAGCGCCAAGCAATGCCGCAAACGGCTGACCCCAGCGGGACGGATCATCGGTCATTCTCTGGAAATACTCCTGGAAGGTGAAGCGGATCTTCTTAAAATCACCGCCTGCTGCCACGATCTTCGCCACAGAGGAAACCACTGCGTAAACAGAACCGTGATATGGGCTCCAGCTGGACAGATATGGATCGAAGCCGTAACTCATCATGGTCACGGTATCGGTCCTGCCTTTCAGCACCGGAAGCTTCGCTACCATGGACTGGGTTTCTGTCAGCTGATATTTACCACCATAAGGCATATATACAGAACCTGCGCCGATAGAGCCGTCAAACATCTCCACCAGGCCTTTCTGGGAACACACATTCAATCTGGACAGAAGATTTAACCATTTCTTCTTCACGTTGGCCACATCTTCATTTTTCACAAATGGATTGCCGTCCTTCTCCGGGGTGTGCAGTACTACAGACGCCTCCTGATGAGCGCCATTGGTGTCCAGGAATGCGCGGCTGATATCTACGATCGTCTTACCTCTCCAGCTCATCTTCAGTCTTGGATTCTCAGTCACCACCGCAACAGTCACTGCCTCTAAATTCTCCTCAGCCGCATAGTCTAAGAACGCCTCCGCATCCTTCGGATCAACGACTACCGCCATACGCTCCTGGGACTCGGAAATAGCGATCTCAGTACCATCCAGTCCTGCATATTTCTTCGGAACCTTATCCAGATCAATCTCCAGTCCTGCTGCCAGCTCGCCAATGGCTACGGATACGCCGCCTGCACCAAAGTCGTTACATTTACGGATCAGCTTGCTGACCTCTGGTCTGCGGAACAGTCTCTGCAGCTTCCGTTCCGTCGGAGCATTACCTTTCTGTACCTCAGCGCCGCAGGTCTCAATCGAAGCCTCTGTATGGACTTTAGAGGAACCGGTTGCTCCACCGCAGCCGTCGCGTCCGGTACGTCCGCCCAGTAAAATGATCAGATCGCCAGGATCGGAAGTCTCACGAATTACATTCTTTCTTGGAGCCGCTGCCATCACCGCACCGATCTCCATACGTTTTGCCGCATAATTTGGATGATAGATCTCTTTTACATAACCGGTTGCCAGACCTATCTGGTTGCCATAGGAGCTGTAGCCGCTGGCTGCTCCGGTCACGATCTTTCTCTGTGGCAGTTTGCCGTGAAGAGTCTCATTTAATGGCTTGGTCGGGTCTGCCGCACCGGTCACACGCATCGCCTGGTATACATAGGTACGTCCGGAAAGCGGATCACGAATCGCACCGCCCAGACAGGTTGCCGCACCACCAAATGGCTCGATCTCAGTCGGATGGTTGTGGGTCTCATTTTTAAAGTTTCCCAGCCACTCTTCCTTCACACCATCGATCTCTACCGGAACTACGATGCTGCAGGCATTGATCTCCTCGGACTCCTCTAAATCCTCCAGTTTTCCTTCTTTTCTTAATTTCTTCATGGCCAGAAGAGCCAGATCCATCAGGCAGACAAATTTGTCATCTCTGCCTTTATAAAGCACCTCACGGTCAGCCAGATACTGTTCATAAGAAGCCCGGATCGGCTCTTTATATGCGCCTTCGGTAAAGGAAACGTCCTTTAACTCTGTCTGGAACGTGGTATGGCGGCAATGGTCAGACCAGTAAGTATCCAGCACGCGGATCTCAGTCATGGACGGGTCCCGCTTCTCCTCTGTGGCAAAATAATTCTGGATAAACTGGAAATCCTTGAAGGTCATAGCCAGATTCAGAGAATCGTATAAAGTCTTCAGTTCTGCCTCCGGGGACTGGCAGAAGCCGTCAAAAATCCTCACATCAGCCGGAGTTTCAAATACCGTCACCAGGGTCTCTGGTTTCTGGGCAGAAGCCTCTCTGGAATCCACCGGGTTGATGCAGAAGGACTTGATGGCCTTCGCTTCATCCTCTGTTAAGGTCCCTGAGATCACATAGGTGGTTGCTGAACGGATCACCGGCTCTTCATCCTCTTTTAATAGCTTGACACACTGCTCTGCGGAATCCGCACGCTGGTCAAACTGTCCAGGAAGGTATTCCACGGAAAATACCAGATCTCCCTCCTGTTTTGGAAAGCTCTCTTCGTATAAGATATCTACCGGTGGCTCAGAAAAAATGGTTCCCAGCGCCGTCTGATAGGTCTCTTCGGAAATATTTTCAATATCGTAACGGATCAGAACACGGACACCGCCCACAGTTTTAATCCCCAGATAGCTGTCGATCTCCTCTTTTAGTTCATGGGCCTTTACTGCGAAATCAGTTTTCTTTTCTACATAAATTCTTTTTACACTCATGTATTTCCTCCTTATGGTTCTTACCCCAGCAGTTATCATTTCTGTAATCTTTGCAAAATTCTTGTTTTATGAAAAAGAATCCTGTGACATAAAAAAATAATACCATAAGATATATCATAAGGAAAATTAATATATCTTATGGCTTTTATTATTACCTCTAATTTATTGCAATCATGACGTTAATTCCGCCAGATGTGTCTGGTCATTGGCCTGGATCAACACTGCTCTTCCGCTCTCCTGCTCATACCGGATCGTAGTGATGCTGGCATTCCCCACAATGATCTCCTGATCATTCGGATCGTTTCTCATCAGATACTCCACCACATAAGCAAGCATCGCTCCATGGGACACAATAGCCAGATCACCTTTCGCCCTTTTTAGAATCTCCTCCATCACTTTCTGGCACCGGTCTTTGATCTGACTTAAGGATTCTCCCCCTGGTGGAGCTACAGTCACAGGATTCTCGCACCATTTTTCATATTCCACCGGAAAAGCAGCCTGAATCTCCCCCAACGTCATGCCTTCCCATTTACCAAATCCGATTTCTTCCAATCCTGGAAGAGTTTCTACCGCCACATGCTGACTGTCCCCGATGGCTCCCGCCGTCTCCCTGGCACGAAGTAAGTCGCTGGAAAAGATCTGCACCACAGGGCGTTTTGCCATGCCTTTTGCCAGACAGACAGCCTGCCGTCTTCCTGTTTCATTCAACGGAATGTCTGTTTTTCCCTGAATTTTTCCTGCCACGTTCCAGTCTGTCTGTCCGTGACGGATCAAATAAATGTTTATCATAAATCCCTCCGGTTATTTTTCCAGCGGAGCGTCCTTTAAGGACTGATCATACTCTCCGGTTACAGTCATGGCATCCAGAGTCTGCTTCATGATATCTTTTACCTCTTCCACCGTCATCTGCATCCGCTCTGCCAGTTCTTCCACCGTTGCCTCACGGCCAAGCTGGTCTGCCATCGATTTGGATACCTCTTCCAGAACCTTCACTCTGGCTAACATCTTCTCCTCGATCTTATGCTCTGTCTCCTGGTCAGCAACAGCAGCTTTCAATGCCTCGGTAACCCGTTCTTTTAAATACTCGTTAAAATCCAGAACAGACTCTGCGGTTCCTAATTCTTCCACTGCCATCACCAGGGCCATGTTCGCTTCCTGCACCAGATCTCCAGCCGGCAGCCCCTTATTCAGGTATTCCCGGATCATAGCCAGGGCATTTTTCAAATTTCCTTCAATGAGACGTTTTTTCGCCTCTGCACTGCCATTTGCTGCTTCCTTGGCAAGCTCCGTATTCTCCGCTTCGCTGCAGCTTGTGATTCCCTCTAATTCATCTAAATATAACTGGAAGCCATTTAATTCTTCCTGGTTTTCTTCTGTTATTCCCATTGTTCTCTCCATCTTCTTTCTTCTGGCATCCCTGTTTCAACCGGCAGGGCCGGATACACGGATGCAACATTACTGTCATTCTAACATAAAAGCATAACCTGCGTAAATAGCCAAAGTTCATGTTTATCCCTTTGCATTTTCCCTCTACCTGTGATATGATGGTCATAACTCATAAGGAGGACTAATAATGGACATCAATTATGAATTATATAAGGTTTTTTATCATGTTGCCATTACCTTAAGCTTCTCTGAGGCTTCCAAGCAGCTCTTCATCTCCCAGTCTGCAGTCAGTCAGTCCATCAAGGTGCTGGAAAAGAAGCTGAACCAGAAATTATTCATCCGCAGTACCAAGCGGGTTCAGTTAACGCCTGAAGGAGAGATCCTGTTTAAGCATATCGAACCGGCCATGAATCTGATCAAACAGGGAGAGAACCAGCTTTTGGAGGCGCATACCTTAAATGGCGGCCAGCTCCGCATTGGTGCCAGCGATACCATCTGCCGGTACTATCTGGTTCCATATCTGAACAAGTTCCACAAACAGTTTCCACATGTGCATATCAAGGTGACGAACCAGACTTCCATCGCCTGTGCTTCCCTGCTGGAACACGGACAGGTAGATTTTATTGTTGTTAATTATCCAAACTCTGCCCTCTCCAGCACCCACATTCCGCGGGTCATCAATGAATTCCACGATGTGTTTGTGGCGAACCGCCAGTACTTTCCACTGGATGGCCGGGAAGTCAGCTTAGCAAGCCTGCAGAAATACCCGATCCTGATGCTGGACCGCAAGAGCACCACCAGCGAGTTCCTGCATGCAATGTTCCAGCGTTCCCACCTGGATCTGGTGCCGGAGATCGAATTGAGCAGCAACGATCTGTTGATCGACCTGGCCCGCATCGGCCTTGGCATTGCATTTGTGCCGGATTTCTGTATCCCGACAGATGATAAGGATCTGTTTGTTGTGAAATTAAAGGAAGAACTGCCAAAACGACAGATGGTGGTGGCTTACAACGAACGGATGCCGCTCTCACAGACAGCGAAACAGTTTATGTCGATGCTGTAATACATTCTCTTACCAAAACACTTGTGAAAAGAATCCGCCTGCAGGATTTTCGCCTGCGGCGGATTCTTTTAGCAACATACTTTCCTATGCAGATTCCCGATCGGGAGCATGTTTTATCTTTTTCGCTCTTTCCAGAAATCCCTGATCGCTTTCCCCACATTTCCCCGGTTCACAATCTGGTGCGGCCACCACTCCCTCGGAAACAGTTCCTGATACTCCCGCTTTAAAAACCGGTCATCCAACAGCAGAATGATCCCTTCATCTTCCATGGTACGGATCACCCGCCCGGCTGCCTGCATCACTTTATTCATGCCAGGATACTGATAAGCATAGTCAAATCCCTTCTGGTTGGTTTTTTCGAAATATCCTTTCAGAAGTTCCTGTTCCGTGCAGACCATAGGAAGCCCTGTTCCCACGATCACCACACCGATCAGCCGATCCTCCTTTAAGTCAATCCCTTCTGAAAAAATCCCACCCATAACGCAGAATCCCACAAACGTTTCATCCCGTTCTTTCTCAAATTCCTGTAAAAATGCCTCTCTCTCCTCTTCTTTCATATGCCCATCCTGGCTCAGCCAATGGATGGCATCGCCTTCTGGCTGCCGCTTTCCATCTGCCTGTTCTTTCTCCATCCGTTGAGCCCAGATCTCCTCCACAGCTTTCAGGTATTGATATGACGGGAAAAACACCAGATAATTGCCCTTTCGCCCCTGTACCGCCGTTTGAATGTACTCTGCCACCTTCTCGTATTCTCTCTGGTTTCTCCTGGTATAACGGCTCGATACATCTGACGCTACCAAAAGAAGACGGTTTTCCCTTGGAAATGGAGACTCGACATAAACCGCATAATCCTCCTGGTTTCCGCTGAGCAGTTCTTTATAATACATGACCGGGAGCAGGGTTGCCGAGAAAAATACCGTGGCACGCCCCTTATCCAGACATTCTTTTAAGTGTCTTGCCGGATTCATGCAGAACAGCTTCACCAGGAATCTTCCATCCAGCAAGCACTCCGAATAAATCCGATAATCATCTCCCAGATCTTCGTACACGGCCAGAAAATCCCTCAACTGAAAATAGAAATCCAGCACCAGCTCCCGGTTCTCAAAGGAATCATGTTCTTCCATAAATGGTTCCAGTTCCCCATATAAGCTCTGGAGAGCCAGTGTCAATGTGTGAACGTTTTCATAAATCTGGTATCCATCTGCCTCTCGTTTCATCTCCAGCAGCAGGCGGTTGACCTTCTCGAAAGCCCTTGTCAGTTTTCCATGTCCCTTTAAAATCTTCTTGGCTGTCAGCACATCCTCTTTAATCAGAAACGCGCTGTACATTTCACGCCCACGGGATACCAGATTATGGGCCTCATCCACCAGAAACAGATAATTTCCGGATACCCCCTCTGAAAAATACCGTTTCAGCCGCACATGGGGATCAAACACATAGTTGTAGTCACAGATCACCCCGTCTACCCAGTTCGTGATATCCAGACAGAATTCAAATGGACACACCCTGTATTCTCTGGCATATCGCAGAATCTCTTCCCGTCCAATCCCCTGTTCTGTGTGAATGATTTCATATACCGCATCATTAACCCGGTCAAAATGACCTCTGGCATAAGGACAGTCGTCTGGATTACAGGAAATCTCCTCCTGAAAACACAGCTTCTCTTTCGCAGTGATTGCCACCGTATTCAGATACATTCCATGTTCCCGCAGGATCCGGAAAGCTTCTTCTGCCACGGTCCTGGTGATAGATTTGGCGGTCAGATAAAAGACCTTATCTGCCATCTGTTCTCCTATGGCCTTTACCGCCGGAAATACGGTGGAAAGAGTCTTTCCGACTCCCGTTGGCGCCTGGATAAACAGATTTTTCTCCCGCGCAATGGCCTTGTAGACCGAAACAGCCAGTTCCCGCTGTCCAGGTCGGTAAGGGAATGGAAATTGCAGATCTTTTAAAGAGGCATCACGGCGCAGCCCATGCTCGTATAAATAATTCGCCCACTTCACATATTCATGGATCAGTCCCTGAAACCACTGATCCAGTTCTTCAAAACTGTAATCCTTCGTGAATCTGCGAATCATCTCCGTTTCCAACTGACAATAAGTCACCTGGATACCAATTTCCTCCAGCTGTTCTTTTCTGGCATACATATAACCATAGCACAGAGCCTGTGCCTGATGGACTGGGATCGATTCCTCAAGACGGTCAATATCCAGATAAACACCTTTGATTTCATCAATGGTCACATGACCTGTCACATCCGTCATGATTCCATCTGCCCTGCCTTCCACTAGAATCTGAAACCTGCCCTCATCAATTCTGGTATTCAGGGCGACTTCTGCCTGATATCCGGCTCCCATCTGCTTCTGGATCTTCCGATGGATGCGGCTTCCCGCCTGCATCGCGTCCTTTTCTGCTCCGGTCAGCCGTCGGTTGTCCAGGTCGCCGCTTCTCATGACAAATTCCACCAGATTCCGCACAGAGATCCGGATGACCCGTGTTTCTGTTTCCATGACTGTCCCCCTTCTTTGTTTTCCCCCGCTGCAATGCGATCCCGCATGGCATTTTTCTATAAATCGAAAAAAGGACCGCCCATAACAGACGATCCTCTCTCCCATTTGCTCTTATGCAGCAGTTCTCTTTACTGCCATCTTTTCTAAGAATGCTTCAAACGCTTCATTCTCGCCATCGTACTGAACTGTCAGCACATTTCTTAAATCCAGGCTTAATACTCCAAGGATTGATTTTGCATCAATGACTACCCGGTTGTAATATACGTCAATATCAAAGTCACACTGTGTTGCTGCAGCAACAAACATCTTTGCGTCATCAATCGTTGGCAACAAAATTCTTTTCTGTTTCATGTTTCTCAACTCCTTTTCAATGACAACCTTTTCGGTTGGAAGAGTTATAACATAAAGAAACTATGATTGTCAAATTTTTTATTTCAGGTTCGTTTTTCGTCTTTTTTTGTGTATTTTTTACATATAAAGTGTTTTGTTGTTTTGATTTTTGTTCTATGTTTTTTACTGATTAAAAATTGTCCGGAAATATTCTACATTTTTTTCTATCTATTTTCCATGAATCGCGGCTGACAAATTCTACATTTTGCGAGAATTATACAATTTTTCAACTGTTCAGTACCTTCATAGTTACGAGCATCTGTCCGCGGTTTATCAAACTGGCTCACGAACCCGTTCTTCCGTTACGATCAGATCCATGGGGCAATCATGGGGCTCCGCTGGAATATTCTCACAGAGCATCTGTTCTTGGCAGAGGATTATCCGTTTCGCCCTTGTCTCCGGAAGAAAACGGTCATAATAGCCGCCTCCATAACCAAGCCGGACTCCGCTGGAACTGCAGGCTACGCAGGGAATCACGCACAGATCCAGGCTATCCGAATCTAATTTTTCTGTATCCTCTTTTGGCTCCAAAATACCGTATGCTCCCGGTTTCAGCTGATCCATACTGGTGATCTGTCTCGCTTCCATCACCCCCTTTTCCCGGCACAATGGAACTGCCACGATCTTTCCCTCTGCCAGCATCTCTTCCAATAGCAGCCTGGTATCAACCTCCTCAGCCATGCTGACATAACAGAAAATCCTATGGGCCTGACGATACAACTCCAGGCTTTTGACACATTCCAGAATCTGTCTGTCTGCCTGGTGGCGATAACTTTCCAGAAGATTTTTTCGTTTTTGCTTTAATTCCCTGCGGAGGGCTCTTTTCTCTGCAGCAAGATCCATTTCATTCTCCTTGTGCGGCTCCCGCACAACTGTATATCTTCTATCATCAGACAACGCTTTCCGTCCACTCCTTCCGCAAAACCTCAAGTATGACAACCGACCGTATTCTTTCCCTTAGTTTACCACAGATCCAAGGAAAAGACATCGTTTTCCCTTATTTTATATATTTTTTAAATTTTTCAAAAAAATTGTTGACATTTTTACAAAGGCATGGTATTATAAACGAGTCGCTGAGATACAGCAAAACAAAACAACTTCATAAAGGGGAATAGTTCAATGGTAGAGCAGCGGTCTCCAAAACCGTAGATGGGGGTTCGAGCCCCTCTTCCCCTGCTTTGCAAGTGCCGTAAAGCTTAGGTTTTACGGTGTTTTTTATGTTTACAAATGTTTACACTAGAAAAATGTATTATATAGAAGAAACTCATACGCCTGTTTACAACTTTTTAGCAGGAAATCGTTGTATTTCTGGCATTTTCCAGTTGATCCTCTATGTATATTTTATCATTTTGATCGAAGCAATAGTTCTTTAAACTGGTTCTCTCATCCTCGTGTCCCGCCATTCTGCGGATTGTATCAATATTAATTTTAGCGTCAAATAATGCAGAAATATATGTTTTTCTGATTTTATGATTGCTCTTCACGGCAATTCCAACCGTTGCACATAACTTTTCCAGATATGATGTGATGGTTCTTGCCGTTGATCGCACTTTCTTTTGGCTGGAAATAAAGATATAATCCTGGTCATAATAACCGCTCTGAACACTGGATTCCTTAATCATCTTCAAGATTTTCTGCGCTTCTGTGTTTAAATACACTTCTCTCACACCTGCGCCACTCTTAACATGTTCAACCACTTTATGCCCTTTAAAGCCAATTTTAACACCAGTCTTATTGTCGATCTCATAATCTTCCACTTCCATTCGGTTGATATGAATGTAATTTCCTTCAATATCAGACCATTTCAGCGCAACAAGTTCACCGATTCTCAGACCAATCTGAAAATTTAACATAATCGCCATCGGCGTTGTACAGTTTGGATTCCTGCTGATCTTACGCAAACATTCATCTGCAATCAATTTCTGCTCTGAATTTAAGTATACCTGTGTGGTTGCCGCAGGTTTCTGTTTTCTCCTAAATAGCTTTGTATTGATTTCAATGTTGGCCATTGGATTTTTCTCCAACAGATTCACGCCATCCTTGCAAGCATAGACCAAGCTCTGTCTAATGATCGTAGACATATTATAAAATGATGTCTTTGTTAGACCATAATCCTTGATCTTCTGGTGCAGCCATTCATCCAAGTACACTTCCGTCAAAGCCGTGATCTCTTTTTCTGCGATTAGATCATTCTCATAGAATCGTTTCCAGTCACTATTAATACGCTTGATATAAGCTGTGGACTCTGTATGAGCCATTTTATAAGAAAGCCATCGTCTGTATAATTCTGTTACCGTTGGAATATTTTCCTCCACATACGCATGATCTTCTAAGCCAGAATAATATTGAATCACCACATCTTCTACTTCTTCTTTTGTTTTCTTGGCAATAATTTTTCTGGTCTTTGTTCCATTGGCACCTGGTAGTGTTGTTTTCCACCTCCCGTCAGATCCTTTAAATATTTTGTTGTGATGTTGCTTTAGTAATCTTTTTCTCTCCTTTAATTCCATGCTTTTTCGCACATCATCCAGACTAATTATACCTTCAGATACTGCGTATTTCAAGATTTCTTCATCGTTTACTGCCACTGCTGCCATTCCCATTTCTCCCACTTTCTTTCCTGTTTCTTCCTATATAAAAGGATGCCTGTCCCCAGACACCCTATTTTAGTCTTTTTCCTTTATTTACCGCTACAAATAGATCACTCCAATTTCCACACGGAGCGGTCACTCTAACAATGTCCCCGATCTCACACGGAATCGTTGTCGATGCGGTAAACACGCTATTGTTGTACTTCACACGCACTTTCTGGACGGTAACAATCTCTACTACCTGTGCGGTAATCGTCTGGTCAAATTTCGCACATTTCTGGATCAGATCTTTGATGATCCGCAGTGTTTCCCCGGACATTTTATCAATTTCTTCTGAATAATTGCTCATGTTTCCTCCAATATAATAGGCCATCCCCATATTTCAGAGAATGGCCACAATCTTAGTTTTTGCACACAACAGACAACTGCTGCCGCATACTGGATACCCACTGTGTAGATACATATTTGATAAACTGATCGTAGTTTTGCACATTCGGCAATGTAACATCGCCCATGCTACAATCAATATTAATTACCTGCTGATTCTTTTTGACCACATTATCCGGCACAGCCATATACTTCGGCGTAGACAATGCCTGTAAATTCTGTCCCATTTGCTTCATCTGCTCCTGCGTGAACACGATTTCACCCTGTTTCAAGAACGCCGGATACTCATAAGGTTTGATCGACTTCAGACCTAGTTCTTTCGCAAGTTTCGCATACTTATCATTGGAATCGCCATTGCTACCAACGGGGCCTTTCTCAACGCCACTATGCCGCTTGTTCTTGGTCATTTCCTTATAGGTGTCTTTGATTTCCTGCTCGGTTTTGCCACCGCCAGAACCATCAAAGTCAATGCGGTCGCCACGATTTATTGCTTCTTGCATTCCTTTGTCTGAATAACCTGGGCCAGCCGCAACATAGTTGTTACCGGAGCCGCCGCCAGAAGAGGAAGAAGAACCACTATCATGATCCCGACTAGAAGAGGAAGATCCAGAACTGTATGTATGATTTTTCACATATTCTTCCAGTTCTTTCGCCATCTTTTCAAGCTGGGCTAACTGTGCGGCGATATTGTCCTTCATCTCATTCCAGGTGGAAGTATACTGGGAAATCGTGTCAGAGTTCGCCTTTGCGATGCCCATGTACTCGCCCAGAAGTTGTACGGACTGATCGACTTTGGCATTGGTGGAAGTAGAGATATCGGAAATCTTGCCAATACCATCAATGTTCATTAAGCCGTTCAGTTGTTCTAGCGCAGAGTAGCCGTCCTTCATCTGAGTCGCCATCTGGGTAATTCCTGCCATGGCCTTCTCATAGGTGATAGAACCGTCTTGGTATAATTCCACAAATCTCTGCATCATGGTAACAATACGCTCATTAGAAGCAATCTGTTCATCCACTTTGTCCTTCTCGGTGGAAGTAGACTCGTAGAGATTCTTGAACATTGTGTAGAGATCATCGTCTTTGCCGGAAAGAATCTTATTTTGCCAATCTGCGCCAAAGAGGTCGGTTGCCTTGATGGTGTCGGCGGCAAGCTGGATCTTGTCCTTGATTTTTGTCCATTTATCTTCAACAGTTTGAAGCTTCTCTATCTGCTGATCGTAATTTTCCAGAAGTTTATCACGTTCTTCTTCGAGGTTGCTAACCTGCTGTTCCAAATCGAATACTTTCTTCTGATAACGTGCTTCCTCTAAGTCGCTTTGTGCTTGGCGTACTTCTGATTCGTCGGCGGCATATTCCATCTCGCCGTTTCTTATTACCTGCACTTTTTTCTGATTTTTAGCCTTTTCAAGATCATATTTCGCCTGTTCCAACGCCAGTTCTTTATCTCTGGCATCGTTGGTCTTTTGCAGAAGATCTAATTCCTCTTGAATCGGTTTTATTTTCTCCTCATACGCCTTCTCCGTAGCTTCACGCATCTCGTTGATCTTATCAATTTGTTGGTCAATCGTTCCCGTAACAGCGCTCAGAACAGAATCATAATTATCCAAAACATCGCCCAAAGAATTGGAATACAGATTTAATTGCTCATTGACTTTGCTTAACTGGTCAATCGGAATCTGCATAATGGAGTTATTCCACTCGTACATATTCTGGATCAGCCCGCTAATCGTATCATTAATATCCTGGATTTCGTCCTGGACATCGTTGAATTTCTCTGAGCCGTACTGATAAGTGTCCAGAAGACCAGAAAGTTTCTTCTGTTGCTCTAACAGTTTATCAATCTCTTTCTGGGTAATATCCATTAACTGCTTGTACTGGTCAACTGTCGTAGAAATACCTAGCGAGTTTTGTTCATCAATGAAGTTCTGCAGATCCTGTTTGATGTTCTGAAGCATATTGATATACTTCTGGATACGTTCAATCGGCAGACGCTTAATGGTTTCCTGCCATTCCGCTTGTTCCTTCTGGCATTCCTTAATACTCTGCGTACAGTCATTGATCTTAGACTCTAACTGGTAATACTCGGTGGAACCCGCTTCGACTTCGGACATACGATCTCTGGCCGCCGCAGCTTCTTCCTCGTACAGACTCATTTGCTGCTTGGACAGGTCGATGAGTTCCTGATACATTCCTTCCAGTTCGATACCACCGGACGCTTCAAGAAGGTCAAGGTCAGCCTGGATGATATCTTGGCGGGATTTCAGCGCATCATTTTCCGCTTCGATCTGCTCAATGCGTTTCTCGTAGCGTTCTTTCTGGTGGTCGGCAATATCCTGTTCGGTTTCGTCCAGTTTCTTCTCGGTATCCTCAACGTCCTGATATGCTGACTGGGCGTTCTTGATGCCTTCAACCAGTTTCTTATAGGCGGTTTCTTGGGCACCGGTGGAACCTTCCGGCAGAACAAAATCCTGGATGTCTAATGCGCCGTTAGTGATTTTACTGATAAGGTCAGACTTACTCATGCCATTACCGTAGATTTTCAGTTGTTCCTCGTCAATCTCGGAAAGAGCTTTGAGCCAGTATTGCTTATAGACCTCGATCTGCTGCTTGAGAACATCCATTTTCTGCTGATCGATGGCAATAATCTCAGAGAGTTTCGCCTGTTGTGCATCAATGGACTTGGTTTCGTCAGAAACGTAATCGTTGATCTTGTCATGCTGATTAGCAATGACTTCAAGCATACGTTCCATCCAGTTAAAGGTTTCATCCTGTTTCTCGGTGGTTTTATCCTTAGAGGAGCCAGAACCTGAACCAGATTTATTTTTGGTGGAATTCGTAGAAGAACCGCCTTGATTGCCAAAATTCAGCAGAACGCTATTGATTTCTTTCATGGCGGCATCGGTGGCTTGATCTAATTTTGCTTGCTGGTCAGCCATATATTTAGCTTGTGCCAGTCGATCATATATACTAAATTTACCATTTTTCTTTGCCTGGAAATCCTGCATCAGCGGAGAGGTCTTGACAGAATTAAAGATTTCTTTCTTTGCATTCGCCAGGGCTTGAAGGGCAGTAATACCACCACCACAAGCGCTTACAAGACTTTCAATATTTTTAATATCGCCGTCCGTATTTAAGGTAATGCCGTTAGTCGCAAGTTTCTGTAACTGATATCTCGCCATAGCCGCTTTTGCATCGTCAGCCACATCAGCTTCGTCCAATAAAGCAACAACTTCTTCCGTGGTTGCATCTTTAAGATCCTTACTGGTTTCTGCAAGATAAGCTTTCTTTGCTGCTAAAATATCCGTCACAACAGCGTCAGCATTAGTCACTCCTTTTTCTTCCAGGAATGCGACTGCTGCCTTTTTAGTTTCTTCTGTTACCTGGTCCAATTTGCCACTACTGTAAATATAAGCAGTTGTAAGTCGATCAAATGCGTTTTGGCAAGCATCAATATCATCTGGGCTATTGGAAACTGTCTTGATAAAATCATCATATGCGGTCTTATATTCATCGGTAACATTGGTCATATTACCGAATATCTCAGTAAAATCGGAATTATTGAGAATAGAAGACCAATCAAACGTACCTTTATTGGAAACATCGGCATAAATTTTATCAATGATGTCCAGACCTTTAGAGAGAGACTGGATTTCGGACATGGATTTTGTGAAAGTGTTTGCCCCGGCATCATCACCTACACCGGCACCAACTTCACCTTCAGCTTCTACCAAAGAATAAATATGGTCGCACGTTTCCTTGGCAGATTTTCCGGTAGCATCAAGTAACTTTTGGTATTTTTCTGTACTGGATATTGTTTCTTCGTCCAGAGTTCCGGCTTTTGCCATCTTTTCAAGTTCGGTTCTTGCCGCCTTGAATGAGTTGCCATCCCAGATAGCGTCAAAAGAGTCAGTAGCAGAAGTTTCGCCACCGCCAAATACTTGCTGGTAAATATCGGAGAAATCCTTGATTAGAGCGATCAACGCCTTGTCTTTTTCTGGATCAAGGCTATCATCCAGTTTGGAAAAATCTGTCATGAATGTGGTCATGGAAGTCTTTAAGGAAGTGATTTGATCCTCTACGGCTTTCCCATGGCGTAAAGCATTCTGATATTCGTTCAAATCCTCATAACTGGATGGATTTTTCGTCTGAATATCTAGGATTTCTTTTTCAACCTGCTTCTGTTCTTCCAGTAACTTCAGATAATCTTCGGCCTGTTGCTTTGCCACTTCCGCTTGTGATCCGCTATATACGTCCTCAATCGTATGTCCATACCGCTCATTACCAGACCTTACCTGTGACATATCCCACCCGGCATATCTCTCAAGCGTGATTCCTTTGCCAACATCTACATTAGCGTCAAAGTAATCAAGAGCCTTGTCACGGGCATTATCCTTTTCAACATTGGCAAGTGCTTGCTTATTGGCTAACTGACGTTCCAGTTCCTCATTTGTCTCTTTAAGTTTCTGCAGTTCATCCTGTTCCACAAAAGATAAATGATCTTTCTTATTCAGTTCATCAATGCGATCAGAAGTGGTTTTCATCTCGTCATTGATGTTTTCGATATCAGATTTCAGATCTTCATATGTCTGTGCGGACTCTTCTGCTGCTTCACGCAAATTCTTGACTCTATTGACTACTGCATCATACGCCTTGCCCATCGCCCATATTGCCCCAGTAATACCGGCCATGATTGCCATATTCAACGCCATATTGAGTGCTACAGTCTCCACTTTCAGACGCAACGTAGCCGCTTCGGACATCTTAAGGCTTGCCGTATAGCCTTCCATTCCTGCTTCTGCACCTTTAAGGCCACTCAGATATTTCCGCATATTAAAATCATCAGTCAGATTATTGATTGCCTGTTGGCTAACTGCTTGCTTCTGTGCAAGTTTATTATAATTGGCGATCACAGACTGAGCATTTACAATAGGTTCCTTAACGGACTTTGTAAATATGCCGCCGAACTTTTCTCCCGCTGCTGATGCCGCTTCCATCTCTTGCATGGTCTTGCCAAGGAAAGTGATGTCTGCACCGTTATTACCAAATAATCCAAGATTCACACCTTTCAGTGCCGCACCCCCAGTAATTGCGCCCGCTGCTACACTTAACACTCCAAGTTTATCAATCAGAGCAGAGATCACGTCCAGGAATCCAGATGCTGCGTCCGCTGCACCTTTTAAAAACTCACTGTCTGCCACTACGGATGCCAGATGCTCATATGATGCGGTCAAGGAATTGATATGTGCCTGTAAAGTATCGGTATATGCCGAGAACTTGTCCAACGCCTCGTTGCTGGACTGTTCTGATACTTTAGTTAATTTTTCTACTTTATCCCAGTTAGAAAGAAGAACGACACCCTTATTCTGTTGGTAGGTTCCGAACATTGCCGTATTTACCGCATTACGTTCTACATCAGTCAAACTGGAATATTTCTCAGATACTTCTTTTAATACATCGCCCAGATCACGATAGTCTGTCAGATTCTCACGAATTTTCACACCAATCTTGCCAAGCACCGTTTCTACATTACTTAAATCTTCATCTGTCTCAGCGTCTACAAACTTATTTGATTTGATCTGTGTATACCTTGAGATGATACTTTTCATAGCGTTGCCGATTTCTTCATCACCAGCCTGCGTAACATCTTTCAAAGTCGCCAGCATACCAATCAATTCATCAATAGAAATTCCAGCTTGATTTGCTGACGTTGCAGTTCTACTCATAGATTCAGCCAAACCACCTGCATCCGAAGCAGATTCCAGATCTACTGCTGAGAGTTTAGATACTACCGCCAATGCACTCTCAGCTTCTAACCGATACCCATTTAATACCGCTGTCAAATCATCAGTGGCCTGACTTTCATCTAACATACCGATCTTGGCAAGAATCATGGAGTTTTCCAGTAATTTACTGGTTTCTTCCAGATTCCGTCCCTGTCTCAACCAGGCATCAGCACCATTAGCAATCTGTGTTGTGGTAGAACCTAATTCTTTTGCCATCTGGTTGTAGGTATCCAGCAGACCTTTGGTTTCCTCTCTAGTCTTTCCGGTTGCAACTTGCAGGTTAAATAAGGAATCATCCAATTCTTTCGCAGTGCTGACCATTCGTTTGAATGTCTGGAACGCAGCAGTCAAAGATACAACGCTAGTCACTGCTCGGTCAAATTCGGACTTCATGGCTTTCACCGCATTACTTCCGGCAAGCCCCATCTGGGTTGCTTCTGATTGGATTGCCTTAAATTCATTTTCTAAATGGGTAAACTCGGTTGCATCAGCACTGGCAAGTTTAGATTTAATATCCGCCAATCTCTCGGCAAACACTTTGGCAGCAGAGGTATTCTTATTCATCCAAGTATCCAGATTTGTGCTAAACAGATTCTTATTAGCCTGCAACTTCGTATTGTTGGCGGCGTTCTTTTCCTCTAATACCATTTGCTTATATTTCTGGGTCACCTTGTTCAGTTGATTGGTAAGCTGATTATATAACTGGATTTTCTTGGATGGATCGCTTGTCTGCTCGATCTGGGTGATTTGTTCCCGCATAGCCCGGAATGACTGAGATACATCGTCTGGAATTTTGAAGTTTGCCCCACGGAACTTTTCTTCCAGATAATCAATGTCTGCCGGAAGTTCCTTTAAATACTGAGATAGCTTCTGACCTGCCACGCTTTGAGATAATTCGGTGTTGAATGCTTTCGCCATCTCGGTTGCTTTTTGGAACTTTGCCGCCATAGTGTCCAGTGACTCTTTATCGGTAATATTGTTAAAATCAATGCCCTCAACTAATGCTTTAAATGGATTTTCGGCTGATGTGCCACTAAGAAAATCGTTATATGTAGACTTTAATGACTCTAATTTTGATTGGAACTCTGCTGCTTTTGCAGTAACTTCCGAAAACTCTTTTCCGGACTTGTCAATGATGGAACCGCCATTATAAACATATTGCCCCAGGTTGTTCATGCTGAAGCTATACTTCTCTAAAATACCCTGTCCACGGTCAATCGTTGTATTGAAAGAGGTAATATCTTCGTTGGCATTTTTAAAGAACTGTAAGTTAATGTCCTTGTCTCCGATATCCGCAATGGATTTGAAATAAGTCTTAGCGTCTTCGGTCAATTTACTTACATCGCCGCCATCAAATGATACATCAATATCCAGCAAAGACTTCTTGATATTTTCGGCGGAACGTTCAACCTCTGCTTCGATCTCTGGCAGTTGTGCTTTGATCTGATTTCGAAGGACACCTAAGTTTGACACCAGGGAATCCCACACGCTATCTTCAAAACCAATCACTTTTGCCGGGTCGATTGGTTCCAATTTGTCAACGTCTGCCCGGTATGCTCTTAAAGCGGTTACGATCTCCCGGAACTGCTGGGTCTGATCGGTGGTCCCGGAAAACAAATTCTTAAACTTATCGGCCATCTCCTGGTAGATGGAATCCAACTCGATACCATTGTCAGTTGTAAAAGTCTTAGCCGATGTAAGACGCATACAGTTCCAGTCTTTGCCCAGATCAGACCTCACTACATCGGGGATTTTAATTTTATTGATGCCTTTGAAATATTGATAGAAACTATCATAGATGCCCATACGGGATTGTAAGATATTGGCGTTGTTCTTTACAACTTCACCAAGTTGATTGAAGACTTTTAATAACTGCGGATTATCATTGCCAGTTTTCAACTCGCCTACGGTCATATTATAGATCTGCCCCATGTAAGTCTTGATCTGGCGTTGAGCATCTTTCGATTTAATGCTAAATTCGTTGATAATACTGGATGCTAGGACATCTCCTAGCTTCTTGCCGACTACCGCCGGTTCTTTTGTATTGCCCAGTTTTTCCAGGCTCTTTTTCAATTCTGTATCGACTTCAGCAGTCAGATTGATCTTAATTCCTGCTGCATCCAGTCTCTTTTGAATTTGTGCTATATCTGATCTTATCTGCTCATAGGACTCTTCTATACTCAGTCCAGCCGATAAGGAAATATCTACATTACTCATGTTCCTTTATTCTCCTAGTAATCCTTATTAATTTTCACGTCAAATGGCTTTGGAACGCCACGTTTATAATCTTCTACCGCCAACTCGACAAAATGTGTTGGCTCTCTATAACCAAAATAAGGGACATTTGCAAATGCCCCGTGAGTTTGCCAGCCCTCGTTTAACAGGACTGCGGTATTTACTTTTTCTCCATTCAATCCTCTATGCCACGCCCCATCATCAAAACATACTTTAATGGAAAGTGATGCTCCGGTGCTGGATACCTCGGCAAAAACCTTGTCATCCACATACACAGAGTTGTATAGATCATATGTTCGATTATAGATTTTCGGCGTATAAGAATCATACACTTGATCCAGACGGTACATAATACAGTTTGCCAGGAACCTCGCATGGCGTTTTAATTCTTTTTCCACTGTATCCCCGCCTGCCGTTTTCAACTTCGATACGTCCAGTTTTTGTAACTGCTTCTTTAAATCCATGGCGCATTCCTTCTATAATAAGAGTGTGTGGTGGATCTTTCCCCATAATAATCTTGCAACAGTGGATTAGATGGACGTTCTTTCGGCTTCTTGGCTTCTTCTTCAGCCTGTTCCCGCCGTATCTGTAATTCATCGCGCATTTTCTCCAATGTGGCAATCATTAACTCATTTTTCTGGATCATTTCTCTAAATGATCCCAAAACTTTCTCAAAATTTTCTGGATCTCCGCTAAATAAATCATAAACCGCATCGAATGAATAATTTTTAAGCAAATCATATTCTTCATTGCTCAAAACTGACAACATTGCAAAAACTTCCTGTCTTGTATATTTTTCTTCCATAACTTACCTCTTTCCCATAAACTCAAAATCTCTGTAATATTCCTTTACTTCATCCCAGCTATAATCATACTTGCCCGGATCGGCAGCAGGACACAAATAAACGGTTGACATGACTACTGCGCCAACCGTGTAAACTGTATCATTGTATCTGATTGTATCGCCCTTATTTAGTCTCATTGTCACTCTCCGTAAGATAAGATTCTAGCCAAGTCCTAGACTCCTGGCCCAATATTTTCAGAACTTCATTGACCATAGCTAATTCCTTTAGGTCCGTGATCTCATAACTTCTTTTTTCCAAAATTTGTACTAAATATTTCCTGCTTCTTTCATCCAATTCAATCTTCAACCGCTGTCCCCTCCTTAATAATCTGGTCCATCGGAACTAAATGTTTTCCATCCAGGAAATCATAAATCTTTCTAATCTCCCCAGAAGTAAATTTCCCTTCACCTTTTAAACACTTTACACACCTTGCATAATCGCATTCGATATACTGCGCAAAAAATTTCGTTTTAATTCCATTCGTCCTTAAATACATACTTACCATCTGTCTTAAGTCACTCATTTTTATTGTTTTCTCCTTTATATTTTTATAAACTATTTTCATAATTATATGTGACGGAAACAAAAGTTTTAGTACGTGTTTCCTATCTCTATGACTAAATCGGCGATTTAAAAAAGATATGCGGCAAACGCCTATTTTTCCGGTATTTTACCACATATCCTTTTCTGAGCAAAACTCCTAATTTTTATTTCTTAATTCTAACTTCCTTTGGCACACCTTTCCGCACGTTTTATAATTTCCTTCTGGCGCAATAAAATACTTTTTACAAATCTCACATTGTTTCACTGTCCGTTCACCTGGATTATATCGAAAATAATCTATCATAGGATTATATTCTGTCGTTTCAAAACGAATGTGCTTATCGTCTCCAATATCAGATATAAATAGTGGATATATCTTATCATACCTAACTTTTTTCTCGATACGAATTAGTTCTGCTTTTTCTAATCGTTTTAATCCTTTTGCTGCAACTGAGCAATTATCCATCCACTGATCAAGGCTTGCTCTTGTTATGTTTCCATATCTTTTATTTTTATAGATTCTAAAATACTTTTTATTTTCTTCTGGAATACTATCAACGGAATATGTTTTTAAATATTCCAATTTACGCTTATATAATACCAGGATCAAATAGAGCAACCAGACATCACGTTCACACCCTTTTCTACACTTCAAACTGGTAATAAAACTATACTCGTTTTCGGTTATATTCACATTAGAAATGGCTCTATTCTTTTCTTCTAATCTTGATATTTCCTCTTCAATTTGTTGCTCACGCTCCGATCTTGATTGATACGCCAGTCTTTTTACCGGAACCATCTCATTATCTTCCTTTTTAGATCTATTCCTTTTCAAATTTTCATACAATATATCACCGAAACAATTCCAAAGAATATCTTTATTTGTTAATAAATTTTCCTCTTGGAAATACTCAATATCCAGTAAATACGATGCCACCAGATTTCTAATATCTAAATCTTCTTTTGGTATATATTTATTGGCAATATCTAATAGACACTTGTTGCAATAGCAATAAAATGGTATATATCCAAGCAAACTTTTCTTAGTAGAATCATTTCTATATAATTTCTCAATGGATTGATTAAACCTGTTTGTATTGATTCTTTTGAGTCTAATCAACTCAGTCCATAAATCTATATAGAGATTAGATTTCCTATCCACCGCAATTTCCTTATTTTGAAAATATTGTGGATTAAACTTTTCTACAGACTCATTTTCTTTATCATTTAGTTTGCCACTACTCGTTTGATTCATGATATATTTAACTATCCGGTTCACGTTGCTTTTCTCTTTATGATTATACTTTTCACACGCTTCAACTTTTTTATCTTTCGCATACTTAAAGAACCATGGATATTTTTCCTCTTTTAAAGCATCAAACATATCTTGATACTTCGCCTTTAAAGTAGGCATAAACTGAGATTTTGGATTATCAATGCAAAAATTATTATATGCCGTCAATACCTGCACAAAATCCAGATCTGGTTCTTCTTGCTTGTTTAAATGCTTTGTCAACGAATTAGAAATATATCCAATCACAGAGTTTTCAAAACTGCATGATAGACATTTCTTTATATTTTCATTATTTACTTCCATAGGATCGGCTTTTTTCATCTCGTAGTAGAGCGGGACTTTGTTTCTATCCAGTAAATCAATAAACATCTGATCCGGCGTGATTAAAGTTTCATCACCATCTACATCGGCCTGCAATGTTTTTACCAGAAGGTCATGCGTACTTATCACGGTATCCATACCACTAAACCATCTTTCACATTCTTTACTTTTAATCAAAGTTCTGATTCCATGTTCACAATCAGATAAATGCGGGCTTCTTAAGCAACACACTTCTTCAACATTTTTCGGACTATAAAAAGCATTATACACATGATTCCTTGGAATTAATCCTTCTGGATTCTTGTCCCCACAAAACCAATATTCACAGGCAGCATATAAATCTGGGCAAATATAACTATAAAATCCTTGGATCAATGGTTTTCCAGACATCGCCATCTTTCTTATTTTCTGTACCTTGCTTTTTATTCGACTCATGGTATATGGATCATTTGCCATTGCCGGATATAACTTAACTGAAGCACAATATGGGTCAAGTTCTTGTAACCCATCTGCTCCCATAACCTCAATAATTTTATTGGGATTCTTCTGATAGTCTTTTATAGTATCAACCGTTCTTTGACACAATCTCTCAATTCTTTCCTCTGTAATATTTTGACGGGGAATTGTCTGATAAAACTGATACGCCGATTGAACCACAGGTTCTTCCGTTTCCGGATAATGGAGCATATTATTTATTAATAATTCCAATCCATTTTCCTTAAATGCCTTTTTATATTGATCCCATGACTCATAATATTTCCACATTTTAAGTTGTGATCCATTTAAGATCAATTTCACATGATCTCGTATATAATCTATAGTAACATCGCTTCCCCAGACATCTTTTATTACTGATCCTGGTTCGATTCTTCCCTCCTGCTGCTTGTCAAAAATAAATTGTCTAAAGTCAAATGGGAACACTGCTCCTTTTATCCAACCACCACGTATCTGTGCGCTTTGTGGCAATACCCCAGGAAGAAATATACCAGCACCATCCATATGATTCACAGGAACCATCATCGTTTTTCTTTCAATGACTTGTGTATCCATATCAAGATAATTTACGTTATCTTGAACTAACGTTTCAAATTCCGGCAACACAATAACTTCATCAATACTGACTGGAATTCCAGTCTTTGAACTTTTGGAAAACGGAAGCGATGTATACGCCATATATTTTCCCGTGTTACATCCTCTATGTCCTTTTGCATCTTCATACTGATTTATCTTTTCTACTGTAAGGCCACACATCAATTTATTACTATTTTTATTGTAAAAGTCTCTGCTCATGAGTAATACCTGTTTTTTCTTTTGCTGATTTGCAGATGAAGAATATACAAAATATTCGATACCATTAACCATTATTCCATTATCAATGATCTGATTTCTCATGATCTCATTATCGCAATCCAAGATAATAAATTCCGTAACCAACGGTCTTTTATTATTATCTTTCTTATCGAACAGAAAAGTCCTAAAACTATCACACAATCTTACCGCTTCATTTTCAAATCCCGCTATTAACTTATAGAGTTTTGGAGTCTTATCTTTTTGATAAAGTTTTGATTCTTCAATGATTCGTTGTCCAGTAAATTTTTCCAGTGTCTCAATATACTGACGTCTTAAATGCTCCTTATCTGCTTTTTTACCATTTTTATATATACTATGTACTTTTCTTTCTTCGTCTGTCCATGCATCATAGATCGACAAATTGAACATCATATACATTCTAAGTTTTTCCATAAAGCAACAATACCTCCATAAATATTTTTCCTATATATATATCATTCTCCATTTTGGGGAATATTTTAGATGTTGAAAGAATGATTTCATGTGATTGATTTTTCCTTGATAATTTATAATGGTTTTTGCACCCAATTTCGGCGTTTTAACTTTAGGCAAGGAAATTATCATGGAATCCATTAAGAGCCGAAACTGGGAAGATTTTATTGAGTAAATATCAGAGTTTTAACATAAATTGAACGCCATAAGGGGAATTTCTATGATATCCGATTGAGTCACAATGCCAAAACCGAATTCTTCAGACTTGCCAATTCTGTCGTTGGCGCAAGGATACCGGTATCAACTAAATCCTCTAATTCTGGAATAAGTTCGGTGAGCTTCTTGTAATTCTGCATGGTTCTCACATCAATTCCCAATTCTTCTGACAAATCTTTTTGCGTGAACGAAAACTTTTCGCTCACATTAGTTCCTTTATTATTAGCACTACCTTCTCTAACCCCATAAATCCTTTCAAGTTCCTTGATACATCGGCCGAGTTTCACAGGATTCGGATTGCCAATGCCGCGCTGACGAATTCAAAATTTGCACGATAATTTTTCGCCAAGCATAAGCTATACTGGTATTTTGATGATGTTACACAGGAAAAATCATACCTATAGGTATAAAAAATCAGCCACCGTTTTATTGATGGCTGACTAAAACAAATTGTTCTAATATTTTGTCTTTTTAATTTTTTCTGTATATACTGTTTTTTCATGAGTTAAACTATCTTCGATTTCGATTTCATATGTATACATCTGATCCTGGATTTGATTTTTTTCAATCAGTTCATCAATAACTGCAAGAATATATTTGCGCCACTTCTGTGCATTTTTAAATCTTAGTAAATTTATCAACACAATTATCACATATATAAGCAACGCTAATAGGCAAAATATATTAAAGGAATCTATAAAGTTTTTACCTGAAATCATTGTGTTTATTAATGTAATAACAGATATTAGTAATGCCAATAATCCCATATTATTCGATATATATGTCGTATACTCAAAAGTTGCTGCTTCTATTTTTATTTGAGTAAGTTCTTCTTGGCTTTTTGCATTTAATTCTTCTTTTGTAAATGTTACTATATTTTTGTCTTTAATTCCTTTTTTGAATTTCTTTTCTATGTCATCACAGAAAACCTCGTAAGCATTTTTACTTTCAACAATATATTTAAAACCTATTACCCCAAGAACCACTGCAACAATACCAGCTATATATTTTAAATTTTCCATTATACCATCTCCCATCACAAATACTAAGATTAGTATAACATAAAACCACCAATAAATCTATGTTCTATTTTCAATGTACCAACCGTTATCGCAAGACTCAACTACCGCTATAGCAATAATTCCACTGGATATAAATCTTTAACTTTCATTCATATCCGCATATGTCTATTTCTTTTTTCGTTTACGTTCATCATGCTCCCATGCTTTACCAGCGGATTTCGCCATTTCTTGATTATCAAAAATATAATTTACAGGACGCACAAATGGTTTATATCCTTTTTTCTTTGAATTAATTTCTACTAATACAGAATTCGTATCATTAAATATTTTCAGAACAATTACACTAATGGCTCCCGTCCAACTACATGTATAATATTTTTCTCCGATAATGATTTTATTTATTTCTATCGGTACTGGTTTTTTATGCTTCATTTTTTATCTTCCTTTCTCAAATTATTATAAGTTCCCAAATATATATTAATCTCAATCACACTTTATTATTGAGATTTTCTTGCATCCAGATAGATTCTGCACTCCAATTGGAGTGTAGTTATTAATCATTCTCTGTAAATTATTCCGTTAGCACCTAAGACTTAATTTTGTCCCAAAAGTGCTAAACTTCTTTTTAAGCCCTTGTTTTCCCGCAGTTTCACATGATTACCCTTAAAGTATACCCATTTTTTATACCTGCACCTCTGCCGCTAAAACAAATATATTTTTCTTGCCCTCAATATCATTCCATGGTACAATATTATTCAAGAAAATATCCTGCATGGAATCTCAAATATTTTTTCTGCACAATAAAAAATCGTAAAACATCGGCCACACTGTGGTTTGCCCCATATTGGATAGGGAAAAATCATACCTATGATTTGCACGATAATTTTTCGTCAAATGCCAGTGTAGCCGTGGTTTTGAAGAGGGGCCTTAGGGAAAAATCATACCCATGTATAGAATGTATTATATACCACTAGGTATCCTTTTAAGCCATCAGTTTAATAGTTATACCTTCTTCTACATTCCGGTTATCCACTTCATCTACTTCCTTTTTATTCGGTGTATCCACTTCTATTTTCTTATCATTGTATGTTTTATCATCATATTTATCCGTATGCTTTTGAGAATAAACATTATACCAATTACCCTTATCACTTCTATTTTGGATTATATCTATACACTGTGCTGACTGAAGATTCATTATCGCAGCCACAACATTTGTTCTTCCAATTCCCAGAATGCGATCTATATCCTCAATCGTACATGACTTGCTGTCTCTGATATTATTTACAATGCAAAGAAACACCTTAAATTCATTCTGTGTGATCTGCTTAGAAATAAATGCCCTCGCCGTACTGTAATAGAATTCTATGTACTTATCATTGAAATTTTTTAGACCACGCTTCATTTTAATTCTCGTATTATCAAACACATTTTTCTGGCCTTTTGCTGGCTCCAACAATTCAATGCAATGGTGTTTAACCAAACTATCCAAAGTATCTTTGAATGTCTTTATATCCATACAAAGCTGCCATTTTCCACTTTTCTTAAACTGCATTCTCAGCTTCAACTCTTTGATTGTAAATGGCACCCTTGATCCATCCTTGATGTATTTATACAGGATTGTCATAATCAAATATTCATATCCTGACATACTCATATCCTTATCATTTCTTAATCGGCTCTTCGTCAATAGCTTTTGTGACATTTTTGAACCAATATCTTCCACGATGGAAAGATTTTTCTTTTGAACCGCCTGCTGGCAATGGAACTTGTCGCACTGCGCCTGGACCATCTCTCTCACTCTCTGGTCTGGAATCTGTTCCCAACATCCATTCAACCGATAAATGTTTTCATGATCCAGATAAGATTCAATGTCTTTTTTTACTTCGTTCGGATTCTTCGGCGGCCTGCACTTCGTATTCCACTCAAGGCATATCTCCCGCACTTTTGCTTCTGTGTAGCCCTGGAATCTCAGCATGGAAACAATGCGCCCCAACCATGTATTACGCTGCCCAGCGTCTGCACCTTCTCGCAATACTTTTTCTGTGCAAAGACATGGATACTGCTTCGTGTCTAATCCATCACTGGCATAATTCCATGGTTCCAATGGCTTACTTTCAAGAATATTCTGCTGCACTTTCAGGGCATTTTCTATTCTTCTACGAATAAATTCCATATTTACCGGATGATAATTTTTCTTCGTGGTATCATGTTTCTGGTAATGGTCTACTTCTCTTACCTGCGGAAATTTTCCATTCTCACCCAGTCTCTTTCGGTTGTATGTTCCTGGAACTCTGGCAACTTGAGTAACCTTACAGGCGTTTGTATCCGCACCAACCACTTCACATATCAACCTATTTAATTCGCATAAATCTCTGATTTTACACGTATGTTCCACTGAAATATAATAGTGGTATCCATGCCCCGAATCATAACAGGCATGTAAGAATACATCCGGTAATTTATCCTTAATTAAACTGGTAAATTCCTGTGCCGTAGTTAAGTTTTCATAGTCCTTTTTATCAAAATCTATGAATAAAACCTGCCGTTGTCTCATGTTGGCTTCACGCCTATGCAGTTCTTCATTTTTATCCATTTTAACGGTTGCCAGCGCATTGTACACATGGAAGTTATGCTTATATTTTTCTACGATTTCCTGGTACTGCTGATAACTTTTCGCATATTTGTGGAACTTTACTTCATTTCCATCAGCATCGTATTCTGGATTTCCTTCCTTATCAGTCTTTACCAGAAATAAGCAGACGAATTCATTTTCTTTTAATTTCTCAGGATATAACATTTCATAGTATCTTTTTAAATACTCGCTAATAGTAAATCTCCTCCATTCTTAACTTTCCCGTCGATCTCACTCAATCCATAAAGGAACAATGTGCCTGCCGTTTCTCGGAGCCAGTATCTTCACTGGCAAAGGAGTCTTATATGGGTTTTCGTTTAGGTGTGGGGCCATTCTCATTAATGGCAGACCAGCTACTTTCACCGCTGATATATCTCTGTACTTATCATTCTCCGATTTATTTACTAATTCCACTAGACAGTAACGCAGATACATACATGGAATTTTGTGGGATTCCTGCCAAGTAAAGCGCCACTGCTGCCTGTTCTACTGTTCCAATCTGATCCCATCTGTTTATTGCGATCTCAATAGCTTCTTCAAAACTATATGTATCATTTTCACCATCACTTCCAAGCATAGTTTTCAGTAAAGGTTTATCTTCTTGTCTCTTTGCTTTTTCATACTGCTCTTCCATGACATCCACAATTTCATTAAAATCATGGCATTTCTGTGTTATTTCTCTCATAATTTCTTTCATTCGTTCTTTGGTCATAGTATTTTACCCTCCATTTTTCTATACTGGCAAAGTTATGGAACATCCATATAATTCTTTTTTACCTGCCTAACTGTCTGGCCATCTATTTGCATCACTATATCTCTGAGACTGGCTTAATATTTTACAGAGATCGTCACCACAGATTCATCCGCCATCAGCAGAAGAATATCTAAGAAATCCTCTGGATAATCCTCATTGACTGCGCCGTGAATGCCCATGATCTCGTCAAGGTCGATGATCGTGCTGGCCGCAACATAACCATCAGCAGATACACACTCATACCGAATTGCATCGGATTCTTCCAAACTCTCCGCTTTCAAATAATCCATCTGTCCAAACACCTGCTCATTGTAGGTGGAACCTGTGGTAGTTTTGATCTTGCCGACAAGCCCCATTTCCGTCATCTGGATCAGCTTCTCCACTGTCATATCATTTACAACGCTATCTTTGAAAACTTTTCTTGCCTCTTCCATGGTCCTTGTCTCCTCTTCATCACACGTTATAGTATTTTCTACGCTTCAGCATCAGTCTCATATTTTGCCAATCGTTCCTGTAAGTCCGCAATGATTCTCTTAGCTTCTCTGTTGGCTGCTCTCTCCGCATTAAGCATATTACTCAGATCTTGTTCTTCGCTATACGCCTTTTTTACAACGGAATCCATCACTTTCCACAGATTAGGTTCTTCTTCTTCCGGCCTTATATCATTTGCGGCATAAGAGCAAAGATCTATGGATTCATATTTGAACACACCATTCAGCGGGATTTCGCAAACATCAACCGAATATTCGTCCTCATAGGTTGACACAAACTCGTCTACAGATAATCCACTATCAACAAACACATCATGGATAACTTCGAAAAACTTCGGCGAAACGAAGATGCCCGTCTGATTAATGAAATCCGCTCTTGAAATAAAATCATCATGTACTGGCTCCAACTCAGAGACTTCTATATAATGGTCATAGGTTCTGATTAGCGGCTCAGTCTTATCGTTCATGCCCTGTTTTTCTTGTGTCATTTTTCTATTGTCTTTCATGTTCTTCCCTCTCTCTTCTCACTGTGGTAGCAGGACTTCTCTTTCCTACCATATTGTTCTCTCTTTTTTAGGCAACTTCTACCTCTAACTGCTTCGCCACCTGGCGTTTGTCCTGGCCTTCTGGTCCATCCAACCAGATCTCCGTCACATAGCGGCTATACGGGCTTTTCCTGCCGATTTCCACTTTCAGACTTCCACCCACCACCCCGATTTTGATATCGGTAGATTCAGTAAAAACTCCAGATTCTGTGTAGAATTCCAGGTCCATCAGAAATTGCTCTGTGCTGATTACTTTTACCTCATTGGAATCCTTATCTGCGACTTTAATATCTCTAACTGATACTGTCCTGTCTCTTAGCATACCCAAGAGTCTCTTGGCCGACGTTGATCTCATACTTACCGTCCCTTTCTACACCATAATTGGAATCACATTTCCTGCCTTGACCCTACGCTCAGTCTCAGTGGGTTCAAATTCTACGAGATCCCCTTTATACAAGGTACGGAATCCTTTCATCTGAATATCTGTGTGATGGACAAAGTAATCCTTTCCATCATCACCGGTGATAAATCCCCAACCTCTCTGTGTACCAAATTCTTTGACTGTTCCTCTCATTGCTTCTTGTCCTCCTTCACAAATTTGTAGCCGATCACCTTGATCGCCCGTGATGACCCTGGCTTGACTGCTATAAGTCCTAATTTTTCCAAGCCCCGAAGTTTCCCATGAGTTGCACTAATGCAACTTTTTGTTCCTTCTGCAATTTCTCGGTCAGTTGGTGGATAACCGTTTTCTTCCAGGTAAGAACAAATATAGTCGTAAACCATTCTTTGTTTATCTGTTATCATAGTACCTCTCCTTATTTGCTGATTCTTCTGGCTTTCAGTTTTTCCAATGCTGACAGGCCACCATTGGTCGGTTTATGATCCAATTTAGGTTTCACCGAAAATATGCTAGAACTTGTCCCACTTCTTACTTCTGTTAGAGCCTTCAAAGAATTCTGCACACTTTCTGCTTCTTTCTCAACCGACTCTGCCAACGTATCAATCCGGCTATACGGCATCATCAATCCACTAAGAATCACTACGTTTTCACCAGATTCAGACAGGTATCCATGATATTCAGTCGGTGCCGTTCCTATTGCTTTTCTAAATTCCACCACATCAATCTTACTGTCTTTGGCAGATACCGCTTCCGAAATACCCATAATGGTTACCGTCTTATCTTCACGCTTCGCAAAGATATTGTTTTCTCGCTCCAAAATATCTACGATATGACCTGTTGTTCCATTGGCGGCATTCGTAGCAACAATGATTGAAAATGACGGACACTGTAAACAAGACTCAATTTCCGCTAAATCCATATTGCCATCTTGAGATTTATTGTTGATACTTAGTACCGCCGTAATCAGCGTTGCAAATATCCTGTTGATCTGAAGTTTGTCTGTGGCGTTGTTATCCAGCATAAAGATACTTCCCAGAACTGGCTTCAGTTCTTCAATCTCATTAAAGGTCTGTCTCGCATTATCTCTGATCTTTAAAGACTCGGAATCTGCTGGCAAAACAGGAATCAAGCAGACTGTGTATTCCATTTCTCTCATGATCCTTGCAAGAATTGGAGCCATTGCAGAACCTGTTCCACCGCCCATCGAGAATGCAATGAAAATGATGCTGCCTTTAATTGTGTAGGTTTGCAATTCTTCCAGAATCTCGTCAATGCTCCCCGCCAATGCATCTAAACTACGTTCTCGGTTTCCTGCTGCGCCGTTGCAATCTTTCACATGGATCTTATGGGGCAAATTCACCGCAGACAGATCTTCCATGCTGGTATTAATACCCACGAATGACACATTATCCTTTGTACCATCCAGTTCCATGATCTTCCTAGCGGTTTCAGCTATAACCTGGCATCCGCATTGGCCACATCCAATAAAGGTTGACTTTAATCTCGTATTCAGTTTTTTCATAATGTTATTCCTCTTCTTGTTCTTCTACTTCTTCCGCTTCCATTGCTTTCACCCATTCAACGCCTTTCGCAGTGATGTAGTAAGTCTTTGCATTTAACTGATTCATGCCATATTTCACATAACCCAGATCCAGCAATTCACGCAGATGCTTATAGATTGTCTTGTCTGTATAGTCAATATCGACTTCCAGTAGCCCCTCTTTAATCATCTTTTGTGTGGCTGCAACTAACTTACTTTTTGCCCCCATCTGATAAAGGACATTGAGGATTTCATATTTTGTACGCAAATAAACCATCCTTCCATATTCAATTTTCTTGTTTTTTCTAATATAAAGTGTGGGAAATACCACCCGCAGAACACCGGTGATAATTTGACAAATAAAATTTTCCATGATAAAATAACTTTGTCGATTTAGGAGATCGTTTACCAGACGATCTTTTACCATGAAGACTCCGGCGGTGGATGTTACCAGCATCCGTTTTGTCGGAGTTTTTTATTTATCTTGCCTTGCACTGTATATTCTATTGGAACCTTGTCCCATTTCTTTTTAACCTGTGTTACCTTCCATGTTCATTCCTTTTGTACCTCTCTTTCATGTCTCTAGTGTAGCACTGGTATAATATCTTGTCAAGTATTTTTAAATAATTATTATAAAATTATTATTTTATTTTTTTGATAATTACTTTATTGTTTTTATGGTAATAAAA
>ERZ773156.529-NODE-529-length-39458-cov-43.6765_pt1 | contig 39458 bp, 30 predicted proteins | sample MGYA00511895_ERZ773156 | MGnify/ENA primary metagenome ERZ773156 (study PRJEB29015, sample SAMEA2737850) | human gut metagenome | biome: human gut; feature: human-associated habitat; material: faeces | place: China | collected 2012 ... | reverse complement strand
GAAAATCCAGATTTTCTACCGCTTTATCGGCCCATTGGATGCCATCGAGTAACAATGTCAGAAAAGTCACCTCCGAGAACTATCCTACAGATTCCGGACGTGAGGGAGAACTGATCTTCCGACTTGTCTACCAGCAAGCGGGCTGCAAAAAGCCTTTCTCCCGCCTGTGGCTGTCCAGTATGGAAGAAAGTGCCATCCGGGAGGGCTTTGCCCACCTCAAACCGTCAACTGAATACGATGCGCTGTACAACGCAGCGCTCTGCCGGGAACGTGCCGACTGGATGGTCGGCATCAATGCGTCTCGGCTTTTTTCGTGTCTGTACAACCAGCCCTTGGCAGTGGGGCGTGTTATGACCCCAGTACTTGCCATGACGGTGGTGCGGGAAGCTGCCATTGCCGCCTTTGTGCCGGAGAAATTCTACACGGTTGCCCTTACCCTTGCGGACAGCGGCATCGCATCCAGCAAGCGGTTTGCCCAGAAAGCGGATGCCGAACTGCTGCTTTCCAAATGCCGAAAGGAGGGGCGCGTCACGGTACAGAAGATGGAACGCAAGGAGAAATCCGAAAGCCCACCGCAGCTCTACGACCTTACCGCATTGCAGAGGGATGCAAACCGTCTGCTGGGATTTACGGCACAGCAGACCTTGGATTATGCCCAAAGTCTTTACGAAAAACGGCTCATCACCTACCCCCGCACGGACAGCCGATTTTTGACGGAGGATATGGCGGCATCCCTGCCGGGACTGGTGACGGACACGGGCAGGGCGTTTGCCGTGGAAGAACAGCTTCCTATCCATGTGCAGCAGGTCATCAATGGCAGCAAAGTCACCGACCACCATGCGCTGCTGCCCACGAAAAGCATGGCGAAAGCAGACCTTGCTGCCCTCCCTGCCGGGGAGCGGAATGTCTTGCGGCTGATTGCTGCACGGCTGCTCTGCGCCGTAGGCGAACCGCACCGCTATGCAGAAACCACCTTGACCACCCTCTGCGCCGGGGAGGAATTTTCCGCAAAAGGCAAGGTGGTGCTGTCCGAGGGATGGAAAACAGTAGAGCAGAAAATGCTGGGCGAACTGCTGGGCAAGCAGAATGAAGTGGCTGCTCTGCCCGATGTGCAGGAGCAGAGCCAGTGCAGCGTTGCCGATGCCGAATTGAAAGAGGGGCAGACCTCCCCACCGAAGCATTTTACTGAGGATCTTCTACTTCATGCGATGGAAACCGCCAGTGCAGACAGTATGCCGGAGGGTGTAGAGCGTCAGGGCATCGGCACTCCAGCGACCCGTGCCGCTACCATCGAAAAGCTGGTGCAGAAGGGCTTTCTGGAGCGCAAGGGCAGCAAAAAAACCAAGGTGCTGCTGCCCACGGACAAGGGCAAAGCCCTCATCACCGTGATGCCCGAAGAAATTCAGTCCCCGGAAATGACCGCTGATTGGGAAACAAAACTGCTGCAAATCGAGCGCAGCGAAATGGAGCCGGAAACTTTTATGACTGAAATCAAAGAGATGATTTCCTCGCTGGTAACGACCACCGAGGCTGCGAAAGGAGCGAATGCGCTTATGAAAAACAAAATTATTGGTGTCTGCCCGAACTGCGGTAAGCCTGTCGTGGAGCGTGAAAAGGGCTGGTTCTGCGAGAACCGGGAGTGCCGCTTCGTGCTGTGGAAGGACAATGCGTTCTTCAAGCGTCTGGGCAAGCGGCTGGACGCTCATGTGGCGAACAAGCTGCTGCGGGACGGTCGGGTCCGCCTGAAGGACTGCAAGAGCGCCAAGGGCAAGACCTACAACGCCACCGTGCTGCTGGGCACCGAACCCGATGGTCGCAGCAAGTTTTCTCTGGAATTTGAGGGTGGCTGCTGATGGAGCAGAAAAAAGAAGCCGTCTACCTGATTAACGATGAACGCTATCTCCACCTCCGGGAAAACGGTGCAGGGGTCGGCTTTGCGACCTACAACAAGGTGACCGGTGAGCCGCTGGAAAGCGGGCAAATTTCGGAAAAGAACCTGCCGCCCGATGGACGAAACACTATCCCAGCCGCCCGGAACTGGTATCTGTTTGAACTTTCGGACGATGACCGCAAGGTCATCCAACAGGAAAGCGTAAAGATCCTCGAAAACATCCCGCAGGCGGGCATTGGCAGGCGGCGTATCTGGGAGCCTGAAACGCTGCCGAAAGACATTCGTCTCATCAACAGCCACTATGATGACCTCTATCGCATTCCAGATGGCGGCGTGATTCAGGTGGATTACCCGGATGGGCGCAGCTTTATGGCACGGCTGGAACATCTGGATGATTACCACTTTGACATGGGCGGTCTGGGCAATGTGTTCCACATCTGCCAGTTTGCCGAGGTCATGGAGCGTAACTGTGCAGACTTCTACCCGGAGATCCAGACACAGGACGAGCAGGCCGCATGGGAACTTGGCGGCAAGGGCCACCTTGCCATCCAGTCCTGTGAGGATGGCTGGGATTATACCCTTTATCACAGCGATTATTCTGTAATGGATGGTGGGCAGATCGACGCACCCGAATTGACGATTCAGGAAGCCCGTGAGCAGATTCTGGAAGTACACCACATGGAAAAGGGCCGGCGGCTACTGCAGGACTACGATGCAGTCATGGATAAAGTTGCGGAAGCCGAGGAACTGAGTGCAGACCACCGCCCTTCCACACTGGAAAAGCTGGCTTCACTGGCTGGCGCAAAAGAAAAATGCGATGCTCAGGAGTGCAACCCAGCCGGGTGTAGGAAAGTGGGGGATGTCCATGAACTTTGATGGTGAAGAGCTGATGCTGATGATGCTCTACAATCCCGGCTCCCGGTCAGGCTTGATGCAGGAACTACGTTTGATGCAGTGCTATCTGATGCCGGATGAAACGGCACTGCGGGAATTGTCCGAGGGTGTTATCGAAAAGCTGAAACTCATGTCGGATGCCGATTTCGCAGAAGTCGAATTTCCGCTCAACTGATTTTTGCCGCCTGTTGGCGGCGTACATATCCTCTTTTGCGGTTGCAGATTATGTGCTATAATCAAATTACTTCCTCTATATACGTTTCCTTTTTCTTACTTGCGCCAGATTGTCAAGGAGTATAATCATGGATTTTTTTGATACGCAAATTCTTCTTCACAAATTTAGCAATAATAAGAATTCTCTCAATAAAAGTCTTGATGCAGACATTGAGAAACAAGATATAACGGGCGGTCAAATTTCATCTGTTGTTGCATTAGAGTTTCTGAGCGTTATGGAAAAAGACTGTAATCGCGCAAAAATGTACCCTGTCAAATTGGCAATCAACCATCCGCCTTTGCCTACCCACTATCGCTTCAGAAGAAAAGGATGTGAAATAGGAAAACATAGAACTGATAAGATTGTCATCGATTTTAACAGCGAATTCGATAATATTGTGATTTATTCAAACGAGGCCATCAGTCAACTAATAAATCGAAAAGATCTTGATGGATTGCTGTTTTTTGCAAGAAATACTTATTGCAGGAAAGATTATATAACATTTCGTAATAAAGTGCAGTTCTTAATAGATAATAATTTATCTGTGGTTCCGATAACCCAAGAAATTGTGAATGTGATGCATCACATTTATGAAGAAATCAAAGGCGAGTACAATGTGAAAGCCAACTACAGAAATTCCTTTATGGATTTACTGATTCTTGCCACAGCGGTCACATATAAGAGATACCTTTACACTAAAGACAAAGAACTTCAGAAACTTGTAGTACGGTATTGCAACTATGATTCTGGAATTGATGCTGCAAATGGAACGGCACATATTGAATCTTCAGCTATAAAGAATAACGGACAGGACAATAAGGGGTTTGTAAATAACAAATGGCGTCTTATACGTTCATAATAGTTTACTGCTGGTGACAGTGTGTACGAAAAATATTAACCCTAAAAGATGTGGTCTTGATAGAACTTGCTGATTCATGTTATACTAATGATACTTTATCGATTAAGATTCAAACCAGAAAGCGAGGACAGCCAATGGAAACCACCAAGCGTTCTCCCCTTGACCACCTGCTCTTTGCCGCCTTTCTGAAAGGCCGCACATCTTCTCGTGAGATTCTGAATGAAAAAGGTGAGATTTCCCCCGAAGAAAACAAGAAGATCGAGGAAGAAACCAACGAAATTCTCAATGATGATTCCACCTATCCTTTTATCAGCTACCTGTCTGATCTGCTTGCAAAATCCAAACCCTCCGATGATGCTGTCAAGAAGCTGCATGACTGCATCGACAAGGTTGCCGCCGCATTGGGACAGGACAGCACCGATGTGTTCCGCGCCCTGCTTGCAAAACTGATCGAGCAGCCGGAGGAAAATCAGACATTTGACCGTCTACTTGAGATGGCAGAAAAATTCGCCGCAAAATACGATTAAAATACCATAGATTCCATAAGCGAGTGACCTGAAAAGGCCGCTCGCTTTTTTGTTTTCCACGAAACATGAAGGGAGGAACGCAATGCCAAATAAAACGCAAGAATATCTTAATCTCGCCCAGCAAACGGCAAAGGAACTGACCCGGTATTGGGAAAACTGGACGGACTATCTGACCACTGCATCCCGGTTGTATAAATACAGCTATGCAGACCAGCTCATGATCTACGCCCAGCGTCCTGATGCTACCGCCTGTGCCAGTTTCGACCTCTGGAACAACCGCATGAACCGCTACGTCAGGCATGGCTCCAAGGGCATCGCCCTGTTAGACCAGTCCAGCAGTGTCCCACGTCTGCATTATGTCTTTGATGTGAGCGATACCGGGGTGTGCCGCAATTCTCGTGACCCTGAGGTGTGGCAGCTCGGCCCTGATCTGGTTCAGCCTGTGTCAGAAATGCTTGCCAGAGAATACGGTGTCCGGCATGAACGAATCACCCAGCAGATCGCGGACATTTGCGGCAAGCTGGTGGATTCCTATTGGGATAACAACAGCGGTGACATTCTCGACATCGTTGACGGCTCGTTCCTGATGGATTATGATGAAGCCGGACAGGAGTTCCAGTTCAAAAGTGCCGCTGCAATCAGCATCACCTATGCTGTCCTTGAACGATGCGGTTTTGAGCCGGAAGGGCATTTTGACCGGGACGATTTTCAGGCCATCTTCTCCTTTTCCACTCCTGCCGCCGTGTATGCGTTGGGCACCGCAGTCAGCGAGTGCAGCCGGGATGTGCTGCGCAACATCGAAAGAACCGTAAAGACGACAATCCGCCGCCGCAATGTAGAAAGGAGCCAGTATGAATATGAACAGCAGGAACGTGATCTACTCGACCATCGGGGATTATCAGCTCCCGAACCTGACCCTGCCCCGGCAGGAGAAAACACTGGGCAAGTACGGGCGACTGCGCCGGACTTACCTGATGAAGCATCGCCCGGTGCTGTACAACTCGATGCTTCTGTCGGGAACTCTGCATCCGTACCTGTTGGAGGTGGAGCAAACCGCAGAGAGCCGGATGCGGCAGACCATGCAGGAGTTGCTGAAACAGAACCCGGCTCCGAACAAGGAGCAGTATCAGATGGAGTGGGTGCAGCACATGAACAGCCTGAAAGCACAGGCCGAGGAACTGGTGATGAACGAGCTGATTTACAGCTAAGTTTCTTCGATGCACACATTCCCACCGAAGCTGAACAAATTGAATCCATCGACCAAGCGGAGAGCGAAAAATCGCCCTCCGCTTTCTCTTTGTCACAGGCTGAGATCGAAAACGCGCTGCGGAGGGGTTCTAACTTTGAAAACAGCAAACTTCGCATCTGGAAAATTTATCAGCTCCAGCCTGACCGAAAACTCCGGGCAAAAGCTCTTGCGAAAGAATATGCCCCAAACGGACCCGGCGGCTCCTCGCACACCTATCTGGACGGAAGCAATGGTTGGCTCGATCATGACAGCAAGGGGCTGACGTTTGAACACTATCCAGACCATCAGAAAGTGCTTCTCCGCTGGAATCAGGTCGAAAAATATATCGACCTGATGATTCAGTCTGACCGCTATCTGTCGGATAAAGAGAAAAGAACCATTGACTTCCCCCTTGAGCTGAACGCCGCCAGTGCTGCCGAATACACGGCATTAAAGGAACAGTACCCGGACACTCTCGTTGGATTTGAAGCAGGTGGCAATTTTATGTTTTATGGAGAAGATGCCGCTAAAGTTACCAAAATCATCAACAGTGCTTTGTTCACGAGAGACACCGCGCTGGGCGAAGCTCAGGTCACAGGCTTTTCTCCTCGCTTATGGGCAAGAAAGTCAAAAGAATTATGGTCTGCGGGCAATAATGTCTATCTTGCCGGGTTAAACGAAGATGGCACTCACCATCAGACCAAGCATCTGCGCAAAGAGGACTATCTTCCCATTGGTTCCATTATCAATATGGATAGCCGTGAATTTCGGATTGATAGGGTGGACTTTGATAAGGGCAAAGTTTCTTTGCAGGATATGGCACTGGCCGATATGCGGGTGCCGATTTTTCGGGAAGAACCGCTGTCTGTTGTCCGGGAATTGTACGAACAGCAAGACGAAGCTCTTGACACCGCTCCCGAAAAAGCAGTCGATTATAAGGTCGGGGATGATGTCGTTGTTGAACTGCCTACCCGAACCATCGAGGGAAAGGTCGGCTATGTTGGTGAAACCGATGTGCGCATCGACACCAGTGCGCAGGGCTATTCGTGGAGCAACGAGGTGTTGAACAAACAGCAGTTCGAGGACAGTCTGCGACGGGATGAGCCTACGTCTGATGAATCACTGGACAAGCTGCCTATCTCTGGGGAGGTCAACGGCGAATGGCAGACATTCCCGGATGCTGCCGCCGCAGACGAAGCCCTGAACGCCGAACCTGTGCCGGAAGCTGCCGGGAATTTCCACATCACGGACGAGCATTTGGGCGAGGGCGGTGCAAAGCAGAAATACGCCCGGAATATTGCAGCTATCCGCACTTTGTTCCAGTTGGAGCAGGAAAACCGTGGAGCCACCATCGAAGAGCAGGAAATTCTATCACAGTATGTCGGCTGGGGCGGTCTGCCGGATGCCTTTGACCCGGACAAGGGCAACTGGGCAAAAGAGTACGCCGAACTGAAAGGACTGCTCTCCGAAGATGAGTACGCCGCCGCCCGTGGCTCCGTCCTGAACGCCCACTACACCAGCCCCACCGTGATTCGTGCCATCTATGATGCTGTGGAGCGCATGGGCTTCCGCAGCGGCAATATTTTGGAGCCGAGCATGGGCATTGGCAACTTTTTTGGTATGCTACCGGACACCATGCAGGATAGCCGCCTGTACGGTGTGGAACTGGACAGCATCACAGGCCGCATTGCGCAAAAGCTCTACCCGGAAGCCAGCATTAAAGTTGCCGGATTTGAAACCACCGACCGCCGCGATTTCTATGACCTTGCCGTGGGTAATGTTCCTTTTGGCCAGTACCGGGTAAACGACAAGGCGTACAACAAATTCGGTTTCAGTATCCACAACTATTTCTTCGCCAAGGCCATCGACCAAGTGCGTCCGGGCGGCATCGTGGCCTTCGTCACCAGCCGCTACACGCTGGACAGCAAGGATTCTTCTGCCCGAAAGCACATTGCCGAACGTGCTGATCTGCTGGGTGCTATCCGGCTACCGAATACTGCGTTCAAGGCAAATGCAGGAACAGAGGTCGTCAGCGACATTATCTTCCTGCAAAAACGTGACCGCCCCATCGACCATGAGCCGGACTGGATACAGCTCGGCAAAACGGAAGATGGCTTTACCATCAACAGCTATTTTGTAGACCACCCGGAGATGGTGCTGGGCGAACTGACCACCGAAAGCACCCAGTATGGCCGTGAGGAATGCACCGTGCGCCCCATTGAGGGTGCAGTGCTGACAGACCAGCTTGCCGAAGCTATCCAGCATATTGAGGGACTGTACACGGAAGTTGAGGTCGAAACACCAGATATTGCGGATGCAGAAAATGAGCGACACATTCTCCCTGCTGACCCGGATGTGAAGAACTTCTCCTACACCGTGGTTGACGGTGAAGTGTATTACCGCGAAAATTCTGTTATGACACAGGTGGAGCTTTCCGACACCGCCAAAGGCCGTGTGACCGGGATGGTGGAGCTGCGGCAAATCGTCAATGAGTTGATTGACCAGCAGCTAAACGACTCCCCGGATGCCGACATTCAGGCTACGCAGGAAAAGCTGAATGCCGCCTACGATGCCTTTTCTGCAAAATACGGCTTGCTGAATGACCGCAAAAACGGCAGATTATTTGAGCAGGATTCTTCTTACTATCTGCTGTGTTCTCTGGAAAATCTGGACGATCAGGGGCAGCTCAAAAGCAAGGCGGCGATGTTCACCAAACGCACCATTCGCCCGGAACGTACTGTCACCAGCGTGGACACTCCCACGGAAGCACTTGCAATTTCCATCGGAGAGCGTGGCCGGGTGGATTTGCCCTATATGGCAGAGCTGCTCGGCACTCCCGGCGACTATGAGCGAATCACCAGCGAACTATCCGGCGTAATTTTCAAAGACCCCGGCACAGACCCTACTGACCCAGAAGCGGGCTGGCAAATGGCGGATGAATACTTGTCCGGCAATGTCCGGGCAAAACTGCGCATGGCACAGCTTGCCGCCGAAACCAACCCGGAGTTTGCAGTCAACGTCACCGCATTGGAAAAGGCGCAGCCGAAAGACCTTGAAGCATCTGAGATTGATGTACGTCAGAGGTGATAACAATGAAAGAAATTTTGAAACTGGATCATATCCAAAAATATTACGGAAATGGCGGGAATGTTACAAAAGCAATTCAGGACATCAGCTTTTCCGTTCAGGAGGGGGAATTTGTAGGAATCATGGGAGCATCCGGTTCCGGCAAGACTACCCTGCTCAACTGTATTTCCACCATTGATACCGTCAGTGCGGGACATATCTATCTGGACGGAACCGATGTGACGGAAATCAACGAAAAACAGATTGCCCGGTTTCGTCGGGAGAATCTTGGATTTGTATTTCAGGATTTTAACCTACTGGACACTCTGACAATCTCGGAAAATATTGCCTTGGCACTGACTATCAACAAGGTTCCTGCAGGTGAGATTGATGGGCGGGTGCGGGAAATGGCCGGAAAGCTGAATATCACGGATATTCTGGATAAATATCCCTATCAGGTGTCCGGCGGTCAAAAACAGCGGTGTGCCTGTGCCAGAGCTATTATCAACCAGCCAAAGTTGATTCTGGCGGACGAACCTACCGGCGCGTTAGATAGTCACTCGTCACAAGCCTTGCTCTCCACAATCCAGAGTATTAACGAAAGCCTTGACGCCACAATCCTGATGGTAACACACGACGCTTTTTCGGCAAGCTATGCCAATCGTATTCTCTTTTTAAGAGATGGTGCGATCTTCGCGGAAATTCTCAAAGGCAGTGATTCTCGTAGGGTTTTCTTTGAAAAAATCTTGGATGTCCTCACCATGATGGGAGGGGGTGTGAATGATGTACACTAAACTCATTTTCAAAAATGCAAAGCGGTCAGGAAAGGACTATTTGATTTATATTGTGACCATGACACTCTGTGTCACATTGTTCTATGCGTTTTTGTCTATCAGCAGCACCCATTATCATCCGACCATTGGTGCGGAATATGATATTTCCCTGCTGGCTGGAGGTATGAAACTGGCGATTTGCGGGATTAGTCTGCTTCTGTTGTTTCTGATCCACTATGTCAATCGTTTCATGCTGAGAAAAAAACAATCGGAGTTTGCAGTTGAGGCAACCCTGGGAATGGAGCAAAAAACCATAGGACTGCTCTTTTTTGGAGAGACTTTTTTCCTGCTCATATTCTCTGTGTCGGTGGGAATCCTTCTGGGGATGGTCGTTTCTCAGGTCATTACGGCTATGCTGCTTGCTTCTTTTGGGGAACCCTACGCTTTTTCTTGGTCTTTTTTTCCAGATACCGTGCTGCTGACCGTGGGCTTCTTTGTTGTTTGCCAGATTCTGGTTGGAGTCGGGAATGTCAGAATTCTCAATAAAAGTAGGATTATTGAGCTTATGACGGCAAACCGTCAGAATGAAAAACCGCTTCATAAAAGCAGATGGATGCCGATGATCTGTATTTTCTATGGCATTATGCTGCTGTGGATGCTGGAGGTAGGTGCTGTAAAATATCATTTTTACTTCGATCCCAGATATCCACTTCCTGTAAAGCTCATGTATTGGGGGAATGTCCTTTTCCCTGCCGTGACGCTGCTTTGGGCAATTGCAGTTTCTTTTTTACACAGAAAAATAGGATTTTCCCCATATCTTTGCGGGCTTCTGGCTGGTGCTGTATTGACCGCTATCCCGATTTTTTCCATCGCAGAACTGGAAAAAGCCTACTTCCTTGGATTTGACGCCCCAACTCTGAATCAATATTTGCTGTTTGGGGTTGCGGATATTTTGTTTATCATTTCCGCAGTCATGTATTTATCGAATGCGGCGCTCCTATACTGGAAGGAGTCTAAAGTGTCCCGCAAATATCACAATACGAGTTTATTTCTGTTTGGACAGCTTTCCTCTAAGCTGGCTACCAATACGAAAACGATGACGATCATTTGTGTGACCCTGACTTTTTCTATCTGCTTGTTTGTCATTGCGCCAGTTTTGACAGGATGGAGTCTGGGCTATTTGGATAGTCGGGCAGTCTATGATATTCAAATTTCAAGCCGCTACAACGATGTTTATGAAGTGGAAAATCTTCCGGATACAGACTATGAGGAAATTACTGCGTTCATAGAACAAAACAACATAGAGATAAAGGACGATTTGACTTTTTCGGAATATCTTCCTCAAAAAAGCGACTTTCACCAGCGGGTAAAGTACGATTTTCCTCCCTTGGCGATTGCACTGAAGGATTATAATGCTGTTCGGAAAATGTTGGGATATGAACCTATTATTTTAAAAACGGATGAATTTGCTACCCACTGGCATAGTGCGGCAGAGGACAAGGATATTGAAAACTACATCGCTGAGCATACTTTACTGGAAACGGACGCAGGCACTCTGAAACTCAGTGAGAATGCAGTGTTTCAGGAACCTGTGGGGGAATCCATCTATAATCTATATACAGATGTGGTGTATATCATACCGGACGAGATAGCGCAAGTCTTGCTTCCAGTACAGAGCAACCGATTTGTGATGACCCAATATCCGCTTTCCTTCAAAACGGCAGAAATGCTGGAACAGCTTCTTGGGCGTTCTTATCCAGAAGATCCTGATAAAGACAATCTGGCAGGATACAGTACAACTGTCCGTACTACGGAAGTGAACCGTATAATCGCCCTTAACTTTATCCTAAAAGCGTCCTTGATCTATGGTGCAATTGTGCTGATGGTGATGTGTCTTACCGTGCTGGCTCTTCAGCAGCTCCTAGATGCAGAAAAAAACAACTACAGATTTTCGGTTCTGCGAAAAATGGGAGTGGAAGAAAAGGACCTGCATACTTTGGTTCTAAAACAGCTTGGTGTTTGGTTTGGAATGCCGATCACAGCGGCAATCGTTGTAGCAATGATTGTGATTGGCTATTTTCTTCAAAGTGTTTCTGCTGAAATCTCAGCTTATATTGGCTGCGGAGCCTTGATGCGGCAAATAGGTATCATTGTCGGGATTTTCGCTTTGCTGCTGAGCTGCTACTTTCTCAGTACATGGCTGCTGTTCCAGCGTTCGATTCGCAGCAACTCCGATAGCGTAAGGTGATGGGAGGAAGATATGTACTGGAAGTTAGCAATTCAAAATATCCGCAGAAGCCTGCGAGATTATATCATTTACTTTGTGACACTTACCTTTACTGCGCTCTGTGATGTCCTTCTATTTAGGGATGAGCTGTTCTATTATGAGAGCTTCGGTCTGTTTGCTGTTCTAATTCTGGTTCAGTTGGCAGCGACTGGAGTAGCAGCGTTTCATATTTATCAAGAAAAAAGAAAAAAGATTGAATAGAAAATACCTATAGATTCATACATCTGCCGGACGACGGCAAAAGAAAAAAAGCCGTCGTATGGCGGAAAACAATATTCCCTACAAGGTGCGAGCGGCACTGCTTCTGGTGCCGCTGAATACACCAATGCCTACCGGAGCAGTGACTCAATCCTTGTGGTACATTGCAGTTCGTTCCGGGGACGTCCACCGGGTGCAGCACTATCTTCGCACAGAAAGGGATACCTAAGATGGAGCAGTTATCGGCACGTCTGCTGTTAACGGCTGGCATCCTGCTGCTGATCGCAGGGGGGATTTTCGCCATTCTCCAAGGATGGCTCTATGCCGACCTTCTCTGGGCGGGTGCGTTTGGATGCCTGATGGCGGCTCTGAACTTTCGGGATTCCAAAAACGACGGCGGCTAAAGCACACGGCATCGTAGTGCACGGTCAATGCGGAAATGCGAGCTATACCCGATTTTCCATATCGAGTGACATAGATTTGACTTTTTTTGGGGGGGGGGATTGTCTATTGTATGCAAAAAATTGAAGTTGTTGTTCGCATCACGAAGGATTACTGTCCACCGCAAGAGCAGACGATTTTTGAGTGGATTGAAACGAACCGTGCTGCGCCAGACACCTTGAATTATCCCGGTCTGGAAATAAACTTAGAACACCGTCGTGTTTTCAAAAACGGACAGGAAGTGTACATGAGCCGTTATGAATATGGCGTTTTAAGTTTAATGGCACGGCATCCGGGCAAACTGTTTACAAAGGATCAGATCTTTGAAGCAGTCTGGCATAAGGACAGCGAAAGCTATTTGAGAGCCGTCACCAGCACGATCGGTCGAATCCGCCAGAAAATAGAGGATGACAAAGATCACCCCCGTTATATTAAAACGGTTTCCAACATTGGATATCAATTTGTCCCATCATCGGAATCGGTGCGATTGAATCGCAATCTGTAATAAAAGCCATACCGTGAGATCCTAGTAGGATTTTTCGGTATGGCTTTTATCGTTTTCTGTGCTGTACAAAATCGGCATCCTTGCATAGATGACCAAGAATATTCTAAAATAGAGATAACTTAATTCAGGAGGTCAAACCATGCAAACATTTGAAGAAGTATTGACCCACTTCCATAGCTTTTTAGAGTCTGCGACCTATTTGGACGTTGTTCCATGCCGCTGGGGATATGTAAGGCTTTTTAATGAAGGCAATCCCATCAATTTCAATGCAATTCTTTGCCGAACACCACAAGAACTGTATACGGCATTGGCAAATGATTTAGAAACAGAGATTCAGATCAGCTTGGGAATCGACTGAATTGGTATAAAATTGGTTTGCTTTTGGGTTCGTTTTGGTATAGTGACTTTGAAAAATATGCTATACTGTACCACAAGCAAAACATTTTCAAGGATTTTCAATTTTACTGTAAAACTCTGTCAGGTGCTTTGCCAGTGTGCGGGTCGAGTCCATTAAGGTTTCCCGCACTGCTTCTGGACAGGAAAGATAGATTCGATTGAACTCTTTTAACTCTATTTCCGTTTTACCCATCCCCGGAGTAATCAGCGCATCAAGCGAAACCGGCAAAACACGAGCAATCGCCAAAAGAATTTCGTAAGATGGATTCATGCTGCCTTTTTCAATGTTGGCGATATGCTTCGTTGAAACATGGCAGCGTTCAGCAAGTTGTTCTTGTGTTAAACCTGCCAGCTTGCGCTCCGTGCGAACCTTTTCTCCAAGTACCTTCAAGTCAGAATTCGGCATCATCGTTCACCTCAATAGTATTGTATCGTTCTGGTGAATGACGCGGTATAACCTTGTATTTCCTGTGAGCAGGAAGTATAATGCCGATTTTTGTATTTCCCGGTCGAGTTATAAAAAAACGGTAACTCGTCCGGGCGATTTCACGCGCTATCCAATCACAGTTGCCGTTTGTGGAGGTAACTGTGATTTTTTATTGGGGTAATGCATCAAAAAAAGCCTGTCTGCTGCCGTAAGCCAGACCGCCCCGAAGCAAGCACAATCGTTCCGTTCCACCATCCACAATCGTGCTGATGTGTTATATTGCGCCAGCTTCCCGCCATGGGAGGCTGGCGTTTTTGCGCTTTTAAGGGCAAGGTGTCGTGGGCCACCACGATCCTTTTTGTCCGAATGCTCACATTCCGTAAAATAACTGGAGGATTATTGATAATGAAATCGACCTATTTGCTTCCGTGGCTCAAGATGACCACATGGTACTTCCGACTGTCTCGATTGCTGGAAGTTTCCAACGTCAAAAAGCGCACCAAAAATCATAGTGCTGATGCCGACCGTATTTTCATGTTGGTGAAAAATCATGTGCTGGCCGTATCCGGCATAGGAGATGAAGCTCCGCCCACTCCCGGCGGAAGAAACGGAGGGAGTGATGTATTATGATCCTGCTGCAACGGGTGAACGAATCCAAAACCTCCGAAGAGACCGTGAAGTGACACAAGAACAGCTTGCCATCGACCTGAACATCAGTGACCGCTACATGAGAAATCTGGAGAAGGGTGAGAAAGTTCCGTCTGTCGACCTCTTTGTGGAGCTGCGGGAGCGATTTGGCTCCTCGCTGGACTACATCGTCTTAGGTGTGTCTGCGTCCCAGCGGGAGCAGGAACTGCAAGATCAGCTGCAAATGCTCCGCAAAGAACTGAAAGAAATGCAGCGGCGGATTCTTGTTATGCTGGAAATTCTGGGCGAATCCGCTTGATTAAACGCTTTGCTGTTGTAAACCGGAACGATTGGTTCCGGTGAAAATGGCAAAACCGGAACTACTGGTTCCTAACGAGAACTTCAGTTTTCAAGTACACTATGGTCACAGCAAGGGCAGCCCCCCTAACAGGGGACGACAAACCCGAAACTGTACCGTGTACCTTGAAAATTGAAGAAGCAGCTTTTCGGTACTCCCAGACAATGATACTTCCGTAATTCGCGGCCCGGTCAGAAAGCAGACGGGGTGGCTGAGATGCCAATGGAGCGGTGCAAATCCGCCGCCGAAAAGTTCCCACCTCCGGGGTGTCGAGGACAAATAGGAGAAAAACAGTATTTTTCAGACCACCAGTTGAGGATTTTTCGGCTGGTGGTTTTACATTTCCCATCAAAATACCGATATGGAGGAAATCTATATGAGTCGATTTTATAACAACTGCGTAGACGAAGCCAGCTTGACTACCCTCTGCCCGATTTGTCTGGATTCCTTTCAGGGGGCAAAGGGCGTTCGCGTCCGGCGCGCAGACCCTAAGCAGAAGATCAAGGATGTCTGCACCTACTGCCAGATTCGCTATGGTTTCGATTATTATGTACAGCCCGATAAGAACGCTGGGCAGTATGTGAAGCGAGGCCATTTCGATGATGAATCTGAATGCGCTTAAAATCGACCCGGAATTTCAGGGCAAGATCCCGCCCCTGAATTTTGAAGAAGAACAACAGCTTGAGCAGAACATTCTCCACGAAGGGCGGCTGCTGAATCCCATTATCATCTGGAATGGCTTTATTCTGGACGGGCATACCCGCTACCGCATCCTGCGGAAGCATCCGTTCATTGTCTACCAGATACAGGAGATCGAACTGGCCAACCGCTACGCAGCTCTCTCATGGATCTGCCAGAACCAGCTTGGACGCAGAAATCTCGACCTGGAACGGAAGAAGTTTCTGATGGGCAAGCTGTATGAATCCGAAAAGCTGGCACGGGGCGGCTCCAAAGAGCGGGCACACGATGAGAACGGACGGTTCACCTCAATGGTTCAAAATGATCCATTGAGGGCAAAGCAGCTCTCCACCTGTGAGCGCATTGCCGCACAAAACGGCGTTGGGGCGGCTACCGTAAAGAGAGCAGAGAAGTATGCCAAAGGCGTAGACGCTGCGGAAGATGCAGTCCCCGGTGCAAGAGAAGAAATCCTGACCGGGCGCATCAAGGCAACGGATGCAGAAATCACCGCCTTGGCAAAAACGCCAAAAGCAGAAATCCCTGCGGCTCTCGCAGAATTGCGGAAGCCAAAGCAGGAACGTCAGCCTCGAAAAGCCGAAACATCTTCTTCAAAACAAACGCTTTCTGAAATCAGCAAAAGCATCCAAGGGCATCAACGCCAGCTTACTACCGAAGAAAGAACCTTTCTGAAAGCATCCATTGACAACCGCTATCAGGAACGGGTCGTTGCAAACGGCTCCCTGATGATGTGCGAGGTACAGGGTGCAAAAGAGGACTTCATTCGCCGCTGGAATAGCATTTTCAAAGAATACCCGGATGTTTTTGAAGATTCGGACTGCCGCAAGATCATTCATGACTTGACCGAAGATGCCGTACAGTATCTTCTGAAAATAAAGGAGAAAACGCTATGATGCTTTCTAACCTGAACCTTTCCAGCCTGCCGGAGTGCAACTTCGAGGTGCGGTACGTTGACAGCGTTCTGCTGAACCCCTGCGCCGAATATCAGCGGCTGCTCCGCATGGGCAAGGTTGCAAAAATTGCAGCAAACTTTTCGGAGTACATCGCCAATGAGCCGAAGGTCAGCTACCGGGATGGCCGCTACTTCGTCTTTGATGGTCAGAACACCATTGAGGCACGGAAAACGTGCAACGGTGGGCGTAACCTCCCGATTCGCTGCAAGGTCTTCTACGGCCTTTCTAAAGAGCATGAAGCTCTGCTGTTTGCTGTGCAGACAGGCATTTCCAGCGAACTGACCGCTGGTGAACAGCTTCGTGCCAAACTGGTGGCACACGAAGAAAACGCCTGCGATTTTGTTTCGGTAACGGAGGACACAGGTGTCCGCTTTGCACTGGATGGGATTCGTGCCCCGTGGAAAATCTACTGCATCCGCTCGGCTTACTACATCTACAAGAGCTACGGCACAGCCCTTTACCATGAAATGCTGAGTGTTCTCGTAGATGCGTGGGATGGAGATTCGGATTCCTTCCTGTCGGGCATCCTGCATGGCATGGCTCGTTTTCTGGCTCTGTATCAGGGCGAATACAGCCGGGAACGGCTGATTCTCCGGCTGCGCACAGTTCATCCCAAGACCATCACCCGGCTGGCACAAAACGACACTGGCAATGTGGCAGACCGCCACATGAAACAGATCCTGTCCATCTACAACGGTGCTGGCCGTACCCATAATTTGCCCTGCAAGCGGTGATGAGCATGATTCCAGTCAACCGAAAATTTCTGCGCGGTGATATTTACTACGCCAATCTGGAGCCGCACCTTGGCTCCGAGCAGGGCGGTATTCGCCCTGTGGTCGTGGTGCAGAACAACACCGCAAACTGCTATTCGCCCAACCTCATTGTTGCGCCTGTCACATCCAATACTGCAAAGAAGCCCGATCACCAAGCCCACGTTCTTGTGGACGGTAATCGGGCTTTTTTGCAGCCCTCTATGATTTTGGCAGAATCTGTCCAGACCATCAGCAAGGGACGGCTGATCCGCCCGATGGGGCGGTTGAGCATCCCGGAACTCATTCGGCTTAATTATGCGCTGCTGTATCAGCTTGATCTGAACGAATGGGTATGGCGAAAGGAGGCCTATGAACGCTATCTGCGATACCACCGCTAAATCGGAAACCCTTTCCGTCAAAGGCTGCAAAGTCAAGATCACCTATGCGCCTGCGGATACAGACTGTCTGGATGCCATCCAGAAACTATTGCAGACCACCATCCTGCGCACGGCAGGGCACACCGCTGCCTGACATCCTTGTGCTCCTTGAATGCGTGAGATAAGATAAAATCGAACTGAACCTTGAAAACAAAATATGGACGAAACACGTTTGATTTTTCCTTTCTCACTCAAAGAAAGAGAGATTGAAATGAAAAAACGTGTCTATACCTTATACCGTGTTTCGACCAAAGGACAGGTCGAGAAAGACGACATCCCCATGCAGAAAGAAGCCTGCCGCAACTTTGCAGAAAGTCAGGGCTGGGAGATCGTCAAGGAATTTTCCGAAAAAGGCGTTTCCGGCTTTAAGAAGTCTGCCAAAGACCGTGATGAACTCCAGAAAATCCAACAGGCCGCAATGGAGGGCAAGTTTGACATCCTGCTGGTGTTCATGTTTGACCGTCTCGGTCGCCGTGATGATGAAACGCCCTTTATCGTGGAATGGTTCACGAAGCAGGGCATCGAAGTCTGGAGCGTGAACGAAGGACAGCAGCGATTTGACACCCATGTGGACAAGCTGATGAACTACATCCGCTACTGGCAGGCATCCGGCGAAAGTCTGAAAACCTCTGTCCGTACCCGGACAAGGCTGGAACAGCTCACCGGGGAAGGCCACTATACAGGCGGCACCGTGCCTTTTGGCTACAAGCGTGTCCGCCTTGGTCGGGTGAACAAGAAGAATCAGGAAGTCTGCGACCTTGTGATTGATGAAGCGGAAGCTGAGATCGTCCGGCTGATTTTCCACAAGTACGTTTACGAGGGCTACGGCGCACAGAAGTTGAGCCACTATCTTTATGAACAGGGAGTCGTAGGACGGAACAACAAAAACATTCCCAACACCAGCATCGTTCGGATGATCAAGAACAAAGGATACACGGGATACCTCATCAACGGTGCGGTGGAGACGGAGTGTCCGCAGCTCCGCATCATCGAACCAGAGCTGTTCGAGCAGGCACAGGAACTGCGGCAGGCACGCACCTGTGAGCGTGGCGGCACTTCACTGGGCACCAGTTCCAAAGCTCTGTTGACCGGGCTGGTTTACTGCGGTCACTGCGGCAACCGCCTGAGCCTGACCAGCAGCGGACGGACACACACCTACGCCGATGGGCATACGGTGAAAGAAGTCCGGCCCCGGTATAGCTGCTTTTATAAGATTCGGCATCCGGGTGACTGCGATGGGCAGTCCGGCTACGGCGTTTCCAAGCTGGATTCCATTGTGGAAGAAGTTGTCCGGCAGATCTTCGCACAGTTCCGGGAGGTTTCCCGGAAGAAGCTGCTGGAATCGGTCAAGACCAACGATGCCGCTCGCATCCAGAAGAAAATCAAGAAAATCCAGAAAGACTTGGAAGCCAAGCAGAAAGAGCTGGACGACCTGAAAGCCGAAACCATTCTGGTCATTCGGGGCGTAAGTGCCTTGGACAAAGAACTGCTCGGCACACTGGTGGCCGAAGCAAAAGATGCACTGGAAACCCTGGAAAAGCAGCTCGTGCAGGCACAGGAAGAATACGAAGAAGCTACCAAAACAGCAAAGCGTAGCAACTACATCTGCAACGAGCTGTTTACATGGGCGGATGTTTACGACACCGCCAACCACGATGAACGCCGCGCCATTTTGCAGCAGTTCATTAAGGAGATTCGCGTCCGAAAAGACTATGAGATCTCGATCACCCTGAACGCCAGCTTCGACCAAGTAGAGCAGCTTAAGGCTGTATCAACCTACGATGGTGCGGAAATTTTTGAAGAAATTTCCGCAAAGGGGGCATAAAAGCGATGCGCTTGCCCGCAGCACTCTGCAAAATGCAAAGAAAGAAGCGTGAAACCGATGGATTTTTAAAAAGTACATGGATGACCCCGCCCGGTTCGCATCCGACTTCAGGGTTCGGAGCCCGGCACGGTCTGCCAAAGTTTTTTAGGCATAAAAAACGCCGCATCGTACAAAACGATGCGGCAAATTGGTGGACCTAGAGGGATTCGAACCCTTGACCTCTCGGATGCGAACCGAACGCTCTCCCAGCTGAGCTATAGGCCCATATTTAGGGGCGTGACGCGGTTGGGCGACCAACCGACATACTCCCCATTTGAATGCCCACAACTCTGTGGGGCACAAAAGCGATACGCTTGCACTCCCAGCTGAGCTATAGGCCCATATTTAGGGGTGTGACACGGTTGGGCGACCAACCGACATACTCCCCATTTGAATGCCCACAACTCCGTGGGGCACAAAAGCGATACGCTTGCACTCCCAGCTGAGCTATAGGCCCATATTTGTTTTTCAGAACGAGAACAGTGTAACTCTTTTAGAAAGATTTGTCAAGGACTTTTCACCCGGGCGGCCTGCGGGGAATGGCCGGGTGGATCTGCCGTTTCTTAAAAAACGGCAGATCCTTTATAGCAGTTTGCGTTTTTAATGCACAAGCAACGGCCGCAAACTGCATATCGCAAAGATGCCGTTTTGACCGGCACTATTTTTGAAAATTGCGATAGTAAAAATAACAGTGGCTCTCAGAGAAAAAGCGTGCTACAATAATGCTGAGACTTCTGTACATAAAAAGTCTATCACCCAAAGTCAGGAGGACAACGGTTATGGAATTTACTAAGGTCGTTGCAGAGCGTTATTCCTGCAAGAATTTCAGCACACGTAAGGTAGAAGCCGAGAAGCTGACGGAGATCCTGGAAGCGGGGCGGCTGGCCCCGACCGCCAAGAATTTTCAGGAGCAGCGCATCTATGTGCTGCAGTCGGAAGAAAGCCTGGCAAAGCTCGACAAGGTGACGCCCTGCCGCTATGGCGCGCCTACCTGCCTCGTCGTGGCCTTCGATAAAAATAACGTCTTTACTTATCCCGGCGGAAAGCGGGACTCCGGCGTGGAGGATGCCGCCATCGTGGCGACCCACCTGATGCTGGCCGCCGCCAACGCAGGGGTGGACAGCTGCTGGCTCAACTTCTTCGATCCGGATGAGCTGGCCAAGGAGCTGGGCCTGCCGGAAAATGAAGAGGTCCTGATGATCCTCGACCTCGGCTATGCCGCAGAAGGCGCAGGGCCGCTGGCAAACCACGGCTCGAGAAAGCCCTTGTCCGCGACGGTCGCATACCTGTAATACCAAAAAACACCCGGAGATGCTTCCGGGTGTTTTTGCGTTATTGTCCGACGATACGCCAGTGTTCGGGCTTGTTGTGATCGGTGGTCACGCCGTCGTCGGTATACATCCGGTAGGGCGCAGGCTGGCCGTCGGGCGCGAAGCGCCAGAAGGTGAGGGCCGTATCGTTCAGCTGGGCGGTGTTGGCGGCGGGCTGTGCCACCGGTACGGTGTGGCCCGGACGGATGAAGAGCAGCACCTCGTCAAGTTCGCAGGGCAGATAGTGCCGCCCGGCGGGCAGAACTTCCTCGTCGTAGTCGGAGACGCTGCGCAGACGCAGCATCTTCATCGCCTCAGGCAGATAGACCGTCCGGCCATGGGCGTTCTGGGTGTGGACGGGTGCGACCATCAGGCCCTCGCCAAGAAGCAGCTGGTCGTCCACCTCCCGGGCGTCGGGGTCGGCAGGGTAGTCAAAAGCCAAAGGCCGGAAGTAAGGTGCGTCCTCAAGCGCGGCTTTCATGAACTCACTGTAGAGGTAGGGCAGGAGGGCGTACCGCAGATCCAGCATATTGCGGATGGCAGGCAGAACGTCGGTAAAGCGGTAAAATTCCTGCTCTCGGCTCTCGGCGTCGGCGTGGTTGCGCATGAGAGGGGGGAACAGTCCGAACTCGAGCCAACGAAGCGCTAAATCGGGGGTGGTGTCCTCACTGAAACCGCAGAGGTCGGCACCGCTGTATAGGAAGCCGCACATCTGGACGGCAGGCATCATCTGGATGTTGGCCAGCAGCTGGCTCCACGAGGAGTGATTATCGCCCAGCCAGATCCCGCCCCAACGGTGGGCGCCGATGATGCTGCTGCTGCGGCAGTAGAGCAGAGTGCGCTGGCCGGGACGCAGGGTCTGGAACGCCTCGCCGGCAGCCCGGGTCATGCAGCCGCCGTAGAGGTTGTGGACGCGGTCGTGGCGCACCCGCCCGGCAGCGGTATCGTGGTAGAAACTGCGGTAGTCCTCGGGGGCATTCATCAGGCTCATCACCGAGCGCACCAGCCCGAAGAAATCGTTCTGGTCGAGGTTATCCTTCCGGCTCAGGGCGGCGGCATTCTCGAAGAAGGCTTTCAGCCGCTCAGGGGAGTAGAAGAGGGCGGGCTCGTTCATATCGTTCCAGAAGCCCTCGATGCCGAGGTCGGTGAGCATCTTATACTGTTTGCCAAACCACGCCCGGGCCTCGGGACGGAGAAAGTCGGTGAAGTAGGCCCTGCCGGGCCAGACCGCCGCCACAAAGGGCGTGCCGTCTTCTTTGGTGCAGAAATAGCCCTTCTCGAGGCCCTCGCGGCAGACGGGGTCATTGTCGTCGCAGCGGATGCCTGCGTCGATGATGGGGACGAGCCGGATGCCCTCGGCTTTCAGGTCGGCGGCAAGTTTGCCGAGGTCGGGGAAGCGGGCCTTGTCGATGGTAAAATCAGCGTAGGACTGCATGTAATCAATATCCATGCAGATCATGTCCAGCGGCAGGCCGTTGGCCTTGTACTGCGCGGCCACCTCCCGGATGTCGGCCTCCGTCTTGTAGCCGAAGCGGCTCTGGGCCAGACCGAACGCCCACTTGGGCGGGATATAGCTGGGGCCGATGAGCTGCCGGAATTCCTTTGCGACCTCTGCCGCTGTAGGGGCTGTGATGAGGTAGAGCGCATAGTTCGGCTCTGCCGTGGCAAAGCGGAGGGTGTCGTGACGGGTATAGCCGATGTAGTAGCTCACTTTGCCCGGGAAATCGATGAAGATGCCGATGCATCCGCTGCCGTCGGCAGGGGAGATGAGCAGGAAATTGTGGGCGGCATAGTAGGAAAGCCGGTTTTCGCCGTGCTCACTTTCGTCGGTGTTGTTCGTCTCGTAGTGCCAGCCGCGCTTGTTGAGGCCTCGGGGCATCTCGCCCAAGCCATAGACGATGTCCTTCTCCTGCATGACATACTGCCAGCCATCGCCGTCCGGTGTCAGGTAAGGCACGGGGCCGGTCTCGGCGGGCAGGTCCAGCACGACGCTCTCGGTGGGAAAAGACTTCCCGATGACAAAACGCTGTATCATAAACAGAGTGCTCCTCTCAGATGATCTTATGTCTATGGTACGCCGTCCGGCCCGGCGGGGCAAGAGAGAAAACCGTCAGAACGATACAACAAAACCGGCATTTTCGGCAGAACAGGCGGCCCGGGGCTTGTTTGGGCAGGGGAAAATGGTATATAATAAGTATATTCTAGGAATAAAAGGGAGAACCATCATGTATCAAAAAGGAATCAAGCGGCTGCTGGCCGTGGTACTGTCGGCCTGCGGGCTGCTGGTGCTGTCGCCGCTGCTGCTTTTGCTCTGCCTTGCCATCAAGCTGGACTCGCCGGGGCCGGTGTTCTTCAAGCAGAAGCGGGTGGGCATCCATAAGAGCTATTTCAACATCCTGAAATTCCGCACCATGCGCATCGACACCCCCCACGACATGCCCACCCATCTGCTCCACGACCCGGAGCAGTATATCACCCGGGTGGGCCGTTTCCTGCGCAAGACCAGTCTGGACGAGCTGCCCCAGCTGTGGAATATCCTTGTGGGCGATATGGCAGTCATCGGTCCGCGCCCGGCCCTCTGGAACCAGTACGACCTGCTGGCCGAACGGGACAAGTACGGCGCAAACGACGTCCGCCCCGGCCTGACCGGCTGGGCGCAGATCCATGGCCGCGACGAGCTGGAGATCGCGGAGAAAGCGAAGCTCGACGGCTGGTATGTAGAGCATATGAGCTTCTGGCTGGACGTCAAATGCTTCTTCGGCACCATCAGGGCTGTGGCCGACCACGACGGCGTAGTGGAGGGCGGCACCGGGACGCTGCACGAAGAAGGAAAGTGATTCGTCCTTTCTCTTGATTTATCCCCCGAAAAGCGTATAATAAAACAGTACACAAGACACAGAAGGAGGATTTCCATGGAACGCACCTATATCAATGAGGTACAAAAGGAAATTGGCAGCACGGTCAAGGTGCAGGGCTTTATCGAGAACCTGCGCAACAGCAAATATATGGCCTTCATCGTGCTGAAGGATATTACCGGCAAACTTCAGATCACCGTCGAGAAGGAGGACCACCCTGAGCTGGTGGACACCATCGATAAGCTGACCCCGGACTCTGTCATCACCGTCACCGGCAAGGTGATGGAGAACGACTACGTCAAGATGGGCGGCATCGAGATGATCCCCGAGGCCATCGAGATCGAGAGCATCGCCGATGCGCTGCCCATCGTCCGCAAGGAGATCGCCGCCACCAAGAAGAAGAAGGCTGTGGAGCGTTCCAGCATCGACCAGCGCATCGACTACCGCTGGATCGACCTGCGCACCGATGAGAACCAGCTGATGTTCAAGGCACAGAGCTGCTTCGTCAACGCCATGCGTCAGTTCCTGCTCGAGCGCAGCTTCATCGAGATCCACACCCCGAAGCTCATCGCTGCTGCCAGCGAGAGCGGCTCTGAGGTGTTCAAGGTGGACTACTTCGACCGCAACGCCTATCTGGCCCAGAGCCCTCAGTTCTATAAGCAGATGGCCATGGCCGCCGGCTTCGAGCGCATCTTTGAGACCGGCCCCGTCTTCCGCGCGGAGAAGAGCTACACCAACAAGCACTCCACCGAGTTCTCCGGCTTTGACCTCGAGTTCAGCTACATCACCTCTTACAAGGACGTCATGAAGATGGAGGAAGAGCTTCTGACTGCCGGCCTGAAGGCCGTCAAGGAGCAGTACGGTGAGCAGATCAAGGAGCTGTTTGGTCTGGAAGTCGTCGTCCCCACCACGCCGTTCCCCGTGGTCAAGCTGGCCGACCTGTACAAGGCTCTGGAAGAGGAGTTCGGCTACACTGTCGATGAGAGCGAGAAGGGCGACCTGACCACCGAGGCCGAGCGCCTGAGCTACGACTGGGTCAAGAAGCACTACGGCCACGAGTTCCTGTTCATCACCGACTACTCCGCTGAGAAGCGTGCTTTCTACCACATGCGCGACGAGAACGGCGTGCCGCAGGGCTACGACCTCATCTGGCGCGGCGTGGAGATCACCACCGGCGCACAGCGTGAGCATCGCTACGACGTGCTGAAGAAGCAGGCAGAGGAGAAGGGCCTGGCCGATGACGTCAAGTTCTATCTGGAGTTCTTCCAGTACGGCTGCCCCCCGCACGGCGGCTTCGGTCTGGGCATCGACCGTTTGACCATGCTGCTCTGTGGCCAGTCCATCAAGGACGCCGAGTTCCTGTTCCGCGGCCCCAACCGTCTGACTCCGTAAGGAATGAAACCTCTCCGTCAATGCTTCGCATTGCCACCTCTCCTATCGAGGAGAGGCCTTGGCATTTCGTAAAGCTTTGTCTCTTCGCCAGAGGCTCCCCTCGGTAGGGGCAACAGCGACGACCGCCGCCAGTGGCGGAAACAGGGAGTCGCTGTTGGGGCAGCGGCCAGCGAGACGCAAGCAATGCGCAGCGGATGCTGGGAGCCGCAACTCGGCCTTGTCGAGCGATAGCGAGACTGAGAGGTTATGACCTATAACAAAAGCCAGCGCACATTTCTCGTGCGCTGGCTTTTCTGCATTTTATAGCTTACTGGATGCCGGTGACCTTGTAGTCCTGTGCCTCGACGGCGTTCTTGAGCACGTCGTCGGCGACCTCGGCGTTCAGGGTGACGATGGCGGTGCCGGCCTCGTGGCTCACGACAGCCTCGTCCACCTCGGGCAGGGCTTCCAGAGCCTTCTTCACGCGGGCTTCGCAGTGGCCGCACATCATGCCTTCCACTTTCAGGGTCTTCTTCATGGTATGATCCTCCGTTTTGACTTCGGGCGCTTCGGCGTCCGATTTTTTGTTATTTTCAGCCGCAGACTGCACCGGGGCAGCGGCGGGAGAAGCGGTTTTGTGGTCGTGCCGGGTGCTGTGCAAATCGAACAGGTTCAGCCGCAGGGCGTTGCTCACGACGCAGAAGCTGGACAGGCTCATGGCAGCAGCACCGAACATGGGATTCAGGGTCAGGCCGAAGGGGATGAACAGACCAGCCGCCAGCGGGATGCCGATGATATTGTAGATGAACGCCCAGAACAGGTTCTCGTGGATGTTCCGCAGGGTGGCGCGGCTTAGGCGGATGGCCGCAGGCACGTCCGAGAGCTTCGAGTTCATCAGCACGACGTCGGCGGCGTCAATGGCCACGTCGGTGCCTGCGCCGATGGCAATGCCGGTGTCGGCACGGGTGAGGGCGGGAGCGTCGTTGATGCCGTCACCCACCATGGCCACCTTGCCGCTGGCCTGCAGCTGGCGGATGACGGTCTCCTTGCCGTCGGGCAGGACGCCCGCGATGACCTCGTCCACGCCCGCCTGCCTGCCGATGGCGTCGGCGGTGCGCTGGTTGTCGCCGGTGAGCATCACGACCCGGATGCCCATGTTCTGCAGCTGACGGATGGCTTCGGGGCTGTCCTCTTTGATGGTGTCGGCCACGGCGATAACGCCCAGCAGACGGCCTGCGCCGCCGAAGAAGAGGGGAGTCTTTCCCTCGGCGGCCAGCTTTTCAGCCTGCTGTGCCAGTGCGGCGGGCAGGGTGAGCTTGGTCTGGATGAAGGCGGCATTGCCGGCATAGATGTCCATGCCGTCCAGCTTGGCTGCCAGACCGTTGCCCGGCAGGGCCGTGAAGTCAGTGACTTCCGGGGGAGTGATGGCCTTTGCCTCGGCGTCGGCCAGAACAGCCTTTGCCAGAGGGTGCTCGCTGCGGCTTTCCAGCGCTGCGGCCAGCGTCAGAAGCTCCGTCTCGGAGACACCCTCAGCGGGCAGCAGGTCGGTGACGCGGGGTGCGCCCTCGGTGATGGTGCCGGTCTTGTCCAGCGCCACGATCTGGGTGCGGCCTGCGGCTTCCAGCGAGGCGGCAGTCTTGAAGAGGATGCCGTTCTTTGCGCCGAGACCATTGCCGACCATAATAGCCACAGGTGTTGCAAGGCCCAGTGCGCAGGGGCAGCTGATGACCAGAACGGAGATGCCGCGTGCCAGCGCATAGCCCAGCTCATGGCCCAGCAGCAGCCAGACGATGGTGGTGACGACGGCGATGGAGATGACCGCCGGGACGAAGAAGCCCGACACGGTGTCAGCGATCTTGGCGATAGGAGCTTTGGTGGCGGCGGCGTCGCTGACCATCTTGATGATCTGAGCCAGCGTGGTATCCTCGCCCACGCGGGTAGCCTCACAGCGGAGGAAGCCCGACTGATTGGTGGTGGCGGCGCTGACTTTGTCGCCGACGGCCTTGTCCACCGGGATGCTCTCGCCGGTCAGGGCGCTCTCGTTGACTGCGCTGGTGCCTTCCAGCACCACGCCGTCCACCGGGATATTCTCGCCGGGGCGGACCACAAAGATGTCGCCCTTCTGCACGTCGGCGATGGCCACGGTCACTTCCGCGCCGTCCCGTACCAGTGTGGCGGTCTTGGGGGCCAGCTTCATCAGGCTCTTGAGGGCGTCGGTGGTCTTACCCTTGGAGCGGGCTTCCAGCATCTTGCCCACCGTGATGAGGGTCAGGATCATGGCGGCAGACTCGAAGTAGAACTCCATCATATAGTGCATGACGAGCTCGTCGTTGCCATCCACCTGGGCACGGGTCATGGCGAAGAGGGCGTAAGTGCTCCACACGAAGCTTGCCATGGAGCCGAGGGCCACCAGCGTATCCATGTTGGGTGCGCCGTGGATGAGGCCCTTGAAGCCGTTGATGAAGAACTTCTGGTTGATGACCATGACGATGCCCGCCAGCAGCAGCTGGACAAGGCCCATGGCGACGTGGTTGCCATCGAACCAGTGGGGCAGGGGCCAGCCCCACATCATGTGGCCCATGGAGAAGTACATCAGCACCAGCAGGAAGCCCAGCGAGGCGATGAGACGGCGCTTGAGCTTCGGCGTCTCGCGGTCGGCCAGTGCGTCGAGGTCGGCGCTGGTGTCAGCGGCCTTACTGGCGGAGGCGCTCTTCGGGCTTGCACCGTAGCCTGCCTCCTGCACAGCCGAGAGGATGGCGGCAGGGGAGGCTGTGCCTTCCACGCCCATGGAGTTTGTCAGAAGGCTCACCGAGCAGCTCGTGACGCCCGGCACCTTCTTCACGGCCTTTTCCACCCGGGCAGAGCAGGCCGCGCAGCTCATGCCTGTGACATTGTATTGTTCCATTGTGGATTCCTTTCCCTCTTATAGGATGCCCGGAACGGGGTCATTTCATGAGGCGGGGCAGCAGCTGCAGCAGTTCGTCCAGCTTCTGCGTCTCGCCGGCTTTCAAATCGTCGGCCACGCAGGTGCGGATGTGCTGGCCCAGCAGCTCTTTGGAAAAGCCGTTCAGTGCAGCGTTCACCGCAGCCACCTGCACCAGAATATCGGCGCAGTAGACGTCCTTGTCCAGCATCGCGCGGATGCCGCGCACCTGGCCCTCAATGCGGCTCAGCCGGTTGGCAAGGGCGCGGTACTCCTCAGGGGTACGGTCCTTGTGGCGGCAGCAGGAGGGGGCAGTGTCCTTTTCAGCAGGCTCAGCGGCGCAGCAGCAGGGCTTTTTTTCAGCATCAGTCATAGCAGATAACTCCTTTCCGGGTGTATCGGTGTGAAGAGGAAGTGTACCCTGTGGGGGTAAATCTTCCGACACTCTGATTTTACCACTTGGGGGTATCTGTTTCAAGAGGGTAGGGGATGCTAACTGTGAAAACTTTGTGAAAATAAAAGCCCCGAATGCAGAAACGGGAGCCTCCCGGTGAAGGAAAGCTCCCGTTTCTGTTTAGGATAGGAAAGAGAATGTCATAAAATAGGGGAGAGGGTCACAGATTGGTGTAACCCATCAGATAGCGGTCCACCTCGGCGGCGCAGTCGCGGCCCTCCCGCAGGCCCCAGACCACGAGGCTCTGGCCCCGGCGCATATCGCCGCAGACAAAGACCTTGTCTACATTGGTGCGGAAGCCATGGTCGGCCACATTGCCCCGAGCGTTCCGCTCCACGCCGAACGCCTCGGCCACATAGTCCTCGCAGCCCACGAAACCGGCGGCGATAAAGGCCAGCTGGCAGTCGTAGGTGAACTCTTCGCCGGTGGGTACCATGCTGGTGCGGCCGGTGTCGGGGTCACGCTGGGGCTTGAGATAGGAGATGACCGCGCCGGTCAGGTTGCCGGCGTCGTCCTTCAGAAACTCTTTGACGGTGGTCTGGTAGACGCGGGGGTCTTTGCCGAACTTGGCAAGGCACTCAGTCTGGCCGTAGTCCACCTTCAGCACCTTGGGCCACTCGGGCCAGGGGTTATTCGCGGCCCGTTCTTTCGGGGGCTGGGGCATCATTTCCAGTGCCACGAGGTCGGTGCAGCCCTGCCGCAGGGCGGTACCCTGACAGTCGTTGCCGGTGTCGCCGCCGCCGATGACGAGGACATTCCTGCCTGCCGCGTTGATGGCCCTGCCGTCGGCAAACTTGCTGTCCAGCAGGCTTCTGGTCACGCTGGTGAGGTAGTCCACTGCGAGGTACACGCCCTTCGCGTCGCGGCCGGGGACGTTCAAATCGCGGGCTTTCTTGGCGCCGCAGCAGAGCACGATGGCGTCATAGCTGTTCAAGATCTCAGCGGCATCCACAGCCCCGCCCACATCCATGTTGGTGCGGAACTCAACGCCTTCGGCCTGCATGATCTTGATGCGGCGCTCGATGACGGATTTGTCCAGCTTCATGTTGGGGATGCCGTACATCAGCAGACCGCCCACACGGTCAGCACGCTCGAAGACAGTGACGGCATGACCCCGGATGTTGAGGTATTCGGCCACTGACAGGCCCGAAGGACCGCTGCCGATGACGGCCACGCTCTTGCCGGTGCGGGCCGGAGGCGGGGCGGCATGGAGCCAGCCCTTGGCGTAGCCCGTCTCCACGATGGCGTGTTCGTTCTCCCGGACAGTGACGCTGCTGCCGGTGACGTCGCCGCAGGTGCAGGCGGCCTCACACAGGGCAGGGCAGACCCGGCTCGTGAACTCCGGGAAACGGTTGGTGGTGCGCAGGCGGCGGAGTGCCAGCTCCCATTTGCCCTGATAGACCAAATCGTTCCACTCGGGGATGAGGTTGTTCAGCGGGCAGCCGGAGGCCATGCCGCCGATCATCATGCCCGCCTGGCAGAAGGGGACGCCGCAGTCCATGCAGCGGGCTGCCTGGGTCTGCTGCTCCTCCCGGGAGAGCCAGATGTGAAATTCGTTAAAGTTTTCAATGCGCTCCAGCGGCGGAACATCCGTGCTGGTCTTGCGCGTGTAATCCATAAAGCCAGTGAGTTTTGCCATGATGTTCCCCTCCTTACTTGTTCTTCTGCACGGCGTAGAATGCTTCGATCTGCGCCTGCTCGCCGTCGAGTCCGCGCTCTTCCATCGAGGCGATGACCCGCAGCATATGGTCGTAATCGTAGGGGAGGACTTTCTTGAACTTGGGCAGGAACTCGCTGAAATTGTCCAGGATCTCCTTGCCGCGGGGCGAGCCGGTCAGCTCGACGTGCTCACGGATGAGCTCTTTCAGGGTGGCGACATCGTACTTGTGCTCCACCGGCTCGAGGCTGACGGTCTCCTTGTTCACCCGCTGGTAGAAGTCCCAGTTCTCATCCAGCACATAGGCGATGCCGCCGGTCATGCCGGCTGCAAAGTTCTTGCCGGTCTGGCCCAGAACGACGACGGTGCCGCCGGTCATGTACTCGCAGCCGTGGTCGCCCACGCCCTCGACGACGGCCACAGCGCCCGAGTTGCGGACGCAGAAGCGCTCACCGGCCACACCGGAAACAAAGGCTTTGCCGCTGGTGGCACCGTAGAGTGCCACGTTGCCGATGATGATGTTCTCTTCGGGTTTGAAGGTGATGCCCTCGGGCGGGCGGACGACGAGCTTGCCGCCGGAGAGGCCCTTGCCCATGTAGTCGTTGCAGTCGCCGGTCAGTTCCAGCGTCAGGCCCTTGGGAATGAATGCGCCGAAGCTCTGGCCGCCTGCACCGGTGCAGTGGACGGTGTAGACGTCATCGGGCAGGTCGCTGCCGTACTTGCGGGTGATCTCGCTGCCGAAGATGGCACCAAAGGCGCGGTCGGTGTTGGAGACATCCAGCTTCACGCTCTGAGGGGTCTTGCTGTTGAGCTTGAATTTCTTCATCAGCACCTTCATGTCCAGAGTGTCTTCCAGATGGAAGTCGTAGGTGTCTTCCTTCTGGAAGTGGACATTACTGTTGACGATGGCGGGGTTGTGCAGGATGCAGTCGAGGTCCATCTTGGACATCCGGCTGTCGGCAGGGGCAGACTTGACATGGAGCAGGTCGGTGCGGCCCACCAGCTCGTCGATAGTACGGATGCCCAGCTTTGCCATGTATTCGCGCAGCTCCTGCGCCACGAAGGTCAGGTAGTTGATGATATACTCGGGCTTGCCACGGAAGTGCTTGCGCAGCTCGGGGTTCTGGGTGCAGATGCCCATGGGGCAGGTGTCGAGGTTGCAGACACGCATCATGACGCAGCCCATGGTCATCAGCAGAGAGGTGCCGAAGCCGAACTCCTCAGCGCCCAGCATACAGCTGATGGCCACATCGCGGCCGGAGAGCAGCTTGGAATCGCTCTCGATGCGCACACGGGTGCGCAGGCCGTTGAGGATAAGGGTCTGGTGGGTCTCGGCGATGCCAAGCTCCCAGGGCAGACCGGCATCTTTGATGGAGTTGCGGGGCGCTGCGCCCGTGCCGCCGTCGTAGCCGGAAACAAGGATGACCTGTGCGCCGCCCTTGGCGACACCGGCAGCGATGGTGCCGACGCCGGCCTCGCTGACCAGCTTGACGTTGATGTTGGCGTGGCGGTTGGCATTCTTGAGGTCGTAGATAAGCTCTGCAAGGTCTTCGATGGAGTAGATGTCGTGGTGCGGCGGGGGAGAGATGAGGCCGACACCGGTAGTGCTGTGACGGGTCTTGGCGATCCACGGGTACACTTTTGCGCCGGGCAGATTGCCGCCCTCGCCGGGCTTTGCGCCCTGCGCCAGCTTGATTTGGATCTCCTCTGCCGAGACAAGATACTTGCTGGTGACGCCGAAGCGGGCGGAAGCCACCTGCTTTATCTTGGAATTGCTCTCGCTGTGGTAGCGCTCTTCGGGCTCACCGCCCTCGCCGGTGTTGCTCCGGCCGCCGAGGCGGTTCAGCGCGATGGCGATGGTCTCGTGGGCCTCGCTGCTCAGTGCGCCGTAGCTCATGGCAGCGGCCTTGAACCGCTTGACGATGGAGCTCACCGGCTCCACCTCGTCCAGCGGGATGCCGCCGTCGGGGGCATAGTTGAAGTCCAGCAGACTGCGCAGATGGACGCCGTTCCGGCCCATGTTGTCCACGGTGTGGGTGAACTGCTTGAAGGTGTCGTAGTCGCCGGTGAAGCAGGCTTTCTGGAACAGGTGGATGGTCTGGGGGTTGAAGAGGTGCTCTTCCTTGCCGCTGCGGAACTTGTGGGCGCCGCCGTCTTCCAGCTGCATGTTGATGTCAAGGCCCAGCGGGTCGAAGGCTGCGTTGTGCAGGGCCTCCACGTCAGCCTGAATGTCCTCGAGGCCGATGCCGCCCACACGGCTCACCGTGCCGGTGAAATACTTGTCGATGACATCCTTGGAGATGCCGACGGCCTCGAAGATCTGGCTGCTCTGGTAGCTCTGGATGGTGGAGATGCCCATCTTGGAGGCGATCTTCACGATGCCGCCCAGCACAGCCTTGTTGTAGTCGTCCACGGCGGCGTAATAATCTTTGTCCAGAAGGCCGTCGTCGATGAGCTGGCCGATGGTCTCATGGGCCAGATAGGGGTTGACGGCACAGGCGCCGTAGCCCAGCAGAGCGGCAAAGTGATGCACTTCATGAGGCTCTGCGCTCTCGAGGATGAGAGCCAGTGCGGTGCTCTTCTTGGTGCGGATGAGGTACTGGGACACGGCAGAGACCGCCAGCAGGCTGGGGATGGCCACATGGTACTCGTCAATGTCCCGGTCGGACAGGATGATGATGTTGGCACCCTCTTTATAAGCGCGGTCTACCTCCAGGAAAACGCGGTCGATGGCCTTTTCGAGGCTGGTGTTCTTGTAATAGTTGATGGAGACAGTGGAGACTTTGAAGCCCGGGACGTTCATGTACTTGATGCGGAGAAGGTCAGTGGACGTGAGGATGGGATTGTTGACCTTGAGCACCTTGCAGTTTTCGGGCTTGTCTTCCAGCAGGTTGCCGTGTGCGCCCACATAGACGCTGGTGGAGGTGACGACCTTCTCGCGGATGGCGTCGATGGGCGGGTTCGTGACCTGTGCAAAACGCTGCTTGAAATAATTGAAGAGCGGCGGGTGCCGGCCGCTGAGGACGGCAAGCGGGGTATCGGTACCCATTGCGCCGGGAGGCTCTGCGCCCTGACGTGCCATGGGCAGGATGAGGGTGCTGATGTCCTCATACTTGTAGCCGAACACCTTCTGCAGGCGCAGCAGGTCGTCGCCGGTATAGCTGGGGGTCTTGATGTTGGGAATCTTGAGGTCCTTCAGCTGGACGAGGTTGCGGTCTATCCACTCGCCGTACGGCTCACGGCTGGCGTAGTATTCCTTCAGCTTCTCGTCGTCCACGACTTCGCCCTTGACGGTGTCCACCAGCAGCATCTTGCCGGGGCGGAGACGGTCTTTGACCAGAATGTTCTCCGGCTCACAGGGCAGCACGCCCACCTCGGAAGAGAGGATCATCCTGCCGTCTTTGGTGATGTAGTAGCGGCTGGGGCGCAGACCGTTGCGGTCCAGCACAGCGCCCACCACGTCGCCATCGGAGAAGAGGATGGCGGCAGGGCCGTCCCAGGGTTCCAGCATGGTGGCGTAATACTGGTAGAAGTCCCGCTTTTTCTGGCTGATGTTCTTGTTGTTCTCCCAGGGCTCCGGGATGGTGATCATAACGGCCAGCGGCAGGTCCATGCCGTTCATCACCATGAACTCGAGGGCGTTGTCCAGCATGGCGGAGTCGGAGCCGGAGGTGTTGATGATAGGCAGGATCTTGTTCATGTCCTCCTTCATGATGGGGGAGGAGATGGTCTCTTCACGGGCCAGCATGGCGTCGGTGTTGCCCTTGATGGTGTTGATCTCGCCGTTGTGGAGGATGAAGCGGTTGGGGTGGGCGCGCATCCAGCTGGGGTTGGTGTTGGTGGAGAAGCGGCTGTGGACCATGCCGATGGCGGATTCATAGTCCTTGTCCTGCAGATCGAGGTAGAACTGGCGCAGGTCGTGGACGAGGAACATGCCTTTGTACACGATGGTGCGGCTGGACAGGCTGGGGACATAGGTGCCGTTGCTGGCCTGCTCGAAGACCCGGCGGACGATGTAGAGCTTGCGGTCAAAGTCGATGCCCTTGCTCATCTTGGCGGGCTTTTTGATGAAGCACTGCCAGATGGCGGGCATACAGTCGCGGGCTTTCTGGCCCACGGCGTCGGGGTCTACAGGCACTGCGCGCCATGCCAGAAACTCGAGGCCCTCTTTGCGGGTGACAAGTTCAAAAAGCTTCATGGCCTGAGCGCGCAGATGCTCGTTCTGGGGGAAGAAGAACATACCAACGCCGTATTCGCGCTCGTTGCCAAGGCTGATGTTCAGCTCGTCGGCCACCTTGGCAAAGAAGCGGTGGCTGATCTGCAGCATGATGCCCACGCCGTCGCCGGTCTTGCCCTCGGCGTCCTTGCCGGCGCGGTGCTCAAGGCGCTCCACGATGGACAGCGCATCGCTGACGGTCTGGTGGCTCTTGCGGCCCTTGATGTCCACGACGGCACCGATGCCGCAGGCGTCGTGCTCGAACTGGGGGTCATAGAGGCCCAGAGGCCCTTTTTGCTCCGTGAAATTTTCCATAGACTTTCCCATCCTTTTTTCGATTTTCCGGAGAATATCCTGGCAGTGCTGCGGCACATTCCGCAGAGTCCCTCTTAATGCCGGTAAAAAGAAAAGGCGTCCCAGATGGGTCGGCGAAGACTCATCTGGAACGCCCTTGTTCCGGATAACAAGAATATTATACAAAGGTGCTGAAAAAGATTCAAGTGACAGCTGCACCAAAGCTGGGTACACGGCGACGGTTCTTCTTGTGAAAAACAGATAGGTCTTGTGGGGAAGAGTATGCCTTTTCCGGCTCAGTGACGGCCCAGACAGGCGGCAAGATCGTCCTCCGGCGTGGTGATGGGCCGGAGGTCATACTTCTCCTGCAAAACAGCGGCCACCCCGGGGGAGAGGAAGGCGGGCAGGGTGGGGCCGAGACGGATGCCCCGGATGCCCAGCGCCAGCAGGGCCATCAGCACACAGACCGCCTTCTGCTCGAACCAGCAGAGGATGATGGAGAGGGGCAGCTCGTTGACCGAGCAGTCAAAAGCTTCGGCCAGACCCAGCGCGATCCGGATGGCACTGTAGGCGTCGTTGCACTGGCCCACATCGAGGATGCGGGGCAGACCCGCCACCGTGCCCAGCGGCAGGTCGTTGAGGCGGAACTTGCCGCAGGCCAGTGTCAGGATGACGGTGTCGGGCGGGGTCAGCTTGGCGAAATCCGTGTAGTACCGGCGGGAGGGGCGAGTGCCGTCGCAGCCGCCGATGAGGAAAAAGTGCCGGATGGCACCCTCGTGGACGGCTTGGACGATCTCCTCCGCATGGCTCAGTACGGCATGGTGGGCAAAGCCGGTGGTGACCACACTGCCGCCGTTCATGCCCGGGATGAGGGTGTCCTCCGGGTAGCCGCCCAGCTCAAGCGCCTTGGCGATGACCGGCGAAAAATCCCGGTCCTCTCCGATGTGGGTGACGCCGGGATAGGAGACGACAGAGGTGGTGAATACCCGGTCGGCATAGCTGGGCCGGAGGGGCATGATGCAGTTGGTGGTGAAGAGCACCGGTGCAGGGATGTCCTCAAACTCCCGCTGCTGGTTCTGCCATGCGGTGCCAAAATTGCCTTTCAGGTGGGGAAAGCGCTTTTTCAGTTCCGGGTAGCCGTGGGCAGGCAGCATTTCGGAGTGGGTGTAGACATTGATGCCCTTGCCTTCGGTCTGCTCCAACAGGCACTTGGCGTCGTAGAGGTCGTGGCCGGATATGACGATGAAAGGCCCTTTCTCGATGGTCAGGGGCACCTCCACCGGCTCCGGGTCGCCAAACGTGCCGGTGTTGGCCTTGTCCAGCTCAGCCATGACCCGGTAGGCCATCCGCCCGGTGTCCTCCACCAGCTTGAAGAGCTTGTCCTTGTCCCGCTCCTGTGCGATGGCCCGCAGCGCCGTGCAGAAAAACAGGTCGATCTCGCCATCGGTATAGCCCAGCACCCGCGCGTGGTAGGAGTAAGCCGCCATGCCGCGCAGCCCAAAGAGGACAAAGGAGCACAGGCTCTTCCGGTCGGGGTCCGGCTCCTGCCACAGCTTCTGCATATCGTAGTCCGACACTGGTGCAGGTGCAGGGCTGGCCGAGGCAAAGGCTTCCTGCTTGGCCTTCCAGACCTTATTGGTCAGCTGCGCCACCGTCTGGGGGTCGAAATCAACATTGGTGATGGTGGTGAACAATCCTTCCGTCAGCAGGAGTGCCTGCGGGGGCTGGATGGGTCTGCCGATGTCCAGCAGCAGGGTGGCAAAGCCGATGAGTGCCCCGGTGAGCTTGTCCTGCGCGTCGGCTGTCTCGGCTGATTTGCCGCAGACACCCGCTTTTCCGGTGCAGGCCGTGCAGTTTGCCGCCTGCTCACATTGATAACAGAACATCATTTCGTCCATGCAAAAACCTCTTTTCGTTTGATGAAAGGAGTATGAGCGGGACAGCAGACAGTTATGCAGACAGGCGGGCAAAACAAAAGGACCGCACCCTCGCGGATGCGGCCCTTGTAGATCAGGAAAAGCTTAGTAGGTGATGCCCTGAGCCATCATGGCGGTAGCGACCTTCAGGAAGCCGGCGCAGTTTGCACCGACCATCAGGTTGCCCTCGGAGCCGGCGGCCACGGATGCATCGTAGGAAGCGTGGAAGATGCCCTCCATGATGCCCTTCAGCTTTGCATCGACCTCTTCGAAGCTCCAGCTCAGACGCTCGGAGTTCTGGCTCATCTCCAGACCAGAGGTGGCCACACCGCCGGCGTTGGAAGCCTTTGCGGGTCCGTACAGGATGCCGTTGGACAGGTAGACCTCGATGGCCTCGGGAGTGCTGGGCATGTTAGCGCCCTCGCAGACCACGGTGCAGCCGCCCTTCACCAGAGCCTCTGCGGACTCCTTGTTGATCTCGTTCTGGGTAGCGCAGGGCAAGGCGATGTCGCAGGGGACAGTCCAGACCTTGGTGCAGTCAGCAACGTAGGTCGCATCCTTGTGGGTCTCAGCATATTCCTTGATACGGCCGCGGCGGACTTCCTTCAGATCCTTGACGTAGGCCAGGTCGATGCCGTTGGGGTCGTAGACATAGCCGTTGGAGTCGGACATGGTGACGACCTTGGCACCCAGCTGGGTGGCCTTCTCGCAGGCGTAGATAGCGACATTGCCGGAGCCGGAGATGACTACGGTCTTGCCCTCGAAGCTGTCGTTGCGCATGCACTTCAGAGCCTCAGCAGTGAAGTAGCACAGGCCGTAGCCGGTAGCCTCAGTACGGGCCAGAGAACCGCCGAAGGTCAGGCCCTTGCCGGTGAGCATACCGCCCTGGAAGCTGTTGGTCAGACGCTTGTACTGGCCGAACATATAGCCGACCTCGCGGCCGCCGACGCCAATATCACCGGCGGGGCAGTCCACGAACTGGCCGATGTGGCGGTACAGCTCGGTCATGAAGCTCTGGCAGAAGCGCATGACTTCCATGTCGCTCTTGCCGTGGGGGTCGAAGTCAGAGCCGCCCTTGCCGCCGCCCATGGGCAGGGTGGTCAGGCTGTTCTTGAAGGTCTGCTCGAAGCCGAGGAACTTCAGGATGCCCTGATTGACAGAAGGATGGAAGCGCAGGCCGCCCTTGTAGGGGCCGATGGCGCTGTTGAACTGGACGCGGTAGCCGCGGTTCACCTGGACCTTGCCCTGGTCATCGACCCAGGGTACACGGAAGGTGATGATGCGCTCAGGCTCGACCAGACGCTCGATGAGGCCGGCCTTCTCGTACTCGGGATGCTTCTCCACGACGGGCTGGATGCTCTCCAGCACCTCGCGGACAGCCTGCAGGAACTCGGGCTCGTTGGCATTGCGCTTTTCCAGGCCCTCGTAGACACGCTTCAGATATTCATTCGTCAGCATAATGATATACTCCTTTTCCCTTAACTCTATTGTGTGGAGGCTCCGTCTTTCCCGTTTCCCACGGGGGGGCTGATAAGCCTCTAACCACTTTGCTATTATAAAGCTTTATCTGCCGATTTACAAGATGGCCCGCCCCGCAAAAACCGGAAAATCTTTCAAAATACAATGGAAAAGATGAATGCACTTCACGAAAAAGACGGGACACATCAAAAAATTGCGATAAAACCTGCTTTTGTAAAGAAACAAAAAATCCCTGCACCGGCTCAGAACAGGCGGTGCAGGGAGGAGTCTTACTTCAGCAGCTTCTCGCAGGCGTCAGCGGCACCCTCGAGGAACTGTCCGCCGTAGGTCTCGATCATGCCGGCGTCGGACAGCGCAGCCAGCTGCGGGTCAATGGGGCATTTGGCCAGAACGGGCAGGTGATGCTTTGCGGCCACCTCGTCCACATGGCTGTCGCCGAACACATTGATGTGCTTGCCGCAGTCGGGGCAGACGATATAGCTCATGTTCTCGACGATGCCCAGCATCGGTACCTTCATCATCTCGGCCATGTTCACGGCCTTGGCCACGATCATGCTCACCAGCTCCTGCGGGCTTGCCACGACGACGATGCCGTCCACGGGCAGGCTCTGGAAGACGGTCAGGGGGACGTCACCGGTTCCCGGAGGCATATCCACGAACAGGAAATCAACATCTTTCCAGACCACATCGGTCCAGAACTGCTTGACCGCACCGGCGATGACGGGGCCGCGCCAGACGACGGGGTCTTCCTCGTTCTCCACCAGCAGGTTGATGCTCATCACGTCGATGCCCATCCGGCTCTGGATGGGCCAGCAGCCCTTGTCGTCGGCCATGGCGCGGCCATGGATGCCGAACAGCTTCGGGATGGACGGGCCGGTGATGTCGGCGTCGAGGATGCCACAGTGGTAGCCGCGGCGTGCCATTGCACAGGCCAGCAGGGCGCTGGTCATGCTTTTGCCGACGCCGCCCTTGCCGGACACGACGCCGATGACCTTTTTGACGCTGCTGTTGGGGTTGGGGGCGTCATGCTGGGGCGCAGCATTGCGGGAAGAACACGCTGCCCCGCAGTTGGAGCAGTCATGGGTACATTCTTCGCTCATTGTCTCATTGCGCACGGCCGTGGTACCGGGGGTGCGCTTCCTCCTTGCATTCTTAGATCCTGTCTGGCAGAACATTCCCGCCAGATACGATATATATCATATCATAAAACTGGGAAAGAAACAACCCACGGCCCCGCTCATATTTCCCAGAGCAGTTTACATATTTATAAAAAGATACACTGGGGAAAGGGAGGGGTGCGCTGTGCGGCAGAGCTATCTGAAAAACGCAGCCCTGATGACCGGGGCGGACGTCCTGCTCCGTCTGGCGGGCATGGGGCTGCGCATCTGGCTGGCGAACGCTCTGGGCGGCGAGGGGATGGGGCTGTACCAGTTGGTGCTGGCGGTCTATTCGCTCTTCGTCACGCTGGCGACGGCGGGCGTCTCGGTGGCGGCCACCCGCCTGATGGCCGAAGAGCTGGCCCGCAGCCCGGCGGAAGCCCGGGGGATGCTTCACTGTCTCCTGCTGGCGGGGGCCGGGCTGGGCGTGCTG
>ERZ773156.508-NODE-508-length-40482-cov-7.16556_pt1 | contig 40482 bp, 33 predicted proteins | sample MGYA00511895_ERZ773156 | MGnify/ENA primary metagenome ERZ773156 (study PRJEB29015, sample SAMEA2737850) | human gut metagenome | biome: human gut; feature: human-associated habitat; material: faeces | place: China | collected 2012 ... | reverse complement strand
ATAGCACATTTTGTTGAAGTTTCTTTATATTATTTTATCTAGCACAACAGGTTAAATTATATTCAGTATTGTGTCAGCGCATATTTATTCTACCAGGTAAAGCGGCAGGATATTCAAGGAAAGCAGATATTGTCAACCAACGAAAAATATTACATGGCTGACCACGGATTACGTGAAGCGGTTTTCGGCGGCAACATGCGGGATATCAATCTGGTACTCGAAAATATTGTGTATATGGAATTACTTCGCCGTGGGTATGCAATAACTGTGGGAAAAATCGGCGCAAAAGAAATTGATTTTATCTGTCAGAAGCAGGAACAGAAAATCTATGTACAGGTTACCTATCTTCTTGCGTCCGAAGAAACGATTCAACGTGAGTTTGGTATATATGAATCCGTTCGGGATAACTTTCCTAAGTACGTTGTCTCAATGGACGAGTTCGATTTTAGCAGGAATGGGATTAAGCACAAAAATATTAGAGAATTCCTGTTAATGAAGGAGTGGAATTAACCTGGGTATACCATTTATAAGGGGCATATATGTCAAAAATAAATGTTCCAGTTAGTATTTCGGATTTCATTGGCAATTCTCATTACCAGACCGCGGCGCTTTGGGAAAAACTTGGGAATGAGTATGCTTGAGAATTAATGAGCGGATAATCGCGTTATCGCTGGTGTTTTTCCAATAGCTGGACGGTCTTGAGCTTGGATCAATTTTAAGATCCCGGATATAATTCATAACATCCCATGGGCAATATACGTCGAAGTCACCGAAATGATATCCGTCATACCAGGATTTTATTAGTGTCTTGTTGTGCTCAAAATGAAAATCTAACAGGATTTGGTCCACATCCGCCTGCGTAAATCCGAAGTATTCATTCAAAAGCGTGGATTGAATTGTATCCGAAACCAGGTTGTTGGTACCGGTGAAAATACTTTCTTTTGCTATTTTCAGGCAGCCGGTAATTACCGCCAGACGCAAAGATGGATTGTCCTTCAGCACGGTGCTGAGCATAGGTCTCATAATTTCAAGCATAGCGTCATAATAGCCATTTGAACTTGCCTTTGCGACCGGAACATCATATTCGTCTAACAGGATAATTACAGGTTTTTTATAATAGCTATGCAGCATTTTTGTCAAAATAAGCAAAGCGCCTTGAATATCTGTGAGCGAGGCTGTCTGCCGCTGTAAACGCTGGAAGATTTCCTTTTGGGTAGATGGAATGTCTGGATCATCCAACAGGAACTTATAATTATCATAGAGCTGCGCGATGACAAATCTTAAAAGATTAAACGCATTCTCGAATGACGTACCACCTATGTCCTTAAAAGATAAAAAAACAGTCGGATACTGGTTCATCCAGTCTGCGCACAGTGCCTGATTCCCGGAAATTTCCAATCCTTTAAATAACTGTCTGCTGTCCTGTGAAATATCAAAAAAGTTTGCCAGCATACTCATTCCCAAAGTCTTTCCAAAGCGCCGTGGCCGTGTAATCAGGGTAACCTGTGCAGGTGTATTTTCTAAAAGAGTAGATATAAGTCCGCTTTTGTCAATGTAGTAATAATCCTCTTCTCTGATCCTCCTAAAATCTGAAATCCCGACGGAAATATTCATATTAGACATTTACATCCCCCTCTCAGCAATAACAGATATTTAAGAATATTATATAGTCTGCCCCAAAAAGATGCAAGAAATAATGGTCGAACTTGCAGGTAGTGATCTTTTGATTTATTTAGGAAAAATTGATCTTGATTCAATCAAAAATACCGGGCGAGAACTAACTCGCCCGGCACGTGTGCAATTAGAAATTCTAATTTTTTAACAGATATACTTTTGATTATGGAAGTACTACAAAATTGCTAACCTCAACATCCGGAAGGCTTGTTGTTGTAGAAACATGAACAAGATTCTCTTCGTTGATAGCGTACTTGTAATCACCAGCGGACTCAAACTCGCAATTCTTATCTGTCTTGATCAGCCAATCGCCATCCTCTTTGTACTCTGTGTTCTTGGAGTGCTGGATAGAACCGTTAGCATTGATAATGAATGTATGAGTCTTGCCTGCTGCGTCTTCGATAGATGCTAACTGATACTTGTAATCATCTGCCTGAATAAGCATACCGTAGTAGTAAAGCTTATTGCCCTGATTACCTGTGATACCCTGTCCCTTATTACCTGTCTTTGTACCGAAATAGAACTTGTAAGTATCGCCGTTGTCATCCTTGATAGCCTGAGAACCAGTCTTCATAGCACCGTCATCGCCGCCACCAAAGTAGTACATCTTACCATCGACCATGTAGAACTTAGAAAGCATAGCGCCATCTTTTCTGAACCAGTAGTCTTTGGAGTTTACTTTCTTCTTGGATACAGCAAATTCCTTATTGGTACCGTCATCGTTTTTCTTCGGAGTAACAACGCCATCTTTGAAATCGTACTGGATAGCGTTAGAAGCTGTAGCCTCTGTTCTGTAAAGCTTACCGTTCTTATCGAACCAGAACCACTTCATGTCGTCAGACTCTTCCTTTTTGTCCTCTGGAAGCCATGTCTTAGCCCATTTGTTCTTCTTAGCGTGTCCGTCATCCTCGTCACCGCAGTAGTAAACTTCGATGTCGTTAGCGTTCATAGCACGCTCGTTATCCTCTTCGTTAAGCTGCTCCCAAGTAGCATTGCTGCCGCTTGCTATTTTAGCAACCCAACCGTAGAGCATCTCAGCCTGATCATTGAAGATGTAAATCTGACCATTTACGTTAGCCTGCTTACCTGTTGCCGGCTTACCTGTGGTCTTCTTTAAGTAGTACCAGTGCTCATCCTCATCAGCATCATCATCAGATGTACCCGGTTTAGTATCTTTAACCCATGCACCCTCTACACGAGCACCTGTCTCGTCGCAGTAGAATGTATGACCATCCTCGAATGTAGAAGCTTCGTTAACGGACTCTTTGCCCTCACCAGTTGTTACCCAACCTGTGAGCATCTTTCCGTCTGTATCGAAGTAGTAAGTTTTTCCTTTGTAAGTGATCTTCTTGTTAGCAGCCATCTTGCCGTTGGACTGGAAGTAGTACCACTCTTCATCAGCGCTGTCATCATCGCACGGAGTTGTTAATCTCCAGTCGTTTGTGATCTTAGCACCGCTGCTGTTTACGAAGTACTTATCTCCGTCGTCGCCGTCAACCCAGGCAGAACGAACGAGCTGTCCGTCGTCACCTACGTAATATTCTTTACCATTGCTGGAGCAGAATTTGTTCTCGTATGCTTCACCGTTCTTGTCGTAGCAATACCACTCGCCATCAACCATCATCCAGGTTCCCTTTGCTGCTGCGAAGGAAGTGATGGAAGCGCCTAATGCTAACAGAGCTGCTGCGGATACTACTGCAGCAATTTTAGTCTGCTTTCTCATAATTAATGCACTCTCCTTTTGTTTTTTTGAAACGCTTTTTGAAATTCCTAATTGCATTACGAAGCCATTATACTTCCGATAAGTAAAATTATCGCAAGTTGGGAAACGGGGTGGGAGAGGGGATTAAATTGGAAAGACAGGATGGGAAATTTAAGAAACGGGGATCGGAAAACGCAGAATTAAGAATAAATTCATGAAAAAGGCAGGAAAAACAGGGCGGGGTAAGTTGCAGGAAAATGGGAAGGATGGTATAATAAACTCGATTTTTTATGACATGTGAAAGGAAGAATACATTCATGGCAAATAGGATAAAGAAAAAAGAGGAGACGAAGAGTAGCTATCAGGATAATGTGGCACTGATCATGGGAGTGTTCACGTTGGCGGTTTTATGTGTGCTGCCGTTGGTGTTCCGGGACTATTATTTTAATATTCTGGAGACAAAATACCAGTTTTACTGTATCGTCTCGATTGCGGCGCTCGTTGTTATGGGCGGCTATGGACTTGCAAGCGGCAAAATGATCGAATGGTTCTCAAAATTCGATTTTAAGACATGGCGTAAAGGGATGAGCTTTGGCGATTGGGCAATGATCGCATTCTGGCTTGCGAATGTGATTTCCTGGGCGTTGAGCAAAGACTGGAAATGGGAAGCATTCTGGGGAACGTCGGGCCGTTATAATGGTGTTTTCCTTATGACGATCTATATGGCGGTGTATTTTCTGGTGACGCGCTTTTTTAAACTGAAGAGATGGTATCTGGATGCGTTTCTTGCAGTTGGAATCTTCGTATGCGTTTTCGGAATTACGGATTATTTCCAGATGGATGTTCTTGGATTTAAGGTAAATATGATGGATACCCAGAAGGCAATTTATACCTCAACATTCGGAAATATCAATACGTATACAATTTATGTTGCAGCTCTGATGGCAGTTTCTCTGATTCTTTTCACACAGGAAAAGAATCAGAAGAGAATGCTGTGGTATTACGGAAATATGATTTTGTCGGCATTTGCGCTGATTATGGGAACCAGTGATAATGCGTATCTGTCCTTGGCGGCGATTTTTGGTCTGTCGCCGCTATGGATTTTCAAAACAAAAACAGGTGTCCGCAGATATACGATTTCCCTGGCCTCTTTCTTTACCGTTATCTGCTGCATTGAATGGATTAATAAGGCTTATGCATCAAGTGTTCTTGGAATTAACAGTGCATTTGACCTGATTGCGGGTCACAAATTTCTCCCGGTGCTTATTGTTGCACTTTGGATTATCAGTGGGATTCTGGTATTCTTTGCATCAAAGAGTAAGACGAACAAAACATATACGGAGGAAACCAAGAATGGTTTGGTCTATATCTGGATAGCTGTGATTGTGATTGTATGTACAGTGGTTGTCTTTGTGTTGTATGATGCAAATGTGGTCGGACATGTGGAAAGATACGAAACAATCAGAAACTACGTATTATTCAATGACTCATGGGGTACCGGACGAGGATATGTTTGGAAACGTTCTATGGAAATTTTCCAAGACAAGTTGACTCCGCTTCAGAAAATTTTTGGATATGGTGCAGATACGTTTGCACTGATTATGCAGTACTATTTCCCGCCGACTCAGGGCGGAGGATCTATAACGATTTATGATAGTGCCCACAATGAATATCTTCATTATCTAATTACAATTGGAATCACTGGAGTATGCACTTATATTGCGTTTATGTTAGCCTCAGTTGTTGCGATGGCAAAGAAAATTAAGGAACAGCCAGAAGTCATGGCAATCATGATTGTCGTTCTTGCATATATGATTCAGGCAGTTGTTAATATCAACCTCCCGATCGCCATGCCGATTATTATACAGCTCTTAGCGATGGGGGTAGGAAGAAAGAAGATTCCAGCAGAAGATACGAAAACTGAACAATAAATTTGATCGCGTGAGCGCAGAGGCGCTTGCGTCAGGGAGGAAATATTATGATGCAGGCAGTCATCATGGCCGGTGGAAAGGGAACAAGATTGGCAGCTCTCACAAAGGATGAGATTCCGAAGCCGATGGTCCCGGTTGCCGGAAAACCGCTGCTTTTATGGCAGGTGGAGCGGCTGAAGGAAAACGGAATTACAGATATTATCATGGTGATCGGACATCTTGGTAATAAGATCAGGGAATACTTTGGTGATGGAGAAAAATTTGGTATTGCGATTCGGTATTTCGAGGAGACAGAGCCGCTTGGAACAGCGGGATCCTTCTATTATTTAAAGGATATGATCCACGGGGATCGGTTTGTCATGATGTCCGGAGATTTGTTCTTTGATATTGATTTTCAGCGAATGATCCACTTCCATGAAGAAAAGGGTGCGGTCGCGACACTGTTTGTACATCCGAATGGACATCCGTTTGATTCGGATCTTCTTGTGCTCGATAAGGATGATAAGATCACGGCGTTTGATTCCAAGCACAATGTGCGGGATTACTGGTATGAGAACTGTGTAAACGCAGGAATTTTTGTATTTGAAAAGAAGATCTGTGATTATGTGCCGGAGCCGGTGAAACGGAACCTTGAGAATGATGTGATTAAGGGCATGTTGGAGACGGGGGAGCCGATCTATGGATATTGCTCTCCGGAGTACGTAAAGGATGTCGGCACTGTGGACCGCGTAAATCAGACACTGGCAGATATTGAGCGCGGTGTGATTGCGGGAAAATGTCTCAAAAACAAACAGCGTTGTATCTTTATGGACCGGGACGGCACGATCAACCAGTATAAAGGCCTTGTATACAAGGAAGAGGACTTTACATTGGAAAATTGTGCAGTTGACGCGATCCGGAAGATCAACCAGTCGGGAAGACTCGGAATCGTTATCACGAACCAGCCGGTGGTTGCACGGGGACTCTGCGAGATCGAAAATGTGGAAAACATTCACAAAAAGATGGAAACACTTCTCGGAAAAGAGGGAGTGTTCCTGGATGATGTATTCTACTGCCCGCATCACCCGGATAAGGGATATCCGGAGGAGAATCCGGCCTACAAGATCCCGTGTGAATGCAGAAAACCGAAGACCGGTATGATCCGGGAGGCGGCAGAGCGGTATAATATCGAACTTGCGGGATCCTGGATGATCGGCGATACGACGATGGATATCCAGACCGGGATCAACGCGGGAATGCGCACGGCGTTAGTACTGACTGGTGAAGCCGGAAACGATAAGAAATATGATGTGAAGCCGGATCTTGTCTGCAGGGACCTTTTGGATGCTGTAGAAAAGATTCTACAGTTGGATTAGCGATGAAGTATCTGAGAAAGCAGTTACTTAATTAGGAAAATATTTTTTGAGCAGAGAGTTGATCAAGTCAATTTAGAATATTTGATTCAAGAAAGAAATTAAAACAAAAGTTTGATAAGGAGAAATATTATGATCATCACACAGACCCCCTTTAGAATGTCCTTCTTCGGAGGCGGAACAGACTTCCCGGACTTTTATAAGGAACATGGCGGAGCCGTAATCTCAACAACGTTTGATAAATACTGCTATGTAAATGTGCGCCATTTACCGCGCTTTTTCGATTATTCCACAGAGCTTTCCTACTCAAAGATCGAGCGTGTGACAGATGTCAACGATATCAATCACCCGGCGATCCGTGAGGCGATGAAGTATCTCGATATGCAGGAAATCCGCCTTACCTACGAGGCCGACCTTCCGGCAAGATCTGGACTCGGAACGAGCAGCTCCTTTGCAGTTGGAATGTTAAATGCGTTCTATGCGTTAAAGGGAAAATATGCGGATAAGAGAAAGCTTGCGGATGACGCGATCTATCTGGAGCGAGTTCTCTGCAACGAGAGCGGCGGCGTCCAGGATCAGATTGCGGCGGCGTTCGGTGGATTGAACCGTATCAACTTCAATGCCGACGGTTATGAGGTAAATCCGGTTATTATCTCACCGGAGAGAAAGACACAGTTAAACCAGAATCTGATGCTGTTCTTTACCGGATTTTCAAGATTTTCTTCTGATATCCAGCAGACAACGGAAAAAGCATTGGTAGATAAGCAGAAGCAGCTTCTTGAGATGCTGTCCCTGGTGGATGATGCGGAGAAGGTTCTCACATCCAAGACAGACCTCAATGAATTCGGAAGACTTCTCGATTATACATGGAAGCTGAAACGTGGAATCTCCAACCGGATCTCCACAGATTCCATTGATGGACTTTACGCAAAAGGAATGGCAGCAGGTGCCCTCGGCGGTAAGCTTCTCGGTGCCGGTGGCGGTGGATTCCTTCTCTTCTACGTAGAGCCGGATAAGCAGGAAGCGGTTCATAAGGCGATGGAGGAACTCTTATACGTTCCATTTGAGTTTGAGAACAGCGGTACGAGAGTGATCCATTATACGCCGGAGACGTATGAGAAGAGATAAGTAAGAACCAGACATCTTAAAAGGGAAATCCAAGCTGGAAATACTGGCAATATTAGGTCAATTGGAGTTAAGGATTGTAAAAAGAGAAGAGAGATGTTATAATAAATCAAGCTGAATTTGTCATGCGCAGTCGAAGATTGCGCATGGCATTCTTATGGGAGTGAACTTCCGATAAGGATCATTATCCGAAGATAACCGGACATTCCCCTCGCTCCCAAATATATCGTAAAAGGAACTTTGAAACATGCTTAAGAAGAAATTCCACCCGGAACATTGGCAAGTCATGGCAGCATATTTGATGATTTATGATCTTATCGTCATTGCGGCTGCTTATTTTTTTGCTCTCTGGATCCGGTTTGACTGCCGCTTTCAGGCAATCCCGAAAGAATACCTGGATATCTATTTTAAAACGATCATTCCGTACACCCTGTACTGTGTTTTCGTATTTTGGGGATTACGGCTTTATAAGAGTATCTGGAGGTTCGCAAGCTACAATGAGCTGATTCGTATGACGTTAGCCACTGTGATCACGTCGCTTTCCCAGATCCTGGCAGTTACTGCGTTAGTGGGAAGAATGCCGATCTCCTATTACTTCTTTGGAGTGATCATCCAGTTTGTTATGACATTGGGAATCCGGTTTGCGTACCGTTTTGTCCTTCTGCTGGTCGGAAAAGTCAGGGAACCCGAAGCCCCATTAAAGCATGTTCTCCTTGTTGGAGCCGGGGCTGCCGGACAGATGATCCTGCGGGATATCAAGCATGCGGGAACAGTGAAAGAAAAAGTTTGCTGCTTTATTGATGATAACCCGAATAAATGGGGACGTTACATCGACGGAATCCCGGTTGAGGGTGGACGTGACGAGATCATGCGGGTATGTGCCAAGTACCATATCCAGAAGATTTATGTAGTAATTCCAAGCGCATCTTCGGAAGCAAAGAAAGATATTTTAAACATCTGTAACCAGACGGGATGTGAGCTCTTAAATCTCCCTGGCATGTATCAGTTATATACCGGAGATGTGACTGTCAGCAATATGAAAGAAGTTGCTGTGGAGGATCTGCTTGGACGTGATCCCATTAAAGTCAACATGGATGAAATTTTCCAGCACTTGAAGGGAAAAGCCATTATGGTCACCGGTGGAGGCGGATCTATTGGATCAGAGCTTTGTCGCCAAATTGCAGCCCATGAACCGAAACAATTAATTATTTTTGATATATATGAAAACAATGCATATGACATCCAACTAGAATTAAAGAAAAAATATCCAGAACTTGATCTTGTTGTTCGGATCGGTTCTGTCCGGGACAGCCGACTGATGTTTAAAATCTTCGAAACCTATCGCCCGGAGATTGTATACCATGCGGCAGCCCACAAGCATGTGCCGTTAATGGAAGACAGCCCGTGTGAGGCAATTAAAAACAATGCTATTGGTACATATAAAACAGCTTATGCAGCGCTGGCTTATGGCTGTAAACGTTTTGTCTTAATCAGTACAGACAAAGCCGTTAACCCAACGAACGTCATGGGAGCGTCCAAGAGACTTTGTGAGATGGTTATTCAGTCTTTTGACCATATGGTAAAGGCGGGACGCGCCTATGAACTTCCACAGCTGTTTACCCACAGTATGACCGATATGACAACTAAACCGGAAGTTGTCGAGGCGTTGAAACATGCAAAGACTGAGTTTGTTGCTGTACGTTTTGGTAATGTCCTTGGAAGCAACGGTTCAGTTATTCCACTTTTTAAAAAACAGATTGCTGCAGGTGGTCCGGTAACTGTCACACATCCAGACATTATCCGTTACTTTATGACAATTCCGGAAGCTGTTAGCTTAGTATTACAAGCAGGAACTTATGCCCATGGTGGAGAAATCTTCGTTCTTGACATGGGAAAGCCAGTGAAAATTGATACGTTGGCTCGCAACTTGATCCGACTCTCTGGCCATAAGCCTGATGTAGATATTAAAATCGTATACAGCGGTCTCCGTCCTGGAGAAAAGTTATACGAAGAAAAGTTGATGGCGGAAGAAGGTCTGAGAAAAACTCAGAATGATCTGATCCATATCGGATGCCCGATTCCATTTGATATCGAAGTGTTTCTTGGGCAACTTGAGACACTGATGGAAACAGCATATAAGAACAAAGACAACATCCGGGATGTATTAAAGGAAGTCGTTTCTACCTATCACCCGGCAGAATAGTAAGGGAGAGTTTGCAATGTATAAATCTACAGGTATTAAACCCTTTGAGCAAAAGGTATGGTTGGCTTCGCCAACCATGCATGGCGAAGAACTGATGTATATGACGCAGGCATATGAGACTAACTGGATGAGTACAGTAGGTGCAAATATCAATGAAGTAGAAAAAATCGCAGCTGAAAAGACGGGTGTAAAATATGCAGTGGCACTTTCTAGCTGTACCGCAGCACTGCATCTTTGTGTAAAGCTTGCAGGAGAAAAACTCTACGGAAAGCCAGGAATTGGGCATGGTGCCGTACAGGGGAAACGTGTTTTCTGCAGCGATATGACATTTGATGCAACACTTAATCCAGTTGTGTATGAAGGGGGAATCCCAGTATTCATCGACACAGATCCCGCCTCTTGGAACATGGATCCTGTTGCATTGGAAAAAGCATTTGAAATGTATCCTGAAGTTAAACTGGTAGTGAGCGCAGAATTATATGGTTTTTCAGGCAATATCCGCAAAATTAAAGAAATCTGTGAACATCACGGTGCCCTGTTGATTGAAGATGCTGCTGAAGCAATGGGCGCGACATGGGAAGATAAGCAATGTGGTTCCTTTGGCGATTATGCAGCTATCAGCTATAACGGCAATAAGATTATTACAGGCTCATCTGGCGGCTGCCTTCTCACAAATAGCTTAGAGGATGCTAACAAGGCAAGAAAATGGAGCACTCAAGCAAGAGAAAATGCTGCATGGTACCAGCATGAGGAAGTTGGATACAATTACAGAATGTCAAATGTAATTGCCGGGGTCATAAGAGGACAATACAAATATCTTGAAGAGCATATTTCCCAGAAAAAAGCAATTTATGAACACTATAAAGAGGGCCTTAAGTGTTTACCGATTCAAATGAATCCAATCATGGATGAATGTAACCCTAATTATTGGTTATCAGCATTTGTCATTGATTCCCAATATATGTGTAAACAAGTCAGAAGCGATAGTGAAGCTTTGTATATACCAGAAGCAAGCAAAAGTTGTCCGACTGAAATACTAGAAGCCATTAATAATATAAATGCTGAAGGAAGACCTACTTGGAAACCAATGCATATGCAGCCTATGTATAGAATGAATGAATTTATTACAGTTAGTGGTTCGGGAAGAGCAACAACCAATGCTTACATTGCTGGTGGAATTAATGATGTTGGTGCAAATATTTTTAACAGAGGACTTTGTTTACCTAGTGATAACAAAATGACATTTGCTCAGCAAGATAAAATTATTGAAGTTATTAAAGCATGTTTCGAATAAAATTTGCTAGGAGAATATAGATGCACAAACCACATGGTCCATATGAAAAATATTTTAAACGACCTTTAGATTTTATCCTGGGTGTCCTGACAATCATTGCGTTTAGCTGGTTATATATAATTTTGGTTGTTCTAGGTATATTTTTCATGAGAGGAAATCCATTCTTTTTGCAAGAACGCCCGGGTAAAAATGAAAAGATTTTTAAGTTAGTTAAATTTCGCACAATGGATAACCGAAAGGATAAAAACGGGGTATTGTTGCCAGATGAGATTAGGCTCAACAGGTATGGAAAGTTTCTTAGATCAACATCGCTTGATGAATTACCAGAAATTTTCAATATTATCAAAGGCGATATGAGTATTATTGGTCCGAGACCACTTTTGGTTAGGTATTTGCCATATTATAGTACTGAGGAACATCATCGCCATGATGTCCGACCAGGTTTAACTGGGTATGCTCAAGTCCATGGGCGAAATTATGTTTCTTGGGAAGAAAAATTTAAAATGGATATTAAATACGTAAATACTATATCCTTTAAAGGTGATTTTAAAATCATTACAGATACCATTAAAACCGTATTAAAAAGGGAAAATATAGAAACAGCGAGCTCTATTGTTCACGATGGAGTTCTATATCAACCATTAGACGTTGAAAGAAGTTCTATTAATAAAGAAGGTGAGTAAGCAATGATCACTAAGAAAAACGTTTTGATATTTGGCGGCGGAGCATATAACGCACAAGAGGTATACTTTGCATTGCGCGGTACTGTTAGATATAATCCTATTCTCGCTTCCAGTAACGATAACCATTCAATATTTATAGATAGTAATGCAATTACTGATTTACCATATGATAATGATTCATGTTTTATTGATCAGCTCAATAAGGTAATTAGGGAACGATCAATAGATTATATTATTCCGACTCATGATACCAATGCGATGATTCTAATGGAAAATGAGTCACGGATAAATGCAACCATTGTTTGTTCACCATATGAAACAACTAAAATTTGCAGGTATAAATCATTAACCTATAAAACTCTTAAAGATACAAGCTTTGTTCCTAAGACCTATTCAAGGAATAGCTCTGAAATCGAATTTCCGATATTTGCTAAGGATGATAAGGGACAAGGTGGACGAAACGCTTTTATTATAAACAACTATGAAGAATTATTCAAACTTGATCAATCTGTCGAGTATGTACTATGCGAATACTTGCCCGGAGAAGAGATTACAATTGACTGTTTTACAGATCGTAATGGAGATATTAAATTTGTCCAGCCAAGAATTCGTGCGCGTATTTTAAATGGAATTAGTTCGAGAGCTGTAGCCATTGATATAACTGATGAAATAAGTAATATTGTAAAACAGATTAATACACGAATTAAGTTTAGAGGTTACTGGTATATTCAGTGTCGAAAAGATATTAATGGGAAATATAAACTATTAGAAATATCTACGCGATTTGCAGGTACTTTTAATCTAAGTAAAAATCTGGATGCAAATTTGCCATTATTAGCATTGGCCGATTTTTCGGGTATGGATATAAATATCTTACCGAACAAGCAAAAAGTAATATTGGATAAAAGCTATATTGATAGATATTTTTTGGAATATGAATATAAGCGAGTATATATTGATTTTGACGATACATTAGTATTCAATAGAGAAACATACAATACAGAGGCAATGCGATTTTTATATCAGTGTTTAAACAAAAAAATTGAATTAATCCTGATAACTAAACACGCATATGATATATACGAAACTGCTAGGAACATCAAATTAGGTTTAAACATTTTTAATAAGATTATTGAAGTTCCTAATAATGAGCCTAAGTACAAATATATTGATAATACGGTTCCATCCATATTTATTGATAATGCATTCGCCGAAAGAATGGCGGTAAAAAAAGAACTAGGTATCCCCACATTTGATGTAACGAACTTTGAATGTTTAATAGATTGGCGAATGATATGAGAAAAGAAATAGGGAGCGAATTTTGGAATGTTCCTGTAAATTTAAAAGCCAATACATTACTGCCTGAATATGCAAGATTATTTATTTCAGGCAGGGCTGCTCTTCGATATATTATCAAAGACATAATGCTTAAGAAAAAAGTCCAAACAATAGGACTACCCTCATGGTGCTGTGACAGTATCATTACCCCATTTATTGATGAAGGATTAGAGGTACAGTTTTATCCAGTAGTCCTAGAAAATGGTGTGTTGAAACAACGGCCAAATGACATTACAGTAGATGTACTATTAGTAATGGATTATTTTGGAACCATCTCACATGATCGTTATGACTCATATCCATGTATTATTATTCGTGATTTGACACATAGTATATTTTCCAAATATGCAGATGATGCTGATTACTATTTTGGAAGTGTTAGAAAATGGTGTGGTATAGTTACGGGAGGATTCGCATGGAGTAAAAAAGGCTTTAGTGACAGAATTGCAGTTCATAATGCAGATTTACAATATATAAATAATCGTCAAAGAGCCATGGAACAAAAAGCTAATTATATTAACGGTATAATTGACCAAAAGGATTACTTACAGTTATTTAGTAGCAGTGAACAATTTTTAGATGATTTGAAAGAAATCCAATGTGGAAAACAAGAAGATGCTGATGTGATTAAGCACATTGATATAGATACAGTAACAAAAAAAAGACATCAAAACGCAAAGATTTTAAAAGACAAATTATCCCAATATTTATTTATACCTGACTTTGATGACGGAGGGTGTCCTTTATTTGTTCCTATTTTATTGAATAATCGAGATGCAATTAGAAATTTCTTAATAGAACGAGAAGTATATTGTCCAGTACACTGGCCAGTGTCTAAATATCATGTTTTAACAGAACAAATGCTGTATATATATAATCATGAATTAAGTATTGTGTGTGATCAGCGGTACAACGCTTCAGATATTGAGAGAATGGCAGATTTAATATTAAAGGGGATTATTGAATGTTAAGTACATATACACTAGAAGATAGTGATACATGGGATAAAATAGTTAAATCATTTAAAGATTATGATGTATATTGGTTAAGCGGATATGTTAAGGCATTTAAAATTCATGGAGATGGAGAACCACTTCTCTTTTTTTATGAGAAAGGAAACACAAGAGGAATTAACGTAGTAATGAAACGGGATATTGCAAGAGATCCTCACTTCAGCGGTTTGATGTCGGAAGATACATATTTTGATTTCTCGAGTCCATATGGATATGGGGGATGGATTATTGAAGGCGAATGTTATAGTAATTTATTTGAAGACTATGAAGGGTGGTGTGTAAACAATAACATTATCAGTGAATTTACAAGATTCCATCCATTACTAGAGAATTATAAAAAGTGTTCTGGAAATTATGAGGTTATACCTCTAGGGAATACCATAGCGATGAATATCGTATCACCTGATATTATTTGGAATAACATCACGAGCAAAAATAGGAACATGATACGGAAAGCAAAAAAAAATGGAGTTGTAGTATATTCTGGAAGATATCCTGAAATATTCCAAACGTTTAGAAACATTTATAATTCTACGATGGATAAGGACAATGCAGAAAAGTATTATTATTTTAGCTCAAATTTTTATCAAAGTATTCTGAATGATTTACCACAAAATGCGCAAGTGTTTTATGCAGTATATGAAAACAACATTATTGCAGCCTCTATTATATTAGCAGCAAATGGAAAATTGAATTATCATTTGTCGGGTTCTATCAAAGAATACTCAAACTTGGCACCGACTAATCTATTGCTTTATGAAGTTGCTTTATGGGGATGCGCTAACGGCTATAAAACCTTTTATCTTGGAGGTGGTGTTGGCAGTGGGAATGATAATCTCTATAAATTTAAAAAATCATTTTATAGATTGGACGATGAAAAACGTTTTTATATTGGAAAAAAAATATTTGTTCAAAATATTTATAATGAACTTCTTGGGATGAGAGGAAACACAAATTCTTCCTTTTTCCCAAGTTATAGAGGATAAAAAAGAATGAAAAGAGTACTTGTTACAGGAGCTGCTAACATTGGAAAAGCTGGTGTTGCTACAATTGTATACAAATGGGGACAGCATTTTGATAGTAATGTAATCATATACGACTATTTAATGCAACGAGGTTTACCTGAAGAAAAATACGTTAAAGCTATAGCAGAAAAAGGTGGAATAATATATACAATGCCGCTTGGATCGCATTCGGCTTTTTCTATTATAAAATGGGTTGAGGATATTGTAAGAACAAATAATTATGAAATAATCCATATAAACTCTGATTCAGCATATGTAGCAGCAGCATATATTTACGCAGCAAAAAGAGGTGGAATAAAAAAGATATACGTTCATTCTCATTGTACAAAAATTGATGACAGTAATGTATTGAGAAGGACCTTTAAAACAATAGCGCATAAAATATGTGTACAGTATGTATGTCATAATACAAATAGATATTTAGCATGTTCTAAATTAGCCGGCACATGGATGTTTGGCAAGAAAAATGTAAGTACTCATAAATACTGTACTATATATAATGGTGTCGAGGTTCAAAAATATATTTTTGACGAAACAGTTAGGAAGATATATAGAAAAGAACTTGGAATTGAGAACCATCTTGTAATTGGAAATATTGGAAGATTATCATATCAAAAAAATCAAAGCTTTTTGTTGGACATCTTTAAAGAATATTATAAAAGAAATCCGAAGAGTGTAATGGTTTTAGTAGGTGATGGAGACCAACGAAAAAATTTAGAGCAAAAGGCTGTTCTTTTAGGACTTCAAGAAGCTGTAAAATTTTTGGGACTTAGAGGAGATGTCCCTCAATTGCTATGGGCATTCGATGTTATGGTAATGCCGTCAAAATTTGAAGGTTTACCAGTCACAATGGTTGAAGCACAGATGGCAGATCTTCCTTGTGTAGTATCCTCAGCAATAACTTTGGAAGCGGACTTTTCAGGAATGGTCGAGTACGTTTCCTTAAATGATGAGTACAAATGGCTTGAAGCCATCGAAAACACAAAATGTCATAAAAGGAACTCGAATGTTGAAGAAAAAAAACATAGTGTATTTAATATTGCTAATGCTGCAAAAGCTCTTGGTAATATTTTAATTTCTGAGGAAATGTAATGAAAATTTTATTTATATCACCATATTTGTTAATGCCTAATATAGGCGCGCATATAGGTTCACTTTCACACCTCAATGCAATTAAAAAAGTATTTAATGAAGATGATATCTGCACGGTTGCTATTAACCCAGGATTTCAAAAGCAAGAAACAATGCTTCCGATAAATTATATTATTAATGCATATAAGTCTAAGGCTGAAAGAACTCTTAACTTTTTTTTACTGAATGGTCTCTGCGCAAATAAAAAGGTACGTACTGAAATCTTACGGATTATAAGAGAAAATAATATTTCTGTCGTTTTTATCGATGAATCTATTTTAGGAAAATTATGTAAAGATATTAAAACGGCCTATTCACATATAAAAATAATTGCTTTTTTTCATGATATTAAGGCAGATTTATGTAGACAATGGATTAAACAAAATGGTCTAAAAAGTATTCCGTATAATAGCGGTCTAATTTATAATGAGCAGTTAACTGCAAAGTATGCTGATAAAATAGCAGTCTTAAATGATCGGGATGAATCACTTTACCAACATTATTATGGCGATACATCTGTATTTTATTTACCCCATACTGTTATAGAAAAGAAAATTGATTTTACATCTTATAATATACCTAAAACAAATAAATTGCGTCTTTTATTTGTTGGGGCAGATTATTATCCCAATGTACAAGGTATAGAATGGTTTATACATAATGTAATAAGTGAAATAGATACGATTTCTGAATTAAATATAATCGGAAAAAACATGCAGAAATATGCAAAAAGATTTAATCAACATGGTGTTACAGTTATTGGAACAGTAGATGAATTAGATTCTTGGTATATTAATGCTGATGTTGTAATTTCACCAATTTTTGTTGGGGGCGGTATGAAAACAAAAACAGCTGAAGCATTTCAATTTGGAAAGAGAATTATTGCAACATCTGAGAGCTATGAAGGATATAGGAATATAATTCCTAAAGAATTTTGGAATAATTACTGTTATGAAGCGAATTCAAAGGAAGAATTTGTTGCAGCTATAAAAGACATAAATGCTTCTAAAGATACTATACAAAAACAGGCGTATGAACCAGAAATTATCGATTTATTTGAGAGAAATTTCTCAGCTGAAGCTTGTAAGCAAAATATGCTTAAAATTATTGGGGAATATATAAATGCTTAAAACTAATATGTATTGTATAACTATAGTTATATATTTATGTTCTTTCTATATGTATTCATATATCGGGGCAATACCGCGTGCAGTAATCACTATGGGAATGTTACTGAGCACACTTCTGGTTATAGCTCAAAGAAAACTCAAACCCAATAAGCAATTTTTATTGATTACATTAGGCACAATTGTTCCATTGCTCACGTTTGTGATTAGAAATTATGATATACAAAATGGATATTACGGACGATTTTTATGTTTTACAACAGCAGTATTTCTTATTGTTTCTTTATATGCATACGATGATTGGATTCCGATATGCGTATACAGTTATAAATGGATAGGAAGTCTTTTTGCAATTTTTACTATTATAAATGGTGTTGCTCCAGTGGCAAGGGTAATGGCATCCAAATTTTTTCGAACTGCAGGAGACTTATTTTTAGATACATCCAGTAGAGTTTATAATGCAGGAATTGCAATAACGGTTGCTACAAATGCACTATACTTAGTTGTAGGAATCATAACAATACTCTTTTCGTACAGGAGCAATATTATCACTAAACTAATGGGCGTTAGTATTGGCACGGTAGCACTTTTACTCACCGGTAAACGAGGGCAGTTTCTAGCTTGTGTCATCGCTATACTCGGAACACTAATTATAAAGGCTAAGCCTAATATCAAGCGGATTATGTGGGTATTAGTAATCCTATTAGTCCCCTTATATATAGCAATTATATTTTCTTGTGATTTAATCCCGGATGTTTCATTTATTTTTGATAATGATGCGACCTCTGGCAGAACAGCTCTTTATTATAGAGCTATAGAATTATTTATGCAAAATCCCTTATGGGGAAACGGTTGGGCTTCGTATAGATATTTATCCAACATGGTCTATTTAAACAATTATTATGAAGTTCATAATGTATATTTGCAACTGTTGGCAGAAACTGGTGTAATTGGTTTCCTAATATTTATAACAATATTTAGCAAAATATTATGGACATGTGTAAACACATATCATAAAATTCATGATGACGGTATGAGCTCATTTTTAGCAATCTCTATAGCAGGGCAAAGTTTTATGCTGATCTATTCATTAACAGGAAATGTACTTTATGATCAATTGTATTTGATAGCATATGCTGTCTTTTGCGCAATGGGTTTGGCCTGCTGTCATAAATACAGTTTAAGTTCAAAATGAAGGGAGCGCAATGGAAAAGAAGAAACTAGATGTCGTTACCTTAACATTCCATCAATCGGATAATTATGGCGCTGTTTTGCAAGCTTATGCATTACAGACAAAAATAAGGAAATTAGGTTATTCTACCCAAATATTGAATTACTTTTCAGAAGGTGTGAATTTTTGGAATAAAAAGATTACATTTAAGACAGATGGATACAATTTGAGAACATTTAAGAGTATAATTTGGCAATTTTTACGCCGCCATAAACATGCTAATTTTGATCATTTTCGTTCATATTTAGAGTTAACAGAACCTTATTTCGATACCACTATTAGTAATGCAGGAAATATCGCTGGCGTGTATATTGTTGGAAGTGATCAAGTTTGGAATTGCGATTGTACTTTTGAGGACTATCACTATTTTCTGGATTTTGTTGAGGATGATTTTAAAAAAAATAGTTACGCTGCAAGCTTTGGATATAGTTCCATTCCTAAGAAATATGTTGAATCTTGTAAAAAACATTTATGTAGATTTAATAAAATTACTGTCCGAGAAGAAAATGGAATTGATATTGTAAAAAGAACCTGTGATTTACAGGCTACAATGGTCGTAGATCCAGTAATGTTGCTGTCCTCCGAAGAGTGGAAAAACGTAATGACTCCTGTGGCGGGTAAGTATATTTTTGTATATCAAGCAGAAAAATCTCCTTCACTGATTCAGTTTGCTAATAGTTTGGCCAAATCAAGAAAATGTAAACTCTTTATTGTATCATCAGTTTTCAAAGGAACTTATGGAAAAAACACAAAAAGCTTTTCCGATAAAGGACCTGATATTTTTCTGGGATTAATTTCTGGTGCAGAATGTGTTGTTACGAACTCTTTTCACGGAACAGCTTTAAGTATTTTATTTAACAAAGAATTCTATGTGGAATCGTTAAAGCACAACAATACCAATTCAAGAGTGAGTAGTATTTTGAAGACTTTTAATCTTGAAAATCGGATGAACGATATGTCGTTGCCAATAGAGACAACTCAAATTGACTATACTAATGTGAATAAGATTCTACAGCGGTTGCAAAAGGAATCCGAATCAGTACTTCTAGATATGATTCATGCTGAATCAAAATAAGTATATATACTTAATATATATGCTAGACAAACAGGATATACTCAATAAAGGACACTATTAAAATGGGTAAGAAAAGTTCAAGCAAACTTAAAGTGTTATTTTCAGATACCATTGCATTTACAATTAGCAATTTTGCATCAAAATTGCTAATTTTCTTTCTGCTGCCTTTGTATACAGCGTTTCTGACAACAGAAGAATATGGAATTGCTGATTTGATAACTAATACAATTAATATGGTTCACCCTATTTTAACCTTGGGTATTATGGAATCAACGCTTAGGTTTACATTTGATAGTAAAGAAGATTCCAAAGATGTATTATTTATATCACTTGTTATTATAAGTATAGGTGAATTAATAGCTATTTTGGCTACCCCGTTAATAAAGATCTTCAATATAGATATGTTCAAATATTGGGGATGGTTTTTAGCTATTCTGGGCGGTCTGAATTTACAGCAAGTTTTATCTCAATATACAAAAGGAATTGGGAAGACAAAAGTATTTGCTATTTCAGGAATTCTCCAGACCCTGGTTGTTGCAATAATAAATATTCTAGGGCTGACAGTATTTCATAAGGGATTAACGGCATATCTTTTAGCAATGGTAATCGGTTATGTAGTTACTTGTAGTTATCTTTTAGTTGCGGCTCATATAAAGATTAGAACAACATCCATTAATGTCCAACTCTTTAGAGATATGCTAAAATTTAGTATTCCTACGATTCCTAATGGCATTGCTTGGTGGATTAACACATCAGCAGACAAATATATTATAATTGCATACTTAGGTGTTGCAGCAAGTGGTGTTTACAGTGTAGCATATAAAATACCTTCTATTTTAACATTGTTCACTAATATTTTTGTATCAGCTTGGACAATCTCAGCAATTAAAAATGTAAATGAAGATGATAACTCAGAATTTCAAACAAATGTATACAATTATTTTAATGTAATAAATGTGTTAGCTTGCTCTGGTTTAATATTGTTTTCTAAACCAATGGCTAAAATTTTATTTTCTAAAAATTTTTTTGATGCATGGAAATATGTTCCATTCTTATTAATTGCATATCTATTTGCGGGCCTTGCAGGTTTTCTTGCAAGTAGTTTTAGAGCCGCTAAATATACTAGTGGATTACTGAGTTCAACTGCATGGGGGGCTGTCGTAAACATAGTTTTGAATCTTCTTTTTGTAAAATTGTTCGGTAATCTTGGAGCTGCATTCACAACATTGCTTGGCTTCGCTATAACCTTTTATATTCGAAGTAAAACCGTAAAAAAAGTGGTTGATTTAAAAACTAATCTTTTAAAGGATACCTTTATTTATATGATCCTAATGCTACAAGCATGTGTGATTACATTTGAATGTCCATATAAATATTTTGTAGGGACTATTTTATTTGTGGCTATAGTATGTTTGTATTATAAATATATAATTAATATATTTAAGTTTTTCGGTAACTGTTCAGAACCCAGTTAGTTGAAAATGATATCAGGGGTTCCGTTCAGTGCTTCGCGGATAGCTGTGAAAGCATTTATTCCGTGCTTGCGAGCTGATCCGATATAACTCATAATTGTAAGATATTCCTGTGCACCTTCTTCATTTCGGAAGCATCCAGAGACTTTGGTTTTTACTTTTACCATTCTCAGATCACGTTCCGCCTGATTATTATCAAATGGTACACAGAGATTCTTTATAAACAGGCAGACTGATTCCTTGTAATTATGCAGTCTGCAGATCAAATTTAATACTTTGCTCTTTTTCTTGCGACCGCGCTTTTTTGCAGGAGTTTCGGGGAATGGATTTTCCCCATATGCAGTTTTGATAATGGAATCATACTCCATATCAAATTTATGGCGGTGATAGTAGCTGACCTCATCCTTATCGTAAGCGATGAATAATCCACCGTATTGCCCACTGCCCCCTTGGTATCCTTCGCCTTAAACAGGCAGTGGTTCATGGTGTTCCAGTGTTTGATTTTCAACATCAATCAACCCGCTGCAGCGTTCCTTTATAAAGTCGCTCCACGGTAACAGCTTTTCTATACCTGCGGGCTCATTTTTGTAGTCCGGCATATAAAGTAGTACTGTGTAGAGATACTGGAACACATTCAGATTGTTGGCTTTTGCGGTTTCTACGATACTGTACATGACAGCGCTGGCTTCTGCTCCGGTGCAAATTCCGGTCGACCTGAGCACTGATTCCGCTTAGAGCTGAGCGCACCTTCCGGTCATATCTGAGCATCTTTCCGGTTTAACTGGCGTGGAACGAAGGATTTGACTTTTACTTTACTTCATGATATAGTATAATTCATTCAGTTGGGTTGATATGGAGTAAACGCACTATAGTAAGTACCTGTTTTTCTGATTCATTTTCTGCAATAATAGTCTCATACAATACAGAATTAAAAAAGTTGAGCACTTAACTTTTTTGACCGACTATGGAGGTCAGAATTGTCAAGGTACTCCGGTCACTGAAAGGTGACCGGGAATTTTTATATCAGCGGCTAAAATTTAAGCGCTTACATTAAAAATTAATGAATGCAAAATGAGGGAAGGATACATTGAGGATGAAAGAGTTAAGTTATTCATTTGACGCTGAATATATTATTAAGAAAAAGAAATCCTTAAAAAGGCAGTTATTGGCTGACGTGAATCGAAATTTTGTAGAAAAGCGGATTGCCATTTTAGGGGGAGAAACAACAGAGAATATTAAACTCACTCTGGAACTGTTTCTTTTAAATTATGGAATTAAGCCCTATTTTTATGAGTCTGAATATAATCAGTATTATGAGGATGGTATGTTCCCGAATCATGAATTGGAAGAGTTTAAGCCGGATATTATTTATATTTGCACATGTGTTAGAAATATTATAGATTTTCCTGTGCTGTCTGATCAGAAAGAGGTAGTCGAGCAAAAGAAACAGGCTGTTGTTGATAAGTTCTATGGCTTATGGGATTCTGTAGCAGAGCGATATCATTGCCCGATTATTCAGAATAATTTTGAATATCCATTTTTCAGGTTAATGGGAAATAAAGATGCAAGTGATTATCATGGAAGAGTGAATTTTGTGACGATGCTTAATTGCGCTTTTTATGAGTATGCACAGAAACATGATAATTTCTATATTTGTGATGTAAACTATATTTCTGCTTCTTACGGACTGGATAAATGGTCGGAGCCTTATTATTGGCACATGTATAAGTACGCAGTAGCAGTGCCGGCAATTCCATATTTGGCATTTAATGTAGCCAATATTATTAAATCTATTTATGGAAAAAACAAAAAGGCATTCAATCTTGATTTGGATAATACGCTGTGGGGCGGAATTGTTGGAGATGATGGAGCGGATAATATTGAAATCGGTCAGGAGACATCTCTTGCACAGACGTATAGTGAATTTCAAGAATATATTAAACTGCATAAACAGTTAGGAATACTGCTGACTGTCAATTCAAAAAATGATGAAGCGAATGCGGTGAGTGGTTTTGAACGTCCGGATAGTGTGTTGAAGAAAGATGATTTTGTGGTTTTTAAGGCGAACTGGAATCCTAAGAGCATCAATATTACGGAAACAGCTCAGGAGCTTACTCTGCTTCCGGAAAGTTTTGTTTTTGTAGATGACAATCCTGCTGAGCGTGCGATTGTAGAAGATCAGGTGCCCGGAGTGGCAGTGCCGGTCATGGATGGCGTAGAGCATTATATACAGATACTGGATAAGTCTGGATTTTTTGAGGTTACAGCTTTGTCACAGGATGATCTGAAGCGAAATGAAATGTATCAGGAAAATGCAAAAAGAAGCAAACTGCAGTCTTCTTTTGTAAATTATGAAGATTATTTGAAATCGCTTGAGATGAAGGGTGAGATTCAAAGTTTTGTGCCGATGTATATGTCACGAATAGCACAGTTGACGAATAAAAGTAACCAGTTTAATCTCACTACGAAACGTTATAGCCAGAGTGATATTGAGAATGTAGCAGCCGATCCAGATCGCATTACATTATATGGTAAATTAGGCGATAAGTTTGGTGATAACGGAGTTGTAAGTATTGTGATTGGCCGAATAGATGGTGATCATCGTGATGAACTGCATATGGAATTATGGCTTATGAGCTGCAGGGTCCTGAAGCGCGATATGGAGTTCGCGATGATGGATGAACTGGTGGAAAAGGCAAAAGCAGCGGGTATTAAAAAGTTAGTAGGTTACTATTATCCGACTGCAAAAAATGCGATGGTAAAAGAATTTTATGCGTTGCAGGGATTTAAAAAAATTACAGAAGATGAAGCGGGAAACACGGTTTGGGAATTTATGATTGATGATTCCTATAAGAAAAAACAGCATGTCATAGCTGTAAACGAACGGAAAGAATAATGGAATATGTAAAATTAAGGAATGGGGTAGAGATGCCTCGGATTGGCCTTGGCACCTGGCAGATCACAGATCGGGTTCAAATGGCTGAAATAGTGGAAAGTGCTTATCAGTCGGGCTATCGTTTGATTGATACAGCGGCTGCTTATAGCAATGAAATTGCGTTGGCAAAGGCATTGGCGGCAGCAGAAATAAAGAGAACGGAAATGTTTTTATCTGACAAGGTTTGGAACACAAGCAGAGGTGCTGCGGCGGTTCAGGAGGCTTGCAGGAAATCCCTGAAAAAATTGAAGACAGAGTATCTTGATTTGTATCTAATTCATTGGCCAGCTTCTATGAAATTATATCCAGATTGGGCAGAAATCAATGCAGATACCTGGCGGGGGATGGAGCAGTTATATAAGGATGGTCTAGTCCGGGCAATCGGAGTATGCAATTTTAAAGAGCATCATCTTACGGAATTGGAAAAAACGGCAGAGATTATGCCAATGGTAAACCAGGTGGAACTGCATCCGGGACTGAATCAGTCTGAAATACTAAGTTACTGTAAGACAAGAAACATTCAGGTAGAAGCAAGCAGTCCGCTTGGCAATGGTCAGATATTAAGCAATGAAAAATTAGTTGAAATTGCGAACAGAAAAGGGAAAACACCAGCACAGATCTGCCTCAGATGGGAGTTACAGAAGGGAATAGTTGCTATTCCTAAAACCACCGCAAAAGACAGGCTGGTTCAAAATATCGAAGTGTTTAATTTTACATTAAATGAAGATGAAATGGAAGTAATGGATGCAATTCCGTATTGTGGTGGGATAGGCATCGATCCGGACGAGGTGGTTGATTTTGGCTAATACAAAATTAGAGACAGAGGAACTGCAGGCATTAAGAAAGAAGATATTTATTACAGGCTATAAGGGTGGAATGGCGCATCTGGCATCCTGTTATTCCTGCCTTGAGATGCTTTATGCGTTGTATTTAAAGGATATTCTTAGGTATGACCTGAGTAATCCAAAGTGGAAAGACAGAGATCGGTTTATTCTAAGCAAAGGACATGCGGGGTTAGCTTTATACGGAGTAATGCAGAAAGCAGGAATGATCTCGGAGAAGATGTATGATTCTTATCTGACGGAAAATTCACTTATAGGCGGCGAACCGTGTATGAGAGACAGTGACTGGGTTGAAGCAACAACAGGATCATTAGGACATGGGCTTTCTATGGGATTAGGAATTGCACTGGCATTAAAAATGGATCATAGCCCGGCAAAGGTTTATGTAATGCTCGGTGATGGGGAACTGGAAGAAGGGGTTGTGTGGGAAGCAATTATGACAGCACCCGCCCTGGGAGCAGATAATCTTATAGCCATTTTGGATTGCAACAGAATTCAGAAGATGGATTTTGTGGAAAAAACGATAGGTAATCCGCGGTGGGCAGAAAAATGGGCAAGCTTTGGCTGGGAAGTCCTGGAGACAGATGGTCATGATATGGAAGCTTTTAAGAATTCGATACTTCAGAAGACAGAGGAAAAGAAGCCGAGAGTGATCATTGCCAACACGGTAAAAGGAAAAGGTGTTTCTGTCATGGAGAATAACCCCAACTGGCATTTTAAACTTCCAGGACGAAAGGATCTTAAGGTGTTTAAAGCAGAACTGGGAATATCGGATAGTGAATTGGAGTAAGCGATGAATAGTGCATATATTGGAAAACTGATGGAATTAGCCGAGAAAGATCATGACGTGATTCATATGCTTGCAGATAGTGGAACCGGATATGATGAGATGTTTCGTCGTAATTTCCCAGATCAGATATATAATTTTGGCATAGGCGAGGAAAACATGGTCGCTGCAGCAGCTGGAATGGCATCAGCGGGGAAAAAGCCGTTTGTATTTACAGCTGGTGCATTTCTGGCGTATCGTTCTATGGAATTCATAAGAGACGATATCTGTTTTCAAAATTTGAATGTAAAGATAGTGGGAATGGGAAGCGGATTGGCATGGAGCTCACTGGGACCGACGCATCATACAACAGAAGACATTTCTGTGCTTAGGGCAATTCCAAATCTAATGATTCTTTCACCGGCTACGCCAAGACAGGTGGTAGCCTGCGTACAGGCTGCATATGAGCATAATGGGCCGGTGTATATCCGAATTGGCATGAATCACGAAGCAGAATACTTTTCAGAGGATTATACATATCATGCAGGGCAAAATGACCTTATCAGAGATGGAAGAGATCTGGCAGTATTTGTGACAGGAAGCATACTGGATGAGGTGGTGCAAGCGTGTGATCTGCTTGGGCAGGATGGTATTTCTGCAAAAATTATAAATATCGTTGGCGTAAAACCATTTGATACGCAGGATATTATAGAAGCGGCCAGGACAATCAGTAAAATAGCTGTGGTGGAAGAGCATAATATTTATGGCGGTCTTGGAAGTATCATTGCGGAAACTGTGGCTTATAACGGGCTTCACGCAAAAGTATATCCCATTGGGTTAAATGACGCGTTTGCGGAAGGATATGGAACCCAGCAAATGGTGCGGAAGGTAAATGCGCTTGATGCAGTAAGCATTTACAGACGATTGAAGGAGGCTGTGGCGCTATGAACGAATATACCCTTGCGGAAATAGAAGTTGGCATGAAAGCTGTTTTTCATAAAACCATTACGAAAAAAATGGAAGATGCATTCAGGGTGATATCTGGAGATGAAAATCCGTTGCATAAGGATGATACATTTGCTTTGGAGATAAGCAATGGAAAGTTTCAGGGACATGCAGCGTTTGGAATGCTTACTGCGTCACTATATTCAACCGTTGCCGGAATGTATTTGCCGGGAAAATACAGTTTGATTCATAGTTTTGAAGAATTATCCTTTACGAAACCAGTATTTGTGGGAGATGATTTAACTGTAGAAGCCGAAGTGACAGATAAAGAAATAGCACTAAAGCTGATTCGTTTAAAGGTTACAATAAAGAATCAGGATAATAAGCCCGTGTCTAAGGCAAAAATGAAAGTCTTAGTTATGAAATAAATATTTATCAGGAGGAAATGAAATATGACAAGAGAAGAAGTTTATGAAAGATTAAATGGGGTATTCAGAGAGGTTTTAGATGATGATTCCATCGAGCTGCACGATGAGACGGTTGCGGATGATGTTGATGGCTGGGATTCTTTTGAGCATATCAATCTGATTGTTGGTGTAGAAGAAGAATTCGGATTTAAGATTCCTATGGGCAAAGTGGTTACAATGAAGAATGTTGGCGAAATGGTAGACATCATTCTGGAGTTAGGAAAGTAGTATGTCTATCACATCGTTTTATTTTTTAGCGCTGGTAACGGTTGGTGTATTGGTATATTACGTAGTACCTAAAAGCATTCAGTGGATGATATTACTGGTTCTCAGCGCAGTGTTCTATTATTTTGCAGCAACACCATGTACAATAGGCTATCTTGTGGTTTCCACAATGATAGCTTATTTGTCTACAATGTGGATTCAGAAAAAAAGGGATGCATTAGGAAGAGAAGCAAAGGGGTTATTGGTTGTTACATTTGTGGCATTGGCAGTCAATATAGCAATCTGGTTTTTTGTAAAGGGACGTGGATTGTGGGTGCCGTTTGCATCGAGACTGACGGCATGGCGTGATGTTTCTGTGCTGGATTCGCTGGTTAACTGGAAAATAGCGGCATCTCTTGGAATGGGATATTATACATTGCAGGTTATGGGGTATATTATTGACTGCTATTGGGAGAATATTACACCACAGAAGAATCCGCTTAAGCTGTTCCTTTTTGTATGTTATTTCCCACAGCTGACAACGGGCCCAATTAGCAGGTACACACAGTTAAATACACTTTATAGTCCCCACAGGTTTGAATACCGGAATCTTGCGTTTGGCTCACAGCGGATTCTTTGGGGATTTATGAAAAAAATTGTGCTGGCAGAAAGAGTAGGAATGATCGTTTCTGCCATTAATGCAGATCCTGGTACATATACCGGATTTTATTCCTGGATTGCAATCTTATTATATCCATTGCAGATGTATGCTGATTTTTCCGGTTGCATGGATATTGTTCTGGGAGTGTCAGAATTATTTGGGATTCCGCTGGCGGAAAACTTTAACAATCCATTCTTTTCGAGATCCTCGCAGGAGTTTTGGCAGAGATGGCATATTACGCTTGGCACATGGGCAAAGGACTATGTGCTGTATCCGTTGTTAAAATCAAAGTCAATGGTTAATTTTGGAAAGGTGGCAAGAAAAAAGTATGGCAAAAAAACAGGGAAATTTTTAGTTAATCTCGTTGGGATGTTTATGCTTTGGATGATTATGGGAATCTGGCATGGTGGTTGGCGGTATATCATCGGTGTCAGCCTGTGGTACTGGGTAATTCTCATGCTTGGAGATTTATGTGCTCCATGGTTTCAACAGATTACCGAGAAGCTTCACATGAAAACAGAGTGTTTTGCCTGGCATTTCTTTCAATCTGCCAGAACCTATGTAATTTATGCAGTTGGTGCAACTTTTTTCAGTGTGGGTGTTACAGGCGGTATTAACAGATTGAAAGATGCTGCAAAAGTTTTATTAAAAAGAGGCTATGCGAATCCCTGGATATTTTTTGATCAAAGTATTTTGAAGACAGGGATTACCTGGCAGGATATAAATTTGATTATTTTCGTGACAGGAATGATGCTGATTGTAGCAGTTTTACGCGAAAAATATGGTTATGCACGGAATTGGATTCAGAATCAGTGTGTGTTATTTCGCTGGTTTATCTGGCTCGCTATGTTTGTGTTAGTGTTAATATATGGAAAGTATGGACCCGGGTATGATGCGTCGATGTTCATATATCAGGGATTTTAGATGGTGTATGTAAATGAAAAAAATTGATAGGCAAAGAGTTATAAGTTTTTTGGGGTTTTGCATATTTGTAGGTATAATAGTTCAGGTATTCTTTGGCGTTACATATTTATTTCGAAATACTGATGATGACCGTAGACATATTGCAGGATTAAGACAGGAAAAAGTAGATATGGTGTATGTAGGCGGCAGTGCAGCTTTTGTATATTGGCAGCCGCTTAAGGCATGGAATGAATGTGGCTATACTTCTTATAACTATGCAACGAATTCGATACCAGCAGAAAGCATAAAAGCATATATAGAGGAGGCACGAAAACTTCAGAATCCAGAACTTTTTGTCGTGGGAATAAGAGCGTTTCAGTATTATTCGGATGAGCCTGCAGAGCAGGGTGTGCGTAATGGAACAGATTCCATGGATATGACATCACTTTCACGGTATAAGATTTTGAATGAATATTTCAGAAATCGTGAAATTCCAGAAGATACAGATGTATTATCCTATTATCTGGATATTGCGAAGTATCATACAAATGTTGGAAATCTGGGATCAAGTAAAGCCTGGAAATTGATTGACAATGATGAAAATGTTGTAAATAAAGGCTGGGAATGGGTCGATAAGTATGGATATCTGGAACAGCCGGAGAATTTCAATACAGATGAACGGGCGGAATTGCCAGAAAACGATATAAGACTTTTAAAAGAGCTGCTTACATATTGTAGAACAGAAAAACTGAACGTACTGTTTGTGGTTTGTCCATATCGGATTACGAAAGAACATCAGGCAAAATATAATACAATGGCAGACATGATTCAAAGCTATGGATTTCAGTATTTAAATGCGAATGAGTATTATGACGAGATGAATTTGGACTTTTCTACGGATTTTTACAACAAGAATCATGTTAATCTGTTTGGAGCCAAAAAATATACAGAATTCCTGGAAAAGTACATTTCACAAAATTATAATCTGGAAAATCATAAGGGAGATCCGGCATATGCTTCATGGGATGAAGCATATCAGGAATTTCAGAAACAGGAAGAACAGCATGCTCAGACGGTATTAGATTTGAAAGCAGATGTTGAGAAGAGCAGCGAAATTCAGAAACAGATGAAAGAGGCGAAGTCATTAGCCGAATGGCAAAAACTTGTAAGTGATAATCGCTTTACTCTGATTGTGGCTGGTACACAGGAAATACAATGGCCGGAAAATGTTGCAGATCAGCGAGTATTGTCAGACTGGGGATTGACTTCGGATAGCGGCAGATATATACGAGTGATAAAGGGCGGAGAGATCAAATATACAAACGCAAAGGATGAAGCATTGACTGCGGAGGGTGTATTGGGAATATGGGATGATACCAGTTACCATGTTTCGGTTGAAAATGAGTTTCCGGTTATTACACTAAATGATCAACAGATGTTAACCGATAAAACAAAAATAAATGTAATTATTTTTGAAAATAATTATCGGAAGATGATTGGAAGCCTGACTTTAACTGTGAATGAAGATGGAAAGGTGGAAATTTCCTACAACTAATGAAGAAATTAATCTGTTTTCCATGTGCGGGCGGCAATGCCAAAAGTTTTGCAAAACTTATTAGAGGGATTCATTGCTTTGCAATATGTGCAGAATATAGTGGCCACTGGTCCAGGTACGAGGAGCCACTATATTATTCTATGGAAGATTGTATACAATATCAGATGCAGGAACTTCGGGAGAAGATAACTCTACAAGATGAAATATTTCTTCTGGGACATAGTATGGGTGCACTCATAGCATTTGAATTAGGGAAAAATCTACTCAATGCAGGTTATAATGTCAAGGGACTGTATTTACTGGCCTGTATGCCGCCAGATGAGATCAATGATACAGATTTTAACTTTGAGGATGATGAAGAAATTAAACTTTTCCTGAAACGAATCAATCAGATGCCGGAATCTGTTTTGAATAGTGATTTTTTCAGAGAAAACTTGTTACCATCTATTCGAAATGATTTCAGAATATTGAAAAATTTTATTAGCAGTTATTCAAGTCGGGAAGCAATAGATTGTAATATAGTGTGTATGTGCGCTGAGCAGGATTCATTAGCAAATGAAATGTGTGGATGGCAAAGATATTCCCAAAAGAAAATAAAAGAATACTATTATCCGGGAAATCATTTTTTCTTTCATGAGAAAGAGAATACTGAGAAAATTGTAGAACTGATAAATTTAGAGATATCATGAATATTCCGTTGCGGCGAGGTTCTTCCGCAATCACCCGTTTTTTGTTTCCAATGAAATTATTTCTGTGATAAAATATTGGTATCAAATAAAGGCGGTATATGATAATGAAGAATGATTCGTTAAAGTTGGATATGTTTTTCCCGGATGAGTTGCTGTCAACTACTTCTGTTAACCATGATGACAGTTCTATTCATATTAAAATGCGATCCAAAACACATTCTTCCAAATGTCCAGAGTGTGGTCAGGAAACCCAAATTTATCATGGGACATATTTACGCAAGGTTCAAGATTTACCGATTCTTGGAAAAACTGCACGACTTCATATAACAGTTCATGAGTATGTTTGTAATAATGAATCCTGTTCAAAAGTTACATTTGTTGAAGATTTTGCCGGGTTTCTCAGTTATTATGGACGCATGACAGAACGATGTGCTGATTTCATCTGCATGCTGGCCATGGAAACCAGTTGCGAAGGATGTGCCCGTATCTGTCGAGCAATGAATCTTCAAATCAGTGGAGACAGCGTCATCCGCCTTTTAACCAAACGTTATCGTCTGCAGCCTGTCTCAGAATGTGGAAGTGTCATTGGTGTTGATGATTTTGCATTTAAAAAGCGACATACATATGGAACGATCATTGTAGATCAGGCTACCCATAGATCTGTTGCGATTCTTGACGGGCGTGATGGGATGAGTCTCAAGGAATGGCTTAAGAATAATCAGCATATTAAAACAGTTACACGAGACGGGGCAAATGCCTATTCGTAAAGGTCAAATCCTTCGCCCCACGCCAAATACAGCGCCGCTCATTTGCGGCGCTTGCTATAGCACTCAGCCGGAAGATCTTTTGACCATGGCATAAGACTTTCTAACTCTTTTTTATCGACACTTCCGTCGATACGGATGATCTCAAGCAGTTCGGTTAATAGATGCTTTACGTAGTAGTAAACATTCAGACCATTTGCCCGGGCTGTTTCGGTAATGCTGCAGATCATTGCACTTGCCTGTGCACCACGTACTGTGTTCAGCGTCATCCAGTTCTTACGGCCGATCGTAAAGGTTCTCAGTGCGCGTTCACTGGCAAGATTATCGATCGGCACTTCCCCATCACTCAGGAATACCTTCAGATATTTTTCCTGATTCAGGCAGTAGTTAATCCCTTTTGCGGTTTCGCCCTTGGGAAGGACCGTCTGATCTGACTTTATTTCATGGATCCACGCAAAGAATTCTTCCAGCAGGGGCTTGATGGATTTCTGCCTCTCTTTTAACCGTTCTTCCGGACTCAGATCCTTCAGTCCACCTTCCAGATCATAGACAGCACCGATCCTTACCAGTGCCTTATACGCAATAGATGACTGGATTGCTTCCAGGTTGCTTTTTCCGATTGCCTTGATCGCGTTTGCGAAATGGCGTCTTGCATGTGCCATGCAGTTTGCGTTCTTTATCCCTTCCAGATCCCGCTCCAGCTTGTGGTACTGTTCCAGCCCATCCGTCATAAGAATGCCGGAAAAATCCTTATAGTACGTTTTGGGATGGTCACTATGGCGTGTTTTCTGGTATTCATATATGATGATCGGTGGTATCTTGCCAAGTTCCCCGGTGATATGCACCCACATATAGCTTTTGCTGCCTGCGGGTCTTCCATCATGGATCACATCCACGGTCGTTTCGTCGCACTGGTTTACATGGGTTTTCAGCTGGCATTGCTTCATCATCTCGTATACGACTGATAAGTAGCGCTCTGCCGTCCATACAGTCCAGTTGGACATCATCTGCTTGGACAGATTCAATCCGTTCGCTCCAAAATCCCTGGAGATCCGGTCGAGTGGGTTGCTGTTTACATATTTAGAGTTGATGATCGCGGCTTCAAGAGAAGGGGTCGCAATGCTGCCTTTAAATAAAGTTGCCGGATGATCTCCACGGAGGAATTCATCCTGATGCGCCCCATCCGTTCCGACATACACTTTGATGACATGTTTCTCCGCAATCCATCTGGCCGGTTCGAACCGGAGTTGCCAGAAGATCTCATCCGGCATGCTTTTCCAGTTCCCCGAACCAAAAGCTTCGTTTAATTCCTGCTCCGGTATATCATGAGAAATCTCTTCCTGTGGGAAATCTTTCAGGTCTTCTTCCCTCTGTCCCTTCTTTTTAGACTTACGGGACCTCTTTTTTGCGGATTCGATAACCTCTTCCATGACCGGTTCAGGGGCGGTTTCATCGTAATTCGCTTCAGCCTCATAAAAAAAGGAGAGCTGCCCCGCGATATCATCCAGTTTTTCTGTCTGGCGGCCAAAACGCTGCTGGTTTGCAAGCCGGACCTGTTCTATGAGGGTTTCATAGTTCTGTTCCAGCTTGTCGAGCCGGTCCTGCATCTGGAAGATAACATCGTTTTTTGCTGCATGTTCCATCTGATTCAGTTCATCCGGAGTGAATTTTTTACACATGATGTCCGCCTTTCTTTCTAAGGAAAGTATAGCAGAAATCGGTGATAAATGCCAATCCGGTTTCCATACCGGTCCGTCATTTTTACCTACCCGGAACGTCTCCAGATTCCCTGTTCCAGTCACTTGAAATGCGAGGCATTTAAAATCAAAAGTTCTCTTTTTGATCTTCATACAGGACAAACGGTTCGTCTCATCGGAGAGTATTCCATTAATAGACACCGCCCTTTTTGGCGGTCAGACTGGCGTTTTTATTTTCTCTGTTTTTCACAAACGTTTTAATAGATATGCTTCGGATCAACGTCTTTGATCCTGGGATCCAGGGGATTTAATCCTGTCATGAGGTACCTGTACTGGTCCTCTGTAAGTTCTGCCGCTTCCTGGATATTTCTTGGCCAGGATAATCTTCCGTCCTCAAATCTTTTGTACAAAAGCAGAAATCCCGTTCCCATCCATAAAAGCCCCTTGCACCGGTCAGAACGTTTCCCACAAAACAGGAACAGGGTTCCTTTCTCGAAAGGATTCTGTCCATACCGATCGCCGATGATCGTTGCCAGATCACCGATGATCGGTGCCAGACCATCGATCCCTTTTCTCAGATCAACGGTGCCGCACGCAAGGACTACACGACGGATCCCGGCTGCGTCTTCAAGCATGGGACACCTCCCGTAAGATATGGCTCAGAAGAGTATCTGAAATGTCATTGGAGATTTCGATCTGAAATGATGCGGTCCGGATAACAGCGGCTGGTTCATGGGAGATTGGATGCGTGTGTGTTTCCGAAACGGCAGTACACGGAATTTCAACAAAATCCAGCTCCGATTTTCCGGTTACAGCAGGAACTGAGACGTTCTCCTTCATTTCCGCATAAGCCTGTTGTCGGAAGCGCCGTTGCCAGTGGTAGTAGCTTTGCTCCCGGATGCCGTTTTCGTCCATCCATCGTTTCGCTGATTGTCCAGCTGGTCTCTGCCCACAAGCCTGGATGATCTTTCGCCAGTACTCTGCACGAACTTCGTGAGTACACTGATCCATAGTCTTTAGTCCTCCTTGAAAAAATCTATTGGTTTTCTCAAGTATGCACTAAAAATGGTTTTAGTGAAAGGCGAGTGGTTTGACCTTTACATCTGATAGTTCCTAGAGCCAACCGGTTTGCTCTTGCTTACAAGTATTATTCTACGGGGAAAGATGGGGAATTACCTTATCCACTTACTTAAGTTTTCATCAAATTACTTAAGCCAGACTTAAGTTGAATAGATAATAATATCAACGGAAAAGCCCCCATTTCACTTTTCTCAATGAAATGAGGGCTTAGATTAACGGTTAGATAGATAAACAAATAACACTGCTCGTTAAAGATGCCTTTTTACCTTATATAAATGTCTGTCTAATATGCTATCTTGCAAATTTTCCACAACATTTCTTATATTTCTTACCACTTCCGCATGGACATGGCTCATTAGGATAAATCTTCTTGCCATTATTAAATGGCATCATTTTATCACGTACCGTCTTGTCAGTACAAAACGAAGGTACAATTCCTTTTTGCATTAGTTCCTGAATTTCCAAATGATATATTAGCTCATTGAAAATCCCTAAACATTTATACATTTGCCAAATATCATAGCAAATCTGTACAAGTGATACATCCGTGTACTTTGTCCTATCATTTACCTCATAGAATCTTATAATCTGACCCTTACCGCCCGCGGTTTCTTCTGAATCATAACTGAAATGCCCAATACTATTTCTAATATCAGGATTTAAGCAAGGATATAAAAGTTTCTCCAACGGCGCATTAAAATCTACTAGTTTTAATACATTAGCCTTTTTTCGCATGTTTGGCACATCAGATAGTGAAGATACATTGAGACCTTTTACAGCATTAATCACATTAAAATCATTCTTCAAAATTATATTATCAAAACCAATTATTACAATCAGCAGCTCACAAATTAATTCATATAAATCCACATAAATTTGCTTGATTTCCTCAAACGATGTAGTTGTAATAGAAAAAGCGCCGGATAAAAGTTCATCTTTACCTTCTTTATAATAATCAAGACCAATTGCAGGAATTAACAAATCTATCTTGGAAAATATCTGGTCATTCAAATTGTAAATTCGTTTCTTCCACATCTGAATTCTATTCAAATGAGATAAAAACAAGACAAAATCATTAACTTCTTTCGAATGATTTTTACATGTCTCCATATATAAATCTGTAACTTTTCGCGTTGTTCCTTTACCATCATAGTCTAAAAACTGAAATTGGTTAATCATAGAAACCGCACGCAAAATATCTGCTTCGTTATTCAACGGAAATAACAAACCTTCTTTGTCATAATGTTCTTGTATTGTCTTTTTGAGCATTACAATATTATTGGCATTGTACAATTCATTAACTGCTCTGACAATTGGGTACTGATTGTCACGATAACTTATAATATGCGTAAACTCTCTTCTGAATCGTTCATATTCCATCATCTGTGTTGCAAGTATAAACGTCGTGGGCATCATAATATCCTCCGCACTATTCACAGCGTATGGAGGAATGGTCAACAGTTCTCCTGACGAATGCACTACAAAATCAGGCAATCCATCCTTCTTGTCTTTAGTTGCATTTTCAAACCTAATACCAATATCTTCTTGGTATATTCCACGGATAGAAATCCCACAAGTACACTTGTATCTTATTGGATGTTTCTTAGAAAAACCCATTTGGTATTTTAAATTGCATACCGCTCCACATATATTACATGTTATGTACATATTGGCTTGCACGAAATCACTCCCCCTAATATATTCATTACTTTTCATTTGCTAAAAGAATCCAAAATATTATATCACGTTCAGCAACACCTTTAATTGTTCTACTGCAATTTTTTTATCTCTTTTGGAACCCAGCCTTTTGAATATGTCAATCAGTTCATAAACATCGTCTTCAAACTCACCACCAGATTCATCCACCAGATTCATCCACAAGATAAGAAACTGATACTTCTAATTTTTCTGCTAATTCTTTAATCACACTAACTTTTATATCATTTCGATTATTTTCATAATGTGAAATCTGTACCGGAGTTACATGTAGCAACTCAGCCAACTTTTCTTGCGAATAGCCTCTCTTTATCCGAGCTACTTTTATTCTACCTCCAACTGTTGATGTATCAATTTCTCTCATAACGTCCCCTAATATAATCTAGGATTTGGAACTTTTGTTCCTTGTTTCAGACGTCAGTATAATAGAAAAAATGTATATTTCTCTATCCAATAAATATTTTGTATTTTTCTTGGATGATAAATCTAGTCCATCTCCATGATTACACACTTAAAATACCATCCTCATATGGGTACCTGCTTTGTAGTATTCTCTCTGTATGATAATATTTATCATCAACAATCAGTGCCATACTATTTTCTTCTTTTACATAGTGTAATGAAAAATGATGATTACATACACACATATATTTTTCTATTGGTGTCAACTTTTCCACCTCCATAGGCAATTTGCTTGTAATAGAATCTAAAATTTCATACTGCCTTTTGATTATTTGCTTTTTTCTCTTTTCATCATTTTTTAGTTGTTGTGCAGTCTTCTTTTTGCTCGGTAAAAATAGATTCTCATACTCAAGTCTCAAACTCACATACTCTTCATTTTCTTCGAGCCTCTCTATAATCTCGTGTGACCTTTGAGAAAACTCCACTTCTTTCACAGTTAATCTAGGTGCATCCTTTAATATGTCCTCTTTATATATCCGTTCCAAAGACAAATATTCCGATTCTTTACCTCTCAAAAGTGAAAAGAAATCTTCTCTCCATTGTATCCAAAACTCCCTTTGTTTTTCATAAGGGATAAAACTTTGACCTATTTCCATTAGATTCGCAACTGCATAAAAACTATCATATAATTTCTGCCACATCTGTTTACATTCATACGACATATAGACCATTGTTTTCTGTTCCATAAGATCCTTTTGCAATTCAATAATAGCAACTTCAACTTCTAAGTGTTTAAGTATAGTAACAAGACCATCTATAAGTTTTCTTGTCACTTCATGGTCACATTTACTAAAATTACCCGCTTTCAAAGCTTTTCCGTCTTCAGTTCCCAATTTCGAAATCAGCCATTCTATAAACGGTCCATCTTCATATGGAATAATGTAAGATCCCTTATCAGCAAATCCTTGATTTGAATTCTTAATAAGATTTGCATCAAAATCCAGCACTCTAAAGATTTGGTTCAATTGCTCACGTGTGCTTTCATAACAACTCTTCTTTTTACTTTCTCTTGTCCTTTCGTCCGGTTGCTCTTCTATTTCACTTTCATATACGCAGTATACTATTGTTTCTAGATTAACCGTTTTCTGTTATATCACACCTTCCTTCAAACAAACCAAAAATAACCTCTCCACTATTACTCCTTCTTATAAATAACCCTTCTTTATATATTGAAAATCAACAGGGTTTCTTGCATCACGCAACAATTTCAAAGATACATTATAATTCATTCTAAAATATGCATACAACTCTTCTAAGGACTTGATTCCCCTTGATTTTGAAACATAAGACATTTCTCGTATACATTCCCAGGTATATACTAATAGATGCTTATATAATGGCTCTATCTTCTTATCAATCTCTGCATGGTGCATAAACTTATTTCTAACACGATACATTCTTTGTAAATGAAATTCCAGTGTTTCCTTATGATGCATTATCACATTCTTTATTGAACCTGCATTTATTATCATATTCCTCAATTCCGTACACTTATAATACAGTAATACATACTTACCTTCACAAAGATTCGCCAAAGATTCAAATTCACTTTGTACTTGCAATAATTGATATAATGTTTCAATATCACTATCACTAGGATTACGTTTTATAAAATCATTTCCTTCATAGCAATATGTCATTTCAGCTTTCTCGGCATCTTTAATAAAATCTACTAGTCTATAATAAATATATCTCCGGCAAAGAATGTCTGGAATAATATTCTTTATTGCTCCGATTGCTGTTTCAAACTGACTAGAACGGAACATTGCTTCCAAAGATGACCACAAAAGTAAAAAACCATATTCTTTACTTTCTCTTTCGAAGTTGCATACATTTGTGACCGTTCCAAGTACTTTGCGTAAATCTTGTTCATTTAAGATTGATGTAAATTCTTTTATCGCTTGATCTATATTCACATGATATTGATTGTATGGCTTATATATAAATTCACTCTCTTTTTTCTCTATTTTAATAATGCCATTATTATGTTGATCATATGCGAATACCGAATCCATCAATTTGTCTACTTTCGCTGTAGCGAATTCAATTATTGACATTTCATTCCTATAACATGCAAATGCTTTATTATAAATTGCAGGTAAATCCGAGGCTGGAGCCGACACTTCAACTTTGTAATACAATGAACTATCATCCAATAATTCCAGTCTTGCTGCCCCCGCATATAATTGTTTTAATTCTATACCCGTATTCTTGGATGATATCAGTTCGCTATACTCTTCTTTTATTGGTATATAACAAAAGTATTTTGATTCTGCAATTAGCATAATTGCAGAAAACCTCCTCCAATTTTCATCAAATGATAAACTTCTGTTAGAAAAAATCATATACAGGGTGTTATTCATCCCTGTGATTGTTCGACCAATCATTATACCAGCACTTACAACAGTTTGACACAAAGAAACGATTTTGTTTCCTTCATCATTATCTATAGCATTTTTTGTTAATACCAAACTACTTTGTAAATAATCAATCGGTTTAAATGCATGAAATAATTGCTTAATCGTCTCTTTTATCATGTTCATTTTGGGTATACTTGAAGAATCTATTCCCTGAACATTATTCATTTTCAACGCTGCACTGAGTTCTTCTTTAACAGTTTCATACAATTCTGGATATTTGGATTGAATGACCTGATCATTAGCTAATAACTTTTTTGCCTCTTTTCTTAATTCCTCAACTGTCATTCCATTAATCTTATTTTTCTCATAGTCAATAATAGCATCCAAAAGTTCTTTTAAAATTGTATATGAATTATGTATTTTGAAACTATAGGATATTCCTGAATGAGCGTGCAATAGTTCAACCATTTTCTGGTAAAACAACATTTGACTTTTTGTCGTTAAGCAAGTATTATCTCTCAAAAATTGATTATTAAACTTTTTTACCATATTTCCTCCCCGCTTTCACATAGTATTAATGTTCTCCAACCCATAATAAAACCCATAATAAAATTAAAATATTTGTTGACAAAAAATTTATGTTTGGTTATACTATGTAAAGATGATAATAAAAACATGGGCAATGTGCGACGTTAGTGTCGAATTACACATTGCCTTTTGTCATTTATCCTATTATATCATTGAAATATTATTTATCAAACATATTTCGACAATTTATATCAATTTCTTACCTGCGCATACTATCTATTTCTTAAATTTCTTAAATCTGCAACTCTTACTAAAACTTTTAATTGTTCTAATGCAACATTTCTTAATTCTTCACTTTCTATTCCTTGTAGCACTATCGCAATTTGCATCACGTCTTTGTCAAAGCACTCAATTTCTCCATCTAATAAATAAGTAGTTCTGCTGATTAAGCAGATATCCGCAACTTCCAGCTCTTACATCTGTTCCAGTCATGCCAGAAGCGGAACAGATGTAAAAGAGCGTAAAGTATTCG
>ERZ773156.506-NODE-506-length-40588-cov-4.27866_pt1 | contig 40588 bp, 26 predicted proteins | sample MGYA00511895_ERZ773156 | MGnify/ENA primary metagenome ERZ773156 (study PRJEB29015, sample SAMEA2737850) | human gut metagenome | biome: human gut; feature: human-associated habitat; material: faeces | place: China | collected 2012 ... | reverse complement strand
TTTTTGTTTGGACAGGGATTTTCGGACAGATATATTTCGGATTATCTCAAAAAAAATATCTATGTGACACAGGCAGGTGAGGTGGCAGGATTTGCAGATTACTGTGCAAAAGGAGCATATACGCCCGCCTGTTTGACCTATGGTCCGGATGGTGGAACCGATATGACGACGGGGACAGTGGATTTAAGTCCATATGTGGCAAAAGAGAAAAAGTGGCACAGAATCTATCGCAGTTTCTTTACGAAACATACCAGAAAAGATGCACCAATCGCGGGAAAAATCTGGTTTCCAAAGGAGGCAGAAAACTGTCCGGTCGTGTTTATGGCGCACGGCAACCACAGCATTACGGCAGAGTCATATCTTGGATATGATTATCTCGGAGAGTATCTGGCATCACACGGCTATGTGTTCGTTTCTGTGGATGAAAATATTTTAAATGAGAGAAGTGGGGAAAATGATGCGCGCGCTGTTCTTCTTTTGGAAAATCTCGGGGAGATCTTAGAGAAAAACGGGGATGAATCGCAGCCGGTCTACAGTAAGATCGATGAGGACAATATTGCACTGATGGGACATTCGCGGGGCGGTGAGATGATCGCGGATGCATATCTTTTTAATGAGTATGATGCATATCCGAGCAATGGAATGTTTACGTTTGATTATCATTACAGAATCCGGGCACTTATCGCAGTTGCACCGTCTGTCAGCCAGTATCTGCCGGCGGGGCATGAAACGGAATTGTCAGATGTCGATTATCTGGTGCTGCAGGGGGCAAACGATCAGGACATCAGTGTTTTTCTCGGAAATGAGCAGTATGAGAATGTTTCATTTTCAAAAGACAGATCGTATATAGCATCCTCGCTCTATATTGCCGGTGCAAATCACGGGCAATTCAATACGGAATGGGGAGAATATGATATCGGGAGGCCGTTTTCCCTGTGGCTGAATGTAAAAAATTTTATTACAGCGGAGGATCAGCAGGAGATCTTAAAAATTGCCTCGCTTGTTTTTTTAGATAAGAGCTTAAAGGAAAAAGACACCTATGCGGATTTTCTGACAGATTATGCAAAGTATGCGGAATATCTGCCGGAAACACTCTATGTGCAGCAGTATGAAACGTCAGACGCTTTGTTTATCACTGATTATGAGGAGGACTCTGATTTAGAAACGGCACCATGTGGCAGCGTATCAGCGGAGCATTTTACAATGTGGACGGAGGAAGAATTGGCGGATTCTGAATCGGCGATGGGAAAGAGGGAGAACCATGCAGTGCGCCTGAAATGGAAGGACACTAAAGCGGCATATTATGAGATCGCACTGGATGAGCCGATGGCAATGGGAGAGGGCGGAATCTGTTTTGATGCCATGGATTTGAGGGAGAAAGCGGAGAATGAACCGATGGATTTTTCTGTGGTGCTGACAGATATCCATGGAAATCGTGCGGTCAGTACTTTATGCGATTCTACGATCCTGTATCCGGCATTTCCGGTAAAATTATCCAAGATCCAGTATATCACAGGAAAAAATGAATATAAGAGGCAGCTTCAGACCGTGCATATCACGGAAAAGCAGTTTACGGAGGAAAACGGATTTGACAGGAGTCAGATCAGAGGTGTACGGTTTGCGTTTGACAGGATAGAAAACGGTGCGGTGAACATGGATAATATCGCTTTTGTAAACTAGAAAAAAGAAAATTTTCCGGGAAGGTGCATATAATAGTGGAAAGAATGATACAAAGGGGAAAATATGCAATTTTTAATACAGGGAGACCGTGGTATCTGGGTGGAATATTTGCAGCTTGCATTGACCAGAGCGGGATATCCGACGAGAATTGACGGAATTTTCGGGGAGCACACCTGTCAGGCGCTGAAAGATTTTACCGGAAATACGGATGTGTGTACGGTAAACCGTGCGGTATGGGAGCAGTTAAAACCATATCTGACCGGATACCGCATGCATACGATCGAAAAGGGAGATACGGTCTTTGGACTGTCGCGCAGATATGGGACAACGGAGGAGGCAATCCTTGTGGCAAATCCGCTGATCGATCCGGATGATCTGGTTGTTGATGCCGTTTTGGCGATCCCGCTTGGATTTCCGCTAGTTCCGCAGATGGTAAAATATACGTCAGTCCTGACACAGTGGATCGTAGAGGGACTTGTGGTGCGCTATCCGTTTCTGTCCGCCGGTGTCATCGGAAAAAGTGTGATGGGAAAGGATATTCACAGCCTTTGGATTGGAACCGGTGAGAAACAGGTATTTTACAGCGCTTCCTATCATGCAAATGAGAGTATTACAACGCCGGTGCTCTTAACGTTTGCAGAGGAGTACGCGGCGGCTTATGCGGCGGGCGGAAACATTGCTTTTTCATCGGCCGCCCGGGAGAAAAATGACGGACAGACGGGCATGGGGCAGGAATCGGTGGATGCGCGGACTTTGTTTGATGAATTCAGGCTCTGCATGGTGCCGCTTGTGAATCCGGACGGGGTGGATTTAGTCAATGGTCTGTTAAACAGTGGTGTATATTACCGCAGGGCAAAACGGATCGCAGATGATTATCCGTCGATCCCGTTTCCGGATGGCTGGAAGGCAAATATTGACGGGGTAGATTTAAATCTGCAGTTTCCGGCGGGCTGGGAGATGGCAAAACAGATCAAGTTTTCTCAGGGCTATGACAAACCTGCACCACGGGACTACGTCGGAAAAGCACCGCTCACGGCACCGGAGAGTGTTGCAGTCTATGAACTGACAAAAGAGAATGATTTTTTACTGATCCTTGCATACCACACGCAGGGTGAAGTCATTTACTGGAAATATCTTGATTATGAGCCGGCAATGTCAAAAGAGATCGCAGATTATTTCGGCAGTGTGAGTGGCTATGCGGTGGAAGAAACACCGGGTGCCTCCGGCTATGCCGGATACAAAGACTGGTTTATCGAGGAATATGACAGACCGGGCTATACAGTCGAGGCGGGCATGGGAGAAAATCCACTGCCGATGACACAGTTTGAGAGAATTTATCATGACAATAAGGGAATTTTGGTTGGCGGCATGACGCAGCTGCGTTAAAATCAAAAGAAAAAGGGCGGCAGAATAAGAAAGAATCCTGGTTTACAGGATTCTCTGCCTGCTTTATAGAAAATTTTTCACGGCTGGGACTAATGTAAAAACTATAGCTTATGAGATAGTTCGTGGCAGATTATTTGAAAAGGAGAATGTGAAAAATGGTAAAAATAGATCTGATTACCGGATTTTTAGGTTCCGGGAAAACAACGTTTTTAAGGAAGTATGCCTCTTATCTGATCACGCAGGGGCAGAATATCGGAATACTGGAAAATGATTTTGGAGCCGTCAATGTGGACATGATGTTGCTTGGCGATCTAAGGGGGGACAACTGTGAACTTGAGATGATATCGGGCGGATGTGATGCTGATACGCATCGGAGACGTTTTAAAACCAAGCTGATCTCGATGGGAATGTGCGGTTATGACCGCGTGATCGTGGAGCCATCTGGGATCTATGATGTGGACGAGTTCTTTGACACGCTCCATGAGGAGCCGCTAGACGGCTGGTATCAGATCGGAAATGTCATCACTGTCTTAGATTCGAATCTGGAAGAAAACCTGCCGGAAGGTGCAGATTTTCTGCTTGCGTCGCAGGCAGCGAATGCAGGGTGTATTATTCTTAGTAAGACACAGGAGACAACAGAACCGGATCAGAAAAATGCGGTTGACCATTTAAACCGTGCACTGGAAAAAATCGGGTGTAAGAGACAGTTTGATAAAGTTTTCGCAAAAGACTGGGATAAGCTGACGGATGAGGACTTTAAAAAGCTGTTATCCTGTGGCTATCGCATGGAAAACTACCTCAAGCCGGATCTGACACAGGAGAAAACATTTCAGTCTCTCTATTTTATGAATATGCACCTGACGGAGGTCAAATTACAGGAAGCCGCACAAAAATTGTTCTCGGACAAGTCCTGTGGAAATGTATTCCGCGTCAAGGGATTTATGAAGAATGAAAAAGAGCAGTGGATCGAACTCAATGCGACCCAAAAGAATCTGGTGATCTCACCAATCAAAATGGGGCAGGAGGTCATCATCGTGATCGGGGAACAGCTGGTGGAGGATGCAATCCGCAGCTGTCTGGAAGTATAGGATCTTAATTGCATTGAACAGTACAGAAATGAGGAGTACCATGCAGACATATTATCAGTTTTACTGGAACAAAATCGATGAGGAAAGTATAAGGATTTTGAGGATATTTGGAGAGTCAGAGGACGTCATCGTGCCGGAGACGATAGGCGGACGTGCAGTCATGGAGGCGGGGGATTACTGCTTTGCGGCGTCGAAACACCTGCCGTCAGAATACGAGTGCACGGTCTGTATTTATGACACGGAGGAAAAAAAGTGGCAGGAGATACCGGCAGATGGTGCAGACTGGAACACACGCCTCGTGGAACTTAGCGGTGACAGGTTAAAAAAGGTGACACTGCCGGATAATATGCACAAAGTGGGAAACTATGCATTTTACAACTGCACCGCATTAGAAATGCTTGAGACCGGAAAGTATCTGGAAGAGATCGGAAGCGATGCTTTTATGAACTGTAAAAAGTTTCATTTTCTGACGGTACGCTGTGATGTGGGGGAGCGCAGCGGGGCAAATCAGATCTTAAGCCGGATTTCTGCAGATATGGAAGTGACATTTCAAGGAAAAACTGGGCAGACAGCCGTCTTTTATCCTGAATATTATGAGAGCTATGATGAGATCGCTCCGGCACATATTTTTGGGCGGAGTATCGAGGGCGAAGGTTTCCGGGCAAGGCAGTGTTTTAAGGAGGGAGTCCCGGATCTAAGTTTGTATGATACGATTTTTCTAAAGGCATGTGCAGAAGAAAAAGAGCACACGCTGCTTCACATTTTAAGCCTGCGGTTACGGTATCCGGTCAGTCTCACGGATGAGGCGAAGGAGCGTTATGTGGCACATTTAAGGGAGCAGGAATTATATATCATACCCAAACTTGTAGAGCAGAAAAATATGGAAATGACCGCATTTTTCTGTGAAAATGGCTGGATCTCGCAGGCGGCAGTCAAAGCCGGATTAGAACAGGCTTCCCGGATGGAGTGGGCAGAAGGAACGGCAGAACTTTTGCACCTGCAGAGTAAATACTTTACGGAGCAGAAAAAAGAACGCTATTCATTTGATGATTTATGGTAAAAAATGTTAAGATGTTGTTAATGACATATTTGTCCTAAACATCATCTTAATCTACCGTAATTTAAAGGAGAGACACAAATGGCGCATATACAGACAGAGTCAGAATGGCAGGAAGAGATGTCGGCGAAGATCATGGAGTTTGTACGGCACGAATTATATATGGAACTGCGGTATTTGAAACTGGCATTATCGCAGTTACAGTTAAAGACCGATCCGAATCTGCGGGCATTTGCGACGGACGGTGCATATCTTTATGTGGCACCGGAATGGCTGATCGGAATTTTTGAGAAAAATGCGCAGTATTTGGACCGTGCGTATCTGCATACGGTGCTTCACTGCATTTTTTCCCATCTGTGGATCGGCGGGAACCGGGACAGGAAAACGTGGCATTTAGCGTGTGATATTGCGGTGGAATACACGATCGACTGGATGCAGGCAGAGTGTACCAAACGTATTTTAAGCTGGACGAGAAAACAGATGTATGACAGGCTAAAAGAGCAGAAAATGGGAATTTCTGCGGCGGTGATATACCGGATGATCGAGAATGAAGAACCGGTACAAAAGCTTTTGCTCCAAAAGGAATTTTACACGGATGACCACTGCTACTGGCCGAAAAAAGAGGATGGACAGGCAAAGCAGGAGCAGGCGGTAAGAAATCAGAACCAGTGGAATAAGATCGCAAGGCAGACGAAGATGGAACAGGAGTTACGCGGCGGCGAGACAACGGACGGCGAAGATTTATTTCTGGCGCAGGCGACAGCGGAAAAGAGCAGAAGAAGTTATAAGGATTTTTTACAGCGGTTTTCCGTGCTGCGTGAAGAAATCGGCGTGAACCAGGAGGAATTTGATTTAAACTATTATACCTATGGATTAAAATTATATGGAAATATGCCGTTGATGGAGCCGCTTGAGAGCCGTGAGGTAAAGAAAATCAGGGAATTTGTGATCGCAATCGACACCAGTTATTCAACGAGTGGTGCACTGGTAGAACAGTTTTTAAAGGAGACATTTTCTGTCCTGACACAGAAAAACAGCTTTTTTGCGCAGTCAAAGATCCGTGTGATCCAGTGTGATAATCAGGTCCGGTCGGATGTGGAATTAAGAAGCGAGCGGGATATTGCGGCACTGATGCAGAAATTTACGGTTGCGGGCGGTGGAAGCACGGATTTTCGTCCGGTATTTTCGTATGTCAATGACCTGATCGAGCGCGGAGAGTTAAAAAATATTGGTGGGCTTTTGTATTTTACGGATGGCAGGGGGACTTATCCGAAAATGAGACCGGACTATCAGACGGCATTTTTGTTTTTAGAGGACTATGATAATGCGGCGGTTCCGCCATGGGCAATCCGGCTTAAGTTAGAGCCGGAGGAATTTGCAGGGACGCCATAAGGGGGACACGAATCAGAAAGTTGAATGAAGGAGAAGGGAAAATGAAATCAAAAACAGATTTGAGCGGAATGTGGGAATTTTGCCTTGACGGGGACAAAAAAGGCATGGAACAGGAATTTTATAACAGACATTTTTCGGACACGATCGCATTGCCTGGAACGACCTCGGAGGCAAAAAAGGGTGGGCGGAGAGAGAAAAGAGAGATAGGATATCTGACCGAACCTTATCATTTTGAGGGGGATGCGTGGTATGGCAGAGAGGTGGAAGTAAAAGATTATCAGCCGGGGGATCAGGTCATTTTAAAATTAGAGCGCACAAGAAAATCTTATGTGTGGATCGATGGCGTGTTTGTGGGAAGCCGTGAGAGTTTCTGCACAAGCCATATCTATGATCTGACTGCATATTTAATGCAGGGCAGGGGACACCTTTCTGTCATGATCAGCAATGTGGATTATAAGGCGCCGGGTGGTCATATGACATCCCCGGATACTCAGACGAACTGGAACGGCATCTTAGGTGAAATTTCACTTCGGGTGTATCGCGGTGTGCGGCTTAAAGATGTTTTTGCAGAGTCGTGTTGGAAGAAACGGCAGCTTAAGATCGCTGTAAATGCAGCGGTGGATGATAAAATATCGCAGTTTTATGCAAAGCTTGCGGTCAGTCTTTGCAAAAAAGGGGAATCCGTGAACTGGTTTTGTGAGAGCGTGCCGGTACAGCTTACTGCGGGAGCAAATGAGATCACACATACATTTGATCTAAAAGGACAGAATGAACCGGAAGGCTGGAATGAGTACACGCCGGTTCTCTATGAAATGAGGGTGGAAATTTCCGGAGAGACGTCCGGCGGCACTTATGCGGATGAAAAAAAGATCTGCATTGGTTTTCGGGATCTCACAACGGATGAGCGGAGTTTTTATCTGAATGGACAGCCTCTGCTGCTGCGTGGAAAACACGACGGAATGATCTTTCCGCTGACTGGCTATGCCCCAATGGATGTGCAGTCCTGGGAAAAGGTGTTTCTGACCGCAAAGGATTACGGGATCAACCACTACCGGTTCCACACCTGCTGTCCGCCGGAAGCTGCATTTGTGGCAGCGGATGAGGTCGGAATGTATTTAGAGCCGGAACTTCCGTTTTGGGGAACGATCGCGGCGGAAGGGGAGCCGGAGTATGATAAGACGAGACAGGAATTTTTAAAACAGGAAGGCTATGATATCTTAAGGGAATACGGAAACCATCCGTCATTTCTCCTGTTTTCACTGGGAAATGAGCTGTGGGGAAATCCGAAAGTGTTAGATGAGATCCTCGGTGATTATAAAGCGGTGGACCGTCGTCACTGGTATGTGCAGGGATCAAATAATTTTCAGTTTGTGCCGACTGTGCTTGTTAATGATGATTTTTTCTGTGGGGTACGTTTTTCAAAAGAGCGGCTGTTCCGTGGATCCTATGCCATGTGTGATGCCCCGCAGGGCCATGTGCAGGTTAAAAGACCGGAAATGGAATACAGTTATGATGATAAAATCCGTCCGGCACAGAAAGCAGAGATGGAGAGTGGTGTCGGGGAGATCGAGATCCAGTTTGGAACAGGGACAAAGAAGGTAAAGGCAGAAGGAAAGGAAGAGTTGATCCCTCACATCCCGGTCGTATCCCACGAGATCGGGCAGTACGAGACATACCCGGATTACCGGGAAATCGAAAAATATACCGGAGTGCTTGTGCCGGAGAATTTAAAGATATTTAAGGAACGGCTGGAGCAGGCCGGCATGGTACATATGGCGCAGAAGTTTTTTCAGGCGTCCGGGAAACTTGCTGTGCAGTGTTATAAACGTGAGTTAGAGACGGCATTTAAGAGCAGAGAACTTGCAGGTTTTCAGATCTTAGATCTCCAGGATTTTACCGGACAGGGGACGGCATTGGTCGGTATCTTAAATGCTTTTATGGAAAATAAGGGATTGATCACGGCGGACGATTGGAGAAGTTTTTGTTCGGATTGTGTGCTGATGCTTTCTTTTCCATCCTTCGTGTATGAAGAAGGAATGAAATTTTCCTACCGCATCCTGTTTTCAAACATGAATCCGACAGAACTTAAAGATGCCAGAATCGTTGTGACCATGCAAAATAAAGTGACCGGGGAGCGCATGAGAAATGAGACAGAGCGGATGCATTTTACACAGACGCGTCTGAGTGAATACGCTGACGGAACATTTCGGATTCCGGAGTGTGGTGTGCCGCAGGTTTATGAGGTCCATGTGGAGATAGAGGGAAGCAGTATAGAGAACAGTTATGAGATCTATGCCTTTCCGAAATGCCATTCTAAACTGGGGGATGTTGTGAACATACTGCGTCAGAAGGCGGATACGCTGCCGGTCATCACCGATCGGTATGAAGAGTTAAAGCGTGCGGTGGCAGAAGGCAGGAAAGTGTTATTTTTTGGCACCGGTATCCGGGATGCCTATGCAATGATCGGAACCTACTGTACGGATTTCTGGTGCTACCCGATGTTTGCATCGATCTCCGAGAGCATGAACAGACCAAAACCGGTTGGAACGATGGGACTTTACATCCGCTCAGAGCATCCGGCGCTGGCGGAGTTTGTGACGGAGGAATATGAGACACCGCAGTGGTGGGATATCGTAACAGAGGAAAAAAATGCAATTTTAGACGGGACAGACATTGAACCGATCGTCTGGGTAATCGACAATTTTGCCCGCAATCACAGGCTTGGACTGATCTATGAGGCGAAAGTGGATAATGGAAGCGTACTGTTTTGTCAGCCGGATCTTTTGCATAAAGATGAGATCGCGGCAAAATGGCTGTTCTACAGTTTGTATCAGTATGCCGCGTCAGAGCGTTTTGTGCCGGAACAGACTATGGAACCCGGACAGATCGAAAAAATGTATGGATAAAAACAGAAAATTTTGAAGAAATGCACATTTTGTGATCTTATATTTGGGAGATACTTATGTATTTTAAAAGAAAAGTATATAACGAATTATTAGAATGGAAAAAGACTTATTCAGATAAATACGCTGTTTTGCTTGAAGGTGCCAGACGGGTTGGAAAATCGACGATCGCGGAAAATTTTGCCCAAAATGAATATAAATCATATATTTAATAGATTTTTCAAAAACAGCGAATAATATACGGGAATGTTTTGATGATATAGGAAATTTGAATATGTTTTTTTGAGACTTCAGGCGGAAACCGGAGTGACATTATATGAACATGAGTCATTGATCATTTTTGATGAAGTACAACTTTTTCCTAAAGCAAGGCAGGCAATAAAGCATCTTGTTTTGGATGGGAAATATAGTTATCTCGAAACCGGCTCTTTGATTTCAATAAAGAAAAATGTAAATGAAAAGACTTATAGTTGCAAGCAAAAAGCATGCGGTTCTATATAAATTTAGAAGCGGCATGCTTTTTTTGGGATTCATGTCAAAAAACGCAAATTCACAAAAATACATGCGAATAAAGTCTGAAAATTACCGTATATCCGGAAAATGACAACTGCTATAATGAAATCTGCGTCGACAAATGAAAAAAAGTACATGTGGTAAACAAAAATTTTTTTACCTAAAGTTATCAGACAACACGCAATATGACGCGGAAATAAGAGAAAAAATATAAAATAGTACTTATTTACCACACAACGGTTTCTGTGGATATTGAACGAAAAGCGGCACGAAAATAACTTAAAAAATAAAAAATTAAGTAAATGTGAACAAAGTGTGAAAATCCAATAAAATATCTTCTACAAAAAGCAGAAAAGAAAAATGTGTATATTACACAAAAATAATTACAAATATTGACATATAATAATGCAATATATATAATTAAAATTAAGTTAACGATAACTTAAAAGTTAATAGGACTAATAAAATTAGCTGGAAGGGTTTGAGGGGAAGAAATATTGTTATAAATTAAGAGGGGGATAGCCGTGAGAATGGGATTTTTGAAACAGGGGTTTTCGGGTGCACTGGCGGCAGTGATGGTTTTGACATCCGGAGGGCTTTGCGTGGGGCAGAGTGTGACGATTCACGCAGAGACAAAGGCAAAGACGTATGAGGATTATAAAAAAGTGCTCAATTATACGGCAGAATATCAGGGGTATGAAGCCTATAAAGAGGGACTTGAAAATGTAAAAAGACCGGAGACGTCTTATGAGATCAACGGAGCCGATTATGTGACATGTGAGGGCATGGAGCCGGAAGTTCTTACCGATTATGAGGGGATGGAAGGAACCTCTGTCTACACGGAAGAGAGTGGGATGCTTACCTATGAGGTGGACATTGCGGAGGAAGGCATGTATGAGTTTGGTATTTCCTACTATCCGGTAGCGGGAAACGGTTCCTCCATTCAGAGAAGTTTTTTTGTGGACGGCGAACTTTCGTACCGGGAACTTTCACTGATCGAATTTTCAAGAGTGTGGGTAAACACCTCCGATATCTGGGATGAAGACAATCAGGGAAATGATTTAAAGCCTACGCAGATGGAGGCACCGGAATGGCTCTTTTCCAGGTTTTACGATCAGGACGGTTATGTGACGGAACCGCTCTCCATTTTCCTCACAAAGGGAAAACATGAGATCACCGTCGTTTCCCGCAGAGAGCCGATGATCCTTCATTCCATTTATTTACAGAATGAGGAATCGCTTTTCGATTACAAGACCGTGTACGAACAGCAGAAAAAGGACGGGGTATCAGATACCAGCGGACAGTCCATTGAGATCCAGGCAGAATATGCGACGAAAAAGTCGTCGAGAATGCTTTATCCGGTACAGGATCAGTCCTCACCGGCGATCACACCGTACAGTGCGAAAGAGTTAAAAAATAACTCCATCGGCGGCAATAGCTGGAGACTGACGGGACAGTGGATCGAATGGGAATTTGACGCGGATGCGGATGGCTTTTACAATATCACCTTACATTCGAAACAGAACTTCGTCAAAGGAATCTATGTTTCCCGCAAGATCATGATTGACGGGGAAGTACCGTTTGAGGAATTAAACCATTACGGTTTTACTTATGACAGTACCTGGAAAATGACAACACTCTCCGATGCATCAGGGGAACCATACCGGTTTTATCTGAACAAAGGCCACCACACCTTGCGTATGCAGGTGGTGCTCGGCGATTTTGCCGGAGTCATCAGCGATGTGCAGAGCATTGTGACAGAGTTAAACAGCGAGTACCGCAAGATCATCCGGATCACCGGCGTGTCACCGGATGAGTACCGCGATTACCAGATCGAGAAACGTCTTCCGGAACTCGAGGGCGAACTGAAAGTGATTCGGGATGAACTCGATGAGGTGTTAAACACCTTAGATACACTGGGCGTTGCCGGAAGTGAGGAGACCGTCATTATCACCATGCGGGATCAGCTTAATGAAATCCTGCGGGATACGGAAAAGATCACGAAGATGGTGAAGGCATTTAAAACGAATGTCAGCGCACTTGGAACGTGGATCACGAACGCACAGCAGCAGCCATTACAGTTAGACGCCATCTATATCACTTCTCCGGATCAGAAGGTAACGGAAGAAAACGGATCCGTGGCAGCAGGCGTCGTACATGAGTTTAAGAAATTATTCTATTCCTTTATCGTAGATTACAATGCGATCGGAAATGTTGCGGAGGAAGGCGAGGACAGCAGGACGATCACTGTATGGATCGGAAGCGGACGTGACCAGGCGAACGTCATCAAAGCACTGATCGATGAGACTTTTACACCGGAGACGAATATCAATGTCAATGTACAGCTTGTGGATATGAATACATTACTGCAGGCGACGTTAGCCGGACAGGGACCGGATGTGGCACTGCAGGTGGCAAACGGAACAAACGGAACGGTAGCAACCTCATCCACCGGAACGACGGCATCTTCGAATGATCTTCCGGTCAACTACGGACTCAGAAGTGCAGTTGTGGATCTGACACAGTTTCCAGATTATGAGGATGTAGTGAAACGTTTCCGCGAGAGCGCGGTGGAACCGTTTATGTATGACGGTGCACTGTATGCGCTGCCGGAGACACAGTCGTTTGAGATGATGTTTTACCGGAAAGATATTTTAAACGAACTTGGAATTGAGATACCAAAGACCTGGGATGATATGAAAGTCGTGTTATCCGAGCTTTCCAAAAATCAGATGTCGCTTGGCATGTTGCCGACGGAGCTGACTTTCACCAGTCTTTTATATCAGCACGACGGCGAGCTTTACAATGAAGATGCGACAGCATCCGCGTTAGATTCGGATGAGGCGGTCAATGCATTTAAGACTTACTGTGAGTTCTACACAGATTACAAATTAGACCGTGAGACCTCCGTGGAACAGCGTTTCCGTACCGGAGAATCACCGATCATCATTGCAGACTATACGACTTACAATGTACTTGAAGTATCAGCACCGGATATCAAGGGCTTATGGGGATTTACGGCACTGCCGGGCGTGAAAGAGGAGGATGGAAGCATCAATAATATCTCCGCAAGCACAGGACTTGCATGTATGATGATGAGCGGCACGAAAGATAAGGAAGCATCCTGGGAGTTCATGAAGTGGTGGCTTTCTGCAGAGATCCAGACTTCCTATGGAGAAGAGATGGAAGGTCTGATGGGTGAGGCAGCACGTTATCCGACAGCAAATATTGAGGCATTTGCGAACCTGCCGTGGCCGACCGATGACTACGAGGCGTTGGAGGCACAGTTTGCAAACGTAAAGGGAATCCGTCAGGTACCGGGAAGTTACTTTACCTGGAGAAACGTGAACAATGCGTTCTATACGGTTGCAGTCGCAGATGAAGATAAGAGAATGCAGCCAAGAGAAGCCCTTTATGAATATCTCGAATATATCAATGCCGAGATCACAAGTAAACGCGAGGAGTTTGGTATGAAAACCGCGTCCGATGCGAAGCAGTAAACGCAGGCTGGACAAAGGGAATGGAGATTGGGATGGGAGAAACAAAGAAAATGCAAAAAAGGAGTAAGTGGCAGCAGACAAAACTGGAAATGAAAAAATACAGGATGTCCTATGTGATGATCGCACCGTATTTTATACTGTTCTTTTTATTCACGGTTTTGCCTGTGCTTGCCTCGATCGGGATCAGTTTTACCGATTTCAACATGTTAGAGACACCGAATTTTGTCGGTTGGAGAAATTACATCAAATTGCTTTTGGATGATGATGTATTTAAAAAAGCATTCAAAAACACGATCATCTTTGCAGTGATCACAGGCCCGTTAAGTTACATCATGTGTTTCCTGTTTGCGTGGATCATCAATGAGTTTAAGGGAAAATTAAGGGCGTTTTTGACACTGATCTTTTATGCACCGTCGATTTCCGGTAACGCCTTTATGGTATGGGCAATCATCATTTCCGGTGACCGTTACGGATACTTAAACGGCTGGCTGATGAAGTGGTCATTCCTTTACGAGCCGATTCAGTGGATGAAAACAGAAAAATATGTGCTGCCGATCCTTATTATCGTACAGCTCTGGCTGAGTCTTGGAACCGGATTTTTGACCTTTATCGCAGGTCTGCAGACGGTCGACAAGAGTCTTTACGAGGCTGGTGCGATGGATGGCATCAAAAACCGCTGGCAGGAATTGTGGTACATCACGATTCCGTCCATGCGTCCACAGCTCATGTTTGGAGCCGTCATGCAGATCACACAGTCGTTTGCGGTGGCAGATATCTCCATCAACCTTGCGGGAAATCCGAGTGTGAATTACTCCGGTGCGACCATCGTCACACATCTGATCGATTACGGCAGCGGTACCCGCTATGAGATGGGTTACGCCTGCGCAATCGCAACCGTTTTATTCGCGCTGATGGTTGGAACAAACCAGATCGTACAAAAAGCAATCAGAAGGGTGGGTGAATAGTTTGAAAAGAAAAAAAGATTACTATAAAAAACCATCCCGCTGGAAAATCAGACATACGAAACAGTTAAACCGTTCCATGGCGGGGAACACGATCCTGTTTGTGATCATGGGGATCTGTGGTGTGTTTATGGCACTGCCGCTTGTGATGATCTTAAACAATGCGTTAAAACCGCTGGACGAATTGTTCCGCTATCCTCCACAGATCTTTGTGCGGAACCCGTCACTGGATAATTTCAGCGACCTGTATGTACTGATGTCAAGTTCCTGGGTGCCGTTTACCCGGTATGTGTTAAACACACTGATCATTACAGGGCTCGGAACCGTAGGGCATGTGCTGTTTGCATCCTTAGCAGCCTATCCGCTTGCAAAACATGATTTTCCGGGAAAGAAATTTTTATTCTCGATGGTCGTATTATCATTGATGTTTTCCTACAATGTCACTGCCATCCCGAACTATATGATCATTTCCTGGCTGGGGATCAACAATACATATTTAGCAGTCATTTTACCGGCATTTGCATATGGACTTGGGCTTTACCTGATGAAGCAGTTCATGGAGCAGATCCCGGATTCGCTGATCGAATCGGCAAGACTTGACGGAGCCGGGGAGTTTCGGATCTTCTTTTCCATTATCATGCCAAACGTAAAACCTGCATGGCTGACATTGGCGATCTTCCAGTTTCAGACATTATGGGCAAACACCGGAAGCGGATTTTTGCGGAGTGAGCAGTTGAAACCTCTCCAGTACGCACTGTATCAGATCGTCGCAGGAGGCCCGGCAAGACAGGGTGCAGGAGCGGTGGTACAGCTTATCATTGCTGCGATACCGATCACGTTCTTTATCATCTGTCAGAGTAACGTCATCGAGACGATGACCACATCCGGTATGAAGGACTAATGGGGGGAGAAGAAAATGCCAGAAAAAGGAATGCGAAAGTGTATATTCGCCGCGGCGGCAGCAGTTGCAGTACTTCTTTCCGATATCGGAGGAACGGCTGTCTATGCCGGGGAGAATGTGCCTTATGAAACGTACAACTATGATTATTATGAAGACATCAAATACACACCGGCGGCGTATGTGCCGGACGGTACCGTAACGGGGGATGTCATTGGATGTGGAAATTTTTCCAGTCCGCAGGACTTAAATACCGATGCAGATGGAAATGTCTATATCGCAGATACCGGAAACAACCGGATCGTTGTGACAGACTCTGATTTTCAGTTAAAGACGGTGATTGAGGGGTTTTTAAATGACGGAAAGGAAGACAACTTTTCCTCTCCAAATGGAGTTTATATTTCGGAAAACGGATATCTGTATGTTGCGGACACCGGTAATTACCGCGTGGTCGAGTTAGACAAAAATGGAAATCTGATCCAGATCATCGAGAATCCGCAGTCGGATATCCTTGGAGAAAATTATGTGTTTTCTCCGCTTAAAGTAGCTGTTGACTATGCAGACAGGATCTATGTCATTGCACAGAACCAGTTTGAAGGGATTATGGCGTTTGATGCAGAAGGAAACTTCACCGGTTTTACCGGAACGATCAATGTACAGATCACAACAGCGGAGATCATCTGGAGAAAACTTTCCACGAAAGCACAGCGTGCAAAACAGCAGCTTTTCATTCCGACGGAATTTACCGGAATGGAGATCGACTCCGACGGTTTCGTCTATGCGACGAACGTGGATGCGGAGGGAGAACAGTCCGTGCGCCGCTTAAATCCAAGCGGGGAGGATGTGATCCAGAAAGGTGCTGCCGGGGTATCCGGTGATATTTTATGGCGGCTTACCGGTGATTATTCGGGAGCATCCCGCATCATCGATGTAGTGGTCAGGGAGAAAGGAATCTATTCGGTCATCGACTCCACGCGGGGAAGGATCTTTACCTACGATCATGAAGGGAATCTTCTCTATATCTTTGGTGGTATCGGAAGTCAGGAGGGTACCTTTGATACGCCGACCGCGATCGATACGATCGGGGATGAGATCATTGTACTGGACGGTTCCAAAAATCTTGTGGATAAATACAGGGCAACCAATTACGGTTTCCTGATCAACCAGGCAGTCGGTCTCCGCTACGACGGGGATGAGGCAAGCGCCGTAGAGTGCTGGAAACAAGTTTTAAAATTAGATTCCAATTTTGAACTCGCCTATGTCGGAATCGGAAAAAGTTATCTCGCCGCAGGAGAAAATAAAAAGGCGATGGAGTGCTTTAAGACCGGAAATAACAGACAGTATTATTCCATTGCATACAAGCGTTACCGGAATGAGATCTTAAAGGAAAACTTAACCGGATATCTGACTGCGGCACTGGTTCTTATCATTCTGCTGGTGCTCTGGAATAAGATCGGCAAAAAGAAATGGAAAGAGAGGAGGGCGTCTCATGTTTAAGAAAAAAGTAAAGTATGCATTTTATACACTGGGGCATCCGTCCGACGGTTTCTATGAGATCAGGCACCGCGGCAGGGGAAGCGTGGGACTCTCGATCCTGTTCGTCTTTCTGTTTGCAGTCTGCTTTTCTGCAAACAGGCAGTATGCGGGCTTTGTGGTCAACAATGTAAATCCGATGGAGATCAACAGTCTCGCGGAGATCTGTGCGGTATTTCTTCTGTTCTTTCTGTTTTGTGTCGGAAACTGGTCGATCACCTGCCTGATGGACGGTGAGGGAAGATTTAAGGATATCGTTACGGTGTGCGGTTACGCAATGCTTCCAATGATACTTACATTTATTCCGGCGATCCTGTTTTCACAGGTGGTGGCAGAAGATGAAGAAGCGTTTTATTATCTGCTCTTAGCAGTCGGAATTGCATGGTTTTTGTTCCTGGTGCTGGTTGGTATCATGACGGTACACAATTATACATTGGGAAAAACGCTTGCAACGATGATACTGACTTTTATCGCAATGCTGGTCATTATTTTTGTGGTGATGCTTTTGTTTTCACTGATCGGTCAGGTGATCTCGTTTATAGAGAGCTTATATAATGAGATCATGCTGCGGGTATAGGAAATGGGGGCAGAAATGGGGTTTACTATGAAACGAAAAATAAAATGGAAAGTGGTTGTGGCCGCCGGGGCAGCGGTCATCGCCGTGGGAGTGATCGCAAATGTCGTATTCCGTTATTTCAGATATGATGCGTACAAACAGTATCTTTCTTCCTATGAAGTGGAGAGTGGAAGCGAATTTCAGGCGGCAAAGGATGACAAACCGTCAGTTCCCGGCATGGTCTTGGTTGCGGAAAACGATACATTAAAACTTTATACCAATACAGAAACGACAGAGATCGCAGTCTACGAAAAAGAATCCGGAAATATCACCTATTCCAATCCGGTGGAGCGCGATTCCGATGCGATTGCCGCTGGTGTGAATGCGGCAGAACTGAATGCGACACTGACACTTACCTATTACAATGCGGCGAGAAACAGTGCGACGATGAACAATTATGATATGAGCATCGAAAAAGGACAGTTTACCGCAGAGAGTATTGAAAATGGCATCCGTTATACCTATACACTTGCAGATCTTGATTCGGCAACAGGTATCGTACCGTTGCAGATCACAGAGGAGCGGCTTCAGACACTGGTGTTAGATAAGTTAGACAAAAAGGATGCAAGAACGGTAAAAGCAAAGTTTCGTCTGAAAGACGGCGTCTATAAGCTGAATGAAAAGGCACAGTCCTCGAAAGTCGGAATGGGAAAATTAAATAAACTGTTCGAGCAGGCGGGATACACCGCAGATGACTATGCCGTGGATATGTCAGAGACGGATGAGAAGGAGAATATTTCCTTTACAATCCCGATTGAGTACCGGCTGACAGAAAACGGGCTGAGCGTTTCTGTTCCGACAAAGGAAATCGAGGAGAAGGGTGGAGCCGTGATCTCAAGGATCCGTGTCCTTCCATTCTTCGGGGCGGCGGGGACGGATGCAGATGGCTATATGTTCGTGCCGGACGGATCGGGAGCACTGATCAATTTAAACAACGGTTGTAAAAACGCAGCGTACAGCCAGAATATCTACGGGATCGACCCGGTCGTACAGAGCTATGTTGTGACAGAGTATACAGAGGATGCAAGGATTCCGGTATTTGGAATGAAAAATGGCGATAGTGCATTTCTTGGCAGGATCACAGGCGGCGATGCACTCGCAATCGTAAATGCGGATGTGTCCGGAAAACTTAACAGTTATAATTACGTTTACCCGGAGTTCTGTGTCAGGGAGATCGAACTATTGAATATGTTCGGTGTCAGCGGAAATCAGGCGGATGTGCCGGTACTTGAAAATGATATTTACGATGAAAATCTTACGGTATGTTATTCTTTCCTTTCTGGGGATGAGGCAGATTATTCCGGCATGGCAAAATGTTACCGCAGCCAGCTCATCAAAGAGGGTGTGTTAAAGGAGACAAACGACACCGGAGATATCCCGTTGTATTTAGATGTTCTTGGCGGTGTGGAGACGAAAAAACATGTGATGGGTGTTCCTTACACAGGAATCTCTGCGATGACCACTTACGAGGAAGCGGAAAAGATCTTAGAGGAGTTTTACGGCGAGGATATCACAAAGATCCGTATGAATTACGAAGGCTGGTTCAACGGCGGCATCTATCATGATGTGGCAGATAAGATCAAACTGGTTAAGAAAGTCGGAAGTAAAAAAGATTTTGAACATTTAAGTGATGTCTTAGAGGAAAATGGTGGAGCTTTATATGGAAATGTTTCCTTCCAGAAAGTACCGTATACTTCCAAACGTTTTAACGATGTGCTTGAGGCGTCAAAGTATTATTCCGGTTATGTGGTTGAACTTGGTGCCGTCAATCCTGCGACGATGCGGCAGACAAGTACCTTAAACTGGTATGACGAGCTCGCATATTATATGATCTCACCGAAGTTTTTAAACCGCTATGTAGACAAATTTACGGATAAGATCACAAATTACGAGATCAGCGGTATCTGTCTGAGGGATCTTTCGAATGTTTTAGTCTCCGATAAAAAGAGAACCGAGCTGATCGACAGACAGGCAGCAAAACAGATCGTGGAAGCGCAGTATGGAAAACTTGCAGCGACGGAAAAGACGCTGATGGAGGAGGGCGGCAACGCTTACACCTTCGGTTATGTCTCCGACATCATCGACGCACCGGTGGAGTACAGTCAGTTTTACATCATTGATGAGCAGGTGCCGTTTTATCAGATGGTCATTCACGGAAGTATTGATTATTCCGGGGAGGCATTAAATCTCAGGGATGCTGACATTGATGACGCACTGCTTCTTACTTACATCGAGTATGGCTGTGCACCGAGATTTACATTTTCCTGGGAAGATTCAAGCATCATGAAATATACTTCCTCGGCGGACCAGTATTCCACCTGCTACCAGACCTGGATGAGTGATGCCGTAAATGTTTACCAGACGATCAACGGAGCTTTAAATCAGGTGCAGGGTGCTGCGATGATCCATCACGAAGTGACAGAGGGCGGCCTTGTCAGGACCGAGTATGACAATGGTGTCAGCATTTATATCAATAAGACAGATAAGAGTATCACAGAGGACGGTGTGACTGTAGATGCAATGAGTTATCAGGTAAAGGGAGGTAAGGCATAATGAAGAAAAAGAAAAAGTTATCTTTACTGCAGAAACGTGCCCTGACAGGTTTTGCATTTATCACACCATGGCTGATCGGATTTTTATGGTTCTATGTAAAAAGCCTGATCCAGGCAGTGCGGTTTAGTTTAAGCAAGATGGAGATGCTTGAATCCGGCGGATATACATTGAAGTTTACCGGTCTTGATAATTTCAAATATGCACTGTTTCAGGATCCGACTTACAACCAGATCCTGGCGACTTCCATCCGGGATATCGTTATTGATGTTCCACTGATTATTTTTTTCAGTTTGTTTATCGCGATGATCTGTAATGGTAAGTTTAAGGGAAGAACGTTAGTCCGTGCGATTCTGTTTCTGCCGATCATCATGAATGCCGGAGCAATCAATAATGCGATCGAGATGGCAAGGGAGGCGGTTACCGGTGGTGTTGCAGCAGTATCTGCGGAGGCGGCAGTTGCATCGGGTGTGAATGTAGACTATTTTATGAACCTGTTTATGGATCTCGGATTTCCGGTTGCACTGCTCGATTATATCACAGCGGCAGTCGGACGGATCTTTGACATTGTGCAGGCATCCGGCGTGCAGATCATTATCTTTATCGCAGCACTGCAGTCCGTGCCGGGAGCGTTGTATGAGGTGGCAAAGATCGAAGGCGCGACAGGGTATGAGACATTCTGGAAAGTGACGTTTCCGATGGTATCTCCGCTTATCATCACAAATGTTGTGTATACGATCGTGGATTCCTTCGTAGACAGTGATGTTGTGGAAAAGGCATACGATATGGCGTTTGTCAATTTTGACTGGGGCGTGAGTGTTGCGATGAGTTTACTCAGTTCCGTGATCGTCATCGCATTGCTGGTCATTGTATGTAAGCTGATTTCAAAGAAAGTATTTTACTATAATTAGGGGGTGGCAGAGTATATGAATATCAGAAATTTAAAAGACCAGCCTCTCGATGAGATTCAGGTAAAGAAAGCGGGAAGACAGATCAAGGGTTTTCTGATCTGGCTGCTTAAGGTGGTGATCATTGTCGGTATTTCCTACATTATATTAGGACCGCTGATCACGATCGTTGCAAATTCATTTTTTACGGCAAACGATCTCTACAATCCGGTTGTCATGCTGCTTCCGGCAGAGGGTACTCTGCAGAACTATATTACATCTTTTACAAGAATGACGTACCCGAGGACGCTTGCGACAACGTTCGCCTATGTGATATCGCTGACGCTGATCCAGATCTTTATCTGCTCCATGGCAGGGTATGGATTTGCAAGATATGAGTTCCCGTTTAAGAAAGTATTGTTTGGCTGTGTGATCTTAACGATCGTAATTCCGAATGATACGCTGATGCTTCCGCTTTATACACAGTTCCGTAACTTTGATATCTTCGGAATCATACATCTTGTGACAGGACACGGCATCAATCTTCTTAGTACGGAAGTTCCAATGTATATCATGACAGCATTGGGATGCGGACTGCGGTCAGGACTTTACATTTACATTTTTAACCAGTTTTTTCGCGGACTGCCAAAGGAAATCGAGGAGGCAGCGGTCGTGGACGGTGCGGGATCGTTTTACACTTATTTCCGCATCATGCTGGTCAATGCGATGCCGTCTGTCCTTACCGTCAGCATTTTCTCACTGGTATGGCAGTACAATGATACATTTTATGCAAAATTATTTTCCATCAACTCAAAATTGCTCATGAGCATGCGGATTTCTACTTTGCGGGCATCGATCGAGTTTATCGATCAGATCAAGGATACGGCAGTGTCACAGCTTTATCTGTATGCCGGAATCGTGTTGATGGTGATACCGATCGTTATTATCTACATTTTGTTACAGAAGCGTTTTATCGAGGGAGCCAGCCGCAGCGGTATCGTTGGTTAGAATGGTAACTTCGAAAACAATATATTTTTATTTATAAGAAGGAGGTTTTCACATGAGAAGGAAAACAGTTGGAAACAAGGTGGTTTCAGTACTTTTGGCAGGTGCACTTGCAGCATCACTTGCAGCATGCGGCGGAAATACTGCGAACACGGGGGCAGATGCAGGAAATAACGCAGCAGATGCTGGCACAAAGGAAGATACAAAGAGTGCAGAAACCGAAACCGCAGCAGATACGGAGGAGAGTTCAGATGCAGCAGTGGCTGACAGTGGCTACGAGGCAAAGGATTTAGGCGGAAGAACCATAAAGATCGGTCTCTGGTGGGATGAATACTGGGACAGCAATTATCAGTCTTTAGATGATATCGAAGCAGCAGGCGGTTCCTGGACAAATGAGGAGACCATGCAGATGAAACTTGATGCAGTCCGTGCCGTAGAGGAAAAATGGAACTGCAAGATCGAGTGGGTAAACCTTGGATGGGATGGAATCATTGACAGCATCAATACATCTGTCACAGCAGGTACACCGGACTGCGATATCTACCTGACAGATCTTCAGTTTGGTATCTCACCGGTTGCAAATGGATATGTACAGAAAATTTCTGATTATGCACCGGCTGACTCTGATATCCTGACAGACGGAACGGTATTCACAAGACAGAATCTGCTTGGCAATGATGATTACTTATTCCATGAGTCGACCACGATTCCGTCCGGTGCCATGTATATGACATACAATGCAGCCATGATCGATTCTTTAGGTTTAGAGGCACCGGAATCTCTTGCTGAAAAAGGAGAGTGGACCTGGGATAAATTTGCAGAATATGCAAAAGCATGTACACAGGATACGGACGGCGACGGCAACATGGATGTATACGGATACGGCAGTGCATGGACTCTGACTGTTCAGGGATTCTGCGCTTCGAACAACGCTACAATCGCAGATTCCTCCACAGAGGGATTAAGTGATCCTAAGACGGTTGAGGCGTTCAACTTTATCGACCAGTTATACAATGTAGATAAATCTGCAAGACCTTACCAGGATGACTGGAACAACGACCTCTTAGCTTTCTCTTCCGGAAAAGTAGCTTTCGCATTTGCACAGCCATGGATCTTAATCCAGGAGATCGACAATCATGATTTTGATATGAGAATCTGCCCGGCACCGGTTGGACCAAGCGGAGATGGAAGCATGACGCCGGCTATGATCACAAACAACTACATGATTCCGGTTGGTGTTGAGGATGCAACTTCTGTTTACTGTGTATTTGAGGAGATGATGAACTGGTATCATGATGATATTTCTTATCGTGATGATCCGGAGTGGTTTGAGTCTGGTTTTGTTGATGAGGATCAGGTTACACTTGCAAACAAACTTGGCGCACTTGCAAATAATGATCTCTGGAACAGCATTGACTCTGAGGGTGCAGTCAGCAAAGTATTTTACGGTGATGTTGTAAATGGCGACAGCACAGTATCACAGGCGATTGAGTCTAACAAACAGATCTTACAGGATGAGATTGATACGTTGAAGATCCAGTAGTGAACTGGTATGATCTGGATGTCAAAAGGTATTCCGTGTTTGGCATAACCTTTTGACATCCGGAGCAGAATTAAAGTATTTATTAAGAAAAGAACTGTGCAAAAGAAATATTTGACCGATATCTGTTTTGCAGAATTTTTTTCAGGGAAAAGGGGCGAAGAACATGAACAGTATGTTTGGACCGGAGACGAAGTTTTTTAAGGTGACAAATCAGATTGGAAATATACTTTTAGTGTCGGTTTTGTGGCTGATCGGATGTATTCCGGTCATTACGATCGGAACATCGACGATCGCGATGTATTATGCGATGGTAAAAGCCGTGCGTTGTGAGGAAGGGTATGTGACAAAAGAGTTTTTCCGTTCTTACCGGCAGAATTTAAAGACAGGGATCGTGCTGACGGTTATTTTTCCTGGATTGGCAGCGGTGCTGTGGCTTGATCACAGTTATACGGTAAAGCAGGTTTCAATCGTGGCAGGGGCACTTGAAATGGTATATCTTCTGCTTGCGTTTGTGATCGCAGGGATCGTGCTCTATCTGTTCCCGGTATTGTCGAGATTTACGATGGATGTATTTTCGTGTTTTAAGCTGGCGCTGTTTATGGTCTTTAAACACCTTCCGACAACGATTCTGCTATTATTACTTGTGGCTGTTGGTGTAGTGCTTGCGCTGTTGATCCCGATCCCGATGATCTTTGTGATGCCTGGAGTGTGCTGTTATTTTGGAAGTTTCCTTATGGAGCGGATCTTAAGAAAATATATGGCAAAGCCACAGAGCAAAGAAGAGGAAGAAAAATGGTATTACCGGTAAGCGGTTTTAGGAGGAATTCAGATGGCAAACGTGACTATGCGTGATATTGCGGAAAAGCTGGGAGTCAGTATCGTCTCCGTGTCGAAAGCACTCACGGGAAAAGAAGGAGTCAGTGAGGAACTTCGTGAAAAAGTAAAAAAGGAAGCCGACAGGCTTGGATATCGTTATAACCTCGGAGCAAAGGGGCTTAAGGAGGGAAGAAACTATAATGTCGGTGTAATCATTCCTTCCTACTATACAGATGACACGAGCAATGCATTTTATATGAAAATGTACCAGTGTGTTGCAAAATGCCTGACCAATTACGATTATGCGACGATGTTGGAACTGGTGGATACGAGGATGCAGGAAATGATGATCCTGCCGCAGATTGTGGGGGATAACAGGCTGGATGGACTGATTCTGATGGGAGAGTTAGACGAGACATATTTAAAAAGATTAAAACAGATGAATATTCCGATGATCTACATGGATTTTTATGATCTCTCCATGGAGACGGATTCTGTCAGCATGGATAATATCAGCGCGGAATACAAGATGACGGAGTATTTAATTGAACTTGGACATAAAAAGATCGCCTATGTCGGTTCGATCAATGCCACTACGAGCATTATGGACCGTTATTTAGGATATAGAAGGGCATTACATCATTATAATATCCTATATCGCGAGGATTATCTGATTGAGGACAGAGGTGAGGACAGACTTTTTAAAGAACTGGCTCTGCCAGAGGATATGCCGACGGCATTTGTCTGTAACAATGATGAAATTGCCTGTATCCTGATCGAAAAATTAGAAAAAATGGGATACAGTGTGCCGGAGGATATATCGGTCACAGGGTTTGACAATTATCCGTTTATCCGACGCAATGCGTCGGGACTCACGACTGTGGATGTGGATATCGCAATGATGGCGTCCGAGGGCGTGGAGCTTTTGTTAGAACGCCTCAATGATAAACGGGAAACATTTGTGAGACGTGTCGTAAGCGGACATATTGTGATCCGGAAATCGACTGGGAAAGCGGCGACAGAGCCGTAAACTGAGCCAGAGAAGACTGGGAAAGCGGCGACAGAGCCGTAAATAAGTCAGAAAGCGGATTAACAGAATTATAAATGAAATGAGTCAGAAACGGCAGAACAGATGCCGCTATGAATAAAAAGGAGAAGGAGCGCACGGGTTTTATTGTCAGAAACATAAAAACAGAAAAGAGAGATGCGCAGAATGGAGGAGCAGACAAGATGGGAAATGTAAAAATGATCAGTCCGGCAGTGCCGAACATGCCGTGGCAGGAGAGGTCGGAGAAAATCGTAAATGCGCCGGTGTGGCGCTACAAGGAGAATCCGATTATTGGAAGAAATCCGGTAGAAGGGGTGGCAAGGATTTTTAACAGCGCAGTAATACCGTATGAAGGAAAATTCATCGGCGTATTCCGTGGGGAGCAGACGAATGGAATCCCGTATGTTTACCTGGGAAGAAGCGAGGATGGTATTCATTGGGATTTTGACAAAGACAAGGTACGTTTTGTGGATGAAGAAGGCAATGATTTTATGCCGGTATATGCGTATGATCCAAGGCTTGTAAAAGTGGAGGATACCTATTATATCATCTGGTGTGGGGATTTTTACGGTGCAGCGATCGGAATGGCAAAAACGAAAGATTTTAAGACATTTACCAGAATTGAAAATCCGTTCCTGCCGTTTAACCGGAATGCTGTACTTTTTCCGCGCAAGGTAAATGGAAATTTCCTGATGCTGTCAAGACCTTCCGACAGCGGACATACCCCGTTTGGTGATATTTTTATAAGTGAGAGTAAAGATCTTACCTATTGGGGAAAACACCGTCATGTGATGGGACGCGGCAATGAATGGTGGGAGTCCTTAAAGATCGGAGGAGGAGCAGCACCGATCGAACTTGAGGATGGATGGCTGCTGTTTTATCACGGTGTCAGTGGAACCTGTAACGGCTATGTATATTCGATCGGCGGGGCGATCTTAGACAAAGAAAATCCATCTATTGTAAAATACCGCTGCACCGATTTCCTGTTAACACCGGAAGAATGGTATGAGGAACGTGGATTTGTTCCAAATGTCTGTTTCCCGTGTGCAACGATCCATGATTCTGCAACCGGAAGGATTGCCATTTATTATGGGGCAGCGGACAGTTATGTCGGTCTTGCATTTACAACGGCAGATGAGATCGTTTCATATATAAAGGAACACAGTGTGACAGGGGAATCTGATACGGAGATTGGAAGAAGATAAAACTTGAAGCAAGTTGTTCCCTGGCAAAACAAATTGTTTTGAAATGAGGATTATTATGAAGTTAAATAAGTTGGGAAAGTTCGCCGCACTGTGTATGGCAGGATGCATGCTGCTTGGTGGCTGTGGCGCAGAAAATCCGGCAGATGAAAAAACGGTGACGGGCAATGCCGCTGATGTGTCGGCAGAAAAAAGTGAGACCAGGATGGATTCTGAAAATAATACCACAGAAAAAAATGATATGGCAGCAGAAGATACAGCAGCGGAGACAGAAAGTGCAGAAACAGAAACGGAGGATAGTGGTGTGGCGATACCGGAAGTTGTAATTGAACCGAAGGAGATACCTGATACAGACGGAATGAAATTTGTGCGGGATATGAAGATCGGATGGAATCTTGGCAACACATTTGATGCAATTACGAATGCACAGAAAGAAGATGATCTCAGTATTGAGTGGTCGTGGTGCGGCGAGAAGACGACAAAAGAAATGATCGATGCAGTAAAGGTAGCAGGTTTAAAACCGCTTCGCCTGCCGGTGTCATGGCATAATCATGTATCGGGAGATCATTACACGATCAGTGAGGCATGGCTTGACAGGGTGCAGGAAGTGTTGGATTATGCGGTTGATGATGACATGTATGTGATTTTAAATATCCATCATGATACGGATAAAGAGTACTGTTACCCGGACAAAGAGCATTTAGAGCAGTCTCTTTCCTACATGACTTTCATTTGGGAGCAGCTTGCAGACCGTTTTGGAGATTATGACGAGCATGTGATCTTTGAGAGTATCAACGAACCGCGTCTGGTAGAGACAGATCATGAGTGGTGGCTGGATATGAATGCTGCGGAATGTGTGGAAGCAGTAGAATGTATCAACGAGTGGAATCAGAACTTTGTGGATGTTGTGCGAAAGACAGGGGGCAATAATGCCACACGTTATCTGATGGTGCCTGGCTATGATGCCTCTGCGGATGGGGTGTTGAATGACAAGTTTGTGCTGCCGACGGACACTGCGGAAAATGAGGGAAAGATACTTGTCTCAGTGCATGCTTACATTCCTTATCATTTTGCATTGCAGGCGGCAACGGAAAATGAGAGTATTGATCAGTTTAATGCTTCTGAAAAGACAAGTACCAACGATATCGACCAGATGATGGAAAAACTATATGCGAAATATATAAGCAATGAGATCCCGGTCGTGATCGGAGAGTTTGGTGCCCGGGATAAAAACGGAAATCTGCAGAGCCGTGTGGACTATGCGGCATACTACATTGCTGCGGCGCGCGCTTACGGCATGAGCTGTAACTGGTGGGATAACAATGCGTTTACCGGGGACGGCGAACTGTTCGGACTGCTCGACCGGAAAACAGTTACCTGGAGATATCCAAGGATCGTGGATGCACTGATGAAATATGCAGAATAACAGATTCCATGTCATGAATTCATGGGTTTATAATGGTTTTGTAATAAAGTCAGAACTCTTGACAGAAACCATAAGATTTTATAGAATAATGTGGTCATCGGAGGGTTTATAATACTTACGATATTATGAGCTGGATAAGAAGCCGGGAGGAAATCCCGGTTTCTTATTCAGTTTTTTTATGGAGAGTTTTATGGAACACGATTTTACAAGCGGAAGCGTATGGAAAAAATTGTTATTATTTGCAGTGCCGATCTTTGGAGCAAACCTTTTGCAGGCACTCTATGGAACGGTTGATCTGTTTGTGGTCGGCTTATTTGCGGATGCATCGGCAGTTTCAGCCGTGTCGACCGGAAGCATGATGATGCAGACGATCACCGGGATCATCACGGGACTTACGATGGGATGTACCGTTTTGCTCGGCCAGAATATCGGTAAAAAAGATGAGGCGGCAGCAGAGCGGACAGTCGGCTGTGCACTCTGGCTGTTTGTCACGGTGGGAATCCTTCTCGCAGTGATCGTTGCTGTATTGGCAGTCGGAATCGCATCTGTTATAAATGCGCCGGCGGAAGCATTTTCCCAGACGACCGATTATATCCGTATCTGCGGAATCGGTATCATCTGTATCGTCATGTTTAACGCAATCGGTAGAATGTTCCGCGGACTGGGGGATGCGAGAACACCGTTAGCCCTCATGGGTGTTGTATGTGTCGTCAATATTGCAGGTGACTTTGCGCTGGTCGGCGCACTGAAGATGGGCGTGGCAGGGGCTGCACTTGCAACAGTTGCGGTGCAGGGAATTTTAAGTACTTTTCTTGTGAGAATCCCTGTTTCGTACGCGATGAGCAAAGTGTCTGGATCGGATTTGCGACACCGCTTGCTACTGTGTTTGGAATCATTTTGCGTGCTTCCTGTGTGATTTATTATGAGAGAAAGAGAAAAAAAGCATAAAATGATTGGAAAAACTGCCAAAATGTATTAAGATAATAGGCGAACAAATAAAGAAATGAGATCTCAGAAATGAATATAAAACAGGCAAAAGAAGAAATTAAGCATACGGTAATGGCTTACCTTTCGAAGGATGAACAGGGAGAATACCGTATTCCTGTGATCAGGCAGCGACCGATCCTTTTGATGGGACCACCAGGCATCGGAAAGACACAGATCATGGAACAGATCGCCATGGAGTGTAAGATCGGTCTGGTCGCTTATACGATCACGCATCATACCAGACAGAGTGCAGTCGGACTTCCAATGATAAAAGAGGAATCTTTCGATGGAACAACGTATCCGGTCACGGAATACACCATGAGTGAGATCATTGCAAGTATTTACCGCAAGATGAAAAAGACCGGACAGAGGGAGGGAATCCTGTTTATCGATGAGATCAACTGTGTTTCGGAAACTTTGGCACCGACAATGCTGCAGTTTTTACAGTGCAAGACATTTGGCAATCAGGCAATACCGGAAGGATGGCTGATCGTTGCAGCTGGAAATCCGCCGGAATACAATAAGTCGGTCCGCGATTTTGATATGGTCACATTAGACCGCGTCCGTTATCTGAATATCGAGGCTGACTATAAAGTCTGGAAAGAATATGCGAGAGCGAAACATCTCCATAATGCCATCTTGAGTTATCTGGAACTGAGGCAGAGAAACTTCTACCGTGTGGAGGCAGATGTGGACGGCATCCGCTTTGTGACGGCGCGTGGCTGGGAGGATTTAAGCAGTCTGATGCAGGTTTACGAGGAGATGGATCTGCCGGTGGATGAGAGTGTCATCCGTGAATTTATCCATCACGAGGATGTGGCGGAGGATGTGGCAGCGTATTTTGAACTGTACCGCAAGTACCGGGATGATTACGGGATCGCAGATATCCTTGTCGGAAAAGTAAGACCGGAGACTTTTGCAAGGATCTATGCGGCGGCGTTCGATGAAAGACTGAGCGTGGTAAATCTGCTGCTTGACGGTCTGTCGGCATTTTTTGAAAAAGTGCAGGAAAACAAGCAGATCACGGATAACTGGTACGAATTTTTAAAAGAATATCAAAGAAGACTCAAAGAAGGCGAAGTGCCGGTGGACTGCTATCAGGCATTGTTTGAGGAGAGAATGGCAGTGGTGGAAGCAGAGAAGCAGGCGGAAGTCTGCACCAGGGCACAGGCAGCCAGATGGGAACGTATTTTTGCGCTCTGGAAAGAAAATGTACCGAACGGCGGATTGGATGCAAAAGAGAGTTTTACACAGGCAAAAGCCGGATTTGACAGACAAAGAGAAACTTTAGAGAATGCGGAACAGGAAGCGGTGAATGCGTTAGAGCATGCATTTGATTTTATGGAACAGGCGTTTGAAAATGGTGAAGAGATGGTCGTGTTTGTGACAGAACTGACTTTAACACCCGAAGCGGCAATGTTTTTATCAGAGCATACCTGTGAGCGGTATATGACATATAACGAACAGCTTCTGATCGGAAAGAGAAAACGGGAAATCTTATCAGAACTGAATCGATAGGAAATACAGACTGCGCAGAGAACAGCGCATGTATGGAGGATTAAGATGAAACAGAGTGAAACAAGAAATCTTACAATGATGATGGATCTGTATGAAATGACGATGGCAAATGGTTATTTCAACGATCAGGACAAGGATACCAGGGTAGCATTTGATGTATTTTACCGCAGTAATCCGGATGGTGGCGGATTTGCAATTTTTGCAGGATTAGAGCAGATTTTAGAGTACATTGAGAATCTTCATTTTGATGAGGAGGATATCGCCTATTTTCGTTCTCTCAACATTTTTACAGAAGATTTCCTTGCTTATCTGAAAGACTTTAAATTCAGCGGTGATATTTATGCGTTCAAAGAAGGAACGATCATGTATCCAAATGAGCCGATCATCACGGTGGTTGCACCGTTAATTGATGCACAGCTCATCGAGACCGCTTTGCTTGCGCAGGTGAATCATCAGTCCCTGATTGCGACAAAGACAAGACGTATTGTGAGTGCAGCAGAGGGACGGGCTGTTTCTGATTTTGGTGCGCGCCGTGCCCACAACATGGATGCTGCAGTTTATGGTGCGAGAGCCGCATATATCGGTGGCGCTGTCGGAACGGCAACCGTGCTTGCCGGTCAGATGTTTGATATCCCGGTCAGCGGAACCATGGCACATAGCTGGGTCATGTATTATAAAGATGAGTTTGAGGCATTTAAACACTATGCAGAGAATTATCCGGACGGAACGGTACTTTTAGTTGACACCTACGATGTCATCGGTTCCGGTATCCCGAATGCAATCCGTGTGGCAAAAGAAGTTTTAGAGCCGATGGGAAAGAGATTAAAGGGAATCCGTATCGACAGTGGTGACCTTGCATATCTTTCGAAAAAGATCCGTAAGATGTTAGATGATGCAGGATTAGAGGATTGTAAGATCGTTGTTTCTAATAGTCTTGATGAGTATACGATCACATCCATTTTACAGCAGGGCGGCAAGATCGACAGTTTCGGTGTCGGCGAGCGTCTGATCACTGCAAAATCCGATCCTGTTTTCGGTGCGGTATATAAGATCTCTGCAGTGGAAGAAAATGGTACATTTGCCCCGCGTATCAAAATCTCAGAAAATGTGGAGAAGATCACAAATCCGGGACTTAAAGATGTGTACCGTATCTATGATGAAGCAGGACATTCCGTTGCGGATCTGATCACAAAGGCAGGCGAGACGGTTGATATGTCCGCACCATACCGTTATGCAGATCCGGTAAAACCGTGGAAAAACCGTTCTTTTGAAAATTGTACAGCGAAAAAACTTCAGCAGCAGGTCGTAAAGGCAGGAAAACGGATCGTGGAGCCGGAAACCTTAGAGGAAATCAGATCTTATGTGGAGAAACAGCTTAATACCGAAGTATGGGAAGAAGAGCAGCGTTTTGAGAACCCGCATGAACATTATCTGGATATGAGCCCGGCATATTACGAGATGAAGATGGATATGCTGCATGAATCACGCACCAGATAAAGTGTGTGCAGACGGATATGCTGCATGCATTGTGCAAAAATAAGACGTGTGCAGATACAGATAAGCAGTGTATCATGAGATTGTAAGAAATGATAGTAAGGAAAGAATAACGTGAAATTGATATACGACATCCCAGCATCTTTCTGGGGACTGTTCCGGTCCGTAAACCGGGACATCTATATAGAAGCACTTCTGACCATCAATGACGAATACCAGTACAACAATTACTTTTTAAGCAGAGAAGCATGTGTCCAGATCTTAAGCGACATGTGCTCCTCTCGTCGTTATGCCTTTATGAGGGAGGATAACGAGACGGAGGAAGATGAGGAGACCGCATTGCCGGGGCGAATTTTAAACTGGCTGGTGCGCACAAAATGGCTCAGAAAAATCGAAGATTATGAGGCGATGACCACCAATATCGTCATACCGGATTATGCGGCAGTGATGATCGAGGCATTTGAAAAATTGGCAGAGGAGCCGTTAGATGACACGGATCTTTATATCCAGAATGTCTATGCGACGCTGTTTTCCTTTAAAAATGACCACCGCATGAATCTTACCATGTTAAAAACGGCGCTTGTCAATACGAAAAAGCTGAATAAGGCATTGCAGGACATGCTCCACAACATGGATAAATTTTTTGAGCGTCTTTTGAATAAGCAGTCCTACGATGAACTTTTAAAAGAGCATTTAGAGGGTTATGTGGAGGAAGTGGTCAGACGCAAATACCACATTTTAAAGACAAGTGACAATTTTTATATTTATAAAATGGATATCAAACGCTGGTTAAAAGAAATGCGGGAAGATGATGCCTGGGTGGAGCGCATCCGGCAGAAACAGCAGATGGAACAAAAGAGTGCAGAAAACAGATCTTCCGTATTAGATTCCAGGCGGACCGAAGAGGAACTTCCATTTTTATATACGCGAAGAAACAGGCAGGAAGATGTGTTGGATCTGATTGACCAGATCGAGCGTGGATTTGATGATATTGAACACCGGATCTCAAATATGGATAAAGAACACAGTAAGTATATCCGTGCGACTGTGAGCCGGTTAAATTATCTACTCAGCGATGAGACAGAACGCCACGGCATGCTGATCCTGCTTTTGAACAAACTTGGATCGGCTGAGACAGAAAGCGAACAGAGTGAGATGTTAAAAGAGGTGGCGGAACGTATGAATCTGTCATCTTTTGATGTTTTGAGTGACAATCCTCTTTACAAGAGAAGACGCCGCAGAAAATTTGAGGATGATCTGCAGGAAGAGGAGGAGCCGGCAGAACTTTCACGGGAAGATGTCCTGCGCTTAAATAAGATTGAGCACCGTTATACGGCAAAACAGATCGAGGAATTTATCGACGAACAGATGACAGATGGCATTTTAGAGACAGACCGGATGGATATTTCGGATGACGAATCCTTTGAAAAGCTGATCCTTGCCTACGATATCAGTATGCGCAAAAACAGCAGATACCGGGTACAGGTGGAGGAGAAACAGGTTCAGAATGGAAACTATTGTTATCCAAAGATGACTTTTAGTGTAAAACAAAAATCAATAGAAAGTGAACGGAATTAATGTTTGAAGGTTACGAAGAGTTAAACACGCAGGATGTGGAACGGATGCAGGAAGTGATAAGAACCTTACTTGCCCAGACATTTCTGCCGGAACGAAAATATGATAAAAAATACGGACGAATGATGCCGGACCGTATGTATGATTTCAGTGACAGGCATTTGGAATTTCTGACGGAGTATTTTGCGGTTGCAGGGATAAAACTTTGTCAGGATACGGAGCTTGGCATCATTTATTTAGAGGGAGCAGACGGAATCGGTGAGAAACTGCCGAAACTTGCGACCATTTATCTGCTGCTGTTAAAACTGATCTATGATGAAAAAATGGCGGCTGTTTCTTCCAGTGTCAATGTAATAACTACGTTTGGAGAATTAAATGGAAAAGCGGGAGAATTCCGTCTCATCAAGGGACCGTCATCGATGACGGAGATCAAAAGAGCGTTTGCCATTCTGAAAAAATATCAGATGGTAGAGTTTCTTGATGTGTTTGACGAACAGCTTGAAAATACGAGGATCATGATCTATCCGTGTATCAATTTAGTATTGATGAGAGAAGATGTGAACGGGCTTCTTGGCAGTTTTTCCGATGAGGTAAAAGATAACGAGGTAGACGGGCAGGAGAATCTGGAGTGGAGCAGTGAGGAAACACTTTCAGAAAATGATATGACGGATGAAGAAAGTGATCTTGAACAAGAAGAAGTGAATGTGGATGAGGAAGGAGAGACAGAAGATGGAACAGATGAATCAGGCATATAAAGTTTTTACCAGAATCTGCCTCAACAACTGGCATTATATTGACCGCAAGGTGTTAGGCTTAAATGAGAGCATCAACTTTTTTACCGGTCATTCCGGAAGTGGAAAATCAACAGTGATCGATGCAATGCAGATCGTGCTTTATGCGAACACGGACGGACGTGGATTTTTCAATAAGGCGGCGGCAGATGACTCTGACCGAAGCCTGATCGAGTACCTGCGCGGTATGATCAACATTGGCGAGAATAATCAGGCGGAATATAAGCGGAACAAAAACTTTTCCACGACGATCGTTCTTGAGATGGAACAGACGATCACGAAGGAAAAAGAATGCATCGGGGTTGTGTTTGACGTGGAGACAGCGACCAACGAGATCAATCGTTTATTTTTCTGGCACAAGGGTGAACTGATCCCGGGGGATTACCGGACAGAGAGCCGTGCAATGACGATCAGTGAGGTGCGCAGCTATTTGCAGCAGAATTTCCCGAAAGATGAGATGTTTTACACCTCAAATAATGAGAGATTCCGCAGAAACCTGTATGACGTCTACTTAGGCGGATTGGATATGGAAAAATTCCCGCGCCTGTTTAAGCGTGCGATCCCGTTTAAAATGAATATCCGGTTAGAGGACTTTGTAAAAGAATATATCTGCATGGAGCAGGATATCCATATCGAGGACATGCAGGAGGGCGCGATGCTCTATGGCAGGATGTGCCGCAAGATCGAAGCCACGATGCAGGAGATCGAAGAGTTAAAGCAGATAAGTGCGCAGTATCAGGCGATGGAAGAGAAGAAAAAAGAACTTTTAAACTGCCATTACCGGATGGATAAACTGACGATCTTACAGTTAGAGCAGACCATAGAGGAAATGCAGCACCGTGTGGAAAACTGGAAAAAGGATGTTGTACTGCAGAACGAAAGTCTCGCCGAACTGCTTGAAATAAAGGGAAATTATGAAAAAGAGTACAGCGAGATCAATGAGCAGATCGCAGGAACCGGTTATGCAAGGCTTGAAGAGCAGTTAAAGAGTCTGGAAGAAAACTTAAGCCTTTTAGAGCGAAGTAAAAACAAGTGGGATGGTATCTGTGCAAGGTTAAACGGCTGGGAGGATGTAGATATTGTTTCGAACCAGATCTTATGGGATATCGAGAAATTCAAAGAAGGCACGATCACCGGCGAGGAGATCGAGCGTTTAAAACGAAGCCTGATCGAAGTGCAGAAAGAAGCGGAAAAAGACAGACAGGAAGCTTCCGCAGAAATCCGTTCCATGAATAAAGAGGCGGATGTCTTAGAAAAAGAACTCGCAGAGTTAAAACTTGGCAAGAAGGCGTATCCGCGGGAATTAGAGCTTGCGCGGTCTGAAATTGCGAGAAAACTCTCCGAACAGACCGGAAAAAATATTCAGGTACGCATCTTTGCTGATCTCATTGATATTAAAGATGAGACATGGCGCAGTGCGATCGAGGGGTATCTTTCCTGGAATAAACTTGCACTCATCGTGGAACCTGCCTATGTCAAACAGGCGATGGAAGTATACGAAACACTCGACGAGAAGCGTTTCTTCCGTGTATCTTTAGTGGATACGGAAAAGCTGATGCAGGAGGATTGGCGTGTAAAAGACAATGCGCTTGCAGAAGAAGTAGAAGCAAAAGAGCCATATGTGAGGGCATTTGTGGACTTCTTACTCGGAAATGTCATCAAGTGTACTTCGGTGGACGAACTGCGCCAGTGCAAGATCGGTGTGACGGCAGACTGTTTATTATACCAGAGTTATCAGTTACGCCGTTTAAATCCAGACAATTATAAGAAACATGTATATATTGGTGAAAAGAGTAAGAAACAGCGCCAGAAGGAACTTGCAGCCAGCTTGGAGAAATTAGAGCAGGACAGAGCAGAATACAGAGAGCGTGAGACAGAGGCGAAAAATATTCTTGCCCAGGAATTTTTAAATGATATGGTCGAGGAATACCAGAACCTGATATCAGATCTTTCGGAGAAGAAAGAAAAGGAAAAACAAAAGGCAAAAACAGAAAAGAAAATGGCAGAGATCGGTGCCGGTACTGTTGAGATCTTAAAGAAACAGGCAGAAGAGATTCACGAAAAACAAAAAGATCTGGAAGATAAGATCGATGACTTAAAATACCAGATCCGGAAAAAAGAAGATGCCATTGAAAAAGACAGCAGTGATTTCATTACAAAAAATGAGGAACTTCTTACGAAAAAAAGAGAGCTTCGCGGTTCCGCTGCGGAAGAAGAGGCATTTGAGGTTTATATTGCCGGGCAGAAAAATAAAAAATATGACAGCCTGAAAGCATTGACACAGGAAGAAATGGAACAGGTGTCCGGTCAGTGTGATGTACAGAAAAATAAACTGGTGGATGTACGTATGAATTATCTTCAGAATCATCCAAAACGTGATTTCTCAGCGAGCGCAGAGAATAATGACGATTATGACAGCCTGCTCTCGGAGCTTTCCTGCAATGAACTGGAAGAATACCAGAAAAAAGCGGCTGAGCAGGCAAAGGCAGCAGTGGAGCATTTTAAGGAGGATTTTGTATACAAGATCCGCAGCGCTATCAAAGAAGCCTATGTGCGCAGGGATGAATTAAACCGTATCATCCGCAACCTGAATTTTGGTAAAGACCGCTATCAGTTTAAGATCACGAGAAATAAGGGAGCCGACGGCGCATTTTATGATATGTTTATGGATGAGGACTTAGATATCGATCCGTCCTCACTTGCATCGCCGATGGAGCATCAGATGAATCTGTTTTCGATGGAGCATGAAAATAAATACGGTATGTTGATGAGTGATCTGATCCATATCTTTATTCCGCCGGAAAATGCCACGCAGCAGGAACTTGATGAGGCAAAACAGAACATGGTGAAGTATGCAGATTACCGTACGTATCTTTCATTTGAGATGGAACAGATCGTGGAAGGTGACGAACGTCTTGTCATTGGTCTTAGTAAGATGATCAAGAAAAATTCCGGTGGTGAGGGACAGAACCCGCTTTACATTGCACTACTCGCAAGTTTTGCGCAGGCATACCATATCAATCTGTCTGCAAGACTGACAAGACGTCCGACGATCCGTCTTGTTGTTTTAGATGAGGCATTTTCCAAGATGGATGCAGAGAAAGTGGCGAGCTGTATCGAACTGATCCGCGGGCTTGGTTTTCAGGCGATCATCAGTGCAACAAACGATAAGATCCAGAATTACATTGAAAATGTAGATAAGACATTCGTTTATGCGAATCCGAATAAGAAGAGCATTTCGATTCAGGAGTTTGAGAAAAAGGATTTTTCACAGTTGGTTGTGGAGGAGGAGTAAGACTATGCAGACATCGGCAGAGTTAAAAAATTTATTACAGCGTATCGATCATAAGGGATATCCGGCATATAAGGACACAAGAGGTTCTTATGAATTTCCGGGATATGTGCTTTCCATTGACCATGTGCAGGGAGATCCGTTTGCAGCACCGTCGAAGGTAAGTATCCATGTCCGCGGGAAACAGGCGGGATTCCCGGAACATCTTTATCAGAAAGACTGCAGAAGGACCGCCGTGCAGGATTATCTGCTGCGCCAGTTTGCGCGCCAGGTCGAGAAAGTTTCCTTTAAAGCGAAAGGATCTGGAAAGAGCGGCCTTATGGCGGTCAGCTGTCCGGGACAGGAAGTGTTAGAGCGCAGTGCCTGCCAGATGGATGCAAAGAACGGCGATATCGTGCTGCGTATGGAGATCGGTTTCCCGGCAAACGGGAGAACGGTCAATTCCAGGGAGTTAGAAAAGATCTTCTTCGATTTCCTGCCGGAGTGCGTAAAAGGCTCCCTTTATTTCCGTTCTCTGAGAAAAGAAGCGGTGGAGGCAGCCGCAGATCTCGCCGAGGATCAGGCGTATATCAGGGAGCAGTTAGATCCGATGGGACTCTGTGCGTTTGTGGCGGACGGTGCAATCCTGCCGCGGGAGTCCGGTGTCTCCGGCAGACCGATGAAAGATGCGGTGCGTTTTCAGTCACCGGAAAGTCTCTCCGTCACGCTGACGCTGCCGCACCACGGAAAACTGACCGGAATGGGAATAAAGAAGGGCATCACGCTGATCGTCGGCGGTGGTTACCATGGAAAATCAACACTGTTAAAAGCGCTTGAGACAGGTGTCTATAACCACATTGCAGGGGATGGCAGGGAGTATGTCATCACGGACGATACAGCAATGAAGATCCGTGCCGAGGATGGAAGAAGCATCCGTGACGTGGATATTTCCATGTTTATCCATGACCTGCCAAACGGGAAAGATACGGTATCCTTTTATACGGAGGATGCCAGCGGGAGTACTTCCCAGGCGGCAAATGTGATCGAGGCGATGGAGGCAGGCACAAGAGCATTTCTGATCGACGAGGATACCAGTGCAACGAACTTTATGATCCGTGATGAGCTGATGCAGCGCGTGGTCAACCGTGATGCAGAGCCGATCGTGCCTTTTATTGACCGGGTAGAGGAGCTGTATCACACATACGGTATCTCGACGGTCCTTGTTGCCGGAAGCTCCGGTTCCTATTTTCACAAGGCTGACTGCATCATCCAGATGAACCGTTACGAGCCGTTTGAGATCACAGAGTCAGCAAAGCAGGAAGCGGCAGAGTTCCCGCTTCCAAAACAGGACATTGCCCCGTCAAAGCAGCCTGATTTTGACAGAAAAATAAAGCCGGACCGGATGTTTCAAGAGGACAACCGCTTAAAGATGAAAACGATGGGAAGGGATTCCATCTCTATCAACCGGGAAGTCATTGACGTCCGCTATGTGGAACAGCTTATGGACACGGAGCAGCTTGCAGCACTCGGATATATGTTAAAATATATGCAGATCCACTTTTTTGATGGAAAACACACCCTGACACAGGCAGTCGATGCGCTTTGGGATGTTTTGCAGAAGAAGGGGATCGCAGCAGTCTGCGAGAGTAGTTATCTGCCGTGCGGACTTGCGATGCCAAGAAAGCAGGAAGTGTTTGCGTGCGTGAACCGGTATCGGAGGCTGGGGCTGTAGGGATGAGGCATTGTTAGAGATATGCCGGAACAGCAAAAAATAATCTCCCTTCTGTTGGATTACTTAACAGTGTTGGTTTTCAATTGGTTGGAACAGAGCGGATTTCGTTTCATAAAGACAGTGAAGGAAATGATATTTATTTTGAAGGTGGAAATTTTGTGAAGGAACTGTGCTGAGCGGCATCTTGTGTCTGTCAGTTTTTTGTGATGGTGGAAAAAGGCAGAGCTGTTTGGACTTGTTATGAAAAAACTGGAATAGATTAGAGAGGGGGGAAAATATGAGGTATTTACCGATATTGGGAGAACTCTTTGCGTCTGATACGATCATCTTTTTATTGATCGGTTTTGTGATCTTTTGGAACTGATACTGTTGTTTGCAGGCACGATTGCGCTTGGTGGAATACTGGACTTTTTCGCCGGGATTGTTGTGTCTGGAGTGCGGAAGTGTTGATAGGATTGTGGCGGGAAATGAAAGTGTTGTTAGGGATATTTTAGCGCAAACGCCAGCGGACGTCTGCGGAAAGTGATCGATGACAATGCAGGGTTGACCGAAAATTTTCTGGCACATCAGCTTCCTGATCTGACGGGGGCAGTGGTAATGCCGGTCGCAGTGTTTGTACTGATCTTTTAAAAATTTCCATGCTGCGATCGTGTGCAAAGAGTACGGTTGCAAATTTAGCGGCTGGTTTTTACGATGTGAACGGTGGAAAATCACACTTGGCGGCACGGATATTGCACCGATCGATTCAGTTGCCATGATGAAAGATTTTTCCGTGGTATTCCAGAATGTGGTTCTCTTTAACAATACCGTCATGGAAAATATCCGCATAGGGCGCAAAGACGCGACCGATGAAGATGTGCCCTTGACGGAGGTGTTGTTGCAGAGAGCGGAACACATGATGAACTGATGAAAAAGAACGGGCTTTATGCAAGACTGGTAGAACTGCAGACGGCTTCGGCGGACTGGAAGCTGAATGGCAGGTAAAAGTTGAACTGAAAAACGATAAAATCATAAGAAAGACAGGTTCTTTTAGAGGAATTTCTAAGATGCCTGTCTTTTTTATGGGGATAGAGGGGAGTGCAATCCATTATTTTATGTTATACTGTGTCAGGAAAGTTTTTTGATTCATAGGAGATTACGTCTTATGAATCAAAAAGCCCTACGGGCGGGATGCGCACTTCGCGGAGAAGAAGTTTGCTGTAAACAGCACCGCTC
>ERZ773156.504-NODE-504-length-40729-cov-15.5177_pt1 | contig 40729 bp, 32 predicted proteins | sample MGYA00511895_ERZ773156 | MGnify/ENA primary metagenome ERZ773156 (study PRJEB29015, sample SAMEA2737850) | human gut metagenome | biome: human gut; feature: human-associated habitat; material: faeces | place: China | collected 2012 ... | reverse complement strand
AGAAATTACAGGGAACTGTAAAAGAATTACCTTCCAGAGAGCAGATCGACGTTCCAGTTGATGAAATGCTTATCGTCGAGTTATATTCTAAATAAACCGGAGCAACGGATTAACAAGAGTAAAGCCATTGTCTGGCAGTTTTGCCAGATCATATGGCGTTTACTTTTTAATGTAAGCAAAAAACCCGAGAAGGAGGGACTTTGTAGTGTTCGATTTTCAAAAACCTAAGATTGAAATCGCTGAAATTTCAGAAGACAAGAAGTACGGCCGGTTCGTTGTAGAACCATTGGAAAGAGGCTATGGTACAACTCTTGGTAATTCTTTGAGAAGAATTATGCTTTCTTCATTACCAGGTGCAGCTGTTAGCCAGGTTAAGATTGATGGTGTATTGCATGAATTCAGTTCAATTCCTGGAGTAAAGGAAGATGTTACTGAAATTATCATGAACATCAAAGAACTTGCAATCCGCAATAATAGTTCATCCGATGAACCAAAAGTTGCTTATATTGAATTCGAAGGTGAAGGCGTTGTAACTGCAGCTGATATCCAGGTTGACTCTGATATTCAGATTTTAAATCCAGATTTAATAATCGCTAACTTAAATGGTGGTGCTGATTGTAAATTATACATGGAGCTTACTATCACAAAAGGCAGAGGTTATGTCAGCTCAGACAAAAATAAGACAGAAGATACTCCAATTGGCGTAATCGCAATTGATTCTATCTATACACCAGTAGAGAGAGTAAATCTTTCTATTGAAAATACCCGTGTCGGTCAGATCACTGACTACGACAAACTTACATTAGATGTTTATACAAACGGAACTCTTGAGCCAGACGAAGCTGTAAGCTTGGCTGCAAAAGTTTTAAGTGAGCATTTAAATCTCTTCATCGACCTGTCAGAAGCTGCTCAGCAGGCTGACGTTATGATCGAGAAAGCTGACGATGCAAAAGAAAAAGTTCTTGAAATGAACATCGATGAACTGGAATTATCTGTTCGTTCTTTCAACTGCTTAAAGAGAGCAGGTATCAACACTGTTGAGGAATTGACAAACAGAACTCCGGAAGACATGATGAAAGTTCGTAACCTTGGACGTAAATCTTTAGAAGAAGTTTTAGCGAAGTTAAAAGAGTTAGGACTTCAGTTAAACCAGGGTGAAGAGTAAAACCTGCGGTTTTACTCCGATAAAGCACAACGAAGTTGTGCACTTCTCTTTGAACTGCTAATGTTCAAAGGGTACCTTATGAAAAACGGGCAGAAATAGTAAGTCCAATGAGCATGCAGTATGTCCGTGTGAGGTGACAACACCCCACATTTTCATGAGTGGCAACTATATAAAAGGCATTCGGTAAGTAAGTCCAAAGAGCGTGGCCGGATGTACACCACAAATGGAGGAATTTAAAAATGGCAAAATATCGTAAATTAAGCAGAACATCAAGCCAGAGAAAAGCATTATTAAGAGGTCAGGTAACAGCATTATTAAACAACGGTAAAATCGTTACTACTGAAGCAAAAGCAAAAGAAGTACGTAAAATCGCTGAAGGTCTTATTGCAATGGCAGTAAGAGAAAAAGATAACTTCGAAGAAGTTACTGTAAAAGCTAAAGTTGCCCGCAAAGATGCTGAAGGCAAGAGAGTAAAAGAAGTAGTAGACGGTAAGAAAGTAACTGTTTATGATGAAGTAGAAAAGACAATCAAGAAAGATATGCCTTCCCGTCTTCATGCAAGAAGAGAAATGCTGAAAGTTCTTTACACTGTAACAGAAGTTCCAACAGCAGCTGCTGGAAAGAAGAAAAATACAAAAGAAGTTGATCTTACAGCAAAATTATTTGACGAGATCGCTCCTAAGTATGCAGATCGTAACGGTGGTTACACAAGAATCGTTAAGATCGGACAGCGTAAAGGTGACGGCGCTTTAGAAGTATTACTTGAGTTAGTTTAATTCATAGTATAGCTGTTTATAGCAGTTCAGATGATATAAAATCCCTGAAGTATGGAATATACTTTGGGGATTTTTTCGTGTATAATGAAAAAAACGACTGAAAGCAGAAGGAAGAATGCAGCAAATTTTAATTATAGAAGATGACAGAGCTTTGAATCAGGGCTTATGCAAGGCGTTAAAAACAGATAATAGCAGCATACAGGTGTGCAGCGGACTTTATGCATCAGCAACAGACAGGCAGATTGTCTCCTGTGAAAATTTAAAAGATGCGAAAGAACAACTGCTCTGTGGAATGCCAGCATTGATCCTGTTAGATATCAATCTGCCGGATGGAAGCGGATTGGATTTTTTACAGAGCGTAAAGAGGGATTGCCCGGATTGTCCGGTCATTTTACTGACAGCAAATGATACCGACGGCGATATTGTAAATGGACTGGAGCTTGGAGCAGATGATTATATCACAAAACCATTTTCCTTGTCGGTACTGCGCGCAAGAGTGAATACACAGCTTCGAAAAGCGGCGGCAATGGGTGAAAAAGAAAAGGATAACGAACACGTTTACCGCAAAGAACCGTATGTGTTTGATTTTGACCGGATGAAATTCATGGTGGACGGTAAGGAGATCGAACTCAGTAAGACCGAGCAGAAGTTGTTGCGGATTCTTGTGGAAAATGCGGGCATGAATATGCGCAGAGAACTTTTACTGGATCGTGTCTGGAGCGATGGCGCAGAGTATGTGGATGAGAATGCACTATCGGTATCCATTAAGAGACTTCGGGATAAACTCGGAGCGGAGCATGCGATTAGGACAGTGTATGGAATTGGTTACAGGTGGGAGTGATATGTGGATATTCATAGTGTTTGTCTGCGTGACAGTTACTGCAATTATTATTTTTGTAAATTACAGACGCACAAAGAAAACAATGGATACAATAGAAGAAATGCTGAATGTGGCAGTTAAAGGAGAATTTACAGAGGGACAATTCGACGAGACACGCATGTCGGCTTTGGAGACAAAATTTGCCCATTACTTAAGTGCATCTGCTCTGTCCGCACAAAATGTAGAGGCAGAGAAAGACAAAATAAAAGCATTGATCGCAGACATTTCCCATCAGACAAAAACGCCGATCGCAAATCTTCTCTTATATAGTGAGCTTTTACTTGAAGAGGAGCTTCCACAGCAGATCGAAGGAAATGTGTCTGCAATCCATGAACAGACGCAGAAACTAAAATTTCTGATCGAGTCGCTTGTGAAATTATCACGTCTGGAAAATGGAATTTTACAGCTTGTTCCTCGGATGGAAAAGCTACAGCCAATGTTAGATCGTGCAGTATGGGAACTGAAACAGAAAGCAGAAGAAAAAGGATTACAGATAAGTTTACATAATACTGATGTTGAAGCCTATTTTGATCCGAAGTGGACAGGAGAAGCAATCGGTAATGTGATTGATAATGCGATTAAATACACAGAGCATGGGGAAATATCCGTTTCGGCTATTTCTTATGAAATGTTTGTGAGAATTGACATTGCAGATACCGGATGTGGTATCCGGGAAGAGGAGTTGCCGAAGATTTTTAGGAGGTTCTATCGATCAGAACTGGTAAAGGATGAAGAGGGCGTTGGAATCGGACTTTACCTGACCAGAGAAATTTTGCAGGAGCAGGGTGGCTATATCAAAGTGTCCTCCGTATACGGACAGGGAAGTAAGTTTTCCATTTATCTGCCTAAAAATAATTTTTGAAAAAGTACATCAACTATACCGGAATCGCAGAAATATATTTTTAAAATGGTAAATGGAATTCTTTCAATTCTGTTAGAATTTTATTTACCGTGGAAAGAGTCTGGAAAGAATATTGTGTGATAATCTGTATGTAACAAAAAATGTTATATACAGATTTTTTTGCTTCGCAAAACAAGGAGGCTAAATCCTCTGCTCACCAGAGGGTTCGCATTTTTGCTTCGCAAAAACAAGGAGGATTTATGGATATTTTAAAGGCATGCGGTTTAAGGAAAATATACGGAAGCGGAGAGACAGCCGTACATGCACTGGATGGTGTGGATCTTACGGTGGAGAAGGGAGAGTTTGTGGCAATTGTCGGCACAAGCGGAAGTGGAAAATCAACTCTTTTACATATGTTAGGCGGACTTGACAGACCGACAGAGGGAAAAGTGTTTGTGGATGGAAAAGATATTTTTGCATTGAAGGATGAGGAACTTACGATTTTCAGGAGAAGAAAGATTGGGTTTGTATTTCAGGCGTATAATCTGGTTCCGGTCTTAAATGTCTATGAAAATATCGTGCTGCCGATTGAACTGGACGGTGGAAAGATAGACCGGAAATTTATCGATAGCATTACAGAGACACTTGGATTGCAGCAGAGACTGGATGCACTTCCGGGACAGCTCTCCGGTGGTCAGCAGCAGAGGGTGGCGATCGCAAGGGCATTGGCAGCAGCACCGGCGATCATATTGGCGGATGAGCCGACCGGAAATCTGGACGGAAAGACCAGTCAGGATGTGCTGAGTCTTTTGAAAGTGACCAGCCGGAAATTCGCACAGACCATTGTGATGATCACACACAATGAGGAGATCGCACAGCTTGCAGACCGTATTATTCGAATTGAGGACGGACATATTATAAAGTAAAAGACACAGGCAGGTACAGGACAGATTCGAATAGGAAACGGAGAAAAATTATGAAAGTAAAAAATCAGAAATGCATACGCAGACTAAGCTATAAATCGCTGTGGGCGACCAGAAAAAGAAATGTTATCGCAATCTTTGCGATTGCTCTTACCACGTTATTATTTACATCACTTTTCACAATTCTTATGTCGTTGAATGAGAGTTATGAAACTTACAATTTCAGACAGGTAGGCGGCTATTCGGACGGAACGTTCAAAGAACTGAGTGAGGAACAGGTGGAAAAAATATCAGCACATCCGGGAATCAGGGAAGCCGGAGAACGCATCGTATGTGGATTTTGCACCACAGGTGTTTTTGGAAAAGTTCCGGCAGAAGTCAGTTACATGGATAAAAACTGTACAAAATGGAGCTATGCGACACCAACGACAGGAAGAGAACCTGAGAAGAGCAATGAGATCGCAATGGACACGGTTGCATTAAAGCTGCTCGGGGTGACACCGGAGCTGGGAGCAAAGGTGACGATAGAGTATCAGGCTGGAGATAAAACGAATGAGGGATTTCAGGAGACAGATACGTTTATTCTGTCAGGATACTGGGAATATGATGATCTGATGCCGGTTCATTATATCAATGTATCAAAAGACTACGTGAAGTCAGTGGAAGAAAAGTGGGTGGCATCAGGAGAGAAAGCTTTCCGGACAGACCTGAATGTCATGCTGCCTTCAAAATTAAATATTGAACAACAGATGCAGAAAATCGACACAGACTTAGGATATGACTGGAATACGAGAGATCAGGAGAACAGTGCCCGTATCGGAGTCAACTGGGGTCTTACTGCTTCACAGCTAAATGCAGGGATGGATCCGGAACTTCTTGCTGCGATTGCAGCATTTCTGCTTCTTGTGATTTTTACCGGATATCTGATTATTTATAATATTTTTCAGATTTCAGTTACCGGAGACATCCGGTTTTACGGGCTGCTTAAGACAATCGGAACAACGCCGCGGCAGTTAAAACGAATGATCAGACAGCAGGCATTCCTTTTGTGTGTGGTTGGCATTCAGACCGGACTTCTTCTGGGATATGGAATCGGGGCATGGCTGACACCTATTGTTTTAAAGGGCACAACAGTTGTGGGAACACATGTAACGATCAGCAGTTCCCCGGTTATTTTTGCCGGCTCTGCGATCTTTGCAGTGATCACTGTTTTCCTCTCCTGTACAAAGCCCGGAAAAATGGCAGCAAAAGTTTCTCCGGTGGAAGCAACAAAATATACAGAGTGTGTCAGTGTGAAGAAAAAGCGCCGCAGCTCGCATGGAGCAAAGGTTTATCAGATGGCATTTGCCAATCTGGGAAGAAACAAAAAGAAAACAGTTCTTGTTGTGATATCCCTGGCACTTTCGGTGACACTTTTGAATGTACTCTGTTCTTTTGTGGGTGGCTTTGATACGGAAAAATATATTTCACAACGAACATGCGCCGATTTTATCGTGAGCAGCACAGATTATTTCCGCTACAATGATGCAGATGAATATATTTCAGAAGAAACTATTGCAGAAATTCAGGAAAACACGAGTGAGACGGTCAGCGGCAGCGGCTATATGACAGATATGACCACAATGGTATGGATGGATACAGAGCAATATAAGAAAATGGCAGTACCGTATCTTGGCGAAGAAGAGCTGGAAGAAAAAGTGAAGTATTATGAAAAAAGGGGCAGTGAAATAAAGACTCCAACAATACTGGAAGGTCTGGATGAGGCACTCTTTGAAAAGGTGACGGTACTGGATGGAGAACTGGATCCTTTGTTTGATGAGAATATAAATGCAATTGCGATCCGTGTCGAGACAGATGATTATGGCAATGTGGAAAATATAGAACGCTATCCTAAAGTGGGGGATACGCTCACCATGGTTTACCAGAATATGTATGAGATTGACACCAGGACAGGTAAACCTGCTGATTCTGCGACAACGCCGGAAGAGTATGTGGAGATCCGTGAGGAAGAACCAAGGGAAGTGGACTATACCGTGTGCGCACTTGTGAAAGTTCCATATGCCATGACATTCCGCTATAGCGGATCAGGATATGACACGATCCTTCCGGCAGAACGGATGAAGGAGGACTGCGGTGCAGAGCTGATCCGGAAATACTATCTGTTTGATACTCCGGATATGGAAGCGGAAAATGCAGCGGAGCGTTATCTTGCGGAACTTACGGCAGGAGATACTTCTGTTCTGATGTATGAGAGCAAAGCGTCTATCCGAAGTGAATTTGAACAGTTTCAGAAAATGTTTTTCCTTCTGGGCGGTGTTTTGTGTGCGATCATCGGGCTGGTTGGCATTTTAAATTTCTTCAATGCGATCATGACCGGAATCCTTTCAAGAAAAAGAGAGTTTGCAGTGTTACAGTCGGTTGGAATGACAAACCGCCAGTTAAAGCAGATGCTTGTGCAGGAAGGGCTGTTTTACACTGCCGGTTCTGTGGTGGTGGCGTTTCTTCTGTCTTTGGTCTGCGGACCATTATCAGGAGACATGATGGAGAAGATGTTCTGGTTTTGCACTTATCATTTCACCATCCTTCCGGTTATTGCGATGCTTCCGGTGTTTGCAGTGCTCGGCTGCCTGATCCCTGCGGTACTTTATCAGGCGGGAAGCAGACAGAGTATTGTGGAACGGCTGCGGGAGGCAGAGTAAAGAAAATGAAAATTTTGGAAGATATTGGCATTAGATATGCTGGTATCTTCTTTTTTTATATAAAAGAAATTATTGCTAAAAAGTATAAAAAGGTATAAAATGAATACAAAAGTATAAAAACCTATAAAAAAGTATAAAACAATAGAAAAAGTATAAAAAACTATAAAATGTTACAAAAAGTATAAAGAACTATAAACGGCAAAAAATATTGTGAGGTGACTTATGCAGAATCCATTTACAACAACATTTAGCAAAACTCCGGAATATACCTATATACACACAGAAAAAACAGAAGAGATATTAGAAAATTTTGTATATGAAAATCCATCAGAGTCGGTATATAAAATAACAGGCGTCAGAGGTTCCGGGAAAACAGTGATACTTGCGAAGGTGGAAGAAGAATTGAAGAATAATGAAAACAGGTATATAAATTGGCTTGTTTTTGATGTGAATCCAACAAGGGATATCCTCGAACAGATAGCGGCAATGTTAGTCAAAGCCGGTTTCGGTTCAGAAGAGAAAAAAACAACTGGAATCAATATTTCAGCAACAGTGCTGGGCTCTGGCGGTGGAATAGGATATACAGCGGACAAGAGTAATCATTTCTTTGACATTGGTGTAGAGGTTGAAGAAATGATACAGAATGTCCAGAAGAAGGGAAGAAAGATATTAATAGGGATTGATGAAGTATCAAAATCAGAAGAGATGATAAAGTTTGCATCAGAATATGGAAGATGGCTTCGTGCGGGTTATCCGGTTTATTTTGTATGCACTGGTTTATATGAAAATATTCAGGAACTTTGCAATGTCAAAAACCTTACCTTTTTCAGAAGAGCGACGACAGTGAAGACAGAACCTCTGAATATGATAAGAATGACGGAGATGTACAGGAGCAAATTAAACATTGATGTCAGTCAGGCAAGAGAGCTGGCGAAGATTACAAAGGGATATGCCTATGCTTTTCAGGAATTAGGAGTGCTGTGTTTTAAGAAAAAAGAGAATGAGACGCTGGAAGATATCCTTTCAAAGTTAAAGTCAGAATTATTTGCATATTCCTATGAAAAAATATGGGAAGAGATGACGGAAATGGATCGATTTCTGGCTGGATTGCTGACAGAAAAGGAAGAATATAAGCGTGATGAAATACTGAAGCTTATGGGTGAAAAAGCAGGCAGTTATTCAATGTACAGGGATCGTCTGATAAAAAGAGGAATCTTGAATAACCGACAGGGATATGTCTCACTTGCGCTGCCGTATTTTGCAGATTATATCAAGGAATACTGCTGATAAAACCAGAAACAAATAAAATAAATAGAGATTAGCAAAACAGGCAGCCCCAATGTTCATTACGAACATCGGGGCTGCCTGTTTTTTATACAATAGAGAATATTTTTAATATCCCATTATATAAATCATCTTATAGCTGAATATCTGAAACAGAATTAGCAACCAAATTTAAAATATTTGCAGATCAGATTAAATAATTCAGCGCAATTAGTTGTAAAACACATAGTGACGACCTCCTTATTTTTATTTTTTTGATAACGCATAAATGGTTATCGTTTGTCCTTCAGACAGTTCCAAACCGGTATTCAACTTCGGGGAGAAGCCGGGAACCAATGCTTGAATATTACAAACATATTTCTTAAGGACAAATAAATTGTAACAAGTTTGTAACAAATAGACAATAGGAGGCGATTGGCAATGCTTCCAATGCATGGAAGAGAGGAAAAAGCGAAAGAACTTCATCAAATCTTAATGTTTTACCTCATTGGAAGTTCATAAAGAATCCTTTACAATAAGTACATGATCATAAAGGGAATGATTCAGTTACGCACTGAGAACATTCGAATCCGGAGGAGAAGAAGATGTACCGTATATTAGTATGTGATGATGAAAAAGATATTGTTTCCGCATTGAAAATATATCTGATGGCAGACGGCTATCAGGTTTTTGAGGCTTACAACGGCAGAGAGGCGTTGGAAATTTTAAAGAATGAAGATATTCATCTTGTTCTTATGGACATTATGATGCCGGAGATGGATGGCATCACAGCAATGTTGAAAATCCGTGAAGTCAGCAATGTTCCGGTGATTTTGCTCACCGCCAAAAGCGAGGACACCGATAAGGTGCTCGGACTTACCGTGGGAGCAGATGATTATGTGACAAAACCGTTTAATACGGTGGAACTGCAGGCGCGCGTGAAATCCCAGCTCAGGCGTTACATGAAACTGGGAGGCGGCACGGTCAGACCGGACACGATCGTGATCGGCGGGATCGAATTGAATGATGTCACGAAGGAAGTGACACTTGATGGGGATAAAGTGCAGCTGACAAGAACCGAGTATGATATTTTAAAACTTCTGATGCAGCATCCGGGACAGGTTTTTTCGCCAAATGAAATCTATGAGAAAGTGTGGAATGATAATCCTTTTCGGAATGAGAATACGGTAGCGGTACATATCAGACACCTGAGGGAAAAAGTGGAGTATAATCCAGCGGAACCAAGACACTTAAAAGTTGTCTGGGGGAGAGGCTATAAAATGGAAGTGTAAGTGAGAAAGGACAGTCGATATGAAACAGTTGAAACAATCGCCCGTGGCAAAAATCATTGCGTGGATTTTGATCACGGTGTCAGCCCTGATGCTGTTGGCAGGCACAGCCGGGGCGTATTTCATCAGTGAACTTGGGTTTTATACAAGAAGTGTAGAAGACATCCGGGAGGAGCAGTTTGAACGGATCGCCGGAAAGTACTCTGCGAGAGTGCTGCTGAATCTGAATAACACGGAAAATGAAACCTATTTTAAGGATACCAACTTCCGGTATGGAGTTGTGGAAGCGTCCAATTACGAGGAATTGGAAAAACTGGATCTGAATCAGCAGAGCACCTATGTGCAGTCGAATTTTGATGAGAAAGTAAGTCTCGACAATCTTCATCTTTTTCAGTGCAATATGAATGCTGACACATCGATTTATGTGGATAACTCTGTGCTTGGCGGGTATTACATTGCGTACAGTACCAGAGAGTACAGAAATAAATATATCAATGAATATGTGTATGATACAGATAGCGGTATTTTTTATTATCAGGTGTCAGATGTGCCATCTGCACAGATTTCAGAAGAAGGAGAAACTGCAGCTGAAATATGGTATTTCCCGGTGTCAGAAGTGAAAGTGACACTGGTGGATGACAGTACCGGAGAGACGACAGACTATGCGTATGTATATAATACGGCAGATAAAGAGTATGAGGCACTGCGGGAGAAAACATCAGAAAACGATGAACAGGCGGCACTTTGTATTACCATCCAGAATGCAAAGGGTGCAGATGAAAATGATCTGCGCAATGTAAAAAATATTCTGGAAAATGCACCGTTGACGTTTTGGCAGCTGACTGCGACCACCTATTCTTATGGAACATCAGACTGGACGGCAGAGATGCGTTATCCATATACGCAGGAACAGCAGACAGAGCAGGTCACAGCGTCAGAGACAGTCGTGAGTGCACCGACATCGGTTACATTGCAGACGGTAGAGCTTTCCTATGTCGGAGGGGTACCGAATGATGAGATAAAAAATCGTACCGATTATGATTCCTCCGAGGCAGATTACCTTTCCACCGTGCAGGGCAGTGACGCAGGAACCGATTACTATGTGTTATCTGTGATTCCGGATGCGGACAGTCTTGTAAAAAAAGAGGGTGTCGGAGTCTGGGGCAGCGATTATTTTGTCCAGATAAACTATATTGTGAATCTGGCGGATCATATGAAATACAGCGTGTATGTGATCCTTGCACTCAGCCTGATCGTGTTTGTGGCAAGCTTTGTCTATCTGGTAAGTGCAGCAGGGCATAAAAAAGATCAGGAACAGGTGCAGGGAAGTTTTCTTTGCAAAGTACCGGCCGATTTGTTTACTGTCATATTTTTAGCAGCAGAATCAAGTCTGGCAGTGGGCATTTCATTGCTTGGCAATGCCGGAAGTCCTGACAACTATGTTTTTTATGCGGCGGCAATGCTTTTTCTGCTTTTATGTGGCGGATGGCTGGCACTAGGGTATCTTCTGGATTTTGCAGTGCGCATCAAACTTGGAAAATGGTGGAGAAATACACTCATCTATAAAGTGCTCCGTTCGATCTACCGTGGCTGGAACAAAGTGGGCGAGAATAAGTCCATCCTGTGGAAAGGGCTTGCGATTTTTCTTGGCGTAAACTTTTTGGAAGTTCTGATCTTTGTTGTGTTTGGTGTCGATTATTCTAAAATCATGATCGTCTGGTTTGCAGAGAAAGCTGTGATCCTGTTTGTGGGCGGTGAGGTCTTAATTCAGATGAAGAGACTTCAGGAAGGCGGAAAACATATCGCAGAGGGCGATCTGGATTATCAGATCAACACGGAACATATGCTTCCGGCACTAAAAGAGCATGCGGCAGATTTAAACCGCATCAATGAGGGCGTATCCAAAGCGGTAAATGAGAAAATGAAAAGCGAGCGTTTCAAGACAGAGCTGATCACCAATGTCTCGCATGACATCAAGACACCGCTTACCTCCATTATCAACTATGTGGATCTGCTGGAAAAAGAGGAGATCCCAAATGAGAATGCAAAGGAATATTTAGAGGTTTTAGAGCGGCAGTCTGCCCGCCTGAAAAAGTTGATCGAAGATTTAATAGAAGCATCCAAAGCGTCAAGCGGAAGCCTTTCCGTGAATCTGGAAAAACTCGAGGCAGGGGTGTTCCTCGTGCAGACTGTAGGGGAATTTAAGGAGAAAACGGAGAAGAACAAATTAGATCTACAGATCAAAAAGCCGGAAGAACCGATTTATATTATGGCGGATGGCAGACATTTCTGGCGTGTCATCGATAATCTGATGAACAACATCTGCAAATACGCACAGCCGGAGACAAGAGTTTATATCAATTTAGAGCAGACCGGAGAAAAAGTGCAGATTACATTCCGCAACACTTCCAGATATCCGTTGAACATTTCCAGCGAGGAACTGATGGAGCGGTTTGTCCGTGGTGACAGTTCCAGAAACACAGAAGGAAATGGTCTGGGCTTGTCGATCGCAGGAAGCCTGATGGAACTTATGCATGGAAAAATGCAGCTTTTCGTGGACGGAGATTTATTCAAAGTCGTTCTGGAATTTGACCGGTGCGAAGTTTCATAAAAAATAGAACGTGGACAGTAAGAACAGTCTTAACATAAAAAATGTGAGGACTGTTCTTTTTTGACAATAAAATGTTTGCGGAGCTTGCATTTTATTGTATGTGAAAAAGTATTTTTGTGATAAAATAAGTGTCAGGACGAAAGAGGTGGACAAGAATACCTTTTATATTATAGAATTGCAGGAATTTGACATGAGACAGCAAAATCAGAAATTAACGCATGTAAAACATGAATTTGATCCTATTTTTGATGAAAATTCAGAGATATTGATTCTCGGTACGCTTCCTTCTGTGAAGTCGAGAGAGCAGAATTTTTATTATGGACATCCGCAGAACCGTTTCTGGAAAGTCATTGCGGCACTTTTTGAAGAGCCTGTGCCGGAGAGAATCCCAGAGAAAAAGGATTTGCTGTTAAAACATCATATTGCGCTGTGGGATGTGATCGCAGAGTGCGATATTGCAGGTTCTTCCGACAGTTCCATCAAAAATGTTGTGCCGGCGGAGCTGTCTGTGATCCTTGACCATGCGCCGATCAGGACAATCTATGCCAATGGTGCGAAAGCATATGACCTGTATCAAAAGTATACTTATCCGGTCACTGGCAGGGACATCCGAAAACTTCCCTCCACAAGTCCGGCGAATGCGGCGTTCCAGATGGAGAGGCTGCTTGGGGCGTGGCAGGAGATTTTGGAAAAACACGATACTGACTCGGTAAGTGAAAAATAATTGCGTCACAATTGGCTGCAGATATTAAGATATAAATGGAGATATTATCATGCACATCGACAGAGAAGATATGCTGGAACTGACCAGAAGAATGACGATAGCAAGAAACTGTTTTAACCGTGTAGCGGGTGCTTATATGGATGAGGAAGGATTCATTGACGGCTCGTTCAACACCCATTTTTTAAAGCTGTCTCCAGCAGACAAAGAGAAACAGCTTGCAATCGCCAAGACAATCCCATATGCAAAAACCAATGAGCAGTTGAAAAACTTTAGGATTGACAGCAGACAGAAGAAACCGGGAAGTATCTGGCATCTGCTGACCGCATTGAGGGACTGCGAGCTGAAAAACGATGCACTGTTGTATTCATTGTATGAATATATCGGGGAACGTTATGTTGTGGATAAACCTTACACGATCGAGGTTTTCTGTGGAAACTATGATGTTCCGGTAAAAGGCGCAGACAAGGAGAGCCAGTGGGAATCGGAGGAGGTTTACCGTTTTCTGGTCGTGGCGGTCTGCCCGACGGTAGGAGAATATGAGGCAGGAACACCGGAAGCTGGATTTCTATTCCCGGCTTTTTCGAACCGGAGCACGGATTTGGACGGAGTGAATATTTTCGCAGCAGATGAAAATTGCGAAAAACTGGCTAATATGCTTGGTTTGTAGCGGAGGTGACGACGATATGCGCACAAAACAAAATTACCAGATACTTACTTTTCACACGACAACAGCCGCGATGGCGATGGAAGATTACTGTCATGAGCAGAAAATTCCGGGCAGACTGATTCCGTTACCACAGGAGATTTCTGCAGGCTGCGGGCTTGCATGGCGCATGCTGCCGGGAGAGTATGAGCAGGAAAAAGATAGAATTGAAAAATCAGGGATAGTGATCGAGAGTAATATTATAATTATGATTTGAAAAAATTGCGGGAAGCAGGCTTTTATTATATTGATAAAACAGGACTTATTCAGCAGCTTTTGCAGAACTGGGGAGAAGTGAATCTTTTTACAAGATCACGTCGCTTTGGAAAAACACTCAATATGAGCATGTTGAAAAATTTCTTTGAAATTGGTGCGGATAGTACACTTTTTGATGGACTGTATATATCACAGAACGAAAAACTGTATGAGGAATATATGGGAAAATATCCGGCTTAATCTGACTTATGATGAAATTGACAACAGCATTGACAATTTATGTTAATACAGGGAAGTGTGCGTCAAATCCGCCATTTCCGATCCGCGTTGCGTTCTGCATCGGACCGGTTGGCGAGGAAATTGAATTTTTTCAGGAGAGATAACAGAAAAGATAGCTGATCTTTCTAAAACTGGCATGCTCAAAATAAATAAAACTGGATATATACACAAAGCCAATTTTGCGTAAGATATGGGGTAAGGATTCGGACGAAACAAAGAATCTGATCAAATTTACAAGAGGAGAATTTTAATTATGAGAAATGAAAAAGTTTACAAACTTACCCTGACAGCCTTAATGGCGGCATTGTCCTATGTAGTATTTACGTTTTTGCAGATTAAGATTGCACTTCCGGGTGGTGACGCTACTTCCCTGCATCTTGGAAATGCAGTCTGTGTATTAGGTGCATTACTGCTTGGCGGCGTATACGGCGGGCTTGGCGGTGCAATCGGAATGACGATCGGTGATCTGCTTGATCCGGTTTATATCATTTATGCTCCAAAGACATTTTTGCTGAAATTCTGCATTGGTCTGATTACCGGACTAGTCGCACATAAAATCGGAAAAATTTCCACATCCAATGACACAAAGCATGTATTGAAATGGACAGTGATCGCATCAATCTGTGGCATGGTTTTTAATATGATATTCGATCCACTTGTCGGATATTTTTATAAGAGAGTGATTATTGGAAAACCGGCAGCAGAAGTGACACTTGCGTGGAACATTACGGCAACCAGTATCAATGCAGTGCTTTCCGTGATTGCAGCCGTTGCAATCTACATGGCACTTCGCCCGGCATTACGAAAATCAGGGCTGTTCATGACTATAAAATAAATGCATTGCCATAAAAAAAGATATATGTTAACATATAGCCTGTTGCTTTTATAAGTAATTGCAAAACTCATAAAAAAGTAAATATAATTTTTCACAATTTGTATAGCTTAGGTTAGGGTTTTGTGATTGTGTATTAAAATGAAAAAAGGGAGAAAACCAAAATGAAATTAACAGGCAAAAAAATCAAATCCATGCTTCTTTGCATGATGCTTACTATGGCAATGGCAATTACAGCAGTTGGATGTGGCAGCAAGACAGAGGGAACAGCAGATGCCCAGAAAAACACAGAGACAGCAATTGTCAATACAGAGACAATTGTAGAGACAGAAGCGGTTGCAGAGACAGAGAGTATCGAGACTACAGAGGCACAGGAAATCGTATTAGGCGATGGAAGTGTCAAAATTACAGTTATTGTGGTTGATGTAGATGGAAACGAAACAAATTTTGTGGTTAACACAGACAAAGAAACGGTCGGCGATGCTTTATTAGAGCAGAATCTGATCGAAGGTGAAGACGGTGATTATGGTCTTTATGTAAAGACTGTAAACGGAATCACTGCAGATTATGATACAGACCAGACTTACTGGGCATTCTATGTAAATGGAGAGTATGCAAGCACAGGTGTGGATTCCACTCCGGTGAACGAAGGCGATACCTACGAGTTTAAGGTAGAAAAATAATGAAGCTGAAAACGAGGGAAGTGGCAATATTCGGTATGCTGGGTGCTTTGATGTATGCATCAAAAGTATTTATGGAATTACTGCCGAATGTACATTTACTTGGAGTTTTTACCATTTCTTTTACACTTGTTTATCGGAAAAAAGCACTGTACCCGATTTACACGTATATATTATTGAATGGGTTGTTTGCGGGATTTGCGACATGGTGGATACCGTATCTGTATCTCTGGACGATTCTTTGGGGCGTGACCATGCTGCTCCCACAAAAAATTCCGAAGAAGATACAGCCAATTGTGTATATGATCGTAAACGCATGTCATGGATTTTTGTTTGGAACACTCTATGCCCCGGCGCAGGCAATTCTTTTTGGACTGAGTTTTAAGGGGATGATCGCCTGGATCATTGCAGGATTGCCGTGGGATTTTGTGCACGGTGTCAGCAATTTCTTCTGTGGAATATTGATTGTTCCGATTGTGACACTGCTGCGGAAGTTAGAGAAACAAGTGGGATGAGAAGTAAAACACAGGTTCCACTTTTTGGTATAGAGATGCGGAAAATGTATGCATTTATGCGGTGCATTGACGACCGCTAATCAGAGACGAGATTCGCAGAGCGTATCTCGTCTCTGTATTTTTATTCTTTATCTTTGGCGATCGGCAGAGTGAAAATAAACTCTGTGCCAACGCCCTCTGTACTGATACAGTTGATATTTTCTCCATGAGCCTGAATGATTTCTTTTACAATGGAAAGTCCAAGACCGGTGCCGCGCTTGTCTTTTCCGCGGGAGAGGTCGGTTTTGTAAAATCTTTCCCAGATTTTTTTCAGACTGTCTTTGGGAATACCGATTCCGGTATCCTTGACCGAGACAAATACTTTGTCGTTCTTCTCGGTTGTCTCAATCGTGATCGTGGAATCCTGATGACTGAACTTGATCGCATTGTCAATCAGATTGTAAAGTACCTGTTGGATTTTGCTGAAATCAGCAGTGACAAACAACTGCTCACCGGAGAGAATCAGGTTGAAGCGGATATGTTTGTTGGCACAGATTCCCTCAAAAGTCAGGAGCGTTGTCTTGATCGTCTGGTTGATATCAAAATCCGTCACATCCAGCATAACACCATGAGAACCAAATTTATTTAATTCCAGAAGACTTTTTGTCAGCTTATTTAATCGCTCTGTCTCAAACAGGATGATATTTAAATATTTTTCCTGCATTTCAACCGGGATAGTTCCATCCAACATTGCCTCCACATATCCCTTGATCGAGGTGAGAGGGGATCGGAAATCGTGTGAGACATTGGAGATAAACTTCCGCTGATCTTCCTCCAATGTGTTCAATTCATTTGCCATATAGTTTAAGGATGCGGCGAGATAACCAATCTCATCATTGGAGTGCACATCAATCTTGGCATCAAAGTTTCCTTTGGAATATTCGTCTGCCGCATGGGTGATCTTGCGGATTGGAATATAAACTACATATGTAAATAATGCAAGTACGACAAACGCTGCGGCAAAGATCAGAGCCAGTGTTGTGTATGCGATCGCGGACAGACTGTTTGCAGATGCGGTCAGATACGATTCTGATTTGTGGATGATCACATAGCCACGCACTTTGTAGTTGACAGTGATCGGGGAAAATACACTCAGCATATTTTCCTGAAAATAATCGTAAAAAGTCCCGACACGATAATAGCGGTTGCCGAAGTCTGTCATATCAAAGTCTGGAATCGTTTCTTCTGTAGTCTCTGTGGCAGCAGTATTGATCAGAATCTTTCCGTGTGTATCCACGATCCAGATATCTGCGTTCAGATAAGTGTCCAGGGCACTGAGCTGCTCGTTGATCTCATCTAACGTCATGGAATTGCTGAAATAATTCTGCGCATAACTGGATGAGATCAGGGCAGATTCCCGGTATAAATTCTGAGCCTCTTTTTTTTCAAGGTGCTGGAAGGTGAGGTGGTAAGTGAAGGTCGCAATGATGAGAAAACCAAGCAGGCCAAAAAGCAGATAACCACCTAAAAGCTTTAAGTATAATGTACGTTTCATTTAATCTCTGACCTCAAATTTGTATCCAATTCCCCATACCGTAGCAAGGCTCCAGTTCGCATGGTCTTTAATCTTTTCACGGAGACGTTTTACATGGACATCCACCGTTCTTGTATCACCGATGTATTCATAGCCCCAGATATGGTCTAAGAGCTGTTCTCTGGTGAAAACCTGATTTGGAGAGGAAGCAAGGAAATATAAAAGTTCCAGTTCCTTTGGCGGCATATCCACTGCCTGCCCCATATAAATGACGGAGTAATTCGAAAGATTGATGACCAGATCTTCATATTTGACACATTTCAGATCCGGAATCACTTCCTCGATTTTCACTGGCTGATAACGTCTTAACACAGCTTTGACGCGGGCAACAAGTTCCTTCGAATCGAAAGGTTTCATCATATAATCATCCGCACCGAGTTCAAGACCTAACACTTTGTCAAAAATTTCACCTTTTGCGGAGAGCATAATGATCGGAACATTTGCCTTTGCACGTACCTCACGGCACACCTGATAGCCGTCGATTCCAGGTAACATCAGATCGAGCAAAATAAGGTTCGGATTGTACTGCTCGAATGCGGTCAGTGCCTCCTCCCCATCGTTTACAATCTTTGTGTCAAAGCATTCCTTTGTGAGATAAAGGGAGATCAGCTCTGCAATATTATTATCATCATCAACAATTAAAATTTTCTGTTTCGCTGCCATATATCCTCCTTGTTTGCGAAGCAAATCCTATTTTACAAAGTAAAATTTAACCTCTGTGTGAGGAGAGGATTTAGCCTCCTTGTTATTTAAATTCGGCAATTGTTACACCCGCATCGCCCTCGCCGTATTCGCCAAGGTGATAGGACTTCACATGTTTCTGGCGTTTCAGATAAGTGTGCACGGCATTCCGCAGTGCACCGGTTCCTTTTCCATGTACGATGCGCACGGAGCCTAAATGGGAAAGATAAGCGTCATCGAGATATTTATCCAGTAAAGCAATCGCCTCATCTGAGGTTTTTCCGATGAGGTTGATCTCCGGGGAGATCGTTGCGGATTTGCTCATGCGGATTTTTCCGGCTCCGGTTTTGTTTGCTTTTGCACCGGACATCATCGCGGAATCCTCGTCGATCAGGATCAGGTCATTGATATTGACCAGAGAGCGTAAAATTCCCATCTGGACGTAAAGGTCGCCTTTCGCGTTCGGAAGTGTGTGCACGGTTCCTTTCAGATTCATGCTGATCACTTTTACGGTGTCGCCAATCTGAAGTTTTTTCGGGACTTTGTGGTTTGGAACAGCATTTCTCTTCTGGTCGGCAAGCTTTTTCTGGCTCGCATTCATCTTGTCACGAAGTCGGGTACGCTCTTTTTCCATCTCGCTCATTGGAGCATTTGCTTTGCCATATTTGTTAAAGTTGCGGATTGTCTCATCTGCCACGTCTTTGGCTTCTTTTAAGATGCGGAACGCTTCCTCGTTTGCATCGCGCAGTATCTTGTCGCGGCTTGCATCCAATTTTTCCTGCTTTTGCTCGAGACGCTCTTTTAAGGACTGGATTTCCTGTTTGTAGCGGTTGATCTCAGCCTGTTCTTTTTCGATGGTCACACGGCTTTTTTCGAGATCGGCAAGAAGATCTTCGAAGTTTTCATCGTTTTCACTGATGCGGGTTTTGGCATCTTCGATGAGGTCTTTGCTAAGACCAAGTTTTTCCGAGATCGCAAAGGCGTTACTTTTTCCCGGAATACCGATTAAAAGCCGGTAAGTCGGGCTTAAAGTCTCGACGTTAAATTCACAGCAGGCATTTTCCACGCCCGGGGTGGAAAGAGCAAATACTTTCAATTCACTGTAGTGAGTGGTTGCCATGGTGCGCGCGCCATATAAGTGCAGCTTGGATAAAATGGAGATTGCAAGTGCAGCACCTTCCGTCGGGTCGGTTCCGGCACAAAGCTCGTCAAAGAGAACGAGCGAACGGTCATTGACCTTTTTCAAAATGCGGATGATATTGGTCATGTGGGATGAAAAAGTACTTAAACTCTGTTCGATACTCTGCTCATCGCCGATATCTGCAAATACTTCCTCAAATATACCAAGCTCCGACCGCTCAGAAGCCGGAATATGAAGACCGGACTGTCCCATTAAAGTAAGCAGTCCGACAGTCTTTAAAGAAACTGTTTTACCACCGGTGTTTGGACCGGTTACGATCAAAAGCTTGAAATCTTTGCCGAGCATGACATCGATTGGAACCACTTTTTTCTTATCGAGCAGTGGGTGGCGTCCTTTCTTAATATGAAGATATCCCTCATTATTAAACGTCGGTGCAACACCATTGTAGGTCTGTGCATAGGCAGCTTTTGCAAAAATAAAATCAAGTTCTGCCAGAATCGTATAATCCGTAGCAATCTGTTCAGAAAAATTAGCAGTCAGCCTGCTCAGGTTTTCTAAGATTTTTTCGATTTCGTCTTTTTCTTTTAACAGAAGTTCTTTGTATTCGTTATTCAGATTCACGACCGCCATCGGTTCAATGAAAAGGGTGGAACCGGATGAGGACTGGTCATGTACCATGCCGGGAATCTGGGATTTTGCCTCGGCTTTGACTGGCAGACAGTAGCGTCCGTCGCGCATGGTGATCACAGCGTCCTGCAAATAGCTTCTGGTTGTGCTGTTGTTGATCATGTTGTTCATCTGGGCACGGATCCTGTCGTTCATGCCGCGCATGGAACGGCGGATGGAACGCAGTGTGCTGCTTGCGTCGTCGTCAATCTCATCCTCTGCGGGAATGCAGCGTCTGATCTCGTCATAGAGCGGTGTCAGCGGTTCGATTTCGGTGAAAAATCCGGTCAGTGAATCGTCTGGAACTTCCTCTTTTTCTGAGCGGGAAAATGCTTTTACACGCTTGGCAGCCTCTAAGAGAGAACAGATCGAAAGCAGTTCTGCGGCACTTAAGGAGGCACCGATCTCTAAACGTTTCAGCGAGTCATTGACACTGTGCACGCCGGAAAATGAGAGATTCCCACACCGGAACAGACGGCTTAAAGCATCCTTTGTCTGGAGCTGAAGCTGCTCGATCTGAGCCTTGTCTGTGATGGGACGCAGTGCGAGGCAGCGTTTTTTTGCCTCCGGACTGCATGCGTATTCAGACAGCTGATTTAAAATTTTATTATATTCTAAGGTTTTTAAAACTTTTTCATTCATAAAACAAAAGTACTCCATCATCGTTTTAGCTGATCAGTTTTTATTATAGACCAAAGTGAAGCTGATGAAAAGAAGAGTTTGGCAGGAATTGCGCAAAAAAAGAAAGTATTGCAAGCGTATGTGTTTCAATTTATAATATAGATTGGTATGATTTTTCATGTATGGATCAAAAAGTAAAACAGATACAAGCTTGATTGCATTTGAAGGTGCGGCAGGAATGTCACTGCCTGGAAAGGAATATCATGCAGGAAAACAAACAGGATAAATATGAATTTATCAGTGAAAAAATAAAGGAAAAACCAGTGAATAAAAAGAAATTGGTATATCACGTATGCTTTGTCGTACTTCTGGCAGTTTTATTTGGAATTGTGGCAAGCGTTACGTTCGTGCTTTGTCAGCCGAAAATGGATGATCTCCTTCATCCGAAGGAAGATCCGACCATCACGATCCCGAAAGATGAACCGGAGCAGGAGACAGAAACGGAAGAACCGGATACAGAGACAGAAACAAACGAACCGGATTCTGAGGCTCAGATTGTGTATGAACAGCTTACACTGGCAGATTTCCAGACATTGCAGAATGAGATGTATGCGATCGGAAAGCAGGCGAATAAGTTTATCGTGGCAGTGACCGGTGTCAAGAGCAATACGGACTGGTTCAATAATGCCTATGAGAGCAAGGGACAGGGTTCCGGTATTATTATTGCAAACAGTGGTCAGGAACTGTTGATCCTGACTGAGAGGAAAGTCATTGCAGGAGCGTCTTCTGTCTATGTGACCTTTGTCAATGACACATCGGTGGAAGCCTCTATCAAAAAATACGACGGAAATACGGGAATTACTGTACTCAGTGTTCCGGTGGATGAGATTGATAATGATACCATGAATCTGATTTCGGTCGCAGGGCTTGGCAATTCGCTTGCCATTACGCAGGGAACGCTTGCGCTTGCAGTTGGAAGTCCGCTTGGAACGAATTATTCCATTTTGACAGGAAATATCACTTCATCTGCTTATTCCATTTCAACAATTGATGCGAATTATGATATTTTTACAACGGATATTGTGGGAAGCAAAAACGGAAGTGGGGCACTTATCAATTTAAACGGCGAAGTGATCGGTCTTGTCACACAGGGATACAGCAGTGAGGGCGATCAGAATACGCTGACAGCAATCTCTATTTCAGAATTGAAACCGGTGATCGAGATGTTGTCCAATAATAAAGATATTCCATACATCGGTCTGGAGATCACTACCGTTACCAATACAATCGCAAAAGAGAATGATATTCCAAAGGGCGTTTATATTAAGGAAGTAAAAATGGATTCGCCGGCGATGGCAGCAGGACTGCAGAGCGGTGATGTCATTACAGAGATTGACGGGGAAGCGGTGATCTCGGTTGATGGATATCAGACAAAATTGCTTTCCCTCACACCGGGCGATGTGGCGGAGGTCACGATTCAGAGACAGGGAAATGATGGTTATACGGAGATTAAATGCCCTGTAACGGTCAGTGTTTTACAGTAATACAAATACATAATTTGGAGGAAATAATTGTTATGAAATATATTGAAAGTCTTCGCGAAGGCGAGCGGATCAATGAGATTTACCTGTGCAAGACAAAACAGTCTGCGCTGACGAAGGCAGGAAAACCTTATGAAAACGTTATTTTACAGGATAAAACAGGAATCCTGGATGCAAAAATCTGGGATCCGGGTTCTGTCGGAATCGATGATTTTGATTCGCTGGATTACGTTGCTGTTATGGGAGATATCACAAGTTTTCAGGGAAATCTGCAGCTCTCTATCAAGCGTGTCAGAAAAGTGCAGGAAGGGGAGTATGATCCGAAGGATTATCTTCCGGTCAGCGAGAAAAATATTGATGAAATGTATGAGGAGCTGTGTGGCATTATCCGTTCGGTGAACAATCCGTATTATAAAAAATTGTTAAGCAGTTTTTTCTTAGAGGACAAAGAGTTTGAGAAACGTTTCAAATTCCACTCCGCAGCGAAAACCGTTCATCATGGTTTTGTGGGTGGATTGTTAGAGCATACGCTCAGTGTGACAAAGCACTGTGATTATTTTGCAGCTTATTATCCTATGTTAAACCGCGATCTGATTGTGACTGCGGCGATTTTCCATGACATCGGAAAATTGGAAGAATTATCTGTTTTCCCGGAAAATGATTACACAGACGAAGGACAGCTGTTAGGTCATATTATGATCGGGGCAGAGATGGTCGGAGAGCGTATCCGCACGATCGAAGGTTTCCCGGTTCGCATGGCAAACGAATTAAAGCATTGTATTCTCGCACATCACGGAGAGCTGGAATATGGTTCGCCGAAGAAGCCGGCACTTGCAGAAGCACTGGCGCTCAGTTTTGCTGATAATGTGGATGCGAAGATGGAGACAATTCGTGAAATTTTTACCAATGTACCGGAGAACAGTGTGGAGTGGCAGGGATTCAACCGTCTGCTCGACAGCAATATCCGGAGATCCAGTCTGAAATAGGAAAGAAGAATGAATAAAAACGATATTATTACATTGAAGATTGAGGATATGGGAATTGACGGAGAGGGCATTGGAAAGATAGATGGCATGACTTTTTTCGTCAAGGATGCAGTGATCGGGGATGAGATTGAGGCGCGCATTACCAAATTGAAAAAGAATTATGGTTATGCGAGAGTGGAGCAGATCGTAAAGCCGTCCGGCTTCCGCACGGAGCCAAAATGTGAACTGCACAGACGCTGCGGCGGCTGCCAGATTCAGGCGATGGACTATGCAAAACAGCTGGAGTTTAAGGAGAACAAGGTAAAAAATAATCTGGTACGCCTCGGGGGATTTGATGCAGACTTTGTGGATTCTGTGACGGAGCCGATCGTTGGCATGGAGGAGCCATATCGTTACCGCAATAAGGCACAGTTTCCAATCGGAAAAGATAAAGAGGGAAATATCATTGCCGGGTTTTACGCCTCGCACACGCACAGCATTATTCCGGTCAAAGACTGCATGCTTGGCGTGGCAGAAAACCGTGAGATTTTAGAAGCGATCCTATCCTATATGCGTGAGTGCCACATAGAACCCTACGATGAGAAAACCGGAAGAGGGCTTGTGCGCCACGCACTGATCCGCTATGGTTTTACGACAAAAGAGATCATGGTATGCCTTGTCGTTAACGGCAGGAAACTTCCGGCACAGAATGTGCTTGTGGAGAAGTTGCAGGCAATTCCCGGCGTGACAAGTATTTCCATGAATATCAACCAGAAGAATACGAATGTGATCCTCGGTGAGCAGACCGAGACCATCTGGGGACAGCCTTACATTACGGATTACATTCACTTAAGGGACTGCACGAATTTTGAGCGGACAGGAAAAGCAATCTCCTATCATATCTCACCACAGTCTTTTTATCAGGTGAACCCGGAACAGACCGAGAAGCTTTACAGCCTTGCGTTAGAGTATGCAGGACTTACCGGAAAGGAGTCCGTCTGGGATCTGTACTGCGGAATCGGAACCATTTCTTTATTCCTTGCCGGAAAAGCCGGGCATGTGTATGGAGTGGAGATCGTACCACAGGCGATTGCCGATGCAAAGGACAATGCAAAGCGGAATGGATTTTCCAATACCGGGTTTTTCATTGGAAAAGCAGAGGAAGTGCTGCCGGAATTTTATGCGGAGCATAAAAATGAAAAGACAGATATGCTGCACCCGGATGTGATCGTGGTCGATCCGCCGAGAAAAGGCTGCGATGAAAAGTGTTTAGAAACGATGCTTCTGATGAAGCCGGAACGCATTGTTTATGTGAGCTGTGATTCTGCGACACTGGCGAGAGATCTTAAGGTGCTGGCGGAAGGCGGGTATGAGGTGAAACGTGTCCGGGCTGTGGATCAGTTTGCGCATACGACACATGTGGAGACTGTGGTAGGACTACACAGAAAGGATATGTAGAAATCCTTGAATTTACGCACTTTGTAGAGTTTTTCAGCTTCAACAGGATTGCTGAAAATCACAAGGCACTTTGCTATTGCAGGTAGAAGAATAGCGGTAGCGAGTGGGTAGTCAGTTGCAATGGCTGGCTACCTGCTTTTTTATATTCCGGTAACTTTATTCAGCAAAACAAAACCAAAGGTCGGTCTGTTAATGATTCCAAAGACCTGTGCATATATGTGGTTGACTGCAATCAGGTTGACCGTTTTATATTTTACAGAAATCTCCCTGACTTTTTAGTAAAAAAGACACTTCATAAACAGTTGACATTCGATAAAAAGTATGTATGCTTTAAAATAACAAATAGTGCAAGATATGAGTGGGGAAGCCGGTATGGGAAGAGAAAAGAGAGGGAAACAGACACTTAGGAAAAAGATGATGGTTGTTATGCTGATCAGTGCGATGTCAAGTATCCTTGCAGTGGTGATTGTGTCATATATGACAATCCGAATGATACGGAATGACAGTATTCAGGAAAGCATGCAGATATATCTGGAACAGATAACGCGGGAGACGGATAGTGCTTATTATGACATGATCAGTATTGTCAACCAGATGAGTCCTAGCGGACTTATAGGAAACGTGGTAGAGTCTTATTTAAGTGCTGAGGATAATTTTGACAAGTATACGGGACAGAAATCACTCAGAGAAGAGCTGGTAAAGCTAGGATATGTGAATACAAAGCTGCTCGGTGTTACTTATTATGACCTGGAAGAGCAAAGTGAACTGATCAGAAATATCAATGTCAGGAATCTGGATCAAGTATATCAGACTATCCCCAATGTAACTGAAAATATTGGAAATACAATCCAGGCTATGCATTCATCCTGCCTGGGAATCAGGGAAAGACCGGTGATATCGGTAAAGCGGAGGGTTTCCTTCAGCAACAGGCAGAAATTGGATATTTATGCAGAGATAGAGCCGGATATGAGTGTTGCGGAAAGGCTAAACAAAGAAAACTGGACATATACTTATATGGAACTGGATGAGAATGGTATTGTGCAGTACAGTAATAACCCTGCGATTATCCGGGGGCAGCAGCTCCTGTCCAAATTGCCGGAAAAAGAAGAGTATGCGGTGACAAGCCAGGAAGGATATAAGGTCATGGTATACCGCAGTGAGATAGGATATGCGAATGCCATTGCGCTGCAGGAGAATACATATCAGAAAGAAATGAATATGTGGAGGCTGAAGCTGCTGGTTATCATCCTTGTGTCGTTCTGTGTTTTCTCAGGCTCTGTCATTTACCTCTACCGGTTAATATGTAAGCCGCTCAATCAGTTTCAGGAACAGCTGCTTCAGATTGGAGGAGGCTCCCTACAGATGGTAAAGCAGGAGTATGGTATCAAGGAATTCGATGACCTGATGCATGAAGTGGAGAAGATGAAGGACCAGATCAGGAATCTTATTGATAACGTTGTGGAAAAAGAAAAAAATATCCAGCGGATAGAATATGAGAAGCTCCTGTTCCAGATTAATCCACATTTTCTGCTCAATACTTTAAACTCTATCCAGTGGATGGCAAGGATGAGCCATCAGGATAACATTACGGAATTTGTGCAGAGATTAAAGAAGCTGCTGTCGTACAATCTGGGAAAAGAGGGGATGCAGACAACACTTCGGACAGAGATTGATATTGTGAAAGAATATATCGCACTCCAGCAGATGCGATATGATTTTGTGATAGAAATGAATGTGGAGGAAGGCAGTTATCTGGAACAGCCAACGGTGCGGATGCTGCTTCAGCCGCTGGTGGAAAATGCGATACAGTATGGACTTGGAAAGGATGAGAAAATAACAATGCGGATCTTTGAAGATAATAGACGGGGATTAGCAGCAATCACCATAGCAGACAGCGGTAACGGACTGACCATAGAGGAGATTAATCAGATTAATGCACCTTTTGATTATAATCTGCAGAAAATGCAGAATGGGAACAGAGGGATTGGTCTGCGGTATGTAAAGGCAATGCTGGATTCATTCTATGAAGGACAGACGAATCTGTTTGTAAATTGCAAAAAAGGACATGGAACCAAGATTACAATTCTGATCCCGGTTCAGGAAGAGTTACGGGATAAAGCTAAAGTGACAGATACCGGTATAGAATAAGAGGGTATGAGGGAATGAGAGTATTAGTTGTTGATGATGATAAACTGGCTAGGAAAGGTCTGATATCCATAATGAACTGGGAAAAATATGGATTTGAAGTTGTGGGCGATGTCCAGAATGGGAGTAAAGCACTGGAATTTCTGAAGGATAACATGGTAGATGTTGTGTTCACGGACATAGATATGCCGGAGATAGATGGGATTGAGCTGATGGAAAGATGCAGAACAGAATATCCGGATGTGAAATTTGTGATTTTTTCAGTACATGAAGATTTCCGTTATGCACAGAAAGCCATGAGGCTGGGAGCACTGGATTACATATCTAAGATAAGCTTTGATGGGGATGACTGTGACCAGATACTGGAGCGGGTGGATAGAAAATATAAGGATAATCTGTTAAAAAAGGAAAAAAGGCAGGAGGATCACGGATTACGCAAAAAGCTGGAAAATGCATGGATGAACACCAGATGGATATATGATGATAACGAGTTTGGCAGGTTGTGTGAAATGACAGGGGAAGTGGAGCTTCGCACTGCCGAAAGGATTTTTGTAAAGAGCCTCCACCGCATTCAGGAGATCACAGGGGAAGAGTATGAATTTCCGGCGCTATCCTCCGTAAATGATATGCTGGCATGGGTAAAAAAATGGAAGGATGAGCTGTACCGGACGTGCCTGCAGACAGAAAAAGCAAATGATATCTATAGCTTTGCAAGGATCATCCTATACATAGAAGAACATGTAGAAGAAAATCTGAAGTCGGAAGATGCTGCGGCGGAGATTGGAATGAGCAGAAGCTATTTCAGCACGAGATTTAAAGAAATGACCGGTGATACATTTCATAACTATGTGATCAGCAGAAAAATGAATGCGGCAGCATGTAAAATGGAAAAAGGAACTGAAAATATCACACAGATTGCATCAGATCTGGGATATGACAATTATTATTATTTTACAAAAGTGTTTACAAAAGAATATGGATGCACACCAACAGAATATGCAAACAGGGTTAAAAAATGTTCGATTTGATTCGGACATTTTTTTAAATTTAAAAAAAAGACTGTAAAATCAGAAACAATATCGTCTAGTGAAAAATATGATTACAGGATAAACTGTCTATAAAAGAAAGGAGGTTTACTCATGTACATTAAGAGGTTTGTGAAACATTATTACATAATGCTGGTACCGGCTTTCCTGTGGCTGTTCTTTTTCAGTATCGTGCCTATGTTTGGAATCGTGATGGCTTTTCAGGATTATAATCCGGGACAGGGCATCCTGCATTCCAAATTTGTTGGTCTGGCTAATTTTGAGTATATGTTTCAGATGAGTGACATTGCACAGGTTTTGCGTAATACAGTCACTATTGCTGTGGGTAAGATCATTGGAAATATTATTTTCCCGCTGATCTTTGCATTATTATTAAATGAACTGGCATTGAAAAGACTGAAGCGTCCGATTCAGACAATCGTATACTTACCGTATTTTCTGTCCTGGGTTATTCTTGCAAAGATCGTGCTGAACATTTTCGGTTATACAGGACCGATAAATCATCTGATACAGCTGTTTGGCGGTGACCCGATTAATTTCTTCGGGGAAGCAAAGCTGTTCCAGCCGCTGGTGATTGGTACGGACATCTGGAAAGGGTTCGGTTATAATACAGTAGTTTATCTTGCTGCTATCCTGGGTGTTGATAAATCATTGTATGAAGCGGCAGCAGCAGATGGTGCCGGCAGGTTTAAGAGGATATGGCATGTGACGCTGCCGGGTATAAGGACGACAGTAGCACTTCTGGCTATCCTGTCTCTTGGCAATGTATTAAATGCAGGATTTGACCAGATATATAATCTGTATAACCCATTGGTATATTCAACAGGAGATATTATTGATACATGGGTATACAGGGCTGGTTTGCAGAATCTGCAGTATTCTCTGGCAACAGCAGTCGGATTATTCAAGTCTGTGATTAGTGTCATATTGATTGCCCTGGGTTACCGGCTTGCAGATAAATTTACCGGTTATAAACTGTTTTAGGAGGTGATATCTATGATTGAGAATAAAAGCCTCGGATCCAAGATTTTCGATGTTTTGAATGTGGTGTTCCTTGTTATGGTTATGTTGATCTGTATTATGCCTGTATGGTATGTCCTCTGTGTATCCTTGAGCAGCAGGGAAGCCGTTGATGCAGGAAAAGTTGCTTTCTGGCCGGTTGGCTTCAATCTGCTCTCCTACCAGAAGATTTTGGGAGAAGGTGAATTTTTTGGTTCGTTCCTGATATCTATAAAAAGAGTAGTACTGGGTACTGCTGTCAGCATGGTATGTGTTCTTATGGCAGCGTTCCCGTTGTCAAGAACGAAAAAGCAGTTCCCCCATAAAGAAATCTTCATGTGGATTCTTGTATTTTGTATGTTATTCAGCGGTGGTACTGTTCCATGGTATATCACTATGAGAAACTACCATCTGATGGACAGTATCTGGGGACTGGTGCTGGGAACAGGACTACAGGTGTTTAATGTAATCCTTGCAGTGAACTTTTTTAAAAATCTTCCATCAGAGCTGGAAGAAGCATGTTTTATTGATGGCGGCGGACCGTGGAGGAATCTGATATCCATATACATACCGCTGGCAAAACCGATGGTGGCAACCATTGCACTTTTTACCATGGTCATGTACTGGAATGAATTCTTCCAGGGAATGGTCCTGAGTACAAGAGAAAGCAGTTACCCACTGCAGACCTATATCCAGCAGATGGTTGTAACACTGGATTATTCCACAATGAACGTAGAACAGATCGCACAGGCGATGAAATTAAACAATCTCTCATTGGATTCAGCAAAGATATTTATAGCTACGATACCGGTACTGATTGTATATCCATTCCTGCAAAGATATTTTGTAGATGGTATTACACTTGGATCAGTAAAAGGATAAAAAAAGGAGGAAGAAGAAGTATGAAACAGAAACAGATTATCGCACTTGTAAGTGCAACGGCACTGGTTGTGACTGCGCTGGCAGGATGCGGCAAAACATCAGAAGAAAACACACAGAAAACAGCAGTAGGTGAGGCAGAAGGAACAGCCAAGGAAGATCTCCCATTTTCAAAATATGCAGAGACAGTAACTGTCCATCTGGGCGGTTCAATGAATCCAAATGCGAAGATTCCTGACGGAATGAGCTATGAAGATAACGCCTATACACGCTTTTTGAAGGATGATCTTAATATCGAGGTCGTATATGACTGGATTGCATCCTCATCTGACTATGATGAGAAAATGAACCTGTGTATCGGAAGTGGTGCGATTCCGGAGATGATGAATGTCAATGCGACACAGTACAGGGCACTTCTGAAATATGACATGATTCAGCCGCTGGATCAGTATTTTGAAGACTATGCTTCAGATAAGCTGAAAGGATTTGTGGAATCCGGTGGGGAAGAGCTGAAAAAATGTATCACGAATGATAAGGGAGAAATGATGGCAATCCCGACTCCGAGTGCGATGGTAGGAGAAATGAACGAAATGTGGATCCGTCAGGACTGGCTGGATAAGCTTGGGCTGGAGGTTCCAAGAACCTGGGATGAAATGGCAGCAGTAGCAGAGGCATTCGTGACCCAGGATCCGGATGGTAACGGAGAAGATGATACCATTGGAATTCTTGGACCAGGTAATTCCAATCATATAAATGATATCGGAGATAACCAGTTTGGACTGGATCCGTTGTTCTTCAGCTTCCAGTCTTATCCACAGTACTGGCTGCAGGATGAGGATGGAACTGTAAAATATGGTTCAATTCAGCCGGAGACCAGAACAGCTCTGGAAAAAATCCAGAAATTATATACAGATAAACTGATTGATCCGGAAATGCTTGTTAGAAGCAATTGTCAGGAAGCTGTTTTGTCTGGAAAGGTAGGAATTTTCTTTTCACCTTGGTGGGCTGGTTATACGGTGGCAGATGCTACACTGGCAGGCGAAGCAGATTGGAGAGCATATTTTACACCACTGTCTGAGGACGGGAATTATTATACCCATATGCCGGATCCTACAAGTAAATATGTAGTAGTAAGTAAGAGCTGTAAGAATCCGGAGGCTGCATTTAAGATGATTAACTATCTGATTGCTCATGAACAACAGTGGACAGACGATGGCATTACCTCCTCAGATATGAGTTGTGCGGATTTTTATCCGTTATGGAATGGCTACGACAATGCAGATGAGATTGAAGTATCCACGGAGACTCTGGAAAAATATCTTGCAGGAGAGATTACAATGGATGATGTCGATTTCTCACAGCACAAATTGTTAAAGAGTGATATGGAAGCAGTTAAAAAACTGAAAAAAGAACCTTATGATGATTTCAGCCTGGATAAATGGAATCTGGACAGTGACCTTGCAAAAACTAATCTCCCGAGACTTGTATCACTTCTGGTTGGAGGAGCTTCCTATGTACATGATAAATATGTACCTGTTTACAATGCATATAGCGGTCAGACAGAAACCATGGAGACCAAATGGGCAAACCTGCAAAAAATGGAAGAAGAAACATTTGCAAAGATCATTATGGGAAAAGCAGATATCAGCGAATTCGATACTTTCGTTGAAAACTGGAAGAGTCAGGGCGGTGACCAGATTCTCAAAGAAATTAACGATGAATTAAGTAAGTAAAAGAGACGGCGGCTGATGGTGTTCATTAGCCGCTGCTCCTTAATTGGAGGTATAAAATGCGGGAAAACAAAGTAATCTACGGACTGATAGGATATGGTGGAATGGGCAGATGGCATACGGAAATCCTGTCAAATGTACCGGAAATTGAAATTGGTGGTATCTATGATATCAAGGAAGAAAAGAGAATAGAAGCAAAAGAAAAAGGTTTTTCTGTGTATGGCTCGGAAGAGGAAATGTTATCAGACCCGGATATTGATGTCGTGCTGATTGCCACTCCAAATGACTGCCATAAGCCGATTGCAATCCGTGCTATGCATGCGGGGAAAAACGTGATATCAGAGAAACCGGTGACTCTGTCATCTTCTGATCTTCAGGAGATGGTAAATGTTGCCAAAGAAACAGGAAAGTTCCTGACAGTACACCAGAACAGGCGCTGGGATGATGATTTCCTGATCATACGAAAGCTTGTAGAGGAGCAGAAGCTGGGGCATGTCTTCCGGATAGAAAGCCGTGTGCATGGTTCAAGGGGTATTCCGGGCGACTGGAGAAAAGAAAAAATACATGGTGGCGGAATGGTTCTTGACTGGGGTGTACATTTGCTGGATCAGATTCTGTATCTTTACGGAGATAGAAAAATTGAAACTGTATATGCATCACTTACCCATATTACCAATCAGGAAGTGGATGATGGGTTCACCACAATCCTGACATTTGAAGGCGGAACGGAAGTCTTAGTTGAAGTAGGTACCAATAATTATATTTCCCTGCCAAGATGGTATGTACTGGGTGAAGATGGTACTGCGGTAATCAGGGACTGGCAGTTAAATGGTGAGATCATACGGAAAACAGGCATAACCGAAGAGAAAGTAGTGCCGGTAAAGACAGCAGCAGGTCTGACCAAAACCATGGCTCCGAGACGGGAAGATACAATCGTGAAAGAAGAGCTGCCACATGTGTCCGGAGATATTGCGGATTTCCATAGAAATGTAGCAGCAGTTATAAGAGATGGGGCAGAGCCGGAGATTAAGCTCTTCCAGGTGATGCGTGTAATGAAACTAATGGAAGCTATTTTCAAATCAGCAGAAACAAACCAGGTGATTGATTATAGACAGTATGAATCATAAGTATTTATGAAAGAACAGGAGAAAATAAGTATGAAACAGATAAAAATAGGAACATGTGTTCCTGGAGCTAAGGCAGAAGAATGGTTAAAGGGATTTATTGGAAAAGGATTTGAGACATTTTCCCTTAATTTCCATATGTCACTGGAAGGGACTGACCTTGATAAGCTGGCATTGAGCACGGAAAAACTGTTGGCAGGTACGGATTCCAAAATCACGACAGTTGGATACTATTGCAATCCTATCCAGTATGCAGAGCATAGGAAAACACTGGAAAATGTAATCTGCACTGCCGGAAAATTCGGAGCTACACATGTGAGTACTTTTGCAGGAGCGTGGGAAGGAAAGCCGGTAGAATCCGCATATGAAGAGTTTGGCAAGGTATTCCGGGAACTGGCTGATCTTGCAGAAGAAAAGGGAGTGAAGCTGGGAATTGAGAATTGCCTTATGGATGGAACATGGGAACATGCGACATGTAATATCGGTTTTAACCCTAAAGCATGGGAAGTGATGTTTGAGGAAGTAAAGAATGATAACTTCGGACTGGAATGGGAGCCGACACATCAGATGGTACAGCTTATCGATCCGGTAACAGAGCTGAGAAAATGGTGCAAAAAAATAGTACATATACATGGGAAAGATGCAACAATAGACTGGGATGCTGTAAGACATAGTGGCATATCAGGCGCAGTCCCATTTGTATGGCATCGTATGCCGGGCTTTGGTGACACGAACTGGAGAGATATCATTTCTATTTTAAGAAGTAACGGATATGAGGACGATATCTGCATTGAGGGATACCATGATCCTGTATATTCCGGAGAACTGGAGATGACCGGACAGCTTCATGCACTGAATTATCTGAAATGGTGCAGGGGTGGAGAATTTACACCAACTCCATGGGCAAAATAGGGAAAACAGATACAGGAGGATTTTTCTATGAAACTTGGGTTTATTACATCAATCCTTGACGGATGGACTTATGAACAAATGATGGATTTTGCTTCAGGGCAGGGATTTGAATGTGTGGAAGTGGCATGCTGGCCAGAAGAAAAAGCAGAAAGAAGATATGCGGGTGTAAGCCATATAGATGCAGAACGGGTAAACCAGGATGATGAATATGCAGCCCATATTATGGCATATGCAGAAAAAGCGGGAGTAGAAATCTCCGCACTGGCATATTATCCCAACGTAATGACGGCAGATAAAGAGAAAAGAAATGCTGCTATTGAACATCTGAAGAATGTCATACGTGCAAGTAAAAAGTTAGGTGTTGGCATGGTCACAACATTTATCGGAAGGGATCAGACCAAAAATGTACGGGAAAATCTTGAACTTGTAAAAGAAATATGGCCGCCAATCATAAAACTGGCAGAGGTATGTGACGTAAAAATAGCAATTGAAAACTGCCCGATGCTTTTTGGTGAGGAACAGTGGCCCGGAGGACAGAATCTGATGACAACTCCGTCAATCTGGAGAGAGGTCTTCAAGATCCTGGACAGTGATAATCTTGGCATTAATTACGATCCATCCCACTTTATCTGGCAGATGATCGACTATATCCGCCCTCTTTATGAATTTAAGGATAAAATATTCCATGTTCATTACAAGGATATCAAGATATACAGGGATAAATTAGAGTCCTGTGGTATCATGGCTTATCCGCTGGAATATATGTCACCTAAGATTCCGGGACTTGGCGATGTGGACTGGGGAAAATACGTGTCAGCACTTACTGATATAGGATATGATGGCTGTACATGTATCGAAATAGAAGATAAAGCATTTGAGGATTCCAAGGAAAAGGTGGAAAAGTCTTTAATTCTCAGTAAAAGATATCTGGAGAAATATGTTATATAACACAGAAAAGTGCAAATAAGGAGGAAATACCATGAGAAAATTAAGAGCAGGAATCGTAGGCTGTGGAGGAATTGCTAACGGAAAACATCTCCCGGCTATGCAGAAAAGTGGTCTCTATGAGGTGGTGGCTTTTTGTGACATCATCATAGAGCGTGCACAGGAGACAAAAGAAAAATTTGGCACAGAAGATGCAAAAGTATTTGAAGATTACCGTGAACTTCTAAAAGAAGATCTGGATGTTGTATATGTAACTACCCCAAACCGTTCCCATGCAGAAATCTCTATAGCAGCAATGGAGGCAGGAAGAGATGTCATGTGTGAGAAGCCAATGGCAAAAAATTATGCAGAAGCACAGAAGATGGTCGAAACTGCTGAAAGAACACACAGAGTTCTCAACATAGCATATCAGAACCGTTATCGTACAGATTCACTGTATCTGAAGGAAATGTGCAAAAGTGATGAATTGGGAGAAATCTATTTTGCCAAAGCACATGCACTCAGAAGAAGAGCTGTTCCGACCTGGGGTGTGTTCCTGAATGAAGAAGAACAGGGCGGCGGTCCTCTGATTGATATTGGTACACATGCACTGGATCTGACATTATGGATGATGGATAATTATGAAGTGCAGTCTGTTACGGGAGCTTCCTTCCACAAGCTGTCTGATCAGACAGACCAGGGAAATGCATTTGGTAACTGGGATCCGGAAAAGTTCTGTGTAGAAGATTCTGCTTTTGGATTTATCCGTATGAAAAATGGGGCAGTGATCGAACTGGAATCAGCCTGGGCACTGAACACACTGGAGGTTGATGAGGCAAAAACAAGCCTGTGTGGTACCAAAGCCGGAGCTGATATGAAAGATGGCCTTAGGATCAATTACATCCATCATAATACGCAGGTAGTAGAGAAACCGGAATTATCAAGCGGTGGAGTAGCATTTTTCTCAGGAAAAGAAAAGTCAGCAGCAGACTATGAACAGGAATTGTTTTACCACATCGTTGTTGATGGGGCAGAACAGGTTGTGAAGCCTGCACAGGCTGCAGTTGTCACACGTATTCTGGAAGCAATCTACCAGTCCGCAGAAAGTGGCAAGACAATCTACTTTGAGTAAAATACGGTCTTATATGCTTCGGGCTGATCTATGGAGAAATGAACATTAGAAATAAACGGATTGAACATAAGGAGTATTTATGGAAACACATGAATTACAGCAATTGCTGTCAGAAATGTCATTACAGGAAAAAATAGGACAGATGGTGCAGCTCACTGGCGCATACTTCGATAAAGAGGCAGTGCTCACAGGTGTTGTTGGCGAACAGTTACCACCGGAATGGATCATTCAATATGCCGGTTCAGTGCTTGGAGTGATCGGTAAAGATAAAATTTATGATATCCAGAGCAGATATATGGAACAGCATCCCCATCACATTCCGCTTCTCTTTATGGCAGATGTTATCCATGGATGCCGGACAATTTATCCGATTCCGTTGGGGCAGGCGTGTTCATTTCATCCGGAACTGGTGTCTGAGGCGGCTTCTATAGCTGCCTCGGAGGCATCTTCAGAAGGGCTAAGGGCAACATTTTCTCCTATGATTGATGTTTCAAGAGATCCCAGATGGGGAAGGATGATGGAATCCTTTGGAGAAGACCCCTATGTAAACGGGATCATGGGAAAAGCAATGGTAGATGGCTATCAGCAGAAAGCTGATACCGGAATAGCGGCATGCCTGAAGCATTTTGCAGGTTATGGGGCTGTGAATGCGGGAAGGGAATATAATGATGTTGAAATATCCCAGCGGACATTTCTGGAGCAGTATGTAAAACCTTTCCGTATGGCATTAAAAGCAAAGCCTGCTATGGTCATGACAGCTTTTAATGCTATTGACCGTAAACCGATAAGCGGAAATAAGGAACTTCTTAAAGGGCTTCTGCGGGATAAGGAAGGATTCGAGGGAACTGTAATTTCAGATTGGGGCTCCATAGGCCAGCTGGAAGAACAGGGAGTGGCAGCTGATATGGAAGAAGCAGCAATCCAGGCTTCAGAAGCCGGTGTAGACATTGATATGATGAGTCCTGCTTATATGCTGTGTCTTGAAAAACTGGTGGAAAGCGGCAAAATTCCGGAAGCATTTGTTGATGAAAGTGCATTCAGGGTCCTGATGATGAAAAATCAGCTGGGGCTTTTTGAAAATCCGTTTGCCGGTCTTGGAAAGAGTGGAAAACTGACTCTGCATAACCGGGAAAAGGCATATCAGCTGGCAGGCGAAAGCTGTGTCCTTTTGAAAAATGATAAGATACTGCCATTAAGCATGAAGAAGAAAGTTATATGGGCAGGTCCTTATACAGCGTCAAGAGAATTATTAAGCCGCTGGTCAATTTTTGGAGAACATGAGGCAGTTGAAACAATAGAAGATGTTTTACAAAGAAAGCAGATAGAAGCAGAATGTATCACAGGATGCAATATTCTTTCTGATGCAGAGTGTAAGGTATGGCAGGTGGAACAGGAATTGTCTGGCAAGCCAAGGGATGAGCAGTGGCTGGAAACGATAACCCATGAAGATACGGTCGTATGTGTACTGGGTGAACATGAATCCCAGTCAGGAGAGGCTGCCAGCAGGGCATTCCTGACTTTGCCGGAAGAGCAGCAGGTGTTATTTGAAAAAATAGCAGAACGTACAAGTAATATCGTGACTGTGGTAATTGCAGGAAGACCATTGAATCTGCGGAGAATATCAGAAAAATCCAAGGCTGTCATTATGGCATGGAGACCAGGAACTATGGGAGCTGAAGCAATCATAGATATTGTGTATGGCAGAATAAACCCTTCCGGCAAATTATCTGTGAGTATTCCATGGTGTGTGGGACAGGTGCCCATAAGCTACTGGGATGTAAAAACCGGACATATACTTACAGAAGATAATTCAGAAAACCGTTTCACCAGCAGATATATGGATATCCCGAATACGCCGTTATATCCATTCGGTTATGGATTGTCCTATACAGAGTTTGATATTTCGGACGTTGATGTGCAGATAGGACAGGATAAAAAAGTACATGTACATTGCAATGTATGCAATACAGGAAATGTTGCGGGAGCAGAAGTAGTCCAGTGTTATTATGAAACATTATATGCATCTGTAGTACGTCCAAAGAAAGAGCTTATCCGTTTCAGGAAGGTGTTCCTGGAGCCGGGGGAGAAGAAGGATGTAGATTTCTTTATTGACCAGGAAGAATTCTCATATTATGGCAAAAACATGGAAACCGTCAGCAGCGGGATGAAACTGCGTATCAGTATTGGAAACAGCAGTGACCACCTTGTTTCTGAGAACATTATACAAGCATAGGAGAAAAGAGACATGAAGGATTTTGAAAATGATTTGATTTATTATCCTAATCCGGACCCGGTCAAGGAACCGAGATTTATTTTAAAATCCGTAGATGAATTGGAAAAATCAACAAAATACAGTGTTACCTGCAATGGAACAGAGCGTGTGGTATACCATACAGATTCGTTTGACTATGTTGTAGTAGTAGATAACGAAGCGTATGATCTGGAGATTTCAATCCATACACCATATGAAAAACTTGAAATCCGTCCGTCCAGCTTTGGCATAGTTCCTTCTGTAAAAGGAGAAACAGTCCATATCCATCTTGATGAACCGAGAAAGTTTACTGTAGAGACAGATGGTGGTCTTCATGATGCATTGTTTGTACTTTGCTCGCACAGGATTGAGAAGCCGGCAGATACCACCATCTGCTTTGAAAAGGGCAAGGTATATAATGTAGGAGTTCTTACCTTAAAGTCCAATGATACGGTTTACATAGAGGAAGGTGCTGTTGTATCAGGGTGTGTATACGCAGACCATTGTGACAATATTTCCATTGTAGGAAACGGAATTATCAACGGAGCCTGCTGGCACCTGCCGGACAGTAATGCACACCGTTTCTTTATCTATGCCAAGTGGTGTAATAATGTACTCTTAAAAGGCTTTACTGCTGTAGACGGTCCTTCCTGGCATGTAGTTCCTGCGGCGTGTGACCATGTTGTGATTGATGATATGAATATTATGTCGAGGATTGTAACGGGAGACGGTATTGATATTACGAGCAGCCAGGACGTAGAGGTAAAAAATTGCTTTATCCGTTCCACAGACGACAGTATCTGCATCAAATCCCAAAGATTGTTTGAAGATCCGTCAACGGTACGTGACGTAACAAAAGTGCGTGTTCACAATAACGTGATCTGGAATGCAGAACCCGGTAATGCCATAGAGCTTGGTTATGCCCTCCAGAGCGAAATCCACGACCTGGTATTTGAGGATTGTGATATTATACACTGCCAGTATGAAGGAAACATGGGTGGTGCGGCGATTTCCATCCATCAGGCAGATGGCGGCCATGTTCATGATATACATTATAAAAATATCAGAGTAGAGCAGGCAGAACAGAAACTGTTCGATATTAAGGTTCTGCTTTGCAGATATACGGAACAGCTTGCCAAAGGAGAAATCAATGATATTTATTTTGATAATATCCAGGTGCTGAACGGAGATATCCCAGTCTCCATGATCCGGGGGTATCAGACACCGACAGAAGAAGTACGTGTCCATGATGTCCATTTTGATAACATTACTTTTATGGGGAATAAGTGTGAAACCTGGCAGGATATGCGGCTTGTTACAGAACTGGCAAATGACATTTATGTCAATGGTGTCAGAACATGCAGACAGATGAAATTCTGAGAATATTACCATACAGAGATGGTTTTATTACTTGCAGCAAGGAGGGTATTTATGGAACAAAGCAGCATGCTTTTCCAAAAAGACGGAAAAAATTATTTACAGCTGGACTGTGAAAATGCAAAAGAGCTTTCTATGAAACTGGGGGAGAAAACATATCCATTTACAAAAGATGGGAAAAAATGGATTCTGGAGCTTCCGTTCTCCACAGCAGTGAATTATGTACAGATCTGCGTGGACGGACAGGAGGTTCTGCTTCCTGAACTGCCCATCGGGCATGGATACTGCCATTTATATAATTATATTGAACTGCCGGATGGAAATGAGCTGACGGAAATACGGGATATTCCACATGGAACACTGGTACACGAATTTTATATGTCAGGTATTTCCAATAACTGGGAACGGTTTATTGTTTATCTTCCGCCATGTGTACCGTCTGCGGGGCTTCCTGTCCTGTATCTGCAGCATGGATTCGGTGAGAGTGAGATTTCCTGGACAACAACAGGGAAAGCAAATATCATACTTGATAATTTGATTGAAATGGGAAAAATAAAACCATTTGCCCTTGTCATGTGCGATGGCATGGTAAAAGAAAAGTTTGGTTTAGAAGAGAGATTAAACCATGTTCTGCTGGAACGGATGCTGGTAGAAGAGATTATTCCGATGGTAGAAAAAAAGTATCAGTTTGGTGGATGCAAGGAAAAACGTGGCATGGCAGGATTGTCCATGGGTTCTGTACAGACAACAAGAACTGTATGCGATCACCCAGATCTGTTTAGCGAAGTCGGAATCTTCTCCGGTTTTTTAAGGGATTTTATTGAAGGAAACCCGGATAGGGATGTAGTTGACAGAAAGCCTTATGAGCAGACTCATTTAAAGGCAATGGATAATCCGGCGTTCAATAGCTATTTCCATACATTTTTGCGCTGTATAGGGGATAAGGACAGCTTCCTTCCCAGGTTTCTGGCAGAGGATGAAATTATCCGGGAAAAGGGTGTTCATGAAATCAGAAGGATTTATCCCGGAGAGCATGACTGGAATGTGTGGAGACCTTGCTTTGCGGATTTTGCGCAGATGATTTTTCAGTGAAACAGAAAAGTTTGCAGGTTATAGAATACAGTTGAAGGAGGCGATGATTATGGCAAGAACAGCAAATGTGTTTGCT
>ERZ773156.484-NODE-484-length-42528-cov-5.00047_pt1 | contig 42528 bp, 37 predicted proteins | sample MGYA00511895_ERZ773156 | MGnify/ENA primary metagenome ERZ773156 (study PRJEB29015, sample SAMEA2737850) | human gut metagenome | biome: human gut; feature: human-associated habitat; material: faeces | place: China | collected 2012 ... | reverse complement strand
CCATCCAGCCACAGCTTGTGATGTAGTCAACATGCTCCATGAATCTTCTCTTCTGGTGCTGCATCATGATGATTGTGTTACAGAATGTAGCGATACCGTTAGCTCCGCCGGAACCTGTGAAACGTGTTGTCGGCTGAACATAGTCGCCTTTACCGAAGATACATGTGGAGTTTACGTTACCATACGGGTCGATCTGAGCGCCGCCGATGAAAGCGATCATACGGTCAGCGTCATGAAGCCACTCATTCGCCTCGAAGCCTACGAAACGAACGTTCGGCCACTGTACTGCACAGTGAGCCATGAAACGGTTATCACCTACGGAACGCGGTACCTCTACCGGTGAGCAGTCCATAAGTCCGCTCTCTACGATCGGGTGGCAGCTCGGGCAAACCACACGCTTCGCAAGGGAAGCACCGATTAACGGAAGACCAGTACCAACGATAACGATCTGGTTTTCTTTAATATTTTTTGCGATGGCATAAGCCTGCATTTCCTGCTTTGTATACTTTGTATAATCAGCCATTTTTGAATTTCCCTCCCTCAATTAGTGTCTGGTAGAATAGCCAAGATGCGGCTCATTCTTAAGGTTCATGAGGCGAGCGCCGCCAAGGACATTAAGAAGATCATCCTGATCCTTGCAGCCGTATACGTATTTCTGGAGGTAATCCTTGAAGGTCTCCGGAATCTTTGTGCCGTTAGCAGCATCCTCTGCAGCCTGTTTTGCAACTTCTGCAGCCTTTGCAAGCTTCTCGTCTTCCGGTTTCGCAGCAGCAGCCTTCTCAGCCTTTGCAGCAGCCTTTGCGAGCTGTGCCTTTGCATCTTCAGCGTCAAGGTACTTGGAAGCCTTATCGTACTCCTTAAGTCCCTTATCATCATCATCATAGTAGCCATAGCACTGTGCCGGCCATGCGCCGTACGGAGTACGAACGACAGCGTCTACGCACTCGCCGAAGATTCTTGTCTTTGTAGGATCACGGCGGATATATTCATCACTTACGATCTCCTCGCAGGTAACGATCGTACGCTTTGCAGCGATTGCGATATCAACATCGTGGAACTCATCACCCTCGATGATGCAGGTTCCATCCGGAGATGCCTGCTGTACATGGATGATCGCGCAGTCAAGCTTCGGAACCGGAACAGCAAGAAGCTTCTCGCCCGGCTCAAACGGGTTCTCGATATCTACGCACTTTAAGTTGTCAACGCCTTCCATTGTTTTTCTCTTCTCTTCGCTGATACCCCAGAATTTAACAAGACCGGAGCCCTGCATCATTCTTACCGGGAGGTACGGAAGACCAAGGGAAGCTGCGTGAAGCTGTAACATAAGAACGTCCTGGGAGTAGTCCTCATATGTAAGCTCACCTTTCTCGATTGCAGCACGGAAACGACGTGCAACGTTTGTATAACCAGAGTTTGCTGTGTAGCAGTTGATGTAAGCTCTTACACGACCCTCACCGATTAAGGAGTCCCAGTCTCCGCCTGCCGGACCGGACCAGCCTACAAAACCAGTTTTACCCTGACGAAGGATCTCGTAAACAGCAGCGTACGGTTTACGGTTTGTTGTAAATCCGCCGAGGCAGAGTACATCGTTATCATGTACATACTTCTCTACGGCATCGTGTAATGACATAACTTTATTAGCCACAATAAAGCCTCCTTTATTTATATTTGCAGTTAAAAGGCCTGCCTGTTCTCCTCAGACAGGCCTGAACTGCTTTTAATTCCTGTAAAAATATACCACGTTACGGAATGAATTTCAACTTCTGGTTCCGTTTCGAAGGGGTTCGATCAGGCCTTGAACATCAGCATGAAGTAACCGGCTGCTACTGCAGAACCGATAACACCTGCCACGTTCGGACCCATAGCGTGCATCAGAAGGAAGTTGGTCGGATTTTCCTTAGCACCAACAGTCTGGGATACACGAGCTGCCATCGGAACGGCAGATACACCTGCAGAACCGATCAGTGGGTTGATCTTGCCGCCTGTGATCGCACACAGGACTTTACCAAGCAGGATACCTCCGACTGTCGCAAACGCGAAAGCAAGAAGACCCATTGCAATGATAGCCAGTGTCTGGACACGGAGGAAGATCTCTCCGTTTGCTGTAGCGCCTACGGTTGTGCCGAGCATGATCGTAACGATGTTGCAGAGTGCGTTCTGTGCGGTATCGGAAAGTCTTCCGGTAACACCGGACTCACGGAACAGGTTACCGAGCATCAGCATACCAAGAAGCGGTGCTACGGACGGAAGAAGCAGGGAGCAGAACAGAACAACGAATACCGGGAATACAACCTTCTCGACTTTGCTGACTTTTCTTAACTGCTTCATAACGATCTGACGCTCTTTCTTTGTTGTAAGAAGCTTCATGATCGGCGGCTGGATCAGCGGGATCAGAGCCATGTAGGAATACGCGGCTACGGCGATCGGAGCTACAAGATCCGGAGCCAGGTTATTTGCGATATAGATCGCGGTCGGGCCATCAGCACCGCCGATGATACCGATCGCTGCACACTCACCCGGTGTGAAAAGTCCGGTTGCATTTGCGAGTGTAAATGCAACATAGATACCGAACTGAGCGGCTGCACCGAGAAGAAGGCTGACCGGGTTCGCGATCAACGGACCGAAGTCTGTCATCGCGCCGACTGCCATGAAGATCAGGCACGGGAATAAGCTGGACTTAACGCCCATGTACATAATTCTTAACACACCGGACTGATACCAGTGATCTGCCTCATTCATAAGACCTGCAAGCGGAAGGTTCGCAAGGAACATACCGAATGCGATCGGGAGCAGAAGGAGCGGCTCAAACTGCTTCTTGATTGCAAGATATAATAAAACGAAGGATACAAGGAGCATTACGCACTGCTGCCAGGTGATTGCGGCGAAACCTGACTGGGCGAGCAGCTCCGCGAAAACTGAAAGTATATTCACGTGTGGCACCTCCTGCTTAGTTTAAGGTAACCAGAACTGCACCTGTCTCAACGGAATCGCCTGTGCTTACGTTGATGGATGCAACAGTTCCTGCTGCCGGAGCTACGATCTCTGTCTCCATCTTCATTGCTTCCATAACGATTACACACTGACCATAACCAACTGCGTCACCAACTTTAACTTTGATGTCAAGGATCTTACCTGGCATCGGAGCCTCTACTGTCTGTCCGCCTGCTGCTGCCGGAGCTGCTGCCGGTGCTGGAGCCGGTGCCGGTGCTGGAGCTGGTGCCGGTGCTGCTGCCGGTGCCGGAGCTGCCTTCGGTGCCGGTGCTGCTGCGAGGATCGGAGCCGGTGCGCTAGCCTGTGCGCCTCTGTCAAGCGGTCTGTACTCGTCTACTCTCTCGATCTCAACTTCATACTTTTTTCCGTTTAATGTTGCAACGTATTTCATGTTATTTACTACATCCTTTCCTTTTTCTGCGTTTTAGGTTTTTTGTTTTTTACAGTTCTTTGATACTTGTTACACGGAACTGCTCTCCAGACAATCTTGCTTCCTCACTGACTGCCGCGAGAAGCACTGCATAGGATTCCTCATCGATAGCCGGAGCCGGTGCTGCAACTGCCGCAGCTGCCTTTGGCGCACTCTCCTTAAATAATGTACCGATGACCTTAGAGATAATGATAACCGCGATTGCGAGCACTGCAAGTGCCGAGAATACGACTAACAGTCCAACAAGTGAAATGATGATCGAATCCGCAAAGGTCATACCGCCTGTCCACATATACTTACCGCACCTCCTTCGTTTCGTTTCACTTAAGAAACTTTTGTTGGTTAGTTATTTCGTATTGTGGAATGCATTCCACATTTTCCTCAGCGCATACGGGCACATCTCAAAAATGTACCCGTCTTGCGCCTGTTTCTATGCATTTTTCACAATATCGTAATTTGAGTATATCAGCTTTCTGCAAAAATGTCAACAAAGCCGCCCGAAAAAATTTATCAAATATACTAATTTCAGGTCACATAAAGACAAGCAGTACTTATGTCTTTATATGACGAAATGTTACAGTTCAGCCATTACATCTTCTTGTTTTCATATTCATGAAAACAAGAAGCTTGGTGGTTCCACCATATGCTGATTTGGATGAAAAAGTGCTTATGCAAGCAAGCTTGCAACACACTTCCTCATTCAAACCAGCGCATGGCTGAACTGTAACGACAAAATCTTTTTTCTGCCTTTACGGCTGTTTTCCGATATAAGCGAGGATACCTCCGTCCACATAGAGGATGTGTCCATTTACAAAGTCAGAAGCCTCGGACGCGAGGAACACCGCCGGTCCCTTGAGGTCTTCCACGGTGCCCCATCTTGCTGCCGGTGTCTTCGCGATGATAAACTGATCGAACGGATGGCGGGAACCGTCAGCCTGACGCTCTCTTAACGGAGCTGTCTGGGATGTGGCGATGTAGCCCGGTCCGATGCCGTTGCACTGGATGTTGTACTCGCCATACTCGGAGGCGATGTTCTTTGTGAGCATCTTCAAACCGCCCTTTGCCGCTGCGTATGCGGATACGGTCTCTCTTCCGAGTTCAGACATCATGGAGCAGATGTTGATGATCTTTCCGGCTTTCTTTTTCATCATGCCCGGAAGGACAGCTTTTGCCATGATGAACGGAGCATTCAGGTCAACATCGACAACCTTGCGGAACTCATCCGCGCTCATCTCATGCATCGGAATTCTTTTGATCATTCCCGCATTGTTTACAAGAATATCGACCGTTCCGATCTTCTCCTCGATATCCGCGATCATTTTCTTTACCGCTTCCTCGTCCGTAACATCGCAGACATAACCGTGAGCATCGATCCCTTTCTCTTTGTATGCGGCAAGTCCGCGCTCTAAGGACGCCTCGCTGCTGCAGTTAAATACAACCGTTGCTCCTGCTTCTGCATAGCTCTCCGCGATGGCAAAGCCGATTCCGTGGGCACCTCCTGTTACGAGAGCAATCTTTCCTTCCAGAGAAAACATGTTCTTCTTATCCATTTTGATCCTTACCTTTCCTATTTTATATCAGTTTTTTATCGGCCTCTGCGATATCTTACTTTAAATCCATCGGAGCGATGTTGTCCATATCGTCGAACTCCTGATTCTCTCCGCCCATAGCCCAGATAAAGGTGTAGTTGGAGGTTCCTGCTCCGCAGTGGATGCTCCAGGACGGGCTGATCACAGCTTCTTCATTTTTCATGACGATGTGTCTCGTCTCAGTCGGTTCACCCATAAAGTGCATGACCACCTGATTCTCCGGGACTTCAAAGTACATGTAGATCTCCATGCGGCGCTCATGGGTGTGGCACGGCATGCTGTTCCAGACACTGCCCGGCTCCAGCGCTGTCATTCCCATGGAAAGCTGGCATGTTTTCAGCACATCCGGATGAATGAACTGGTTGATGACTCTCTTATTGGAAGTATTGGCATCACCCAGCGGGCGCTTTGCGGCATCCTTCAAGGTGATCAGCTTTGTCTCGTAGGACGTGTGGGCCGGCGCACTCACCATGTAAAATTTTGCCGGAGTCTCCTCACTGTCACTGGAAAAGATCACTTCCTTTGTGCCTTTTGTGATGTACAGGCAGTCTTTATAGCCAAGGCGGTACTCCATTCCGTCCGCTGTGATGGATCCGGCACCTCCGATATTGAAGATTCCGATCTCGCGGCGCTCAAGGAAATAGTGGGTACCGAAATTTTTCCAGCAGTCGATCCCCTTTTCAATGGAGACATGTTCTTTCACCGGCATACATCCCAATGTCACCATGCGGTCCACGTGGGAGTATACGGATACCACCTCATCCGGATGGTAGAGATCCTGAATCAGGAACTCGTCCCGAAGTTCTTCGGTTGTGTAGCGTTTTACATCTCTTTGATTTGCGGAATAACGAATATCCATATGTTTTTACCCCTTATTTATATTCAGGACGGTTTTTATGCCATCCCGGTTGACTTTTTTATCTCAGTCGAGAAGACTCCCACCTCTTTTAGGTGGTGAGTAATAGTAAATTTGTCTCAGCGGGAGTCAGGTCTCTGACTGAGATAAATGCTCCGCGAGGATGCACAGTGATATGTCAGCTTTACTGACCAGAATCAAGCGCCAGGTCTCACGGACGTTCGACTTGAATTTTCTGATTAGTGGCATATCTCAGAGCCCCGGCTCCAAAAAGTGCCAGCAGGAATGCGTCCAGCACTAAAAACAGGATCGCCGCCTGGAATCCAAGCTTATCCGCAAGGACTCCAATGACCTGCGGGGTAAGGATCCCGCCGAGGGAACCGATCCCTGTAAACACTGACATTCCAAGTGGGGAATTTCCCATGAGATCGCCGGTAAAGGCCGTAGTTGTCGGAAACGCCCCCGCCATTCCAAGTCCTAAAAGGATCAGGGCCGCCACTGCCATTGTGGTATGATCCGCGAAGACAAGGATCAATACCGAGACAAACTGGAGTGCGGAGATCACTGCCAGAATCTTTGCCGGCGGCACGCTCTTTGAGATGGACGCAATGACGATCCTTCCGATCATGATCATGATCCAGGTCACGGATACCATCACAGTCGCAAGACTTGTGGACATAAAGCCGGTACTTTTTAAATAAGTAACAAACCATCCGTTTACGGAGTTTTCAAGGCCCATATAGAAGAACAATGCCCCAACCGCCAGAAGGAATCCCGTGTTCTTTAAAAACCAGAATTTTTCTTTTGTCATCGACGATCCGCCGTTCTCCTCTCCCGCCTTCTTCTCCACCTCTTTTTCGATCTTTCTGTAATCCATTGTGGCGTAGGAAAGAACGATGAGAACCGTGAGGACTGCAAGGAGGCGAAGGATCGTCTTCCAGTTCATACCCGCTCCCATGAGGAGCATCGTAACGAATGGGGACAGGAAAGCCCCCACCGCATACCACATATGAAGCAGATTCAGATATTGATTGGAACTTCCCGTCACCTGACGGATCGCATGATTGTTGATGATCGTGATCATGCCCTTCGTGATTCCGATCAGGAAGATCATCACATAAAGCACCGGGACCGGAAGTCCCATTGTAAACAGGAAGAGGCACACCGGATAGGGGACCGCCAGTACGACTACCGCCGTCTTCTGGGACATCATCCCACAGAATACCGGATATACCAGGCTTGAACATAAATTTCCGATCGCCAGAAAGGAAAGCAGTCCGCCGGCCGCGGTAAAGCTTAAATTTCTCTCCTCGATCAGGTTTGGCAGAATGACACCGAAGATCAGGATGACCATTCCGCTGATAAAATAGGTCAGATAACAGTGGTCGATCACCGACCGTTTATCTTCTTTTGTGATTTCCATCCAGTATTCTCTCCCCCACACATATTTGTTAATTTTTCTCCATACTTTTCCATCATATCATCTTTTATCCCTAAAGACAAGGTTGTTTTCGTTGACACCCCAACGGTCTTACTATACAATAGAAGGAACGCAGCTTGTTTTACTTTTAAGGAGGAAAAGGGAGTTATGAAGGACATAAAGAAGGTGACGTTGATCGGTCTCGGTGCGATGGGGGTATTTTTCGCGCCGCGTATCTCAGAAAAGCTGGGGGCTGATTTCCGGATCCTTGCAGACGGCGCAAGAAAAGAGCGTCTGGAGCGAAAAGGGGTAACAGTCAATACGATCAATTACCGTTTTCCGATCATCACACCTGATGTCGAGGGGGATCCGGCAGATCTCGTTATCATTGCGGTAAAGGGATATGACCTGGAGCAGGCGATCAGGGATATTAAAAATCAGGTTGGCAAAGATACGATCATCCTCTCCGTATTAAATGGTGTGGAGAGCAAAAAACAGATCGCCGCCGTCTACGGCAGCGAACATCTGCTGTACTCCTATATGCGGATCAGCATTGTCATGAAGGACGGAAAGACGGAGTTCGATCCGCATAAGGGTCTGATCCACTTCGGCGATCTTAAGAATGATCCGGAACACTATTCCGGGAATGTTCTCGCTGTGAAGAGTCTTTTTGATCTCTGTGGGATCGACTACAAGATCGATGCAGATATGTTAAAAGGAATCTGGTTCAAGTTCATGTGCAACGTTGCCGAGAATATGACATGCGCCATGTTCGGCGTTCCCTTCGGAGCATTCCAGAAGAACGATGACGCCAATTTCTTCCGCCACAAGGCCATGTGGGAAGTGATCCGCATTGCAAATAAGTTGGGCATTGATATCGGTCAGAATGAGATCGACCGTCAGGAGCACACGCTCGGACGTCTTCCTTATGAAAATAAGCCGTCCACGCTTCAGGATCTTGAGGTCGGAAAACGCACGGAAGTCGATATGTTCGCCGGAACGGTTGTCCGCCTCGGAAAAGAGCTTGGCGTTGAGACTCCGGTCTGCGAGTGTTTCCTTCACGGAATCCATCTGATCGAGGCGCGGATGTTTAAGGAAATCTAATATTTATACGTACATAGCCAAAGCTGCCTGCGGAATATCGCCAGGCAGCTTTTTCTGCTCTCCCACCTTATTTTCTTAATTCTTTTCCTAATATCAAAAAACAGTCTTGCATTTCCCATAGAGCTGTACTATATTTAACATATGAACGATGGTTCATATGTTAATATGATAATTAAAAATTATAATTCTGAGGAGGTCTACTCTATGGAGGAATTAGAAAAATCCAAGCAGAAATCAGCAGACCACGAGGACGAAGAGGTTTGCTGCTGCGGACACCATCACCATCACGATGAGCATGATGACGAGCATGAAGAGCACTGCGGCTGTGGGCACCATCACCATCACGAGGAACATGGTGACGAGCATGAAGATCACTGCGACTGCGGACACCATCACCACGAAGGGCATGATGATGACGAACACGAAGAGCACTGCGGCTGTGAACATCACCATCATCACGACGATGACGATGGCTGCTGCTCCGAACACGATCATCATCACGAGCACGCCGAATACCACCACGGTCCGGCACCGAAATCCACCTGTGTGGTCTACGTGATGAAAAACATCGACTGCGCGAACTGCTCCGCAAAGATCGAGAAAAAGATCCAGGAGCTCCCGGAAGTCGATGACTGTATTTTGACTTTCGCGACGAGACAGCTCCGGGTCTACTCTTCCGTGGGAACAAAGCTGCTCCCGAAGATGCAGGAGATTGCTGATCAGATCGAGCCCGGCACCGTCATTGAGGTCCGCCCAAAGAATCCGAAAGCGATCTGCACCGTCTATGTAATGAAAAACATCGACTGCGCAAACTGCTCCGCAAAGATCGAGAAAAAAATCCAGGAGCTCCCGGAAGTCGATGACTGTATTTTGACTTTCGCGACGAGACAGCTCCGTGTCTACTCTTCTGAAGGAACAAAGCTGCTCCCGAAGATGCAGGAGATTGCAGACAAGATCGAACCAGGCACCATCATCGAGATCCGCGAGGAAGGAAAACCGGCAGATGCAAACAGTGACGACAAGCATGCCCATGATCTTCCGGAGCTGATCGCCGGAGGCTTGCTCTTCATCGTCGGAGAGCTTCTCTCCCACTCCATGCCGCAGATCTCCGCCATATGCTTTGTGATCGCCTACCTGATCCTTGGACGGGAAGTTCTCTTAACAGCCCTGAAAAACATGAAGACCGGCCACGTGATGGACGAAAACTTTTTGATGAGCCTCGCGACCATCGGTGCTTTCTGTGTCGGCCAGTTTGGGGAGGCGGTCGGAGTTATGCTCTTCTACCGGGTCGGTGAAGCATTCGAACACCGCGCGGTTGAAAAGAGCCGCAGCCAGATCATGGAAGCCGTTGATCTTCGTCCGGAGACCGTTCTTCTTGACGAAAATGGTACTGTCCGCGAGGTTCCGGCCGGTTCCGCCGTTGTCGGCAATATCGTAGAGATCCGTCCCGGTGACCGCATTCCGCTTGACGGCGTTGTCGTAGAGGGCGAGAGCCGGATCGATACGTCACCGATCACAGGTGAACCGGTCCCGGTATCGGTAAAGGTCGGAAGCCAGCTGACATCCGGCTGCGTCAATACTTCCGGTCTCTTAAAGATGAGAGTCGAGAAGGAACTTTCCGAGTCCATGGTCACAAGAATCCTCGATTCCGTGGAGAACGCCGCAGCCAGCAAGCCGCAGGCCGAGCGCTTCATCACGAAATTTGCACGAGTTTACACCCCGTTCGTCGTTGCCCTGGCGGCTGCGACAGCGATCATTCCGTCCTTAATTACAGGAAACTGGTCCCACTGGATCTACACAGCTCTTACCTTCCTCGTAATCAGCTGCCCGTGTGCCCTTGTTTTAAGCGTTCCGCTGGCATTCTTCTCCGGGATCGGCGCAGGTTCCAAGAAAGGAATCCTCTTTAAAGGTGGAATTGCACTTGAAAACCTGAAAGCTGTAAAAACGGTTGTCATGGATAAGACAGGAACCATCACAAAAGGAAACTTCGTGGTTCAGACGATCCTTCCGGCAGGCACAGCTTCCGAGCAGGAAATCCTTCAGATCGCGGCAGCATGCGAGACCGCATCTACTCATCCGATCGGAATCAGCATCGTCTCTGCTGCAAAGGATCAGAAACTTGTGATCGAAAAGCCCGCCGAGATCGAGGAGATCTCCGGCAAAGGCATCCATGCAAGGCTCTCCCAGGGCGAAGTGCTCTGCGGAAACAGAAAGCTTCTCACCGAGTTCAACGTGGACTGCGGTGCTTACGATGAGAACGGTGCTGTCACCACCGTCTATATATCGGTAAACGGAAAGCTTGCAGGAACGATCCAGATCGCCGATACGATCAAGCCGGAGGCAAAGGATGCCATCAGGTCCTTAAAATCCATGGGGATCCGCTCCGCTATGCTCACAGGCGACGGCGAGGCAGCCGCTGAGGCGGTAGCCGCCGAGGTCGGAATCGACAATGTATACGCAAAGCTTCTCCCGGCTGATAAGCTCGAGATCTTGCAGAAGCTCCGCGCGGAGAACGGAAGCGCAATGTTCGTCGGTGACGGAATCAACGACGCACCGGTGCTTGCAGGCGCTGATGTGGGCGCAGCTATGGGAAGCGGTGCTGACGCAGCCATCGAGGCCGCCGACGTCGTCTTCATGACATCAAGCATGGATGCCATTTCGGAAGCCATCAAGATCGCGAGAAGCACAGGCGCGATCTCCAACCAGAATGTGGTATTCGCCCTTGCGGTAAAAGCTCTTGTCATGATCTTAGGTCTCATGGGAATCGCCTCCATGTGGCTCGCGGTATTCGCCGACACCGGTGTCGCGATCCTCTGCGTGCTGAATTCCATCAGAATTCTTTATAAGAAATAAGACTCCTGCTGTAATTTTCCTCTTTAGGGAATCAGCAGACAAGACAAAGAAAAGCCCTGGAGAACCTTTCTCATATCGTTCTCCAGAGCTTTTTTGTTATCCACTTCGATAGTTTCAGTTTCTGGCATCAGGATCTTTTCCTGTCGTTGAATGTTTAGGCTGCAGCGGGCATGATCTCTGTCAGCGCTTCACTCTCTTACTTCAGCATCCCCATCACCACAACAGCCACAAACAATACGCACATGCACCCGATAAAGATATCAATGGTCCGCACCGACACATTGATCTTATCGTACATCCGTTCTTTTATGGATCTGTTCTTCAGGCGCTCATTTTCCTCCTGCAGCCGTTTATTCTCTTCAGTGAGTTCTTCTAAAGTCTTCTCACCAAAGGCCTCCACAGCCTTTTCTGCGGCTTCGGTCACTGTTCCGATTCCGCTGACCTTCTCAATCTCTTCTTCCATTCCTTCACCTCCACTCTCCCGGTGCAGGTTTTATCAAACCGCTCCAGCTTTCTTTCCATGTGGCAGGCTGCTAAAACCCACAGTGCACAAAAACGGGCGTTGGAACTCGTCCTCCGCCCGTTTTTTAACTGTACCGAAACAGTCAGTCTATTACTTCTTTGCAATGTACTTTCTGATATCGAGTGCAATCGCAACTACGATAACGATACCCTGTGCGATGTACTGGTAGTTTGTATCAACACCAAGGTACTGTAAGCAGGTCTTTAAGATCTCGAATACAAGAACACCGATAAGAACACCAGAGATACGTCCGATACCACCGTTTACGGATACACCGCCGATGGTGCAGGCTGCGATGGCCTCAAGCTCCCAGCCCTGGCCCATATTGACGGAGGAACCACCGGATTTTGCTCCTACAAGGAAGCCGCCCAGTGCGTAGAGCGCTGCTGCTGTCATGTAGATGATGATCTTTGTCTTCTTAGTGTTTACACCGGAAACCTCTGCGGACTGCTCGTTGCCGCCGATCGCATACATATATTTTCCATGAGGAGTCATGTTATAGATGAACCACATAACAAGACCAACCGCAAGGGCGATCAGGAACAGGAACGGGATCGCGCCAAAGAGTTTTCCTTTTGCTACTGCTGTGTATGCGTTATGATAACCACCGATCGGAGTCGCGTTTGTGTAAACAAGGCAGACACCGTAAACGATAAGCTGCATACCAAGTGTTCCGATGAAGGCCGGAACCTGTAAGTAAGAAATTACGATGCCATTGATGAAACCAAAGATACAGCAAATTGCCACACAGATCAGAAGAACCGCGAGAACCCATAAGCCCCAGGCATTTCCGAAATCCGGAAGGTTCTGGAAGAACTTGCCGCTGTAATCCGGCTTCTGAAGTAAGGTACCTGCTAAGCAGGCAGAAAGACCAACCATACGTCCTGCGGAAAGGTCTGTACCTTTTGTAATTAAACATCCGGATACACCGCAGGCGATGATGAATCGCGGAGCTACGTTTAATGCGATGTTGATTAAGTTGCCGCGTGAAAAGAATGTAGGCTGCTTGATCGCAGTAAATACTGCAAGTAATAAAAGAACGACGATGATTCCATTATTGATAAGGAAATCTTTTGCACTTACTTTTTTCGCTGTCATGACTGAACCTCCCTGTAATCTACTTGTTTTCCTTGCCGCTTAAAGTGAATTTTGTGGCAAAGGACATGATCTTCTCCTGAGTTGCGTCTTCTCCTTCCACCTCACCGGTGATGTGACCGTTGCACATTACGATGATTCGGTTGGACATACCGATCAACTCCGGCATTTCCGACGAGATCATAATGATGGATTTGCCCTGTTTTACGAGATCGATCATGATCTGATAAATCTCGTATTTGGCTCCGACGTCGATACCACGGGTCGGCTCATCCATGATCAGGATATCAGGATTGTTTGCAAGCCATCTTGCGATAATTACTTTCTGCTGGTTGCCACCGGAGAGAGACTGGATCAGCGTCTTTCCGCTCGGTGTCTTGATCTTTAATTTCGCAATGCTGTCCTTTACGACCGCATCGACTTCTTTTTTGTTGATCTTACCCATATGGGTGTAATTCTTGTAGGAAGCGATCGCAGTATTGTCATCGATGCTCAGGCATCCGAAGATACCGTTTCCGCGTCGATCCTCTGTGATCATTCCGACGGAGCTGTTGATCGCATCCTGCGGTCTCTTGATGTGAGTCTCTTTTCCGAGGATCTCCACGGTACCGCTCTCAATGTGGCGCATTCCAAAGATCGCTTCCATAAGCTCGGTTCTCTGCGCTCCTACCAGTCCGCCAAAGCCCAGGATCTCACCTTTCTTTAATTCAAAAGAGCAGTCCTTGAAGGAATTCGGCAGAATACTTGTCAGGTGGCTGACCTTTAAGACCGTCTCATCCGTCCGGTAATCATCCTTCGGCGGATAGACGTTATTTAATTCACGTCCAACCATCTGTTTTACGATCTCCTCATCGGAGATATCCTCGATCGCCCAGGTTCCAACGTATGTACCGTCGCGCATGATCGTGATATCGTCGGAGATCTGGCGGATCTCAGCCATCTTGTGGCTGATATATATCATAGAAACACCTCTGGATTTCAGGTCTCTGATGATCCGGAATAATGCTTCTACCTCGTTATCAGTCAGTGAGGAGGTCGGCTCATCCAGAATTACAAGGTTTGCACTCTGGCTGACCGCTTTTGCGATCTCTACTGACTGCATCTGTCCGATTGATAATGTGCCGAGTTTTGCTTTCGGGTCAAAATCCATCTTGACATCCCGAAGCCATTTCTCAGCTTCTTTGTTCATCGTCGCATGATCAACGACCTTGACCGGTCCGTAGTTTTTCATCGGATACCGTCCAAGATACATATTCTCAGCGATGGAGCGCTCAGGAATCGGCTGAAGCTCCTGATGAACCATGGCAAGTCCTTTGTGAAGCGCGTCGTCCGGGTTTGCGATTTCGGTCTTTACACCGTCAATATAAACTTCGCCTTCATCCATTTTGTAAATTCCGAAAAGACATTTCATCAGTGTCGATTTTCCGGCACCGTTTTCTCCCATCAGTGCGTGGACCGTTCCGGGGCGGACCCGTAAATTTACTCCGTCAAGTGCCTTAACACCTGGGAAGGTTTTTTTGACTCCTCTCATTTCGAGTCTGTACTGTTCTGCCATCCCAAAACTCCTTTCAGATACACTCCCCCGCATCTCCGGGTGGCATATTTTTTTAAGTTTTAAGTTCAGAGAACCGGGTGTGCCAGACACACCCGGTTCTCATTTGTTACAGTATCAATTACTTTAACATATCAAGGATTTCCTGAGCGTTATCCTTAGTAACCTTTTCGTAGTTGACCATGTTGACAGCATCAACCTTCTCGCCGCTTAAGAACTTAACAGCGATATCGCTTGCAGCCTGAGCCTGTGCGAAGTGGTTGTTGAATACAGTACCTGTCTGCTTGCCATCGATTACGTTCTGAACAGCCTCTGTCAGAGCGTCAACGCCTACAAGGTAGATATCCTCGTTAACTTTACGTCCTGCTGCCTCGATTGCCTGTAATGCACCAAGTGCCATAGCATCGTTGTTGCAGAAGATAACCTCGATCTTGTCGCCGTACTGGTTTAAAGCGTCCTGTGCGATCTGCTGAGCCTTAGCCTGATCCCAGTCACCACGCTGTTTTAAGAGCTCCTCAACTTCCATTCCTGCGTCTGTAAGAGCCTTAACAGAGAACTCTGTTCTGTACTGAGCATCTACGTTCTCCGGATCACCCTGGATCATGATGTAGGAAACTTTGCCATCGCCGTTGATATCACCCTTGTTTGCAGTCTCAAGGATCTCTTCGCCCTGGTATGTACCGGACTGTCTTGCGTCACATCCTACGTATGTAGCGTTAAGACCTTCAGATTCCCATCTCTCTTCTTCTGCTGCGTCCGGCTCACGGTTGATGTAAACAACCGGGATACCAGCTTCTTTACACATATCTGTGATCTCCGGTGCGGAAGAAGCCTGTACAAGGTTTAAGATCAGAACGTCATATTTCTGAGTGATGAAGTTCTGGATCTGGTTTGTCTGCTCTGCCTGATCGCCCTTACCATCCTGAACGACTACGTTCTCAGCCTTGAATCCAAGGTCCTCTGTTAAGTAGCGAACTAACTCTGTTCTGTAAAGAGTCATGAAGTTATCATCGAACTTGTAGATGCTGATGCCGACTTTCTTGTCTGCTACATCTGTGGTTGCTGCTGCGGCTGCAGCTGTTGTTGCAGCTTCTTTTGCTGCCTCGGTAGCTGCTGCTGTTGTCTCTTTTGCTGCCTCAGTAGCTGCTGCTGTTGTTGCTGTTGTGGAAGAGCTTCCTCCGCATCCTGCTAAAGACAGGGCCATCATGGAAGCCAGTGCCATTGCTGTTACTTTCTTTGTCATTCTCATGTTTTGAATCCTCCCATTCAAAAAATAATTTTGACCGTTTAGGCATTTTTCCTTAACGATGAATTCATTATAGCCTGCCTTTGTGCATTTTTCCATACTATTTTTTATGATAAATTATTAAAATTCTTTGATTCCTGTAAAAAAACCACAATTTTTTGTCATATCATGGCAGAAATCAGCTTAAATATAACAGTACAGGCATGCGCGAGGCGGCGCATGCCTGTAAAAAATGATGTCAGTTAGCAATGATATGCTGGGGACACCAGAAATATTTTTCCTGGGTCACCTCTTTTCCCATTGCGAGCTCCTCCGCCGTATCGAAGATTCTCTTCGCGTAGATATCCTTGCTGGACTCAACCGTCCCAAAGAGTTTTCCCTCGCGGAACGCCTCCTGACCGGCCGGTGTCCCGTCGATCCCGACAAGCTTGATCGTCCCGGCGACGATCCCCGCCCGCTCGATGGCATCAATCGCACCAATAGCCATGTCATCATTGTTGCAGAGCACAAGCTCGATTTTATTCCCATAATCCGAAAGCCACTGTTCCATGAGGGCGGAGGCCTGGTTTCTCTCCCAGTTTGCGATCCCGCCTGTGATCTTCTCGATCGGAACACCGCCGTCCTTCAGAGTCTCGATGGACCACTCCGTGCGGATCAGGGAATCCTGGTGGTTCGTCTCCCCCTCAAGGAGGACATAAGAAACAACCCCGTCCCCGTTCCGGTCAAGGGTTGACGGATTCTTCTGGTAGGCGTCCACGAGGATCTGCCCCTCCAGCACCGCGGACTCCTTTGCGTCCGCCCCTACATAGTACAGTTTCTCCCAGCGGTTCATGTCCTCCGCGACCGGCTCCCGGTTGAAAAAGACAATGGGAATATCCGACTCCATGGCCTGATCGATCACGCCGGACGCGGCAGAACGGTCCACCATATTGACGCAGAGCACGTCGCAGCCAAGGTCGATCATGCGCTCCGCCTGGCTGTTCTGCGTGAGCTGATTTCTCTTCGCATCCCGGACATCCAGCGTCACGCGGACCCCGGTCTCTTTTTCATATTCCTTCGCCGCCTGCTCCATGGAATTCCGGAGAGTGCCGATGAACGTGTCATCCCCGCGGTATAACAGGACACCGATCCGCAGGGACGTCTTTTTTTCCTCATGCCCTCCGGTCTTTTTCGCGTACAGCCAGGCGCTTCCCCCGAGAAGCGCCGTCGCCGCAATGGCAAGGATCAGAACATTTCCCTTTTTCATACCTGCCTCCCCCCTATTCCATCGGATATAGCATCTTTTCGAAAATCCCACTCCTTAAGATCTCCCCGTCGATATACTCCGGTGTCAATGTGATCCGTTTTTCCTTCCACTCTCCCCCAGCTGCCTGAACCGCCTTTTCAACACTTAAATACCCCTCGTCGAACCGGTTCCATGCCATCAGACCCTTGACGATCCCCCGGTCGAGCTGGTTTAAGAGCGCCGTCGTGCTCCCGATCCCGTAAAGGGCCGTCACATGCTCCCGGTACACACTGCTGCCCTCCAGGATATCCGCAAGCTCGGATAAGGCACCAACATCCATGCCGACCGCCATAAAATCACCGCTCTCCGGATATACCGTTTCCTCGATAGCCTTGCGGTATGTGTCCTCTGACTTTTTCTCGATCAGACGTACGGTAAAACCGGCGGGGTCCAGCACAGAGCGGATCCCGTCATACGCGTCAAGGTTCCCCGTGTACTCCATTCCCTCGGAGAACAGGCATACCGGCACAGCCGGATCCTCGCTCTCCGCAATCTTCTCCCCAAGCGTCCGTCCCATCTCGTAGCGGTCCACAGAGATGGAGCACGCCACCGAGCTGTTGATCGCCGTGGGACCAAGAAAGATCACCGGGCAGCCTGGCGAGATCTCATCGAGCTTCATGACCGCGAGATCCTCGCGGACCGGTGCAAGGATGATCGCATTCGCTCCGTCCTTTATTTCACGGACGATCAGTTCTTCCTGCTGTTCCTCATCGTTTTCCGCGTACAGCGTGATGAAATTGACATCCGCCTGATACTTCTTCTCCGCCATATCCATGCCCGCGCGGAAGCTCCCATAATAGTTGTCATTCACGTTGTCTATGATGACGGAGATCCGGCAGATCTCCCTCTTTTTTTCCTTGATGATCAGATCCGTGGACGACAGCAGATAGAGCATCACAAGGAGAAGGACGCCGGCACACCAGCTGATTTTTTCTCTATTTGACATGGATCTTTTCCCCCTCTGCAGTCTCAGCGTAAGACACCGCCCGCATGTGGATCGTCACGACCGTCCCCTCATCGAGCTCGGATTCGATGGACAGACCGTATTCCTGTCCAAAATACAGCCGGATCCGCTCATTGACGTTCCGCACCCCGATCCCGGAGCCGCTTCCGGACTTCACATGCGGCTTATCCGTGAACATGCCTTCCACCTGCTCCTTCGTCATCCCGAGTCCGTTGTCGGAAACCTTCATATAAAGATCCTCCCCGTCCCGGTACACCCGGATCCGGATCTCCCCATCACCGTCCATAAACTCCATTCCGTGATAGACCGCATTCTCGACGAGCGGCTGGAGGATCAGCTTCACGCTCGCGAGCTCCATGACATCCTCATCCGCCTCGATCTCATAAGTAAAACGGTTCTTAAACCGCATGTGCTGGATCATCAGATAGTTTCTCACATGTTCCAGCTCATCCCGAACGGGAATAATGCTCTTCCCACGGCTTAAGCTGATCCGGAAGAATCTGGCGAGCGCCGTCACGACCTTCACCGCGTCCGCCTGTTTCTCATTCTCGATCATCCAGACGATGATATCGAGGGTGTTGTAAAGGAAATGCGGGTTGATCTGCGACTGTAAGACATCAAATTCATTTTTCCGCTTGGATTCATGCTCCGCCACGATGTCATCCATCAGATGCCGGATCTGGGTCGTCATGTTCCGGATGGAGGTGCCGAGGTGACGGATCTCATAGGAACCGCCCACATAGACTTCCGTTTCCAGATTGCCCGCCTCAATCCCGTTCACAGAACGCTCCAGTTTTTCGATCGGTGTCGTAATCCTCGTGGAAATGTAAGCATTGATGACCGCGAGGATGAATACGACAAAGGCAACAATAAACACGATCAGGATCCTTGTCTTCAACGCGTTTAAGGATGCGCCGCCGAGTGCCGCCGCCCCGACGATCTTCCAGCCGGTATAGCCGACCGTCTTGACCGTCACGGCACGCCCCTTTCCTTTATATTCCTCCCGATGGATCCCGTCCCTGTATTCCGCTGCCGCCTCAAGGTTCTCATCCTCGAGCCCGGAGTAGATCAGCTGGGACTGCGGATGGTAGATCAGCTCCCCATCCGCGCCGAGAAGATAGACATAGCCGCCGTTTCCCAGGGTGATCCCGTCAAACAGCTGTTCCAGGCTGTCATAGCGGATGTCGATGAGGAGAACGCCCTGCTCCGTGGACGAGCCCTCCGTGATCTCCACCGCGCGCGCCGCCGAGATCACCCAACGGTACTGGTTCTCCCCCGCGTCGAACACCCGCTGGACATGCGGGACTGAGAAGTGAAGATTCTCCGTCTTTTTCAGCGCCGCCTCAAACCACGGTTCCGCTGCCGGATCTGCCCCCGTCTTGAGTCTCGTGGCGGGAACGGCCTCCAAAAGCTCTCCGTCTCTGGAAAACAGGGCGATATTCTCGACATTATCCTTGTTGTTGTCGTAGAGAAGCGTCATCTCTTTGTTGACACTCTCATTCCTCAGATCCGTGTTTTTTACGATCCCGTAGTATGTGGTGTCCGAAAGCTTCATGATTCCGCGGAGCCACACATCCACAGACCGGTTCAGCTGGTCGATCAGGATCTGGTTCTCCTCCTGCATCGTATCCGACATCTGCTTTGACATCCGGCTGTACAGGGACAGTCCGATAAAGATGCTCGCCGCCAGGGCTGTCACCGTAAAGTAGACGAAGATCATATAGCGGATGCTGGTCCGTTTGAAAAAGCTGCCCTCATTTTCCGGTTTCATACCTCTCTCCCCCGCCGGCCCTACGACCGGCTTCCTCTGAATTTCGTCGGTGAAACGCCGAATTTTTTCTTAAATACGTAGCTGAAATAATTCTGTTCCTGGTAGCCGACCTTTGCCGCGATCACATAGGTCTTGTCATCCGTCTTATTCAACAGCTCCACAGCCTTATTGAGACGCACATCCGTCAGGTAACCGATATAGGTCTGCCCCGTCGCTTTTTTGAACATCGTCGAAAAATAGGCGGGACTCATGTGCAGCGTCCGGCAGACCTGCTCCACAGACAAGTCCGGATCCTGGTAATTCTCCATGATATACCGCTTCGCGCGCTCCATGCTCTGGCGCGTCGTATTGTCACGCTCCTGGTCCATCGCCCCGTTGATCCTGAGTGCCGCCTCAAGAAGCCATTTTGAGAACTTCTCCCGGTTCATCACCTGCCGGATCATCATAAACGGGTCCGTCCCCATCCCGGTATCCCCAAAAAGCACTCCCATCTCCAGGTCGTACTGCTGGATGAGCTGGACCAGACAGTTCGCGGTGCTGAACATGTAGGTCTGGTACTGCCGCGCATGGACCTTCGCGTCAGACATCCTTCCGATGATCCCGGATACCACGGACCTTATCTTCTCCTCCGGACCGAATTTTACCGCCTGGATGAGGGCAGACTCGTCCTCCGCGGTAAACTGGAGCTTTCCGGTGTTCACCGGCTCCACATCGTTGATGTAGATCGTACTGCCGCTCCCGACAATTGCGCAGTAGCCCAAGGCATCGAGCGCTGACCGGAAGGACTCACAGATCAGACCGAGCTCCGTCCGGCTGTGCCCGATCCCGATCGTTACCGGGATCATCAAGATCTTCCGGATCTCCTTGCAGATATCGCTTAAGATGTCGATCATGCTGGTCTGGGAGTTGTTCTCATCGATCGCCACGATCCCGGCGATCTCCGCGTCAGCCGCCCCGGAGAACGAGAACAGGGAGAATCTGCAGTACGGTTTCAGGTTCTCCTCAAGGATCTGCATCACAGAGATCGGGATCAGCTCCCGCTCCTCGTGGAGCGGAAGGATCAGCTCCCCTGACACTTCGGAAATTTCCGCTTTCACCGCAATGGAGATCCACTTTTTCGCTCCCGCAAGTGGGATATCGTACTGTTCCAGGCGGTCATTGACCGTTTTCCCGTCCATCTGGTGGCTCACAAGATCCTTTAGGAACTGCTCGCGCAGGATCGGCAGGCTGCGTCTGTAGTTTTCCCGCAGAAGGCTCACATCGCGCTTCTGCTCGATCTCCTCGTCGAGGCTCTCCTGGATCCTCCTCAGGATCGCCGTCAGCTCCTCCACATTCACGGGCTTTAAAATATACTCCGTCACATTCAGCTTGATCGCGCGCTTCGCATAATCGAAATCATCATATCCGGAAAAAATGACGATCTTCATCGATGGATACCTCTGGCGGATCTTCTCCGCAAGCGTCAGCCCGTCCATGTATGGCATCCGGATATCCGTGAGGACCACGTCCGGCTCTAAGGCTTCGATCTTCTCCAACGCGTCCTCCCCATTCTCCGCGTCCCCGACAACGGTAAATCCAACCGCCTGCCAGTCGATCTTGCGGATAATGCTCTTACGCACTTCCTCCTCGTCATCCACAAGGATAATTCTGTATAAGTCCATTTCCTGCTCCTATCTTTTAAAAGATCTGTTCCAGATGCTTCCGGATGACCGCCTCATCGGTCAGTTTTGCGATATGACCGTTCATGCCCGCCTTGATCGCTCCTTTTCGGAAACCGCCGTTTCCCCATTCTGACAGCCTGCCAGACCCGGAGTGCAGAGAAGGAGCATAACGGCTCCAAAGATTACAGAGCGCCTGCCCCCTCCTGTCCTTTTCTTTCTATTCAACGCAACAAGGTCCTGCATGTATTCCATCCTTTTCATCCGCCCCGGCCACCTTGCCTGTTTCCGTGCTTTTTTATTCGCATACATATTCGCGTCCGCGCGCGCTTTTGTGTCGGAAATGCTCTCCTGCTCCTCGATCAGGGCACTGCCGTATGAGGCACCTGGGAGCATATGCAGCGATTTTTTCTGTTTTTCTATGATCCAGTAAAATTTCTCCCTGCAGTATTTTTCCTTCTCCGGTTTCCTGAACAGGACGCAGAACTCATCTCCGCCAATCCGGTAACAGTTTCCATAGCGGGAATACGCCTTTTTCAGACATTCCGCGATCACCTTCAGGCACTGGTCCCCCGCCTGATGACCGTATGTATCGTTGATGTACTTAAAATTGTCGAGGTCGAGGACGATCAGCATCTTATCCTCCGGCTGGAGGTTCAGTGTCCGGTTCAGATAGCTCTTCTGGCTTAAGAGTCCCGTCAATCCATCCAGCTGGTTCCACATTTCATTGCAGTAGATGTAATAGAGCACTGAGATCAGGGTACTTTGCCATGATATTGACCGGGCGGAGTCTTACCGGAGTCCCATCCACTATCACGGTAACCAGCTCAAGGACTGAGATCACGCCGATCAGGATGAAGGTCAGCAGAAAAGTCCTTCTCTGTCTCGGAAACAGCGCTTCACTAAAATTGACGAGCATACACATGAACCCAAGGACAAAACAATTGATAACCGTCAAAGAAAAAAATAGAGATCCGGCATATCAGGTTCCTCTCTTTCAGATACTAAACGGGCACGCCGCCTTCCGGCGACAACGCTGTTACGTATAATTATACTGTGGAAGCATATAATCGTCAAGCCAGCCCTCCGGTAGGTTTGCGCGCCCTTTCCCGTCCCGGTCCAGCCTGAACTGTGGTTTTGCCTGTCCTCTTCGTTTTTTATTAAATATCATTATACTGCTTACTACTGTTTCTGGCAATGCTGCGGTCAGGTGTTTTTAAGACATTGGGCTGTAACGAAAAAGAGTGCGCATCTTTGGCACGTCAGTGCCTGTTTTCTAAAAGACATCCAGGTCCATTCCATTCACCACAGGACCTTCGTAACCGGCATTCCGTATCTCCTCAAGGATCGCCTCGTTTCTTCTCGCCATCTCGGCTCCCACATCCACCGTGTTGTCCTGGATCTCCATGTGATAGATCCGGTGGTATGTGACGAGAAGCTTTGGTCCTGCCTTCTTCGCGATCTCTGCAAGATCCACACTCAGGGTGTGAACCTCCCGATGGTATTTCTGCCACTTCGGTTCCCTCGCGGCAAGACCTGCCGTGTATTCTACTTCATGGAGAAGAATATCACAGCCCTTTGCCTTTTCCGCAACGATCTCAAGCGGCGCGGTATCCCCACTGATCACGATCACCCGGTCCGGCGTCGTAAATTTGAAGCCATAGCTCTCAAGCGTCCCATGGCTCACCGGGAAGGCTTCGACTGTCACACGGTCATCCCGGTAGATAACTCCGGAATTTATTTCCTGTGTTTCCACCCGGTATCCCACTTCATTTGCCTTTTCAAAACCGTTGATCCGGAAATCAATATCCACCTTGTAGGCCTTTAGCAAATGCTCTGTCATATCCCGGATCCCTTTCGGTCCAAATACCCGGAGTGGTTCTTTCCGCTCCAAGACCCATGGGGTAAAGATCAGGTCCGGGTATCCTACCGTGTGATCCGTGTGCAGGTGTGTGCAGAACGCGGTCACCAGCCTGTCCGGGCGAAGCGCGTCGATCCCGTTCCGGTATGCCTTCGCCGCCTGGCGGACGACCCCCGGACCGAAATCAACGAGGTACGCCCGGTCGCCAACAACGACCGCAGATGACGGACCGCTGGCATCCGGGCACGCGTTCGGCGTTCCGGTACCGAGAAGTACAAGTTTTGTCTCCATCATGATTCTCTCTCCTTTTTCCCTTCCGCGCTTCATCCCTGCTTCTGTTCGTTTTCATCCTCCACATGCCGGATCGAGATTCCGGTAAAGCCGTAAAAGATGCTGAAAAACGGAGTCAGATATAACAGGAACAGATATGGGAAGAACGCAGACCATGCGACGCCGAGCGTTCCCGCCATGTATACGCAGTACCCATGCCACGGGATCATCGGTCCGGAGAGCGTTCCCGCATCCTCCAGGCTTCTCGATAAAATCTCCGGGGCAATCTTTCTCTCCTTAAACAACGGTTTCATCATGTTTCCGGTCAGGACATGGGACATCGGCTGGGAACAGCTGATCAGGCTTGTGATATAACCGACGAGGAGCGTCGCGAAGATCAGGCCGCCATCGCTGTTAATCCGTCCGGTGATCGCGCGCAGGATGTTGTCAAGAACACCCAATCTGTCCAGCATGCCGCCCATTCCGACCGCGAAACAGATGATCGCCACATACTGCAGCATGCTGCTCATACCGCCACGGTTTAAGATCGTTTTCAGAACAGCCTCCTCAATCTGGGTCGTATAGCCGTTGTAAGCAACACGGATGATGCTCTGGAGCGTCGCGCTCTGGCAGAAGAACGCAACCGCACCGGCGCACACCGAGGACAGTCCCAGGGATACGATCGCGTTGACTTTACATAAGAGCAGGACAATGATAACCGCCGCCGGGATCAATGTCACAAGACCAAGTTTAAATTCTCCCTGAAGTGCCTCCGTGTAGACAAGAAGGTTTCCCTCTTCATAACCACCGGAGGTCTGACTGATCCCGAGAATGACAAACAGGACCAGGCTGATCACAAAGGTCGGCAGCGTTGTCCATAACATGGACCGCACATGATCGTTGAGCTTCGCGCCCGCAACAGCCGGGGCAAGATTCGTCGTATCGGAGAGCGGGCTTAACTTATCCCCGAACATGGCACCGCAGATGACTGCGCCTGCCACCATTCCAGGATTGATTCCCATCGCATTTCCAATCGCCATCATCGCGACACCGGCACTTCCGACCGAGCCGTAGGATGTTCCGGTCACAAGGCTTAAAACGGCGCAGAATACAAGTGTCAACGGCAGGAGCCAGGTTGGATCGATCAGTTTCAGACCGCCTGCGATGATCGTGGCGATCGTACCGCTCTGGAGCCAGGTACCGATCATGACGCCGATCACCATAAGCAGACATAGTGTCGGAACGACCACACGGATCGCGTCGTAGGCACCACTCACAACATGGTCATATTTGATCTTTAACCATTTACAAAACAGATAGATGATGATCCAGCTGAAAAACAGTCCGATCATCGGTCCTCCCGTCTTCAGCCGGATGCAGACTGCGACTGATCCGATGATCAGAAGCAGGAGCAGAAGCGACTGAGGCATATTCAGTTTCTTTTCTTCACTCATAACAATTTTCTCTCCCCTGAAACTCATTTTTTAATTTAAAGCATTAAACTTTAAAGTGCTGTATTATTATATCGAATATTCAGGAAAATTGCAAGAGCTCACACAAATTAAAATAGCCGGAACCCACAGAAATACTGGATTCCGGCTGTTTTTAACAGCTTATATGAATGATTCGATATAAGCTGCATTTTCGCTTTATGAATTATTTACCCATCTGAGCAGCAACCTCAGCTGCGAAGTCCTCGTTTTTCTTCTCAAGACCTTCACCAGTCTCGAAACGAACGAAGCTCTTAACTTCGATGTTAGCGCTGTTCTCTTTAGCAACCTGTGCTACATACTGAGCTACGGACTGCTTGCCGTCCTCTGCTTTTACGTAAACCTGGTCTAAGAGACAGATCTCTTTCATCTCTTTGTTGATACGACCCTGGATCATACCCTGGATAACCTTCTCCGGCTTGGAAGCTTCCTTCGGATCATTCTGGATCTGAGCCATAAGGATGGATTTCTCATGCTCGATGTAATCTGCGCTTACTTCGTTGCGGTTTGTGTACTTCGGGTTAAGAGCTGCGACCTGCATACAAACGTTCTTTGCCATCTCTTTTACAGCGTCGTTTACAACATCTGTCTGAACGTCAAGAAGAACACCGATTCTGCCGCCTGCATGAATATAGGAAGAAACGAAACCGTTCTCCTCTGTAACCTGTTTGAAACGACGGATGCTCATGTTCTCACCGATGATGGAGATTTCAGAAGAAAGAGCTTCCTTAACAGTAAGGCTCTCATCTGCTGTCCACTTCTCGTCCATAAATGCGTCCATATCTGTCGCTGTTGTTGTAAGAGCCTGAGCTGCTACCTGAGCAACGTATGCCTGGAACTTAGCGTTCTTAGCAACGAAGTCTGTCTCAGAGTTAACCTCAACGATAACAGCTTTCTTCTCATCTGCTGCCATAGCTGTGTCAACGATACCCTCAGCTGCGATACGTCCAGCTTTCTTCTCAGCGCCTGCAAGTCCTTTTTCTCTTAAGAACTCAACTGCTTTGTCCATGTCGCCGTCTGTAGCAGAAAGGGCTTTCTTACAGTCCATCATTCCAGCGCCTGTCATTTCTCTTAAATCTTTTACCATTTTAGCTGTAACTGCTGCCATGTTTCATTTCCTCCGAATCATATTAAAGAATCAAAATGTGTCTTTTCGGAAGAAGGTGCTGCCACTGACAGCACCTCCTTGGATTCCTTATAACAACTTAAGCCTCTGCGTTCTCCTCAGCTGCTTCTGCTTCCTCAGCCTCGCCCTGTTTAGCCTCGATGACAGCGTCTGCCATCTTGGAAACGATAAGCTTAACGGCTCTGATAGCGTCGTCGTTACCCGGAATTACATAGTCGAGTTCTTCCGGATCGCAGTTTGTATCAGCGATACCGATCAGAGTGATTCCAAGTGTGTGAGCTTCCTGTACACAGATTCTTTCCTTCTTCGGATCTACGATAAAGATAGCGTCCGGGATCTTCTTCATGTCCTTGATACCGCCAAGGTTCTTCTCAAGCTTCTCCCACTCTTTCTTTAACTCGATAACTTCCTTCTTCGGAAGTACGTCGAATGTTCCGTCCTCAGACATCTTCTCGATTGCTTTTAATCTAGCGATTCTGGACTGGATGGTCTTGAAGTTTGTAAGCATACCGCCAAGCCATCTCTCGTTTACGTAGTACATTCCGCAACGCTCTGCCTCAGTCTTGATAGCGTCCTGAGCCTGCTTCTTTGTACCTACGAAAAGGATTGTGCCGCCCTCAGCTGCGATATCAGCAACTGCCTTGTAAGCCTCATCAACTTTGCCTACAGATTTCTGAAGGTCGATGATGTAGATACCGTTTCTCTCTGTGTAGATGTACGGTGCCATTTTCGGGTTCCATCTTCTTGTCTGGTGACCGAAATGTACGCCGGCTTCCAGAAGCTGTTTCATTGAAATTACGCTCATGTTTTTTTCCTCCATTTGGTTGTTTTCTTCCGCCTGCATCTCACTTCCACGAACACCTGAGCTTCTCAGGCACCACTCGCAGAATCCGCAGACGTGCATAATATCAGCTTTTTCACTATATCATAAGTCATTTTTCACTGCAAGCACTTTTTTCTATTTTTTTTGATTTTTTTCCATTACATTTGATTTCATAAAAAACAAGGTCATTCGGGCATGCGGCGGCAGGGATTCTTCTATATATAATAGACCTTTTAATAGTCTTTTCTCTCCTTAAATCCCTCATGCACCAGATACAGCCTGATCTATCTGATGTCATACAACAATTCATATTAAAAAAAGAGGCGCGGCTTTTCACCCAGCCGCGCCTCTTTTCCACAGGTCTCCCTGTCTTATTTTGTATTTACTGCCTTTAAGGCTTTTAATTCATCGAATACCACATCGTTTAAGACCTTAATGTAGGTTCCCTTCATACCGGAAGAACGGGACTCGATAACCCCGGCACTCTCGAATTTGCGGAGTGCGTTTACGATCACGGAGCGGGTGATCCCGACTCTGTCGGCGATCTTGCTGGCTACAAGGATTCCCTCGTTTCCGTCAAGCTCCTCGAAGATATGGGTGATCGCCTCTAACTCGGAGAAGGATAAGGTGCTGATCGCAGATTTTACGATCTGGACTTTTCTTGTCTCCTCGGCGTTCTCCTCGTTTACGGAACGCATCATCTCCAGGCCGACAACGGTCGTGCCATACTCGCAGAGGATAATATCATCGATATCGTACTGCTCGTCGGATTTGTACATAAATAAGGTTCCGAGGCGCTCGCCTGCGATATCGATCGGAGCGATGATCGCCTGGTACTTCTTTACGTTCTCTTCAGCGAAGCCGAGAGTCGCAAGGTTTACATTCTCCTTGGTGGAAAGGACACTTAAGAGGCGTTCGTTAAACATTTTATCGACATAGCCGCCTACCTTGTCCTCAATCAACTCGTGGATTTCATCAACACCAGGACAGATGCTGACACCCAGGACTTTTCCTTTCTTGCTGATCACGAGAATGTTCGACAGCAAAATTTCGCTTAAAACTTTACAGATGTCGTTGAATACGACCTTGTGCGAATTGTTGTTGTGGAGCAGTTTGTTTATTTTTCTGGTCTTATCCAATAATTCAACACTCATTTCCGAAAACCTCCTTTACTTTCTGATATCGTACGAATAATATTAGATCGATTAAATTGTAACACGATATTTCCAGAATTTCAAGACTTTTTCGGATAATTAAGATAAATCGAAATAAATTGTCAAGTTCTTATCACGTTTTGGAAGTTTGAACAATTGAAATTGTACCATTTGTTTACGGCAAATATCCGGCAGAGCCTCTTCTGGGCGCTCTGCCGGATCTTGATCTCGTTATATTAATCTTCTTTTTCTTCCTTATTTTCCTTCATCGGCATCACAAATCCGCACTGCTCATTGGCGCAGACGAGTTTGTTTCCTTTTTCCACCATGTAGCTGCCGCACTCCGGGCACTTCTCAGTGGATGGTTTCTGCCAGGACATGAAATCACAGTCCGGGTTAGCTTCACAGCCGTAATACTTTCTTCCCTTTTTCGTCTTCTTAATGATAACTTCTTTTCCACACTTCGGGCACGGGATTCCAGTCTTCTCCAAATACGGCTTTGTGTTTCGGCATTCCGGGAATCCGGGACATGCGAGGAATTTTCCATGAGGACCATATTTGATGACCATCCTTCTTCCGCAGAGCTCGCAGATCTCATCGGACTCCTCATCTGCGATATGGACAGTCTCCAAGGTTCTCTGCGCCTCTTCCACCGCTTCCATAAGATCAGGGTAGAAGTTTCTTACGATGGTCTTCCACGGAGTCAGGCCCTCTCCGACACTGTCTAACAGGTACTCCAGGTTCGCGGTGAAGGCAATGTCCACGATGCTCGGAAAGCACTGCTTCATGATCCGGTTAACGACCTCGCCGATCTCGGTCACATAGATGTTCTTATTCTCTTTTACCACATAACGGCGGGCTAAGATCGTTGTGATCGTCGGCGCATAGGTACTCGGGCGGCCAATGCCCTGTTCCTCCATGGCTTTTACCAGGGATGCCTCTGTGTAATGGGCCGGCGGCTGGGTAAAGTGCTGGGCGCTCACGAGATCCGCAAGCTCAAGCTCCTCACCTTTTTCCAGCTTCGAGAGGATCTGGTTTTTCTCCTCTTTCTCATCCGCCTCGATATAGACGGACATGAAGCCGTCGAACTTCAGTCTGGATGCCGTCATCGTAAACTCGTTTCCGCCCGCTCCGATCTTTACGGATGTTGTCTCATAGACAGCCGCGGACATGCGGCTCGCCGTGAAGCGCTTCCAGATCAGCTGGTAGAGGCGGAACTGGTCTCGTGCCAGGGATTCTTTTACCTTTACAGGTGTTAAGGAAAGATTTGTCGGACGGATCGCCTCGTGGGCATCCTGGATCTTTCCGCTGTTCTTCTTTGTATTTTCACCCTGGGACAGGTAATTCTCGCCGTAGTTTTCAGCGATGAAATCACTTGCCATCTTCTCTGCTTCCTCAGCCACACGGGTGGAATCGGTACGCAGGTAGGTGATGAGACCGACGGTGCCATGGCCCTTTACATCAACGCCCTCGTAGAGCTGCTGGGCGAGGCGCATGGTCTTCTGGGTAGAAAAGTTCAACGCCTTGGACGCTTCCTGCTGCAGGGTACTCGTTGTAAACGGAAGCGGCGGTTTCTTCGTGCGCTCCCCGTTTCTGATATCTGTCACGATAAATTTCTGTCCCTTTAAGGACTCAAGTAAAGCGTCAAGCTCCGCCTTGCTCTTGATCTCCGTTTTTCCATCTTTGTCATTATGAAAATGGGCTGCTGCCGGTTTCTTTGAACCCGGAGCTTTTAACATCGCGTCGAGGCTCCAGTATTCCTCCGGGATAAACGCGGAGATCTCCTCTTCCCTGTCGCAGATCATGCGGAGGGCCGCAGACTGGACACGGCCAGCGCTAAGGCCTCTCTTAACCTTCTCCCAGAGGATCGGGCTGATCTTATAGCCAACAATACGGTCCAGGATACGCCTCGTCTGCTGAGCGTCCACCAGGTTCATATCGATATCGCGGGGCGCCTTTAAGGACGCCTTTACCGCATTTTTCGTGATCTCATTGAAGCTGATCCTGTATACTTTTTTATCTTTTACCTCGTCAAGCTTTAACGCTTTCATCAAATGCCAGGAAATCGCTTCTCCCTCACGGTCAGGGTCAGTTGCGAGATAAATTTTATCTGCTTTTTTTACTTCCTTCCGAAGCTTCGCAAGGATATCTCCCTTGCCCCGGATCGTAATATATTTCGGTTCATAATCATTTTCCACATCAATTCCGAGCTGGCTCTTCGGAAGATCTCTCACGTGTCCGTTGGACGCATCGACCTCATATGTGCTTCCCAGGAATTTTTTAATTGTTTTAACCTTTGCAGGAGACTCTACAATCACAAGACTGTTCGCCATATTCTTCACATCCTTCTGCAATCATTCCGCTTTTTTATAATATTGATTCCCGGTTCCAAAAACAAGTCCCGCAAGCTCCAGCTTTAAAAGGGCTTCCATACATTCTGTCACGGAGAGTCCGCAGAGTGCGGCGATCTCTTCCAGATATCTGGGGCGCGAATCAACCGAAGCATACACCAAATTTTCGTTCTTGGCAAGCCTATTTTGTGAAAATTTATGAATCGTTAATTTTCTTTCGTATTTCATCCCAAGGAATTCCAGCACATCCGAGGGGCTTAAAAGCATGTTCGCACCGCCCTGGATCAGGCGGTTGCAGCCACCGCTTAATGGGTCATTTGCCCGTCCCGGAAGGGCGAAAACTTCTTTTCCCTGCTCCAGGGCAAAGTCCGCCGTGATCAGGGATCCGCTCTTCTCCCTCGCTTCTATTATAATAACCGCATCAGCGAGGGCGCTGATGATCCGGTTGCGCATGGGGAAATTCATGGCGGCGGGGCGGGTTCCCGGGACGAACTCCGAGAGGATGCCGCCGTTTTCCTCCATGGCATGGAAAATTTTGTAATTTTCCCGTGGGTAGCAGACATTTACCCCGCAGCCCAAGACTGCGTAGGTGGGCTTTCCACGCTCGATGGCGCCTCTGTGGGCATAGCCGTCCACGCCGGCTGCCATGCCGCTGATGATGTTGACTCCGGCGTTGGCAAGTTCCCCGGCGTAGAAGCCTGCCGCTTCCTTCCCGTACTCCGTGCAGGCCCTCGCGCCCACGATGGCCACCGACGGGACCTCGTTTTCCGGGAGACTGCCTTTTACAAAGAGGGCTGCCGGGCGATCTTTATATGGAAGAAACCGGGTCGGATAGTCCGGGTCGCATTCCGCGATGACGCGGATGTTCTTCTGTGCCAGGCCGGCAAACTCCTTCCGCCATGCGGATTCGTGTTTTCTCGACTCCTGGAAGACCTCCGCACGCCGCTCCGTGAGGACTCCTGATTTCTGCAGTTCCTGGGGCTTTACCCTCCAGGCAGACAGGCAGGTCCCAAATGTGTCTTTCAGGCCTCTGATTGTTACGCCGCCGAAACCGGGAACGTGGCAGAGGCAGTAGAGAGCTTCGCGGTCGGTGAGTGTATTACTTGTCATATTTCATATTCTCCTTTTAATTTCCCCAGAATTTATCGCGGTTCTTCACATAAGACACTGCTTCACAGAGATCCGGGAGCCGGATTTTCTCTTCTCCTGCAAGATCTGCCGTTGTCCGTGCTACTTTCAGGATTCGGTCATGCATTCTGGCCGAAAGGGCGAGCTTTTTAAAAATTTCTTCCATAAACTTTTCTTCCTCACGTCCGAGCCCGCAGAATTTCCGTATATGACGTCCTGACATTTCACCGTTACAGCGGACATTTTCACCTGCGAAACGTTCTCTCTGGATCTTCCTTGCCTGTTCCACACGGGCACGGATTTCACGGGATGATTCGTTATTTCCACTGCTTTTGATATCTCCGTAAGTGATCGGTGATGCCTCCACGCAGATATCGATCCTGTCTAACATTGGTCCCGATACTTTCTGTAAATACCGGGTTATTTGTCCCTCGGTGCAGCGACAGCGGGAACGATCTGGGAAATGACCGCAGGGACAGGGGTTCATGGCTGCAACGAGCTGGAAATTCGCTGGATATGTCACGGAAGCTTCCACTCTTGAGACAGTCACCTCCCGTTCCTCCAAAGGCTGACGCAACGTCTCCAGGGCTGCTCTGGAGAATTCCGGGAACTCGTCAAGGAACAAAATACCGCCGGTTGCAAGAGAGATCTCCCCCGGCTTCGGTCTTCTCCCACCTCCGGTCAGTGCCTGAACCGACACTGTGTGATGGGGTGCCCGGAACGGACGTATCCGGATCAAAGGCTCTTTGGCTGTCAGGAGATGGCTCACACTATAGATTTTTGAGATCTCGATGCTCTCTGCGATATCAAGCCCCGGCATGATCGTCGGCATTCTTTTGGCCAGCATGGTCTTTCCAGCTCCCGCAGGACCAACGATCAAAAGATTATGTTTTCCAGCTGCCGCCACCTCGGCTGCTCTTCTGAGCAGCGGCTGACCGGAAAGTTCTGAAAAATCCACCTCGTAACGGTTCATGGAATTCTGCAATTCGTCCATATTTATCGTTGACTCCGCCTGCATAGGAAGCTTTCCCGAAAGCACCTCCAGGAGATGTCTCAGATCCCGGATCCCATAAAGTTCCATTCCCCCTATAACGGATGCTTCATTCACATTCTCCACAGGTAAAAATACACGTTTAAAACCACTTTCCCGTGCCTGGTCTGTAAGTGCCATAACCCCAGGAATTCCCCGAACAGTCCCGTCCAGCCCCAGTTCTCCGAACAAGACAGCGTCTTTGAGATCTTTCGCCCGAAATCCACCGTAGGCGGATAAAATGGCAGCGGCGATCGCGAGGTCGAATCCGGTCCCTTCCTTTCTAAAATCTGCCGGGGACAGGTTGATCGTGATCTTTTTGGGCGGCAGGGAAAGTCCGAGATTTTTGATCGCCGTCCGCACCCTGTCTCCGCCTTCCCGTACCTCGGACGCAAGGTAACCTACGAGGATCAGCCCCGGAAGTCCATCGCTGACGTCCGCCTCCACGGTCACATTCTTTCCCTCCATGCCGCGAAGGTATATGCTGTTGATTTTACTGAACAAAAAGACTCCTTTCCAAACATGTTTAAGATGTTTTTGCTTTGCTGAATTTTTCAGAACTATTTTTGACAGGTGAATTTTTCACCATTGTTGATAATATAGATGTATTTAAGAATGTTTAAGAAAAATATTGGTAACTGTCCAGTAAGTCTGCGCACTTGCTGCGCTGACCGTAAGAAAACATAGGCTGGAAGGCAAAAATCCCATCAGCGAAGCTGATCAGGAATGGATTTTTGCGTGTAACTATGAAGGTACTGAATCGTTACAAATATTGAATTTATAGCAGACTGACCCGCAGATCAGCGCAGCCAGTCTGCCGCTTTTATCTCAGTCGAGAAGACTCCCACCTCATTAGGTGGTGAGTAATAGCAAATTTGTCTCAGTGGGAGTTGGGTCTCCGGCTGAGATAAACGCTCCGCGGGGATGCGCAGTGATTCTGTATGGAATATGTCAGCTTTGCTGACCAGAATCACGCGCCAAGTCTCACGGACGTTCGACTTGAATTATTTGTTGTTCTCATGCTCCTCGATCCACTCCAGAATATCCCCAGATACCTGTTCGCGGTTGAGTTCATTTAAAAGTTCATGCCTCGCACCCTCATAAAAGCCGATGGAGAGATCTTCTACCCCTGCTTTATCATAGCGGTCGTAAACTCTCCGCACGCCTTTTGTCTCCTCTCCCACCGGATCTTTGCTTCCGGAGAGGATCAGGACCGGGAGGTCGGTGCACATTTTGCCTGCTTTTTCGAGTTTTGCGGTCTTTAAGATCACCTCGAAGAAATCCCGGTACGCGCCCGCGGTGAAGATGAAGTTCGTCAGCGGGTCATCCCCGAAGGCACGGTCTCTCTTCTCATCCCTGGACAGCCAGTCGTAAGGCGTCTTTGTCGGCTTGAATTTCCGGTTATAGTTTCCAAGGGACAGGTTGTAGAGCATTTTGCTCCTGTATCTCGTCCCTTTCCTCTTACAGACAGAGTCCGCCAGCATATATCCGAACCGCACCTCAGCGTCCTTCGGTGCTCCGGTTCCGAGCAGGATCACACCGTCGATTCCGTCCTTGTAGACGGTCAGATATCGTCTCGCGAAGAACGACCCCATACTGTGCCCCAAAAGAAAAATCGGCACACCCGGATATTTTCTCTGTGCATGGACCGTCACACGGCGCATATCACGGATCACGGAGACAGCGCCCGCATGGTCACCGAAATATCCCCTGTCTTCCTCCGCTGCCGCGGTCTTTCCGTGGCCTAAGTGGTCATTCCCGAGAACATAGATCCCGTGTCCCGCAAGGAATTCCGCAAACTCCCGGTATCTTCCCACATGTTCCATCATTCCGTGGGCGATCTGGACAACGGCTTTCACCTCGCCGTTTGGAATCCATTCCATACAGTGGAGATTCGCAAGACCGCTGCTGGATGGTATATAAAATTCATGGATCTCCATAATTTCTGCCTCCTGTGCATAAAACATTTTCGATTTTAGCTAACAGGCACTCAAATACCCGTTCCGCCTGTCATCAGTGCTCATCGAAGAGTTTTATAAATATAGTCCTAGTATAACACGCACTCAAAACTTTCCCTAGGAAACATCTGTTAAAATTTCATAAACTTTATCTAAACCGAAATTAAATGTGTCAGGCGCATTCCGCTATCCTGTATGGTCACCCACACCGGGCTGCACTCTGCGCAGGCGCAAAAAAGCCCCGCAGGCGCTCTCACACCAGCGGGGACTTTCTAACTTTCCAATGCTTCCAACCTCAATTACAAGACAGTCGTCATGTCCGATCAGTCTTTCTTCATCAGCTTTACCATAACAGCCTTCTGCGCATGCAGGCGGTTCTCTGCCTCATTGAAGATCTCGTCGGCATGTTCCTCGAAGACTTCCTCGGTGATCTCCTGTCCGCGGTATGCCGGGAGACAGTGCTGGACCATAGCGCCCGCGTTTGCGGCCGCGAGGAGCTGTCTGTTGATCTGGTAGTCCTTGAAGATTTTCTTTCTCTCCTCTTTCTCCGCTTCTTCTCCCATCGAAGTCCATGTATCTGTGATCAGAATATCCGCACCGGACGCCGCCATAAACGGATCTGTCTCCAAGGCAAACTTATCGCCGTAGCCCTTCGTGAATTCAAGGACAGCTCCGTCCGGCTTGTATCCGTCCGGTGTCGCGACCGCCACGTTCATTCCGACCTTTAAGCCACCAACGATCAGGGAGTTTGCCATATTGTTGCCGTCACCGATGAAGCACATTTTGAGTCCGGAGAAGCTTCCGAACTTCTCACGGATCGTCATGAGGTCCGCAAGGACCTGACACGGATGACAGAAATCCGTCAGGCCGTTGATGACCGGGATGGAACCAAATTTTGCGAGGTCCTCCACTTCCTTCTGCTCAAAGGTACGGATCATGATACCGTCAAGGTATCTTGACAACACACGGGCGGTATCCTGAACCGGCTCTCCACGGCCGATCTGCAGATCTCTGGAGGACAGAAACAATGCATGTCCGCCCAGCTGATACATTCCTGTCTCGAAGGAAACCCTCGTTCTTGTGGAGGATTTCTGGAAGATCATTCCCAGTGTCTGCCCTTTTAAAAGCTCATGAGGAATGTTGTGCTTTCTTTCATATTTTAACTGGTCTGCCAGATCCAGAATTCCGGTGATCTCCTCTGTACTGAGATCCAGTAATTTTAATAAGTTCTTCATGATTCAAATACCCCTTTCATGGCCTCAAGTGCCTGATCGATCTCTTCATAGGTGATAACAAGCGGCGGCAGCAGACGGATCGCGTCCGTTCCGGCTGTCAGGACGAGAACGCCCTGTTCCATAAGCTTTGCAACATATCCGGCGCGCTTTTCGGGATCCACGATGATACCTAACATGAGTCCCATGCCGCGGACATTCTTCACTGCAGGGGAGTGAAATCCCAGGACTTTTTCTCTGATGTAAGCGCCCTTTTCCTCAACCTCTTTTAAGAATTCCGGCTTCATCACCGTGTCGAGGACCACATTCGCAGATGCCGCGCTCACTGGGTTTCCGCCGAAGGTGGATCCGTGGGTTCCCGGTCCCATAACATCCGCGCAGGACTTCGCAGCCAGCACGCCGCCGATAGGCAGACCGCCGCCGAGACCTTTCGCCATGGTCACGATATCCGGAGCAATTCCGTACTGCTCATAGGCGAAGAGGCTGCCACATCTTCCGATGCCGGTCTGGACCTCATCCACGATGAGCAGGATGTCGTTTTCCTTGCAGAATTTCGCGACGCCCTGGACAAACTCTTTATTTAACGGCAGAACGCCGCCCTCTCCCTGGATCATCTCCATCATGACCGCACAGCAGGTCTTATCTGCCTTCGCAGTCACATCCGCCAGGTCGTTTGCCTTCGCGTAGGCAAAGCCTTCCGTGAACGGGAAGAAGTACTGGTGGAACTTCTCCTGTCCGGTTGCCTTTAATGTTGTGACCGTTCTTCCGTGGAAGGACTGGATCAGTGTCACAATGGTGTTTCTTCCCTCACCGTATTTATCGAAGGAATACTTTCTCGCGAGCTTGATAGCGCCCTCATTCGCCTCCGCACCGGAGTTTGCAAAGAAGATTTTTCCCATCCCTGTGGCTGTCACGAGCTTCTCTGCGGCGCTCACCATGGGCTCCGTGTAGTAAAGGTTGGAAGCGTGCATGAGCTTTTCCGCCTGTTTTGTCACGGCATTTACGATCGCCGGATTTCCGTGGCCTAAGCTGTTTACTCCGATCCCGGAGGTCAGATCCACGTGCTTTTTTCCGTCCGCATCCCAGAGCGTCGCGCCTTTTCCGTGGTCAAGGACGATGTCGAACCGTCCGTATGTATGCATGATATATTCTGAATCTTTTTTCTTGATCTCTTCCGCTGTCATATCGTTCCTCCTGTGGCAACTGATTCGGCAGATCCACGCTTTTTCCTGCGTTCTCTCTGCAAAAAACGTGTACTCTGGCACATTCCGCGCCGGATACGTTTTCTTACAGGAACCTGCATCTTCACATGGATCTGCGTCTGCCTTTTATGAAAACATGGTTCCTACACCTTCATTTGTAAGCAGCTCGATTAAGATCGAGTGCGGCACACGGCCATCCTGAATGTTCGCGCGCTCCACGCCCTGACGGACACACTCCACGCAGCAGTTGACCTTCGGGATCATGCCGCCCTTGATGATGCCCTCCCTGACGAGAGACGGAACTTCCGAAACCTTCAGACGTTTGATCAGTGTGGATTCATCGGACGGATCTCTCAAAAGTCCTCTTACATCCGTGAGCATGATCAGCTTTTTCGCCTTTAACGCGATGGCAAGCTTCTCAGCCGCCGTATCCGCGTTGATGTTGTAGTTGCAGGTATCGTCAATTCCTGCGGCAACACAGGTAACTACCGGGATATAGCCTTTTTCCAGCATATCAAGGACGATCTGCGGATTTGTCTTAACGATGTCACCCACATAGCCGTATTCCGTTCCGTCCGGATCGTTCAATTTGACCGCCTCAAACAGGCCGCCGTCCATTCCGCTTATTCCCACGCCTTTTCCTCCGGCATTTTTTAAGAGTGTTACCAGATTCTTATTGAGCTTTCCGCAGAGGACCATCTGGACCGCTTCCATCGTCTCTTTGTCTGTATAGCGCAGACCCTTGATGAATTTGGACTCTTTTCCGGTCTTCTTTAAAAGTTCCCCGATCTCCGGACCGCCGCCGTGGACGAGAACGACTTTCACACCCACGAGATTTAAGAGGACGATGTCACGGATGACCGCCTGCTTTAAATCCTCGTTGATCATGGCGTTTCCGCCGTACTTTACGACTACGATCTTTCCATTGTATTCCTGAAGATACGGGAGCGCCTCCACAAGGACGCCCGCTCTTGTCTCCGCTTTCAGATTTTCCATAAATTTTCTCCTTTTTTTCAGATTGCATCAAATAGAATCACGCGCCAAGTCTCACGGACGTTCGACTTGAATTATAAATTCAGTCCCGCTGTCTCCTCAAATCCCAGCATCAGGTTCATGTTCTCCACCGCCGCGCCGGAAGCGCCTTTTCCGAGGTTATCAAACAGCGCCGTGATGATCGTCTGACCTTCATGTCCATTGACGACCAGTTCCATGCTGTCCTTTCCCGCCATGGTTCCGGCGGCGATCATCGGATCCTCATATCCGAACGGATGGACTTTTATGACCTTCTTTCCGTCGTAGTGGGCAGCCAGCGCCCCGTGGATATCTTTCGCTGTGGGATTTCCCTTTAACATGGAGTTCTGCAGCATGACGGTGACTGCCATTCCTTTATAATAGTCATCCACGATCGGGCAGAACACCGGCGGAATATCAAGTCCGCAGATCTTCTGCATCTCCGGCAGATGCTTATGCTTCAGGCTCAGACCGTAAATTCTCGGTGTGTTGTAGAGCTCCGGTTTCTCCGGGGATTCGTACTCCGCGATCATCTTTTTTCCGCCGCCGGAGTATCCGGTGAGGGAAAATACAGTGAGGGGCGTCTCCTTCGGGATCATTCCAGACGCCACAAGCGGATAGACCGGAATCACGAATCCCGATGCGTGACAGCCCGGATTTGCAGTAAATTTCGCGTTAACGACTGCATATTTATGCGCAGCGGAAAGCTCCGGAATTCCATATGCCCAGCCAGGCGCGGTGCGGTGTGCCGTGGAAGCGTCGATGATCCTCGCGAAATCCTTCTCCACAAAACTCACCGCCTCCTTCGCCGCCGCATCCGGCAGGCAGAGGAAGGTGATATCCGCCGCGTTGATGAGTTTCTTTCTCTCATCCGGGTCTTTCCTCTTTGTTTCATCAATTAACAGGAGTTCAATGTCGTCTCTTGATGCAAGTCTGTCGTAGATCTGGAGTCCGGTGGTTCCTTCTTTTCCGTCAATGTATACCTTTGGCTTCATAATTGTTCTCCTCTCGCTCATAGATTGTTCTGGATTCCAGGTTCGTCTCCCACCCGCCGTGAATTTGTGGGGTGCGGATGGAGACCGTGAATATTTTTGAATAATTTTGCATAATTATAACTCTATATGTATATTTATGCAAGTGTTTTTTGCCTTTTTACAGCGTTTTTATGAAACTTTCTTTGTAACTGTTCAGTAGGTCTGCGCACTTGCTGCGCTGACCGTAAGAAAACATAGGCTGGAGGGCAAAAATCCCATCAGCGAAGCTGATCTGGAATGGATTTTTGCGTGTAACTATGAAGGTACTGAATAGTTACCTTTCTTTTATCATAATTTCCTGCTGCACAAAAAGCAGAGGTTTCATGCACACGGATTCGTGCATTCGCAAAACCTCTGCTTCTTATCTGTTATTTCCCATACACGGGAACATTCATATTATTTCGATTTTTCTTCCGCAATCTGTTCCGTCTCCGGATTTACAAACCGCCTTCCTGTCTTCTGACCACAGCCGTCCCTTTACGCGTATAAGATCTCTTCCAGTTCATCCGGCCTCAACAGACAGATCTCTCCGTCCCGCAGGGCGATGAGTCCCTGTTTTGTCAGACTTGCAAGTTCCCTGAAAAGGGAAGCGCGGCTGATTCCGAGGATCGATGCCAGCTCATCTCTGGAAACGTTCTTTCCAAACGCCCTGCCCTTATCCGGTTCCTCCAACAGGTACTGCACCAGCTTCTTCTTTCCGGACTGCATGGTCAGGAACCCGATCCTCCGGATCAGAAACTGCATTTTCCGATTGCAGAATCCGGCATACCGGAGTGCCAGTTCACTGTTTTTCTCCATGACCGCCAGAAGCTGGCTTTTCGGCATCGTTGCCAATGTGGTATCCGTACGGCACCGGAGTACTGTCGGAAATTCCGTGTTTGTTAAGAGATTTACCACTCCGAAACAGTCTCCCCTTTCCAATTGAGAGAGCAGGATCTCCCTCCCATCAAGGGCGATGCTGTAAACGTCCATACTGCCCTCCATGACAAGACCGATGATCTCCTCATTTTTCTGTCTGTCGCTCACGATCTGACCTTTATGACAATATTTCACATTCATACCAGAAACCGACAGATTGCAGCCGCCAAGCAAAAGGGATGCCTCGACAGCCGCCTTTATCTCTTCTTCTCTTATCATATGTCTCTCCTATGATCCGTCGTTAGTTAGTTATATCTAACTAGAATGGTATCACAACAACAATTATTTTACAAGCCCAAAATATACCCCCGCCAGTCTCATTTGATACTGACGAAAAATCCCCGGCTCTGCTATGCTTTTTACATATTGTGACACGTTCTGTTCATTCAGGACAGACAAAGGAGTTGTAATGCCAAAGCATGTATTTTTATTTTCCGGATCTTCTGCAGTTGGAAAAACATCCATCCTGCGGTATCTGATCCCTTTCTTAGAAAAAGGAGGAATGCGGACAGCCATCTGTAAAATCGACTGCCTGTCCTCCAACGATGAATCTGTATATAAGAATCTCAATATCCCCACGGTAACAGGACTCAGCCGGGATATCTGCCCGGACCATTTTCTCGTATCAAATCTCCCAGAGCTCTGGGACTGGTGTGACAGCCTCGGGCGGGACTGCCTTCTTATCGAGACAGCCGGGCTCTGCCACCGTTGCTCTCCTGCGACAGAACTCTGTACCGCGGGATGTGTCCTGGACTGCACCGCCAGCAGCCACTCCCCGGAGCGCCTTGGTCCCATGGTCTCTGGCGCTGATTTCATTGTTCTCACAAAGATCGATATGGTCTCCCAGGCGGAGCTTGAGATCATCGAATGGCAGCTAAAAAAATTAAATCCGGGTGCCAGGATTTTCCCTGCGGACGGTCTCGCCGGATACGGGACAGAATTTTTAGGGGGCTGGCTTTTGGAGCGGCCGGAAATTGAATCCCTGAAGGAAGACCGGCTCCGCCACACCATGCCCGCCGGAGTCTGCTCCTACTGCGTCGGTGAACAGCGGGTGGGATCCGCCTACCAGCAGGGTGTCGTCGGCAAGATCTTTCAAGGAGGTATCCACAGATGAACTTTGAATCTTTGACGATTCTACCAGGAACCAACAAAGCCGGGGAACCGGAACATTTTGCCCCGGTCACACTCCATCCCGGCGAGCTCTGTGCCATCGCCGGAAACACAGGGGCTGGAAAAAGCCGTCTCATAAAAGACATTGAGCAGCTTGTAAACGGTGACGGAATCAGCAGGCGGGGCATCCTCATAAACAATGTCCCGGTCACCCTGGCAGACCGCTCCAGCCTCTCGAAGGAACTCATCGCCCATCTCTCCCAGAGCATGCGCTTCGTCCTGGATCTCAGCGTCCGGGAATTTTTAAAGCTCCACTGCCAGTGCCGGAACCATCCGGAGATCTCCCCGGATGATGTGTTAACCATGGCGAACCAGATCACGCCGGAGCCGGTTCTACCGGAAGAAAGTTTAAACCTCCTAAGCGGCGGCCAGACCCGGGCACTTATGATCGCCGACCTTGCCTGCATCTGTGACAGCCCTATCGTCCTCATCGACGAGATAGAAAACGCAGGAATCGACAAAAAAGCGGCGCTGCGGCTCCTCACCGACCAGAGCAAGCTTGTCCTCATCGTCACTCATGATCCCCACACTGCCCTGATGGCATCCACACGCCTCGCAATGAAAGGTGGGGAGGTCTGCCGGATCAGAAAGCGGACAGAGGCGGAAAAAACGCTTTATGCAGAGCTGGATGCTGCCTACGAGTGTCAGAAACATCTTCAGGAATTACTTCGACAAGGAGAAGAACTTTTATGACAACCATCAGACTTTACTGGAACAATATCTGCGTCCTGCACCGGCAGGAGCTGCAATTTTTAAATGAGATCCGGGAGGAACTCAGAAAGGATAACATCGACCTTGATATCACCTGCTTCGGTCTCGGATATGGCCGCCATATGTCCGACTATCTGAGGGAGGAAGATTCCGTCCTTCCAGATCTCGTGGTCTCCACGGATCTGGAAGTATTTGAGGATGAGCGGATCTGGAACCGTTTTAGAGAGCATGGACTTATTCCATTAAAAGAGTTCTTCCCGGTAAAAGATATTCCGGAGCTTGGCGGACTCAAAAAAGCTTCCGCTCTCCTTCCCTATCTTGCGATTCCTCTCGTGTTTTACTCCGACGTGGAGCTTCTACGCCAGACCAGCATGGATGCCAGGAGCATTAACGCTAATTTTTTCACAGGAACCGATGCAGACAGTGAGCAAAGTATCTCTCTTAACCGGCTCGTTGAATCATCCTTTCCCCTCTCCTATGGCGGCATCAACAACTCTGCCGTAAAGACTGTCGCAAAGCTCACATGGGAGTCCTTCGGTATGGAAACAGCAAAACATTTTCTTACTGCATCAAATGTTTTCGACATGCCGATCCAGGCCTTTCATCAGGTTTCCATCGGTGCGTCACCTCTCGCCCTGGTTCCGTCCGTCTATGCGCTCCGGGCTGACGGCAAAAAAAATAAGGCCTATTGGCCTCTGGAAGGCGCTCCGGCAATCCCCTCC